>Ga0137366_10000820_pt1 | contig 21838 bp, 10 predicted proteins | sample SagtaG_8_FD_104938 | JGI IMG/M metagenome (GOLD analysis project Ga0137366, IMG submission 104938) | Vadose zone soil microbial communities from Sagehorn Ranch, Mendocino, California, USA - Sage1_L_60_16 metaG | ecosystem: Environmental > Terrestrial > Soil > Vadose zone | place: USA...
AGGTTTGGCACCTCGATGTCGGTTCGTCACATCCTGGGGCTGGAGAAGGTCCCAAGGGTTCGGCTGTTCGCCGATTAAAGTGGCACGTGAACTGGGTTCAGAACGTCGCAAGACAGTTCGGTCCCTATCTGTGGTGGGCGCTAGTAAATTGAGTGGACATGCTCTTAGTACGAGAGGACCGGAGCGTACGTACCGCTGGTGTATCTGTTGTGCCGCCAGGTGCAATGCAGAGTAGCTATGTACGGCCAGGATAAACGCTGAAAGCATCTAAGCGTGAAACCTTCCACAAGATGAGTTTACTTTTAAGGGTCGTCAAAGACGATGACGTTGATAGGCTACAGGTGTAAAGCTGGTAACAGCTAAGCCGAGTAGTACTAATTACCCGTATGCTTTAATTTTTTTTCTTGATGATTAGCTTTTCCAATATGTATCTTATTTAGTTGAAAGGTTGACTAAGTTGAATAGTTGAAAGGTTTTTCCAATCAACCTATCAACGTATAAACCAATCAACTTAATTCTTTATGGTGGTTATTCCGAGGGTGTTCACCTCTTCCCATTCCGAACAGAGAAGTTAAGTCCCTCATGGCCAATGGTACTGCACAACAATGCGGGAGAGTAGGTAGCTGCCATTCTTATTAAAGCCTTTCAGTTTTCTGAGAGGCTTTTTTGTTTTTTACTTGTTCGAATATCTGCCACAAAAAATTCAGCAATAAAAATTGATGTTGTTGAGTAAGTGTGTTATAAAAATACATGTCTTATAAAAATTATACAATGCGTTGATCAATTGCTTTTGCCACGGCTTCAGTGGCTGAATGTACATGAAGCTTTTCATAAATGCTTTTGCAGTGTGCATTCACAGTGTGAAAAGTGACGTGGCACGCATCAGCAATCATTTTGTAACTCATGCCCTTCATGAGCATGGAGAGGATTTCAAACTCACGTGGGGTGAGGTCGAATCGATTGGAGCCCTTCTGCTCATGAAACACTTCAAGCACTTTTCGTGCTACAGAAGCCGTCATGGGTGCGCCACCTTCAACAACATCACGAATACCTTCAATAAGTTTTGCAGGAGGTGTCTTTTTCACGAAATAACCATGAGCGCCTGCGCGGATCGCCTTAAATATTTTTTCATCATCCTCAAAAACTGTTTGCATGATGATAAGGACACGGGGAGCATGTTGTCGTATTAGTTTCAAACCTTCAATCCCGTTCACGGCCGGCATGTCGATATCCATCAGCACTACATCCGGAAGTAATTTTTCCATATCCTCAACTACATGACTGCAGTTTTCAAAAGCACCCACAAACGCCATATCCTTTTGATTTTCGATCAGGAGCTTCAATGCATCCTGCCTTGTTTTATTATCATCGTAAACTAGAACACGAATTAACATAAGACAAAAGTAGCTATTTCCTCTACGCTTTTTTATCCCTAAAATTAGTAAGGTTTTAAACCGGGAAATTCAATTCAACAGAAGTTCCTATGCCAGGTTCCGAGTGAATGAATAAACTTCCTTTGAGCAGTTCTGCACGCCGTTTCATATTATTTAAGCCGTTACCATGATAATGTTTTTCCAAATCAAATCCTTTTCCGTCATCTTTAATCTTCAGATTTATTGCAGCGTCCTGCATCTTCATTTCAATCCAGACATTTTTGCAACAGGCGTACTTTACAATGTTATTGAGCGCTTCTTTGTAAATGAGATAAAAATTTTTTCGTTCTTCCATGCCCAGTTTCACGTCATTCAATCTTTCATCCAGGTCCATATTCAATTGCTGATGCTTCGCCTCAAACAACTCGGCGGCCAGCGCACGCATGCGTATTATAATATTTTCAAACCGGTCATTACGTGTATTGATCATCCATACAATATCACTCATGGCCTCCTGCGAAGTTTGCGTGGAGTCACTAATCTTTTTTAGAAGGGACTGCACTGAAGCCGGCTCCGCAAATTTTTCCTGCGCCACTTCCGTGAAGATGGAAATGTTACTGAGATTGGAGCCGATCTCATCGTGCAGGTCCTGCGCTATTCTGTTGCGAATAGCCTGCACCTTCAATGCTTGCTGGAGCCGGTAACGATAGAATGCATACAGCATCGCTATAGCAGCAATCGCTGCGGCAATGCGGAACCACCATGTCATATACCATGGAGGAAGAATTACGAGTTGTAAACTCGCTCCGTTCTCATTCCACACGCCGTCGCTGTTGCTTCCTTTTATTTTTAGTGTATAGGTCCCCGGATCCAAATTAGTATAAGTGGCCGAGTGTTCAGTAGCCAGGTCGATCCAATCTTTGTTAAAACCTTCGAGCTTGTATTTATATAAGTTCTTGCCGGGATTTGCGAAATCGAGGGCTGCGAAATCGAAAGAAATCATATTATCTCTGTAGGGCAATACTATCTTATCAGTTAAATAAACCGGTTTAGACAGTGGTGAATTTTTTGATTGAAAAGAAACCATCTGGTTGGTGATCTTCAAACCGGTAATCATTACATTCGGTACAGTGGCATTATCTTCTATCTCTGCCGGATCAAAATAGTTGAATCCGTTTACCCCACCGAAGAATAAAGTGCCGTCTCTCGTTTTGCAAAATGCATAACGGTTAAATTCATTACCCTGCAAACCGTCATTTACATCGTAATTACGAAAGCTTATTCTGTTCCTGTCAAGTTTGGATAAGCCATTATTGGTGCTCATCCATAAGCAGCCCTTGTTATCGCTCAAAATTCCATATACCACATCGTTGGCAAGGCCTTCTTTAACAGAAAAACGGCGCACTTTTCCGGTTCTCATGTCAAAACAATTAAGGCCACCCCCGTTGGTCCCGATCCACAAGTACTTGTCCGGCCCTAATGGGTCGGGGCACAAACAGAAGATAAGGTCGAAACTCAGAGAGGTGGAATCAGCGGGATCATTTTTAAAAATTCTCCATGAATTATTCAATGGATCAAAACGCAAAAGCCCTGATATCGTGCCTAACCAGAAAATGCCCTTGTCATCTTCATATATTGCCTGCAAGAATTTGTAAGGAAAATTCGCGGTAGCAACGGGATATTTGTAATTGGCAAATTTCCCGGTTTTATTGTAATTGCAAAAGGCTTCATTGCTACCGAACCATATTTCACCGCGCCGGTCTTTGTAGAGGGGAAAAGCGGCTTTATCACGATAAGCCGTATAATTTTTCTTAGTCGCATCGTAACGCAGCAATGTTTGCTTACATATCCAGTAACTCCCATCATCGTCCTGTAGCGCTGCATCAAGGACCATTCCGTTAAACAGCTCATTTTTCTGCAATTTTTCATCAGGGATCATGCCGGTATAACTGCCGGTGTTTTTATCAAAAATGTAGAGCCTCGGCTCATCTTTCACTACCACGATATGCCCGTCATTTGTTTCTTTTATCCAGTGAATCGTTTTCGTGTCGGTATGGTGAAATTTTTCTGCACGGGGATTATACTTTAAAATGCCATAACCTGCGGTGCCTATCCAAACAATCCCGCTTTTATCGGTGTATGTACAGTTTGCAGAGGTTGTCAGATCGAATATCCCTGGATCTGTGCTTTCAATGCGCGTTAATTCGGCTGTGCTTGTGTTAAACTGTGTGAGGTGGAAATAATCAATGAGCCAAATTGTTTTACCATTCGAACAGGCAGAAAGAATAGCTGTAGTCCTCAGACAAATAGTATTGAAAGTATTTTGTTTCTCATCAAACCTCGAGATGCAATGATCCGTAAAAAGGAACAAGCAATGACGGCTGGTGTCCTCCTGGAAACAATTGACGACATGTTCTGCAAATGCACCGTTCGCTTGATAGGGCAAATATTTGCTTGAGAGTATCGAATCAATTTCTTCTTTCCCGGTTTTATTTTTAGAAATGGTCAACAGGTTACCGTGTGATCCGGAGATCCACACTGTGCCATTTTGTGCAATAAAAACCTGCGGGTGCGGGTCGTCATTGATTCTTCTGAATGTGAACGTTGATGCCTTGCCCTTTGCATCCGGATGCTCCGTTAGAACCATCACGCCCTTTCCGGATGCTATCCAAATTTGTCCCTCTTTATCTCCCGCTACGGAAAATACATGACCAATCTCTATTGTATTATCTTTCCCTGCTTTTTTAAAATGACGGAATGTTTCGGTTTCACGATCAAACAGTTCAAGTCCCTGCGAAGTGGTGCCCGCCCATAATCTGCCTTTCGAATCTTCAAATATTCCTTCAACATAGTTGTCTGCAATGGAGGCAGAGTTGGAAGGATCGTGGCGGTACACAATAAAATGATATCCATCGTACCGGTTTAATCCATCCTTGGTTGCAAACCACATGAATCCATAATGGTCTTGCAGAATCGAATTCACCATTCCCTGCGAGAGGCCATCATTAATGGTAATGGTTTCAAACAAAAGTTTTTTTACCGGCAGGGTTTGGGCAACGGAATGAACTGGCACAAAAAAAGAACACGCAATAAAAATTGCACGGATAACTTTTGATGTAAAGAGCTGGGTCATGAGTTTGAGGAAATATAAGACTGACGGATTATCTGATAAAGTTAAGCAATTAATTATCTGATAAAGTTAAGCAATTATAAGAAGATAGTATTTCTTCGTATTCAGAAAAATCGCTTCTGTTCTTCATCATCCTTCTTCCTAATATTAGGGATTGACTTACCTTTTTTATCTCACCACTTTTGTATTAACCAAAACTGATCCCCATGAAACGATTCTATTTTTTACTTTTTTGCTTGCTAATAAGCAGAATGACTTCCCTTGCTTCTATGGCGCAACAGAACGTTGCAAAAGAATACACGCCACAAAACGATTCGATAAAAGTTGGTGAGTATGTAATTAAAGTTGTAGCCGTCGCAAATGGATTTGGATACGACATTTATAACAAGCATAAGCTTTTTATTCATCAGACATCTGTTCCTGCATTGCCTGGAAACAATGGATTTGCAACAAAAACTGCGGCAGAAAGAGTAGCCCGGAAAGTAGTTGAAAAAATGCAGAAGGGTGAAACATTGCCCACTATAACTATTGATGAAATGAAGCAATTGGGCGCAATACCAAAATCACAACACTGAATCTCCAAATCTTTCGCTAAACAAATCCGATCACACAAAAAATATTAGTATGAAAAAGATTTTTATCCTCTTATGCGCGACTATACTTCTTACGAAAACACAGGGCCAGGACAATAGCTGGACGCAAAAAGCAAATGCCAACGGAATAGACAGAGCTTATGCCGTTGGTTTTAGTATTGGTGCCAAAGGATATATTGGTACAGGACTTGGTGCGGTTAACGGTTTCATGAAGGATTTTTGGGAATACGACACTGCAACCAACGCGTGGACGCAAAGAGCGGATTTTGGGGGAGGAGGTCGAAGGATGGCAGTAGGTTTCAGCATCGGCAGCAAAGGTTATATTGGGACAGGCCAGGACGAGACCAACGCTAAACATAATGATTTCTGGGAATATAACCCGGCTGCCAATATATGGACACGAAAAGCTGATTTCGGAGACTTAAGCATCGGCGGCACATATCTTGCGACCGGATTTAGCATTGGTAACAAGGGATTTATTGGAACCGGTCTGCAAGAATTCGGTGGCAGCGGCACTGATTTTTGGGAATACGATCCCGGTATCAATACCTGGACAAAAAAAGCAGATTTTGCGGGAGGGGGGAGAACCGAGGCGACAGGCTTCAGCATTGGTAGCAAGGGCTATATTGGCACTGGCAGGGATCAACTGACCGGATACAAAAGTGATTTTTGGGAATATGACCCTGCTACGAATACCTGGACGGAAAAAGCATCGCTCGTTCGAGCCAGGGAAGGCGCTGTCGGTTTCAGCATATACGGCAAGGGCTACATCGGTACCGGATATAATGGCGTGGATAACAACGATTTTTGGGAATATGACCCCGCTACGAACGCCTGGACCCAGAAAGCACTCGTTGGAGGAAGCGCACGATCTTATGCGGTAGGTTTCAGCATTGGCAGCAAGGGCTACATTGGCAACGGAGTCGGTGGCGGCAGCGCGTATGATGATTTTTGGGAATACACCCCCGACAAAACAATATCAACAACTATTGGTGCTCCTTCTTTGGTTGCAGGTTCATCTGTTTCAGTTTCCTTTACTGCAACAGGCACATATAATGCGGGTAATACCTTTACCGCACAACTCAGTAATGCTTCCGGCAGTTTTACCATCCCGGTAAACATTGGCAGCGTTGGTGCAACAACAAGTGCAACTATTAACGCTACGATCCCTTCCAATTCACAAGGAGGTACGGGATATAGAATAAGAGTTATTTCAAATAACCCTGCTTTTATCGGTAGTGATAACGGTGCTGACATAAGAGTACTTGTTGACGCCTGGACTCAAAAAACAGATTTTGGCGGAATAGCGCGGATTGGTGCAGTAAGCTTCAGTATCGGCGGTAAAGGCTATATTGGTACCGGAACTATTGATCCTGGCGGCGTTTTGACAAATGATTTCTGGGAATACGATACGGCCACGAATGCGTGGACTCAAAAAGCAAATTTCGGCGAATTAAACAGCGGCAGGACCGGAGCCGCCGGCTTCAGTATAGGCAACAAAGGCTATATCGGCACCGGATTTAATTTCCAGCAAGGTGGCGCGATCGGTACAGTAAGAGATTTCTGGGAGTATGATCCTGCTGCTAATACCTGGACAAGGAAAGCAGATTTCGGGGGAACAGTCAGGAGGGGTGCCACTGGTTTCAGCATCGGCAGCAAAGGCTATATTGGTACGGGTGTAAACTTAAATGATTTTTGGGAGTACGATCCTGCTGCTAATGTCTGGACAAGGAAGGCAGATTTCGGGGGAACGGGAAGGTCAGATGCCGTTGGTTTCAGCATCGGCACCAAAGGCTATATCGGTACGGGCAGTGACGGCACGTATAAAAATGATTTATGGGAATATAATCCCACTGCGAATACATGGGCACGAAAAGCCGATTTTGGCGGAACGGGAAGGGCTGGTGCCGCAGGTTTTGGCATTAGTGGCAAAGGCTATATCGGAACCGGGTTTGATGGTCTTTCTTTAAGAAATGATTTCTGGGAATATGATACAGCTAATAATGCCTGGACACAAAAAACAAATTTCAGCGGAACGCCCAGAAGTTATGCATCAGGTTTTAGTATTGGCAGCAAAGGGTATATTGGCGCCGGCGATGATGGTCCTGATGGTGCTAATTTTAGAAACGATTTCTGGAAATACACACCGGAGATAATTGTCACAACCGTTGCTGGAACTTCCTTATTTGCGGGTTCGTCTGTGACAGTTTTTTTTACTGCCACGGGCACCTTTAACGCCGGTAATACATTTACCGCCCAATCGAGTAATTCTTCCGGCAGTTTTGCCATCCCGGTAATTATTGGCAGCATTGCTGCAACAACAAGCGGAGCCATTAATGCTACCATTCCTCTCAACACGAAAGGAGGTTCAGGATATAGAATAAGAGTGGTTTCAAGCAGCCCTGCTCTTATTGGTAATGATAATGGCAACAACATTACTGTCATTGCGGCGCCTGACCAGTGGACCCAGAAAACCGATTTTGGAGGAACAGAAAGGTATTACGCCGTTGGTTTCAGCATCGGCGGCAAGGGTTATATCGGTACAGGCTATGACGGAGGCACTAAAAACGATTTCTGGGTGTATGATACAGCCACTAATGCATGGACGCAAAAAGCAAACTTCGGCGGACCGGGCAGGCAAGGTGCGGTCGGTTTTAGTATTGGCAGCAAGGGCTATATCGGCACAGGTTTGGATGCGAGTTCGAATTTTTTAAATGATTTCTGGGAATATGACCCAGGCACCAATCAATGGACGCAAAAAGCAAATTTGGGCGGAGGAGCCAGATCTGATGCCACTGGTTTTAGCATTGGCAATAAGGGATACATTGGCACAGGTAATGCTGCCACTGGCACTAAAAATGATTTCTGGGAATATGACCCGGTTACTAATCAATGGACGCAAAAGGCAAACTTCGGTGGAGGATTCAGGTCTGGTGCCACTGGTTTTAGCATTGGCCGCAAAGGCTACATCGGTACCGGAACCGGGGGCGGAATTGACTTCTGGGAATATGACCAGGCTACTAATATATGGACCCGAAAAGCAGATTTCGGGGGAGTAAGCAGGCAGGGTGCCACTGGTTTCAACATTGGCAGCAAAGGCTATATCGGAACCGGGTTGAACGGCAGTACTAATTTCAAAAAAGATTTCTGGAGATATGATCCGGCTACCAACACCTGGACACAAAGAACAGATTTTTCTGGCACCGGCAGGCTGGGTGCTACCGGTTTCAGTATTGGCAGCAAAGGATATCTTGGTACGGGAAATGATCTCGGCATAACTAAGGATTTCTGGCAATATTCTCCAGAACCGTCACTTCAATCTGACATTATCATTGCAACAAATCTTTCCGGAACCTCATTTTGTGTCGGAGCTTTAGTAAGTGTTCCGTTCATCACAACGGGCACATTTAATACCGGGAATATCTTCACTGCACAGTTAAGTGCTGCAAACGGTGATTTCACCAATGCAGTAAACATCGGTACTCTAAACGGCACAACCAGCGGCAGTATTAATGCAATCATCCCTGCGAATACAGCAGCGGGCACGGCATACCGTATTCGCGTTACCAGCAGCAACCCAGCCATTACCGGGGATGATAACGGTGCTAATATTGCTATCGGTACGCCTATTACAGCAGGCATCACCAATAACACAGGAACAACAATACTCACTTGTACGACAACTTCTATCAGTTTGACAGCAACAGGCGGTACTACTTATTCCTGGTCAAATGGCTCAACTGTGGTTAGTACTACGGCAAACCTTATTGTTACTGCTGCCGGCACTTATACGGTAACGGTAACATCAGCAGGTGGATGCACCGATACAAAGAGTATCAGCATTACGCAAAACACTACACCACCCACAGCAGGCATCACCAACAACACAGGAACAACAATACTCACTTGTACCACTACTTCTATTAGTTTAACAGCGACAGGCGGTAGCACTTATTCCTGGTCAAATGGCTCAATTGTGGTCAGCACAACGGCAAACCTTACCATTACTGCCGCCGGCACTTATACGGTAACGGTAACCTCTGGCAGTGGATGCACCGATACAAAGAGTATCAGCATTACGCAAAACACTCCGCCACCCCCAGCAGGCATCACCAACAACACAGGAACAACAATACTCACCTGTACCACTACTTCTATTAGTTTGACAGCAACGGGCGGTAGCATGTACTCCTGGTCAAATGGTTCAACTATCGTTAGCACAACGGCAAACCTTACTGTTACAGCTCCAGGCACCTATACTTTAACGGCAACTTCTACCAATGGGTGCATCGATACAAAGAGCATCAGCATTACGCAAAACTGTCCCGGCGCCTGGACTCAAAAAGCAAGTTTTGGTGGAACAACCAGACGTGGTGCGGTCGGCTTCAGCATTGGAAGCAAAGGCTATATCGGTACGGGGTATGATGGCAGTCTCAAAAAAGATTTTTGGGAGTATGACACCATTACCCGCGCCTGGACCCAAAAAGCAGATTTTGGCGGATCGGCCAGGGCTTATGCAGTGGGTTTCAACCTTGGCAGCAAAGGCTATATCGGAACCGGGAATGCTATTGATGGCGTTAAAAAAGATTTCTGGGAATATGACCCTGCCAACAACAGCTGGGCCCAAAAAGCAGATTTCACCGGAATAGGCAGGTCTGGAGCCACTGGTTTTAGTATTGGCAGTAAGGGTTATATTGGAACCGGTAATGATATTATCCACAATACTAACCTGGGTGATTTCCGGGAATATGATCCTAGTACTAATACCTGGACTCAAAGAGCAGATTTTGGTGGAGGAACCAGGACTTGGGCAACCGGATTTAGAATTGGCAGCAGGGGCTATATGGGGACGGGACAGGACAACAATTTGAATCCTTTGAAAGATTTCTGGGAATATAACCCCGATACTAATACCTGGACTCAAAAAGCTGATTTTGGCGGAACAGAAAGAATTAATGCAGTCGGTTTTAGCATTGGTAGCCTCGGCTATATCGGCACAGGATTCGGAGACGGAACTGATTTCTGGGAATATTATCCGGCTACTAATGTATGGACCCGAAAGGCAGATTTTGGCGGAGCACCCAGGTCGGAGGCAACCGGTTTTAGCATTGGCAGTAAAGGATATATCGGTATAGGGTTTGATGGCGTTAATACGATTTATAATGATTTCTGGGAATATAACCCATTTGGCACTCCCCTTGCCAATACCATAGCAACAAACCTTTCCGGAACTTCATTTTGTGCCGGAGCTTCAATAAGCGTCCCCTTCATCATAACCGGCACATTCAATACCGGGAATATATTCACTGCGCAACTTAGCGCCGCAAACGGTGACTTTACCAACGATGTAAATATCGGTACTCTGAACAGCACGACCGACGGCAGCATTAATGCAATCATTCCTGCAAATACAGCAGCAGGCACGGGCTACCGCGTTCGCGTCACCAGCAGCAATCCCGCAATTACGGGAGAAGATAATGGTGCTAATATTACCATCGTTACGCCTATTACAGCAGGTATCACCAATAACACAGGAACGACAACGCTCACCTGTATCACAACTTCTATCAGTTTGACAGCAACAGGCGGTAGCACTTATTCCTGGTCAAATGGTTCAATTGTGGTTAGCACAATCGCAAACCTTACTGTTACTGCTCCCGGTACTTATACAATAACGGTAACATCAGCAGGTGGATGCACCGATACAAAGAGTATCAGCATTACACAAAACACTACGCCACCAACAGCAGGCATCACTAATAACACAGGAACCACAACGCTTACCTGTGCCACAACTTCCATCAGCCTAACTGGGACGGGCGGTGGTACTTATTCGTGGTCAAATGGCTCAATTGTAGTAAGCACAACAGCAAACCTTACTGTTACTGCCCCTGGTACTTACACCGTAACGGTAACTTCTGCGGGCGGTTGTACCGATACAAAGAGCATCAGCATTGCGCAAAACACTACGCCACCTACAGCTGGTATCACCAACAACACAGGAACAACAACACTTACCTGTACCACAACTTCCATCAGCCTGACTGCGACAGGCGGGGGTACTTATTCCTGGTCAAATGGCTCGATTGTAGTAAGCACAACGGCAAACCTTACCGTTACTGCTCCCGGTACTTATACGGTGACGGTAACTTCTGCCAATGGGTGCACCGATACAAAGAGTATCAGCATTGCGCAAGATGCTACGCCCCCTACAGCTACTATTAGCTATACAGGCAGCCCCTATTGTAACTCAGGCATATCCACTGTCACACAAACAGGAACGACAGGCGGCACTTATACTTCTACATCGGGTTTAAGTATTGATGCTTCAACCGGCGCAATCAATCTTACACAAAGTACACCAGGCAGTTATACGGTAACCTATTCTTTCAGCAGTGGCAGTTGTTCAAATACAACAACGGCAAATGTTGTAATCAATAGTGTTCCCGCAGCACCAGCTTCAATTGCAGGTGCAACATCGCTTTGTTCAGGAACTACCAACGTTGCTTATACAGCATCTACCGTCAATGGTGTTACTTCTTATACCTGGATAGTGCCAGCAGGATGGACCATAACAGATGGACAAGGTACAGCATCCATTCACGTAACGGCAGGAACGAGCGGTGGAAATATCACGGTTACCGCCAATAATAATTGCGGTTCAAGTAACGCCACTTTATTAGCGGTGTCTATTTCATCCGCTCCTGCAACACCGGGAACAATATCAGGTCCTTCTTCTTCCTGTGCCGGTGTAAACAACCTCACCTACAGTATCGCTGCGGTTTCCGGAGCTACTTCGTACAGTTGGACAGTTCCATCGGGTTGGTCAATTAATGGTTCGGCTTCAGGAACATCTATATCAGTAAGTTTAAGCACTTCAGCCCAAAGCGGAAACGTATCTGTAGCTGCGGTTAATGCCTGCGGTTCAAGCAGTGCAAGAACATTAGCGGTAACAGTAAATCCGCTACCGCCAACGCCAGGTCCTATTTCAGGCAATTCTACTGTATGCGCTTCAAGCGTTCAAACATATAGCATTGCAGCCGTGAGTGGAGCTACTTCTTACACATGGACAGTTCCGGCAGGATGGAGTTTTAAGAAAAACTCACCAACATCTATATCTGTAAGTGCAAAGGTAGGAACTACGGGAGGCAATATCAGCGTAACGGCAAACAACGCTTGCGGATCAAGTGCGCAAAGAACACTCGCATTAACTGTAATAACTACGCCGACAACGCCAGGAGCTATTGCAGGAAGCACTTCGCCATGTGCAGGTAGTTGGGTAACGTACAGTATTGGCAAGTTAGCAAGCGCTTCATTCTATACTTGGGCAGTACCAAAAGGATGGAGTATCAATAGCGGTCAGGGAACAACAGCTATACAAGTGACAGCAGGTAAGGCAGGACAAAAAGGGAATATAAGTGTAAAAGCATCAAATGCTTGCGGTACAAGCAGTGCAAGCACGTTGGCTGTAACGACAATAGCATGTACATCAATAGCTTCAGGCAGTGTGTCAACTATCAATGCTGAAAAAGCTACACCTGTCCGCACAGTTAAAATATCACCCAATCCAGCCATCAATACTTTGCATGTAGAGTTGCTGGGTTATACAGGAAAAGTTACCATTCAGCTATTAAATATTCAGGGCAAAGCGTTGATGCAGGAAAAGATGGAGACAACGCATTCAAGCTATGCGCAACATCAATTGGATGTTGGAAACATTGCAGGTGGAACTTACCTCCTTGTAGTAATTGATGAAAAGGGTAACAGGCAAACAGAAAAAGTGATTATTTCGCGTTGAGCATCTTTAAAAAAAATCAATTTAAAAAAAGCCCGGCAACAAAATCTGCCGGGCTTTTATTGTCATGTACTGTTTAAAAATTTGTTCGCTAATGTTGAATGAAGTAGAAAACGCTGAAGAGTGCGACGCAAGACCTCCCCAGGGAGCGGCCTCCCCTGCATCCGTGCAAAATGAACTCGGGTGCGGCCGTGAACAGCGAAAATTTTTTAAAAATATAAGCATTGATTTTCAACATGTTCGCAACGAATTCATTAGTAGAAAACTTCAGTAGTTATTCATTAGCTGGGTTCACAAAAATCAACTTCATTTTATATACCTTTATATACTTTATCTACTTTTTTTCACTTCTTACCGTCTGCTATAATTCGGAGCTTCTTTAGTAATTTCCACATCATGTGTATGACTTTCGCGCATGCCGGCATTAGTAATTTTTACAAAAGTTGCTTGTTGCAAAGCATCTATATCTTTTGCACCGCAATAGCCCATACCTGAACGAAGACCTCCAACAAACTGGGCAATCACTTCACTTAAGTTTCCCTTGTAAGCAACACGTCCTTCGATGCCTTCGGGAACTAATTTTTTCAGATCATCTTCAACATCCTGAAAATACCGGTCACCACTGCCTTGTTGCATAGCACCAATGCTGCCCATGCCACGATATGATTTAAACTTACGACCTTCATAAATAATGGTTTCGCCAGGACTTTCTTCCACACCGGCAAATACACTTCCCATCATCACAACATTTGCGCCAGCAGCTAACGCTTTTACCATATCACCAGTATAACGGATACCTCCGTCTGCTATTAGCGGGGTTTTCTTTTCTTCCAATGCTATTGCTGCTTCCATTATTGCTGTAAGTTGAGGCACACCTGCTCCTGTTACAATGCGTGTAGTACAAATGGAACCGGGACCAATACCAACTTTTACAGCATCAGCACCGGCTTCTGCCATAGCTTTTGCACCTTGAGCCGTTCCTACATTTCCTGCGATTACCTGGAGATTTTTAAAATTCTTTTTTAGATTTTTTACCGCACCCAATACGCCTTTGCTATGACCATGAGCACTATCGAGTGTTACGATATCAACCCCGACTTTTTGTAGAGCAGCGGCTCTGTCAAGTAGATCTTTTGTAATACCAAGTGCAGCCCCAACAACCAAGCGACCCATACTGTCTTTAACTGCATTGGGGAAATTGCGTATTTGTAAAATATCTCTGTAGGTAATTAATCCAATAAGTTTTCCCTGCTTGTTAACAACAGGTAATTTTTCAATTTTATATTGATGCAGAATTTTTTCTGCTTTTTTCAGATCAGTTCCTTCAGGAGCAGTAATGAGATTTTCTTTAGTCATTACTTCCTTCACCTTTTTGTGTTTGTCTGTTTCAAAGCGGAGATCGCGATTGGTGAGGACGCCTGCTAATTTATTATTGTTATCTACAATTGGAATGCCGCCGATTTTATTTTCTTTCATCAGGCGCAAAGCATCACCAATAGTAGCATCATCATGAAGGGTAATGGGATCAACTATCAATCCGCTTTCGCTGCGTTTTACTTTTCTTACCTGCTCTGCCTGTTTTTCAATACTCATGTTTTTATGCAAGATTCCCAAGCCGCCCTCCCGTGCCAATGCAATAGCAAGACCTGCTTCAGTCACTGTATCCATTGCGGCAGAGAGTATGGGCACATTTAATGTGAGTGATTTTGTTAAATGAGATTGAATATTTACTTCCCGTGGTAATACCTGGCTATAAGCCGGTAATAATAATACATCATCGAAGGCGAGTCCTTCGCCAAAAAATCTTGATTTGTTCGTCTTATTTTGCGGAGAATTAATTAGTGTTGCCATGTGCAAAGATAGGGGTACAAATGTATATGGGGCAAATTTTGGAGAAAGTTACAGGTTGTAAGTTGCGAGTTGCAAAAGCGAAAATAATAGACTTAACTTTTCTATAATAAAATTTATTTTTTCTTTTTAACATGACTCCTCAGCTATAGCAGCCTATATATTTTCCCTGGTAAACTCACAATCACATTTTGTAATTCAAGGTTTAACATCGAAGCAGCAACTGCACTGCTGCTTAACCCGCTTTTTAAAAATAATTCATCAATATGAACTCCGTCTTTTTCATAAAGTATATCAAAAATTATTTTTTCCTCTGCAGTAAAATCAATAAATAATTCTCTTTGTGCTTTTGATTTTGATTTCTTTTGCTGCCATCCTAATGTTTCAATAAGCTGTTGCGCATCGGTAAGCAAAATGGCACAATTTTGTTTGATTAAATAATTGCACCCCATGCTTTTTGTATCTGATGTTTTTCCCGGAAAAGCAAATACATCACGATTATAATTATTGGCTAATTGTGCAGTGATCATGCTTCCGCCTTTTGTTGCCGTTTCTACAACAATTGTCGCATCTGCAATTCCTGCAACTATCCGATTTCGTTTAGGAAAATTATGTTTATCAGGTTTTGTTTTCTTACGCATTTCGGTTAACAAAGCTCCGTTTTGCAAAATATCTTTTGCAAGGTTTTTATGTTGAGACGGGTAGATAGTATCCATACCATGCGCCAAAACACTAATGGTTGGTAAATTATTTTGCAAAGCTGCTTTGTGTGCAATAGCATCAATGCCAAATGCAAGCCCGCTAACGATCACAACATTTTGTTCGCGCAGGTCAGTAATCAATTTATCTGTAACAGATTTACCATACTCAGTATTATTTCTTGTTCCGATAATGCTGATGATTTTTGCTGAATTTAAATCTGCGTTACCGCGATAATAAAGTAATGTGGGGGGATCGTAACAATTCAATAATCGCTGCGGATAATTTTTATCTGTTATAAAAAGTGTTTGAATTTTATACTTTTCACTAAATTCTATCTCTTCTTCTGCTTCTGAAAAATCTTTAAACGCTTTTATAGAATGTGCACGCACTTCACCAATATTTTCAATGACGCTAAGTTCTTTCCTGCTGGCTTTGAAAATGCTTTCTGCATCACCAAAATGTTCTACAAGTATTCTCGCTTGTACAGGACCAATATTTGGAATAAGAGTTAAGGCAATTTGATATAAAAGGTTGTCGGGCATTTTAGAGTTTGCAGTTTGTAGTTGAGTTTGTTTGATATAAAATTATTGCTTAATAAAGATAGAGCATTTGAATTTATTTGTTTAAATATGCTTATATAAAAATGGCTGCCCCGCGATCGGGCAGCCATTTAATTATTTTATTCTTACTTTTCATATCTTTAAAGCTTGAGCCATCGTTTTACCAATATCTGCAGGGCTTGCCACTACATACACACCACATTCACTCAATATCTTCATTTTTGCAGCAGCGGTATCGTCAGCGCCTCCGATAATTGCGCCGGCATGACCCATTCTTCGACCCGGAGGAGCCGTTTGACCGGCAATAAAACCTACAACCGGTTTTGTACCCTGTCCGAGTGACCCCGTAAGTCGGGCATTATCGTTTATCCAGCGTGCGGCTTCAGCTTCCATGCTGCCACCAATTTCACCAATCATGATGATGCCGTCAGTATCCGGATCATTCATTAATAATTCAACCGCTTCTTTAGTGGTAGTACCAATAATAGGATCACCGCCAATACCAATTGCTGTACTAATACCTAAGCCAGCTTTCACTACCTGGTCAGCTGCTTCATAAGTAAGCGTTCCAGATTTTGATACCACGCCAATTCTTCCCGATTTAAAAATAAAGCCCGGCATGATACCAACTTTTGCTTCTCCGGCAGTAATCACTCCGGGACAATTGGGCCCTATTAAACGCGTGGGTTTTTCCTGTAAATAATTTTTCACTTTCACCATATCCTGTACGGGAATACCTTCTGTAATGCATACTACGAGTGCAATACCGGCATCAGCAGATTCCATGATTGCATCGGCTGCAAATGCAGGCGGCACAAAAATGATACTTACATTAGCACCTGTTTTTTTCACTGCATCTTCAACAGTATTAAATACAGGTTTGTTAAGATGCGTGCTGCCACCTTTACCCGGTGTCACACCTCCCACCACATTTGTTCCGTACTCAATCATTTGCTCTGCATGAAACGTTCCTTCGGTTCCTGTAAAACCCTGTACTATTATTCTGGAGTTTTTATTTACTAATACTGACATGGTGTTTTTTTTAATTCCGATAAATATCAGGAGCGCAAAAATAGGAGAAAGAGTTTGTAGTTTGTAGTTTGTAGTTTTTTTATGAGCCTGACTTTCGAGCGTATAGCTTCATAGTATGGCACTTTTATGAGACTCGCAAAATAAAAAATCAGCTATTACAATTAATACAAAAACTTTATTATAAAAAACTGAATAGGATTATAAAAAAATTTACCTTCTTTCTTTAAACCACTTTGTTAGTAATTGACAAGCCCCATTTCTTTAATAAAATCATTAATTTTTCAAAATGTATGGACTTTACTTATATAATCATTCATTCCGGCAGCAAGACATGTTTCCTCATCGCCCTCCATAGCATTCGCTGTCATAGCAATTATAACTGGTTGTGAGATAAGTTGGCTGCGTAATATTTGAGTAGCTTGAAGTCCATCTGTTTCAGGCATTCGAACAAGACCATCATAAGTGGTAAGATGCTCAAATTTTAAATTTTGTTTTTGAGAAATAGCAAACAAGGAAATAAGTTGCACTTGCGTCACTAAAAAAAGAAAACAGATATTGGTTCGTAAAAATCTCATTGCTATGTGTTATCTAAAAGGCAGTAAGTGCTGATTCAAATTCCATTATTAATTTTTATCAAACTTCAGTTTTTAGTCAGGCCCCATATATCATGCAGCCAGATAGATAAAAAATTTATCACATTATTTTCTCTTGTTTCTTTATTGCCCATTTTTCCAGCATGTTTGCTATTTCATCAAGCTTTATTGGTTTACTTATATAATCATCCATGCCAGCTTGCAAACACTCCTGCTCATCACCCTGCATTGCGTTAGCAGTAACAGCAATTATTACAGGTTGTTCACTTAATTCTTCGCGTAATATTCCTGTGGTTTCCAACCCATCTATTTCAGGCATGCGCACATCCATAAGAATCACATCATATTGTTTTTCTTTTGCCATTTCTATTGCTTTATACCCGTTGTCAGTCACGTCAGGATGGTAACCAAGTTTGTTCAAAATTTTGACGGATACAAATTGATTGGTAACATTATCTTCCGTCAAAAGAATTTTGAGTGGATATTTTTGAGAAAGATTACCGGGTAATTTGATCATCCCATTTTGCTCTTCAATAATAACCTTGCTTTTTTGCCTTATTTGCTCGAGCAGGTGTTTGCATAAAACATGTTGTTTAATAGGCTTCGTTATTATTGATGCAAAAAGTGCGGGGTATAATTTATGCCCTTCATCCCCTGCTGAACTTAATAATACAATGGGAAGATTTGGATAATATTGTTTAATCTGCCATGCGAGTTCTATACCATCCATGTGAGGCATCTGCATATCAGAAAGAACAAGATCAAAGTTTGTTTTTTGAGATAAAATTTGAAGGGCTTGTGTACCGGAACCTGCCAGCACAGGAATCATTTTCCATTGCTCTAATTGTGTTTTCAGAATGTTTAAATTAGTAGCATTATCATCTATCACCAAAACCCTTTTATATTCTAACGTTGCAAGATTATTATGCACATAAGTGCGAAGTGATTGAGCACTGGGATTTGTTTTTATAGTGAAAGTAAAAGTACTTCCCTGCCCTGCCACACTTTCTACTTTAATATGCCCGCTCATAAGTTCTACCAGTTTTGCACAGATCACCAACCCTAAACCGGTGCCGCCATATTTACGCGTTGTGGAAGAATCTACCTGTGAAAAAGCTTTAAAAAGAGCATTCGTTTTATCTTCAGGAATACCAATACCGGTATCTCTCACTGCAAAAGACAATTCCACTTCACCATTCTCCAAAGTTTTCACCAGTTGAACATTTACAAATATTTCCCCTCGCTTTGTAAACTTAATTGCATTGCCAACAAGGTTCATCAATATTTGCTTCAACCGTAAACTATCACCCACTATTTGAGAGGGAACATTATAATCAATCTGGTAAACCAAATCTAACCCTACCTGTGAAGCTTTACCTGCAAATACATCCAGCACATCTTCAATGCAGGTACGCAGATCAAAATCAACCTGCTCAAGTTCCATTTTACCTGATTCGATTTTAGAAAAATCCAAAATGTCGTTGATGATATTTAATAAATTCTCACCGCAATTTTTTATTGTTTCCGCGTATGTTTTTTGATCACTATCCAACTGGGTTTCTACCAGCAGATCTGCCATGCCTATTACACCATTCATAGGCGTGCGAATCTCATGGCTCATAGTAGCAAGAAAAACACTTTTAGCACGGTTTGCCCGTTCTGCTTCGTGGTGGGCTTTTTCAGCATCCTGCCTGGCTTTTTCGGCTTCATATCTTGCTTTACGTTCTTCTTCTGTTGAGCGTGCTAATTCTTCCGTTCTTTTTTGTACCTGCTTTTCTAAAATTCTTTTTTGCGCTTTAATGGTTCGCATGCGAAATTTGTAAAAACCAATAGTGCCACTTACAATGCATACTACTATCAGAGCTTTAAACCACCATGTTAACCAAAAAGGAGGAGTAACAATTAATTGAAAGTTTAAAATATGCGATGACCATTGCCCCTCATTATTTAAGCCCTTTACTTTAAAAGTGTATTCTCCAGGGTCGAGATTTGTATAAGTTGCTGTGCGATTAATGCCTACATAATTCCATTCCTTATCAAATCCTTCAAGCATATAAGCATACTGCTTTCTTTCTGCAGTCGTAAAATTTAAAGAAGCAAATTCAAATGAAATTACTGAACTGCTATATGGAATGGTAATGGAATTAGTTTCAGTAATATCTTTTTTTAATGGTGAAGCATTATCTTTTTCTTTTGCAACAGAAATTGATTTATTGAAAACGCGGAAATTAGTCATTACCAAAGGAGGATCAAAAGAGGATTCCTTGATATTATCAGGAAAGAATTCATTAAACCCATTGATACCACCAAAATACATAGCTCCTGAGCGGCTTTTGCAATAAGCTTGCTTAAATTCATTTCCCTGCAAACCATCTGCAACGCCAAAATTTTTGAAGGTATTATTTTCAGGATTGAACTTTGAAAGACCCTTGCTTGTGCTAACCCATAAATTGCCTTTATCATCTTTCAAAATGCCCCATATTTTTTCATGAGGCAGGCCATTTTGAATTCCGTAACTCGTGAAAGAATTTGTTTTTCTGTTTAAACAATTCAAACCTTTATTTGTACCTATCCATAGATTTCCGTTTTCATCTTCACAAAAACAGTTAACTGTATTATTGCTCAAACTGTTCTTATTATCATCATGCGAGAATTGAATAATCTTATTTGTTTTTTTATCCAGTCTGTTAAGCCCTGTTCTATCAGTACCAATCCAAATAAATCCATCGCTGTCCTCATAAATTGATATAACATTATTACCACTAAGATTGGCTTTATCCTGGTTGTATTGAATGAACGAATCATTCTTCTTGTCATAAAGATTTAAGCCATTGGTTTGTGTTCCTATCCAAATATTTTTTTCTCTGTCTTCATATATTACCCACGCTGTATTGCCTCCCAAACTGTGTGAATTTGCCGGATCATTTTTGTACTGTTTGAACGTGTTATTCTTTCGGTTTAAAACAGTGATTCCATTATCATAAGTACCTATCCATAAATTTTGATAACTGTCTTCCAATACACTTAAAACATTATTCCCTGCGATAGTATTTTTATTGCCATCCTGGTGCTTAAAATGTTTGAAATTACCGGTCTCTCGATCATATAAATCAAGACCACCGCCATCTGTTGCAATCCATAAATTATTTTCTTTGTCTTCATATAAACATAAAACATTGTTGTTGCCAAGACTATTTAAAGAAGAAGTATGTTTATAATGAATAAATTTGTTTATATCACTGCTCAAGAGATTTAACCCCGCATTATAGGTTCCAATCCACATGTTCCCTTTTCTATCCTTATAAATTTTGTTAATTGAATTACTGCTAAGATCAGTGTTGCTTAAATCGGCATACTTACAATTTATGAAGGTTGCAGTTGCAGGGTTGAATATGCTTATTCCATTATTTTCAGAAGCTACCCAAATCATTCCTTCATTATCTTCATTTACCGAGAAAATAACATCATCACATATACCGGGAGCTTTGGTATTGCTCTTTTTAAAAACATGAAATTTTCCTGTTTGCCTGTCAAGCAAATTCAATCCGCCTCCCTTTGTTCCAATCCAAAGGCGATGTTTACTATCTTCAAAAATGGAAGTAACGGTATTACTGCTTAGTGATTCAGGATCGTTATCATTATGGCGAAAATGTACAAAGGAATTTTTTTCGGCATTAAATAAATTGAGTCCGGCATTGGTTCCTATCCAAATATTATGCTGCCTATCCTGATACATTGTTGTAGCAGCGTTATCACTGATGCTGCCACTATCATTTTTTGTTTTTGAATACTTTATAAAGTGATTATTTTTTTTGTCAAATACATTAACGCCAGTTGCAGTGCCCACCCAAATATTTCCTTTACTATCCTTTAATAAGCAACTTACAAAATCATCTGAAATGCTGTGTGGATCTTTAAAATCATGTTTAAAATGGATAAATTGATTTTTCTGCCTGTCATACTTGTTCAACCCTCCGTCGGCTGCAGTAATCCAAAGATCACCATTGTTATCTTCAACAATATCATTGATGTAATTGCCACTGATACTATTATTTTTTTGCGGATCATTTTTATATGTAGTAAAATTATAACCATCGTATTTATTCAATCCATCCTCAGTACCGAACCACATAAATCCGCGGCTATCCTGTAAAATGCAAAGGACATTACTTTGTGAAAGTCCATCAGCTGTTTGCAGATGCTGAAACTTAA
>Ga0137366_10000836_pt1 | contig 21623 bp, 19 predicted proteins | sample SagtaG_8_FD_104938 | JGI IMG/M metagenome (GOLD analysis project Ga0137366, IMG submission 104938) | Vadose zone soil microbial communities from Sagehorn Ranch, Mendocino, California, USA - Sage1_L_60_16 metaG | ecosystem: Environmental > Terrestrial > Soil > Vadose zone | place: USA...
ACCTCAAAGAAATCCGCATCGGAATCAGGATCCGCTTTGAGTTCGCCTCGTGCCTGGCGCAGAAAAAATTCCGTGTCCTCCTCGTAGGTAAGGCAGTAAGCGGAAATGTGGTCGGGGCGCAGCGAGATGGTTTTCTCCAGGGTCTTTTGCCATTGCTGAACTGTCTGACCCGGGAGGCCGAACATGAGATCGACATTGATATTCAGGCATCCTGCCTCACGCAGAATATGAAACGATTGCTCGGCCTGCGCTGCGTTATGTTCCCGTCCGAGGATTTTGAGCAAGGTATTGTCCCAGGACTGAACACCGAGACTGATTCGATTCACTCCGAGTTTGCATAATAAAGCTGCTTTGCGCGCCGAAACGCTCCCTGGATTCGCTTCGGTAGTCCATTCTTCCAATGCGGAAAGATCAAGCCGCCGATGAAAACCTCCGAGCAGAAATTCTAATTGCGAAGTGCTCAGTGCCGTAGGTGTACCGCCGCCGAAATAAATTGTTTTGGGCACGACTCCGAAGACGCCGGTCCTTTCGTCGATCTCACATAATACGGCTTCGCAAAATCGCTGCGTTTGCGAACGATCGAGGAGGTCTTTGTAGAACGCGCAATACGGGCAGATCCGCGCGCAAAAGGGGATGTGAACATAGATGTGGCGAATTGGGTTCAACTTATCTGCCTCCAGATTGTAGGGCGTCTGTGTCAGACGCCGGCCATGAAGATGGCGTTTCACAGAAACGCCCTACAAAGCTGTGTCCGCGTTTGGGGATGCAGTTGTGATTTGCTCTGTCGCCTATAAAATCCGTTGCCATCTCAAGGTGCCTTATTGATGCGAAACGTGGCCATTGTTCTTTTTTGCACTATTGCCTCCGGGTTTGGCCAGGGTCCGCAGCCTGCGGCCACCCCGTCGATCGTATATGCTGTGCACGATCCCGACGCAATCACAGACTACAAGACGAATTCGCGCGTTGTGCGTGAGATGGTTAACCGGCTTGTCCTCGCCGCAACCGGCCAGCCTGATGTGGCCAGGGCATGGGCATCGCTGGTTTCTCCCAGCGACAGGGTTGGAATCAAAATCTCCGCGGCAGGCGGCGAACTTTTCACGACGCATCATGATGTCGTGAATGCGATCGTCGACGGGCTCGTCGCGGCAGGTCATTCGCGCGGCGGCATTATCGTTTGGGACCGGTCTTTGGGTGGAATTAAAGAAGCCGGGTATCGGCCGGAGATTGATGGCTATCAACTCAGAGCAATAGCCCCACGCAACGGCTATGATCCAAAAGCGGTCCTTTCCGCACCGCTGATCGGGAACCTGGTTTGGGGCGATCTCGATTACCGAAGCTACGAAGGCAAGATGCCGCTTCTTTCCGACACGGAAAATACAAGCAACGTCAGTCATTTTTCGAAGATCATTTCGACTGAAGTGACGAAGATCATCAATGTTCCAGTGATGAGCAGTAGCGAAATGAATGGTATCGCCGGTTGCATTTACAACGTGACAATGCCGAATATCGATAACTGGCGTCGGTTTGCTCAAGGCTCTCGCTTTGGCGCCGAAAGTCTCGCCGAAATTTACAACGATCCGGTCCTCGCAAAGAAGGTCGCTTTTAATCTGATGGACGGCCTCGTCGCGCAATATGCCGGCGGCCCGCAATCGCAACCGAACTATGCAGTTCATCACGCCACGCTCTATGCGAGCAAAGATCCGGTAGCTTTAGATGCCGTGGCGTTAAGACGTTTGGAGGAATGGCGCGCACGCGCGAGTCTTCCTCCCATCGGGGGGGCGGCTGCTTATGTCGGCTTTGCCAGCCAGCTCGGCCTGGGTAACTCGGCGCCAAATCGGATCGAGGTCCGAAATATCGGCCGATGAAAAGCGCGGTCCGAGACACGTCTATTCGAAAATTACAAACCGCGATTCTGCGCTCAGTCTCGCGCTCGTTTTATCTTTCCATCCGGTTTTTGCCGGTGCAATTACGCGAACCGGTCGCACTGGCGTATTTGCTCGCACGCACGACAGACACCGTCGCCGATACAGCACAGATTTCCGGAACTGTGCGAGCCGAAACCTTAAAGATGCTGTCGAATGGGATTCAGGGCAGAGCTTCGCGCGATGTCGTTGTCGATCTTATCGCATCGTTTCTGCCCATGCAGGAGAACACAACCGAGCGCAGACTCCTCTGCTCCCTCCCAGATTGTTTGGAATGGCTGGAGCATTTGGCGGCGGCGGATCGCGATCACATTCGCGGCGTGCTTGAGAAAATCACCCGTGGTCAGATGCTCGATCTGGAGCGCTTCGGTAACCCGGCAGAAATTCGCGCGCTCGAGAGTGCGGTCGATCTGGATGAATACACTTACCTGGTAGCGGGCTGTGTGGGCGAGTTCTGGACGCAACTCTGCTGCAGGCATGTTCGAGATTTTGCCAGCTTGAGCCAACCCGAGATGCTTGCGCTCGGGAAGCACTACGGCATGGGACTGCAATTGATCAACGTTCTGCGCGACGCCGGCCCCGATCTCCAAGCGGGGAGATGTTATTTCCCGGAGGAGGAATTGCGCGCCGCTGGTCTTACGGCTGCGCAGATTCTCTCCGAACCCGAGCGCTTCCAGCCGATTTACAAACGTTGGATCGAGAAAGCGCAAACTGAACTGGAATGCGGGATGCAATACTCTCGCGCGGTCCGAAATAGGAGAGTGCGCGCTGCTACAGTTTTACCGGCATTGATAGGCGCTCGCACTCTTGTGCTTTTGCGTGACGCCGGCACGACCGCGTTGCAACGCAAAATCAAAGTGCGCCGTCGCGAGGTGCGCCGGATGATTTTGTCGATCGCTGTTACTCTTGCGTCGCGCAAGCGCATCGAAGCGATATTCGAACGAGGGAAGCTGTAGACGTCGACCTCTGGGCGACGCGGCGCGCGGGAACTAGAAGCTTCCGCGCCGCGCTTCGCAGAGCGAGGCGGCTACAGAAAATAATTTCGCTGTTTCTCAGTGATCGGTCGCTCGAGCCGCTCGAGCACTTGCAGCATATCTTCCCAGACTTTCCGTTTCTCCGAAGGCGCCTGATTCCGCAGCAAGTAGGCCGGGTGGTACGTAATCATCAGAGGCGTTCCGCTGTATGAATGCCATCTGCCGCGCAATTCCCGCATCGTTGCCCGTGTCCCGAGCAAACCCTCGACGGCGACCGCGCCAAGCGCGACAAGGACCTTCGGCTGAATAACGTCGATCTGCTCGACGAGATATGGCCGGCATGTCTGCATTTCGAGCGGCGTCGGTGGCCGGTTGCCAAAAGAACCTGGTGGCGTGTCCGGACGGCATTTCAAGATATTGGCAATGTAAACTTCCTCGCGAATGAGGCCCATCGCCACGATAATTCTCGTGAGCAATTGACCTGCGCGACCGACAAATGGTTCGCCTTGCCTGTCCTCGTCTACACCGGGTGCTTCACCGATAAACATCAATTCCGCATCCGGATTTCCGATACCGAAGACTGTCTGCGTCCGCGAACAGGCGAGATGCGCGCATTTTGTGCAAACACGGACGCGTTCGCGCACCAGCGCGAGCAATTCCGCTTTGTTCGGCGCAACGAACCGCAATTGTGCGAGCGTGGCTCTCGATGCCTGGGGCGGCCGGTCGCTTGTATCGCGAATCCTTTCCAACGCCGCGATGACTAAATCGAGAGCCGCTTGTCTCACGTGAGGCGATCATCCAAAATTTTGCGCTCCGCTGCAAATTGTTTATAGGGGAGCGCGGGCATTCTGCCCGCTGTTTGCGGCATTCTGCCGCAAACCGACTGTGTGCGCTTCAAGCGAATGCAACGAACTTCTTTTTTGCGGCGCGAAAAGAACCCCCCGGCAAAATGCCGGACGGAGCGGGCAACATGCCCGCAGTCCCCTTCGCAAGAACATGGCGGACGCGGTAGGGTAGCTGCCAACCATGAGCACACGGCTGAGCGATTACGATTACGATTTGCCCCGGGAATTGATCGCGCAGCGGCCGGCGACGCATCGCGCGGGTTCTCGCATGATGGTCCTTCGTCGTGATGGGCAAACGGTCGAGCATCGGCAATTTCGTGAACTGAAAACATTTTTGGAACCGGGCGATCTTCTTGTTTTAAACGACACGCGGGTACTGCCCGCGCGACGATTCTCCGACGATGGCGCAATTGAGTTTCTATTTCTCCAACGGGTTGGCCCAAAACGTTGGAAATGCCTGGTCAAGCCGGGTCGCAAAATGCGCCTTGGCGCCACTGCAATGATTGATAATGCGACGTTGCAGGTGGAGAAAATCACCTCCGATGGCGAACGGATCGTGGTGTTGAATCAAGACGTCGATCTCTATTCCGGCGGTTCAATGCCGTTGCCGCCTTACATCAGACGCGACAGCGACGCTGGAGATACGACGCGTTACCAAACTATTTTCGCCCAGGCACCGGGTGCGCTCGCAGCGCCGACTGCCGGTCTCCATTTCACGCCGGAAATTTTGAATGAGATTCCGCACACTTTCGTGACCTTGCACGTGGGGACTGGAACATTCCTGCCCGTGCGCTCAGAGAACATTGCCGAGCATCGCATGCATGCCGAGCGCTTTTCCATTTCGGCAGAAGCCGCAATGAAAATGAACGACGCCAGGCGAATCGCAGCTGTTGGCACAACGGTAGTGCGCGTGTTGGAATCGGCGGAGCGCGCAAACGGAAAACTCATCGCGCAAACCGACTCCACAGACATTTTCATTTATCCTCCATATCGGTTTCAAGCCGTCGATCTTCTGTTGACGAATTTTCATTTGCCGCGCTCAACTTTGCTCATGCTCGTAAGCGCATTTGCCGGCCGCGAGTTTCTGCTTCGGGCCTACCAGGAGGCACTTCGCGAACGCTATCGATTCTACAGCTATGGCGATTGCATGTTGATCCTGTAACTCTTCCTCTTCCGCTTCCTCTGGAAGATTCTTCTACGGAAAGACAAAAGAAGCAGATGCATAGGAAGAGGAAGATTGCGAGGTCGCAGATTGTGCTATTTTCCGCTCAAGTGCCCAATCAACCCAAAGGTGAGCTGGTTATCCAGACGATTGCCATGCCCAAGGACACGAATCCAAATGGCGACATTTTCGGCGGATGGTTGACATCGCAAATGGATTTGGGCAGTGGCATTCTTGCCGCGAAAACCGCGCAGGCGCGTGTTGTCACCGTGGCCATGGAAGGGATGTCATTTCTCCAACCGGTGCGGGTAGGAGACACGGTTAGATGTTATGCCCGGGTGGAGAAAATCGGGCGGACTTCGATGACCATTCCGGTCGAGGTGTGGGTAACGCGTTATATGACCGGCGAAGAACTTCGCGTCACCCACGGCGTGTTTACCCTTGTCGCTGTCGATGAGTCCGGGAAACCGATTCCGGTGAAGAGGAATCAACCACTAATGGACACGAATTGACACAAATGAAGATCGAGGTCACACAAGCGAGTTTGCCAATGGATTCGTGTTTATTGGTGTTCATTCGTGGTTAAAGCAACCTCGTCATTTTGCCGATGACGTTCGCTTATCTTTTCGAGCGGTTCCCGTCATTTGGGCAGACGTTCTGTTATCGGGAGGTTGCCGAGCTTGCTCGACAAGGGAGCGCTCCGCCCATTTTCTCCATCCGTAAGCCGAAAGACGAGCCGCCGCAGGATTGGGACGAACGTATTGTCGAAAGCGTGCATTATCTTCCGGAAGAGGAGGATTTGTTGCGGGAAGTCCGGCGAGCTTCCAAGAAGGGAAAGCTGGCGGGAGAAATTATCGTTGCTCTCGATGAGTGGGGCAGGCGCCCCGATTTTCTTCGTCTTTATCAGGCGGTCGATGTTGGATTACATCTGCAGACACTTGGAATTCGCCACGTGCACGCGCACTTCGCCGGAATGGCTGCGCGCACCGCTTTCTGGATCGGCAGATTTTTTCCGATCAGTTTCAGCTTTACCGCACATGCCAACGACATTTTCGCGCCGCGCGATTTTCAAATCGGTCTGGACAAGCTGGTTGATGCAGCGCGTTTAATCGTTACCGAAACCGATTACGCAGAAAGATTTTTGCGCGAGCGCTTCTCAGGTAGCGCGAATCGAATTCATCGCATCTACAACGGCCTGGACCTGACCCCGTTTAAACGCGCGGATTTTTCGTCCACTCCGCCGTTGATCGTCGCGGTCGGCCGTTTGATCGCGAAAAAAGGTTTTGTCGATTTGCTTCGCGCCTGCCGGTTGCTTATGGAGCGGGGGCAATCATTTCGGTGCGAGATCGTTGGTGAAGGCCCGCTCGAGCAAGAACTGCGCAAAGAGATCGCGCAGTTTGATCTGGAAGGTCGCGTCGGACTGCCGGGCGCAAAGCCGCAACATGAAATAAGGGAACATTTGGCCGCGGCCACCGCTTTTGTGTTGCCAAGCGTGATCGATCCCGATGGCGGCATGGATAATCTGCCGACCGTAATCATGGAAGCGATGGCGGCGGGGCTGCCGGTTGTCTCGACGTCGGTCGGCGGGATTCCTGAAATGGTAATCCAAAATGAAACCGGATTTCTTGTTCCGGCGGGCGATGTCGCTGCGCTTGCAGGTGCGATCGAGCGTCTGTTTGACGAAATCGGCTTGGCGCAACGTCTTGGCGAGGGTGGATTTCAACGAGCCAAGGAATTATTCTCGATTCAGAAAAATGTGCGCTCTCTTCTCGCGCTCATTGATCCCGACAGCAACTGCACCTCTCGATGAGGAACTCTGGGTATAGGCAATTTTTCGCTGAGGACAGCCGCCACTACACCTCGCAACTCTTTATTGCACGTTTGGCGTTCGGCCTTCGACGTTTTTCGGAGGTGGCATGAGTGAGAAAAGAAACGCTGCGCTCTTAATAGTCGGACAGGCTCAAGCGTGCACCTACATAAGCGCACGCCCTATTTTTAGTCGCAAATTTTTCGACAGTTCGTCCCAGCGGCTTTCCTGAGAGTATCCGCTGGGACGATTTACAACTGCGATCAGAGCGGAGTCGTTCTCAGATGGGCAATTATTGAGGGCAAGGCGTAGGCGTAGGTGAAGGACAAGTAAATGTTGGGCAATTAGCTGGCTGGTCAGCTTCGAGCCTTCTGAGCTGGCCCGCCGGAATAATCTGGACCGCGACATCTACCGCGCAAACCGTCCCCTCGTTCCGCACCAGGTGTACGGCCCCGCAGCCTATGTCGGTGAAGCTCTCGCCTGCGCTATAAACGTGCGAAGTGCAGGTGGGGTCGTCGGCCTCGTAAACTGTGAGTTGTCCAGCTGTAACCGTGATCAGGCTGGGACCCGGATGCGTGTGCCACCCAGTGTCAGCCCCGACTGGGAACGTGCTTTGGGTGATATAGACGTCCGAATCTCCCTTCACCTTCAACTTGAGGTTCCACCCGTATAAGTTGAACTCATTGCACATCAAGTCGAGCAAGCCAGACGAAAAGTGGCCCGGTGTCGGCGTCAGAAATGTGGTGGTAACCCCGCACGAGGGCGTTGCGAGGGCCGGCGCGGCGGCGGCGGCGAGCACAAGTGCGATGAGAAGTGGCAGAATTGGTATTTTTTTGAACTGAGTCAGTGGATTCATTGTTTTTCCTTTCTTTCTTTTTCCCCGGCGGTCAGCCGGATTTCTTAAGTTTGATTTTTTTATTGAGACTGGATTGCTATTGGCACGTTTGGATTTTCGTATTGGTTTTTGAAATGATGTCCGTCGTGTCAATGGACCGGCTGGAAGTAATGCTTCTTGAGGTATTGAGCGACCTTCTTGCCGAGCACGGATCCTTGCGTGTCGGCGGTGCGGAAGTGGATGCCCGCCCACACTCGGGCGTCGATGACCTCCGTGAGCGCGTCGGAGAACCGGTCGAAGCTCCGCGTGGTACAGGATTTGTTGCTGAAGGCGCTGAAGCCAATCTTGTCGGTGCCGAAGAAGTTCTGGAGCGTATTGACGAACGCACTAGTCGCGCAGGCGTGCCCCGAGGGGTGGTCAGGGAAGGGCGGCGTGAAGAGCGGGAACAGAGGGTTGCAGACTGGCGTCGCGGGGTCAAACAGCGGCAACCACGTCGGGTCGGCCTGGGTGTCCGGGTTGCCGTCGGTGTCGGCTTCTCGGATCGCCGTTATCGGCCGCCAGAACTGCCAATAATACTTGTCGTTCCAGCAGCCGATAGCGGCATCAGCCGCGGCTAGGTTCTCCATCGCGAATAAGCGAGCGCTATTCACGATGTCCAGTCCCTGGCTGGTGGCCAGCGTGCGAAAGATGCGGTTAAAAAGCGCGTGGGCATGGTCTTGCCAAAAGATTGCAGCATCGGTTTGGTCCGCCGTTCGGGTCGTGCTGTAGAGTGAGCCAAGCTCCTTCACCTCGTTGAAGTCCTCTGTGTAAGCAGCACTGGTAAGCGCATTCGGTCCGTCGGTGCGGAGCATCTCTGCGCTCGGGACGAGGAATGGCCGCACGTTCCCGACCCACGGCGCGGGGTCGTTCAGAAAGTTAGGCGGTGTCGGCCGCCAGATGCCTGGGGCTTGCGGGTACGGCGTCGGCGAGGGCCCGAAACGACCGTCGTTCAGCCGCGCGGTGAGCATTGCCCTGGCTGTCGCCTCGCCGATGGTGACTCCAGCAGCTCTCGATCCCGGTGGGTTATCAGGCAGACCTGCTATGTACGTATCGTACTGCGGCTGCAGCGTCGGCTGCTGTGCTGGGAATAGGCCGGGGAGATCATCAAAGCCCACGAGCACGCGGAAGGCGGCCGTTGCGGTGGCGGCCTCTTTCGAGTCCGTCGGATTTGAAGGAGGCTGGACGAGGTACGGCTGGTGGCCACGGTCGATCGCGTTGACTGCGTCATAGACCGCGCCCTGCACCATCGCAAAGCTCAGCGCCGATACTGGCGGCGGCTGCCCCGCAGTTGCCACGATCGCGGTGGAGGCGATCAGGTTCCAGTCGGTCACGGCATCCGCGCGCGCGACCGGGGGCGACACGACGACGACGAGCGACAGTGCGATGAGAAGCGGCAGGATTGGTATTTTTTTGAACTGAGTCAGTGCATTCATTTTTCTCCCTTTCTTGGTTTTGAAATGATGATTGCTTTCCCTTTACAAAGGGATTCTGGACAGCGTGCTGCACGGAATCGTAATTTTTATCGCGGCTTGCTTTTCTTGTGCGGTCTTGATAAAAATCGCTGACGTGAATACCCCGGCAGGGAACGGGCATAGCCAGAGCGATTTGTTTCCTTCGACCCACTGGAGCGTGGTTCTCGCGGCAGGGGAAAGCCAGGCCGACCCAGAGATTGCGCAGGCCGCGCTCGCGGAGCTTTGCCAAACCTATTGGGCGCCGCTTTACGGTTTCGTGCGCAGCCGCGGGCACGCCATGCATGATGCGCAAGATCTCACGCAGAGTTTTTTCGCCTACCTGATCGAACATAAAATCTACGCCCGCGCCGATCGGCAGAAAGGCAGGTTCCGTTCATTTCTGCTCGCTTCCCTGAAAAATTTTCTCGCGGACGCTTCCGACCGCGAACGGACGCTCAAGCGTGGCGGCGGACAAAGTTTTCTGCCTCTGCATGAAGAGCAGGCCAAAGAGGCGGAGTCGCTTTTCCAGACTCACAGTGCCACGAGCAATGAAGACTTGATCTTCGATCGCAGTTGGGCGGAGGCATTGGTCGCAGCTGGATTGGAACGGCTCTCGGCAGATTACAAAGATGAGACCAAGAAGAAGCTCTTCAACGAATTGAGGATTTTTCTTGCCAGTGGCGCTGACCCGCCACCGACTTACGGTGAGCTGGCAGTTCGATTGGGGATAGCGGCGTCAACACTTCGCAGCGATGTCACCCGCCTTCGAGCGCGTTACCGGGAAGCGTTGCGCGCTGAGGTGCGCCGGACGGTGGACACTGAAGCGCAGGTTGATGAAGAGTTGCACGAGTTGCTCCGTGTGTTAACGAGAGGTTAAGGGAGACGCGCCATGGCAATACCAGTGGCATCCGCCGTCGCAGTCTGCTCGAGATGCGGCGAGCCGTTGAACGCAAAAGGCGACTGCCTGGCTTGTCTGCTCCGGACGGGCCTCGACGAATCAGTCGTCGAAACCAAGCCGCTTGCCTCGTTAGTTTTTGGCGACTTCGAGGTCGAGCAACGCGCAGACGGCTTTTACTGGGAACTCGGTCACGGCGCCATGGGCGTGACCTATCTCGCGATGGACAAGGTGTTGCGTCGCAGGGTTGCGCTGAAAGTGATCGACGTGCCAGAGGCGGCGCGCGGCGTACGATCGATGCGCGAACGCTTTTTGCGTGAAGCTCGCGCCGCGGCCGCCTTGCGGCATCCGAATGTGGCTGCCGTGTTCCAGTTCGGCGCTTCGCCCGATGCCAGTCACTGCTATTACGCGATGGAGTTGGTCGAGGGCGAAACCTTGGAGGCTCGGATACGGAGAGATGGTCCGCTTAAGGTGGAACTGGTTCTGGAAATCGCGATCCAAATCACGCGGGCATTGATGGCTGCGGCGGCTCACGGTTTGATCCATCGCGACCTGAAGCCGGGCAATATCATGCTGACGCCCGGTAACGCTGCGACGACGGGGCTGGAAGTAAAAGTCATCGACTTCGGTCTCGCCAAGGCGATCGCGGATGCCGGAGGAGAAACGGACCTGACGCACGGAGAATTCGTGGGCACACCGAATTTCGCGAGCCCTGAGCAATTTGAAAGGGGGCCGGTCGACGTGCGCTCGGACATTTATTCACTCGGCGCCACGCTCTGGTTTGCGCTCACTGGATTGGCACCGCACTCCGGCAGCACGATCGAAGAGATTCGCAATCATCAAACCGACGATCCGCCGGTCGAGCAATTGGTCGCAAGGAGAGTTCCGGGACCGGTAATAAGATTGCTGCGCTCCACGCTTGCCGTCGATCCCAGCAAGCGGCCCGCGTCGGCTCGGGAATTGATGGAAGCCCTGGAATCCTGCCGCAGGAAGCGTGCTCATCGCATCGGCGTTTTCTACAAATTGGCTGTGTCAATCGTGGCGGTGGCGATTGTCGCGGCAGCGTTGCTTTTGCTCCGAGTAAATCGCCAAAAGATCACGTCCGTCTCTGCGAGCAACATCGCGCCATCAACATCCGCACCGACGGCCTTGCCAGAAAAATCGATTGCCGTGTTGCCGCTGGAAAACTTAAGCGATGAAGAGGAGAACGCGTTTTTCGCGGCCGGCATCCAGGATGAGCTGCTATCGGACCTTTCCAAGATCAGAGATCTGAAAGTCATCAGCCGCACATCAGTCATGCAGTATAAGAGCGGCATCAAACGCAATCTCAAAGAGATCGCCCAGCAACTAGGTGTCAACAACGTGGTGGAAGGCAGTGTCGGTCGAGCCGGTAACCGGGTGCGGGTGTCGGTGCAACTAATCGATGCGCGTACTGATACACACCTTTGGGCTGAGCATTACGATCGAGATATCGCAGACGTATTTGCGGTTCAGACTGAGATCGCGCAGCAAATCGCCGATCAGCTTCGCAGCAAACTTTCGCCCGCGGAGAGAGCAGCGATGGCGGAACGGCCGACCGCAGATTTAGCAGCTTATGCCCTCTATACCAAAGCTAAGAATCTCGACTGGGCTAAGAATCTCGACTTGGACGATTGGGAGGGCGCGGAAAAAAGCCTGAACCGAAAGGTGGAGCTTTTGGAAAAGGCTACGCAGCGCGATCCGAACTTTGCCCTCGCCTATTGCGCGCTCGCGAAAACGCAGTGCGACCTCTTTTCAGTGACCGGGGCGGGAGGGACAGATTTGTCGCGGACGCACCTCGAATTGGCAAAGAAAGCGGCGGACGCGGCGTTGCGGGTCCGCCCGGACTTGGGGGAGGCTCATCTAGAACTGGCTCGCTACTATTTTTACGCTGGTATTCTCACTGACACTGGTGATTTCGACCGGGCACGTGACGAGTTGGTTATCGCTCGTCGTACGTTACCGAATGATTCTGAAGCGATTTACATTGCGGCCCGAATCGATCGCCGCCAAAACCGCTGGGATGATTCGCTCGCCAATTTCCGAAAGGCAAGCGAACTTGACCCGCGCAACATTGAGATCGCAGTCTATCGCTGGGGGGCTTATCGTGACATGCGCCGCTACAAAGAGTTGGAACAGCTCTTTGCGAAGGATGCTACGAGCGGCACGCTACAGGACCCTTGGACTCAGCTTTGGCTGGCTGAGCTCAAACTGGCCGAAGGTGATCCAGTCGCGGCTCAGGCTCTTCTCGCCCAAGTGCCGCTCGAGTTTAGTACGATTGAAACGATATGGGAGATTCGATTCATGGCAGCGCTTTACCTGCGGGATTACGACGCGGCGAACTGGGTGATTGCCGCTACTCCTGCGAAGTTCGCCTATGTTCTCGGCGGGCAACCTCCGGAGAGTTGGGCTGAAGGACAGGTTGCGCTTGCGCGTGGCGATAAGCAGAGGGCGCTGGTGGTGTTTGCAGCTGCGCGGAAAAGGCTGGACGCGACGTGGAAGACCAAGGTCAAGGACGAATCGTACTTCGCGTTCGCCGCGGGCCTCGATGCTGGGCTTGGTCGAAAAGAAGAGGCCATTCGCGAGGCACGGCGTGCGGTCGATCTTAAGCCGATTGCCAAGGACTCTGTCACAGGAGCGGGGCTCATCGCCAACCTGGCGCTGGTTTACGCGTGGACGGGAGAGCGCGACCGCGCGCTGGAGCAACTCCAAATTGTCGCGACGATTCCGGCCGGCCCATCCTACGGCGATCTCAAGTTCAATCCATGCTGGGATGATTTGCGCGGCGATAAGCGCTTCGACAAGATCGTTGCCGCAGCCAAAGCCGCCAGCAGATAGTCCGCCGCCGAGAAAAGGAGATCGTCCTGCTGCGGCGGCGGTCCATGACAGTCGCTCAAACTGAGATCGAGACTACGACGGTGCCTTCGGCTCCGCTCCCACCTACGCAACGCTTCGGCGTGGCAGGCAGGGGCGGACGCCAAGTGCGGTTACAACTGCGACCGGGCCGTTTCGTGCGCTCAGGCCACCGCGCTTCAATCGCCCCGCCTACAGCAAATCGCGAACACAATTGACGGCATGCAGATAGACATGGTGGGGTCCGCCGCGCATCAGCTCTTCACTCATCAGGCTGACCGGATCGTTCTTTCCCGCGGGCATTAACTGCGGGACGTGCTTCTCGCCGGTTTTTCGGCGTGACACTTCCAGGAGATCGCCGCACTCGGCGTGGGTCACGAGAAACTCCATCTCGGATGTTTCCAGAGCGATTTCGCGAATCGGTTCTCCTGATCGTTCGCGCAGTTCGATGTCGATCCTTCGATCCGCCGGCCCGATGAATTGCAACTTGTGTGCCGTCGCCTTGTCCGCGCGCCAATTTAGTTGTGCGGCAAGCCAGCCGGCAAAGAGGACCGCGGTCGATCGGAATCCCGGGGCGAAATCGATTCGCACTTTCTTAATTTTGGAGAAATGATGATGCGAGGCCGGATGATCGAAGAATTGGGCGAGTGCGAAGCGAACCTTATCCAGCCGCGTCCAATTCAAATCGCAAAGAACGACGCGCTGCCGGGCTTCCTGCTGAGCGGTCTCGACCAGATGCAGTTGCGCGCGAAAATCCTTCCATCCCTGGCTGTCGTAGATGACGCGGTCGACCCAAGCCCAAAGTTGTGGATCCATCGGCTCAGAGAATTCCTCCTGCCACCAGAGGTAGAACGGCAAGTCGGAATCCAAGTGCGAAAAAACAATGCTTGGCAGTAAAGTCGTACATGGCCCCTGGAGCAGAAATGAGATTTGTTCGGAGCAAACTTGTTTGCTGCCGGCGCGGCTGACATGACAATGCGCGCTGATCCAGGCTTCCACGCGATTCTCTTTCGCTTTGCAATCAGCTCCGATAACAATGGCGCGGCAGGCGTGGTTCTCGGTAATCTTTGCGATCAGCTGCGTGTTCTTTTCCAGTGAACCGGGTTGTTCGCTGTAAACGGCAAGATTTACCAGAGAGGCGCGTGTCATCGCGCCCTCGCTTTGCTCCCAAAGTTTCTTCAATTCCCTGTCGATCTTTCCCAGTTCAACGGACTCTCCGAGCGAATAGGTTTCGGTAATGGCAGTCATCAATTCAAGAGATCGGGTAGCGGTCGCCGCGGCGCCCTGGTTTTGGCGTCACGCCAAAACAATCTTTTATTGCGAGTGAATCGGGCCGGCGCGGGTTGCGTTGCGAAAGGAAAGTTCGCGATGGCGAGGACGCCATCGCCAACACGCGAGACGCGTGCGCTACCCGGAGAATGACTCCAGCTCATAATCTTCTCCATGTTCGGCCATCCCGCGCAAGAAGATCGTCGGCTTCTTCCGGACCCCACGATCCGGCCGGATAAAAACACAAACCAGGCGCATCTTTTTTTGCGTGCCACGCCTCTTCAATAGGATCGATGAAAGCCCAAGCCTCTTCGACTTCGTCGCGACGCGCAAACAGTGTCGCGTCGCCACTCATCGCATCGAGCAGCAGCCGTTCGTATGCCTCCGGGCTGGCTTTGCCAAAAGATGTTCCGTAATGGAAATCCATTTTAACCGGCTCGATGCGAAAACTCGCGCCCGGGACCTTTGCCTGAATCCGCAATGAAATTCCTTCGTCGGGCTGAATCCTGATGACGAGCACGTTTTGGTCGTTCAGGCCTCTGTTGAAAAGAACGGCCGGAGCTCTTTTGAAATGGATGGAAATCTCCGTAGCGGATTTCGGAAGGCGTTTCCCGACACGCATGTAAATCGGCACATCGGCCCAGCGCCAGTTGTCGATGAAAAGACGCAATGCGACAAACGTTTCCGTTTGCGAATCCGGTTTCACGTTTTGCTCCTGGCGATAACCTGCCACCGGGTCGCCGTGGATCGCGCCTTCGGTGTATTGCCCGCGCACGACGTTGGCCGCTACTTCGTTGCGTGGCAATCGGCGAAGCGATCGAACCACTTTCACTTTTTCATCGCGGATACTGTCAGCGCTTAAGTCTGTGGGTGGCTCCATCGCAACGAGGCAAAGGAGCTGAAGCAAATGATTTTGCACCATGTCGCGCAAAGCGCCCGTTCGTTCGTAGAAGCCGGCGCGCATCTCAACTCCGAGCGTTTCCGCTGCCGTAATTTGCACCTGATCGATGTAGTGGGTGTTCCACAGGGGCGCGAAAATCGCGTTCGCAAATCGCAAGACCAGAATGTTCTGCGCGGTTTCCTTGCCGAGGAAATGATCAATGCGATAAGTCTGCTCTTCGGTGAAGGAATTGCGGACAATCCGATTGAGTTCTCGCGCTGAAGCGAGATCGCTGCCGAACGGTTTTTCGACGATGACGCGAGCCCAGCTTCCCTTGCAGGTGTCGTTTAAACCCGCGGCTTTCAGGTGTTTCAGAATCGGCTCAAATTGGTCGGGAGCCGCTGCGAAATAAAAAAGCCGGTTGCCGCGCGTACCGCGTTCCTTGTCGATTTCGTCGAGACGTTTGGCTAACTTTTTGTAACCGGACTCGTCTGCGAATTCGCTTTGATGATAGAAGATCGATTGCGCAAACGTTTTCCACATTTCATCGCGCACCGGTTGGCGCGAAAATTTGCGCGTGGCTTCTTCGAGCTCGCTGGTGAATTGGTCGTCACTTTTCTCTCTTCGCGCGAATCCGACGATCGCCACTGCGGGCGGCAGGTCGCCATCGGCAGCAAGATTGTAAAGCGCTGGGATGAGTTTGCGCTGGGTGAGATCGCCCGTCGCGCCGAAAATCACAATACTGCACGGCTGCGGCACGCCGCGCGGGGACAAACCTTCGCGTAATGGATTCGGTTCGGGTTGATCGGCTGCTCGATTCATGGGCGAAGCAAACTAGTCAGTTTCCCGGCAATTAGGTAGGAAGAAAATTCGCCAGCGCAGTTATTCCCGTTGGTTCAGCGAGAGCAGTCTTTGAACGTCGACTTTATCCTGTTCCCGCTCGGTGCTTTTACTTTTGATCAGGGTTTGCAGATCAACATACGGAACTTTCCCACCCTCGATTGTTGCTTTGAGTGATGTGCCAATTGCGGCGACGTAACTGATCTTCCAGGCGCGAGTGCTCACATCAACTTCCACTTCGTCGGCAATCTTCACCACGGCGTTTTCGACCAGATCCTGCGGTGTCAATTCCGCTGCAGCGTGATCCTCAAGCTCCGAAAGCGCCGCTATGACGCGCATGTGGTTCTCCAAATCCTCGGGAATAAGGTATTTCGCGCCGTAGTTATTGAGCAGTGAACACACGCGCAACAACGGAGCCTGTTCGCTCATTGATTGCGCTGGCGATGTTCCTTAACAAGTCGTTGCGATTCCCAATGCGCCAGTTCATCCCAAGTGCGCGCTTTAAAAACGAAACCACGTTTGCGCACGAATGGCCTGCCGACCGAGAGCTCGCGGTCCAGGCGCGCGCCCAGCGCATGTAATTCTGCCGGTGTTCGCAGCGTCTTTCGCCGGCCAACAACTTTGGATGCATTCATTTGTCGATTCTTAGGTAAGCAATGGAAATCTTCTCGTTAAATCGAGCACTTTCCGGCGGACTCTCTCCAGCGCATCCGCGTCGGTGCGATTGCTTAGAGCTTCGGCAATCAGGTCCGCTATCTCCAGCATCTCTTCTTCTTTCATGCCGCGCGTGGTGACCGCCGGTGTGCCAACGCGGATGCCGCCCGGTTTGAAAATAGGATACGTGTCGAACGGGATCGCATTTTTGTTTACGGTGATACCGGCGCGATCAAGGACATCCTGCGCTTCTTTCCCGTTAATTTCCTTTGGGCGAAGATCGACCAGCATGAGATGATTATCCGTGCCCCCGGAGACGATTCGATAGCCGTGCTTTGCCAACCCAGCCGCAAGTGCCTTGGCGTTGATGACGACTTGTCGCTGGTATTCGCGAAATTGAGGCTGAAGCGCTTCGTGAAAACAAACCGCTTTCGCCGCGATCACGTGCATGAGCGGGCCGCCTTGCACGCCGGGAAAGAGCGTCGAGTCGATTTGTTTTGCGAATTTTGCTTCGCACAGCACGATGCCGCCCCGGGGTCCACGCAAACTTTTGTGTGTTGTAGTTGTCACAAATTGTGCGTGCGGAATCGGACTCGGATGTTGACCGCCTGCAACGAGACCGGCGATGTGTGCCATGTCGATAAAAAGAATCGCGCCAACCGAATCGGCAATTTGCCGCAGCCGCGGAAAATCAATCATGCGCGGATAGGCGGATGCGCCTGCGGTGATCATGACCGGCCGCACATCCTCAGCCTGTTTTTGCAGTGCGTCGTAATCGATTCGCTCCGTCTTTTCGTCGACGCCGTAATGGGTAACTTGATAAAATTTACCGGAGAAATTTGCCGGATGCCCGTGGGTAAGATGACCGCCGTGCGCGAGATTCATGGTCAGAATTTTGTCGCCCGGCTTAATGGCGGCGAAATAGACTGCCATGTTGGCCTGCGCGCCGCTGTGCGGCTGCACATTGACGTGCTCTGCGCCAAACAATCGCTTTGCGCGATCAATGGCTAGTTGCTCGGCAACATCGACATTCTCGCAGCCGCCATACCAGCGTTTTCGCGGGTAACCCTCGGCGTACTTGTTTGTAAGTACGCTGCCCTGCGCTTCCATGACCGCGCGACTCGTGAAATTCTCCGACGCAATCAGTTCGATATTTTCCCGTTGCCGTTTTTCTTCTGCGGCGATCGCGTCGAAAATTTCAGGATCGACTCTGCGCAGAGCATCGCCGTATCGAGGCGAAGAAGTCGAACCAACCGATCCAGTCTCAATGCGAGGAGGAAGGTCACCCATTGAATAAGAAGATACCTCGTGCCTACCCGTCGCACCAGGCCGCACGAGTTCGCCTTGTTCCACGAAGGCAAGCACGCTGGGCAAAGCCTTTTTTATGGTCCGCGCACAAAGTTCGTAAACGTCGCGGCCAAGACCGATCGGGTCCGGAACATCACGCCAAACGGTCGTGCCCGGCTCTTCAAATTCGCGGAGTAGGAACGATTTTTCAGCGCCCTGTGGAAAGAGCATGTGGATGGTCTCCAGATGCGCGCCTGTCATGGCAAAGACATGGGTGGCGCGATCGATTAGGGCGGCGGTAAGTGGCTGGCTGCGCAACCCGCTAATGTCCACGCCTTCCTCCTCGCAGACTTGTACTGCATAAAGACTCGGCGGCTGCCCGCGCACCGCATGTACGCCAGCTGAGGCCACTTCGATGTCTCTCCGATTTCCGAGCAAACGGCGAAAAAACCCTTCTGCAATCGGGCTGCGGCAGATGTTACCTGTGCAGACAAAGAGAACGTTTTTCACGATTCAGGTCGCGCGAGCGAGCGCGATTCCAACCTAGAATTGAACTTGCCCAAGTCAATTTGGAGCCTTTGTATCCGAGATAATTGGCGCTTCTCGACGCCGTCGACCGTCGCTATTATCGGATCGTGCGCGCGCGATACTTCCTTCTTTCGCCACTTGGTAATCGCATCGCGCTTGATTACGGTTTCCCGCGATGACTATCGAAACCCTGCGCCACGTCCCATTGTTTGAATCGCTCGATGACAAGGCAGCGAAGGAGTTGTGTGAATTGCTAGAGCCCCTCGACTGCAAAGCCAAGACTGTGTTGTTCCGTGGTGGGGATGCTGGTGACGCGATGTATCTAATTGAGCGCGGCAAAGTCCGGATTTGCGTGCGAGCCCGCGATGGACATGAAGTAACGCTAGCCGAACTGGGCCGCGGCGATTTCTTTGGCGAAATGGCTTTGCTCGATGGGCAGCGCCGCTCTGCCGACGCGGTGGTGGCTGAGGACGCAAGACTGGCTCTGCTCTCGCGCGAGCATTTTCTTTCTTTTATGCGGGGCAGTCCAGATGTCGCGCTGGAGATGCTGACTGCACTTGCCAACCGCTTGCGGCACACCGATGAGCTCTTGCGCCATAGCGCCACGCGCAATGTCAATGTGGAGGAAGCGGCGCAGCTTACACTCGCAGACCGGGCCGCGGACATCATCGCGGAGTTTGGCGGCAGTTGGAAATTTATCATAGCCGCAGTGCTCTTTTTTAACTCGTGGGTACTGATAAACACCTGGCTGCTTGCGAACAGCGAGCAGTACCCACGAGGCTTCGATCCTTATCCGTACTTACTGCTCAGTACTGCGATCAATATGCTTGCCGTGCTCCAAGCACCGGTCATTTTGATGTCGCAGAACCGGCAGGCTTACAAGGACCGGCTTCGCTCCGAAATTGATTATCAAGTCAACTTGAAGAACGAACTCGCATTGAATGAGATTCTTCAACGCTTGAAAACTCTCGAGCACGATTACCGGCGGCTCGCATCGGAGAAACAACGCGAATAGCTCCGCACGCTAGCCTTCCACTCAGAGTCGTGTTTAGAGTGGGAAATGCTTTCGCTATGGAAACGAGTCCGGTACCGCCTTGAATGGATTGGGCTTCTTATCGCGGCAAGGCTAATCCCGCTGTTGTCCCGCAAGAGCTGCTTCCATTTAGCGCAAATGCTGGGAGCGATCATTTCGATTCTTGATCGAGATGGATATAGGGTCGCCCTCAAAAATCTCGAAATGGCGTTTGGCGACGAATTGTCGCAGCATGACCGGCGCAAAACTGCCCGCGAGTCGTTTCAGCATTTCGCGCGGACTATGGTCGACTTTCTGTGGAGCCCAAACCTGACACGGGAAAATTTCTCTCACTATATCGAGTTGCAGAATTTCGAGGAATGCGCGCGCGGAGCCGGAGGGAACGGATTGATCATGGTGTGCTATCACTATAGCAATTTCGAATGGCTTAGTATGGCTTGCGGTTTTGCCGGTCTGAACAGCACAATTATTGCGCAGGAATTCAGGAATTCCCTGCTTGATCCGATTTTCAGAGCGATCCGGGAGCGGGCGGGGCACGAGCTGATCCCCCGTAAGAGCAGCATCGTCCGCCTCTATAAAGTCTTGCGTCGAAAAGGAACCACCGCACTGCTGGTAGATCTTACCGTGCGACCGAGGCACGGGGTGGTAATCGATTGTTTTGGGCTAAAAAAACCCGTGACTTCTGCCCATGCCTGGCTGCATGAACGGACCGGAGTCCCAATAATTCCCGCGCACTGCGAACCGCTGTCAGACGGACGTTACCGGATAATCTTTCACCCGAGGATTGACCACACTGCTGGGATGACGCATCAACAGATCGCGCAAGCATGCTGGAATTCGTTCGAGCCTTACCTGCGAAAAAAACCGGCGCCGTGGCTTTGGATGTACAAGCACTGGCGTTACCGTCCCGCAAATGCCGACCGCCCGTATCCTTTTTACGTGCGCGCTTCACGCGGCTTCGAAAAGATCATTCAACGAGACCAAGCCAATTCTATTGGAGGGACGAGTATGTGTCGCTTGTGAGCGATATTCCAGAATGACGAAGCAGTAACTGGCGTGATTCCGTCACACCGACCGTTCTGGATAACCCTCGCGATTCGTTACAATGCTAGCATCGGTCTGATTGTTGGAATGCCGCAACGCTTCGACGTCGCGAAACCCGCTTGATGAATTTTGCCCATTGGCCTTCTGTGCGGGGCCGAGTTTACAGTGGGAAATGCGTTCGCGATGGAAACGAGTCCGATATCATCTTGAGTGGATCGGGCTTCTCCTTGCGGTAAGACTAATCCCGCTGTTACCGCGTTGGGCCTGTTTTCACGGGGCACAGATGCTGGGTGCGGTGATATCGATCTTCGACCGGCATGGATACAGAGTCGCTTTGAACAATCTCGAGGTCGCGTTCGGCAATCAATTCTCGATCCACGAGCGGAGCAAAATCGCCCGTCAATCGTTTCAATATTTCGCCCGGACCATGGTCGATTTGCTGTGGAGCTCCCGGCTTACTCAGCAGAATCTGTCCCGTTTCATCGAGTTTCAGAATCTCGAAGAAATCCCGCCCGGCGCCGGGGCCACGCGCAGCGCGATCATCGCGTGCTATCACTACGGCAATTTTGAATGGCTGAGTCTCGCTGGTGGCTTTCTCGATTTAAAAGGAACAATCCTCTCACAGGAGTTTAAGAATTCGCTGCTCGATCCCATTTTCAATAAATTACGCAAACAATCCGGACATGAACTCATTCCCCGAAAAGGGGGGCTCGTTCGGCTTTACAAAGTGCTCCGGCGAAAAGGGCGCACCGCGTTGCTTGTCGATCTTACCGTGCCGCCAGGCAAGGGGACAGTCGTCATCGATTGTTTTGGACTAAAGACCAGCGTAACCTCCGCGCACGCCTGGCTGCATGAACGGACCGGCGCCCCAATAATTCCCGCCCACTGCGAGCCGCTGCCGGATGGCCGTTACCGGGTGATCTTCCACCGAAAGATCGATAACACTGCCGGGATGACGCATCAACAGATCGCGCAAGCATGCTGGAATTCGTTCGAGCCTTATGTGCGAAGAAACCCGGCCCCGTGGCTATGGATGTATAAACATTGGCGTTACCGGCCCGCAAATGCCGACCGGCCTTATCCTTTTTACGCACACGTCTCGCGGCGCTTCGAAGAGATCCTCCTTCGGGATCAAGGCAGTTCTGTTGAAGGAACGAGCGGTGTCGAAAGCCCCTCGTTTGAATAAGTTGCAGAGACTTTGCCCGGCGAACACGGCTATAGCATTGCAGTTGGTGACGGTTGACAAAGTGCCGTCGATCTTTTCCAGTATGCAATCTATGCGACATG
>Ga0137366_10000853_pt1 | contig 21440 bp, 20 predicted proteins | sample SagtaG_8_FD_104938 | JGI IMG/M metagenome (GOLD analysis project Ga0137366, IMG submission 104938) | Vadose zone soil microbial communities from Sagehorn Ranch, Mendocino, California, USA - Sage1_L_60_16 metaG | ecosystem: Environmental > Terrestrial > Soil > Vadose zone | place: USA...
CGGGAAATCCGCCTGTCCGGTTCGACGAGCGGGAACAGGAAACAGAGTTAGGCCAAACCGGATTGAGGCGGGTCACGCGAAAGCGTCCCAACAGCCACCGGGAGGCTAAAGCCACTGCGCCTGTTCTCGACTCTACTCATTGACCCATGACTGGGGCTCAGCCTCATAGCCAACAAACGGCGCAAAGCTTATACGTGGGAAATTCCGAAAGCTGAGGTTCGGAAGAGGTTGCACCCTGCCTTAAGAAATCGCCTCTTCCCCGTGGCGTATAATTCGCGCCGTCATGAAAACTCCATTTTGGGCCGTCATTGGGCCGTCGAATGTAAAGCTAAAGTAGCAACCAAGGATGGCCCGGAACAATGCGGAAATTTCTTGTTCGTTAGCGAGATTGCTGACCCGCGCCATCCGCGCCCGTTAGGCGCTCGCGCCTTTGAACTGACGTATGGTGTCTGTCATCAAAAGCGAAGCTACACCGAAAAGGACCTTGTCATTTCGTCTCAGCCCACAGAAAGCTAACCCCGAAGCTTTAAAAATACCGCCGGGCACACGCCTTCCGTTGAGGATAAATCGCGATGACCCTCATTGATAACGGGTTTGTTTAGTTTACTGAGAGCTTCGATTTTTCCGTGTTGTGCAAAATTGTGCAAAACTTCGGAAGATTTTCGATTGGATCGGCTTTTGGGGAGTTTGAAGATCGTGTGCGTTAGAGAAGCGCCGAAGGACGGTGTGCTCAGCGCTCATGATTTGCCCAACTGAACTAGGACGCATTGTTCACCAGTCCGAGTTTGACACCACCCAAGAATTCCTCGGAGATTCCTATAGTCGTTCGAGATCGTTTTGAATTCGGGCGAGGATATTCTCTAGCGAGATCTGTCCAAGATAGTAAAGCGCGACCGTCTTTGTTTTCCGCGAAGTCCCCTCCACCCAAAACTGAGACACAAACAATGCTTGGAGCAACTGAAAAGCTTACCGTATCAGCATATGTTTGCTGCGCAAACGGCGTTTGCCATTTATTAACAGCAGCGTGACTCAAATCGGGATTGCGGGACCGCAAGGGGGAACTGAGCCGCAACCACGACTATCAGGGGAAACGGCGCATTCTGAACTGATGGAGTTGCCAATCCAAACCCCAGCGGCAACCGAGGCAAACGCAGCCGACGAGCAGCGGCTGGTGGCAGAAGTCTTGGCCAAAGATCGTAAAGCTACTGCCGACTTTGTCGGGCGGTGCTCCGACTGGCTGTATTCATTTGTGCGGTTTCGGCTAACGCCGCGCACCGAAATGGTGGAGGACTTGATGCAGGAGACCTTGCTGGCAGCCTGGCAAGGGCTGCCGAACTTTCGCGGGGACGGCAGTCTACGTTCGTGGGTTTTAGGAATCGCCCGTCACAAGGTCGAAGAGTACTACCGGAGAAGCATCCGCGAGATGGCATCGCCGGAAGAAGATTCCCTGACTAAAGCAGCAGAAACACCGATGCTTGAACAGCAGTTGGATTTGGCAATGAGGCAGGAGCGAGTCCATGCGACTCTGGCTTTATTGCCTGAGGCTTATGGACTGGCCCTGCTTTGGCGATATCGGGATGGCAAGAGTGCTCGAGAAATGGCCGAACTGACCGGCAAGACAGAAAAGGCAATCGAGCGGTTGCTGGCGCGTGCGCGTGAAAACTTCCGCAGGAGGTGGAACGATGCCCGCTGATTTCGATTTCGAATTCAGGTCACTTTTTTCGCAACTGAAAGAAACATCCGAAGAAGCAGCCGATCGTGCGCCTTCATCGCTCAAGGCGCGGCTGTATTCGGCATTGGTTCGGAAGCAGCAGGAAAACGGCCGGCTTGCAAGCCTAGATGCGACGGTGGCTTCCGGTCGCGAAATTTGTGTCTTCGAGAAACTGGTGCAGATTGCGCCTGTGGGAGAGAAAGCAAAATCGCCATTCTTCTGTGAGGTGTGCCATGCGCGGGTGCTCGCAGAAAACTTTGATAGTCCGCCGATTTTCTGGCCGCATTGTCCGTATGTGGAGTTCAAGGGGTCTTAGGTGGCGTCTCAGAAGCTAACGACGAATCCAAATAAGTTTTGGAAATTTGCGAGCCTGCGCGGGGCTGGCGGTGACAAGTGCTTGCTGATCTCATTGCCGCTGATCATCTCGCTGAAGCTGTAACGAAAATCCAGGTTGCGCGCAAGTCTGAGGTCGATGCCCACGTGCGACCGGAAAACCGGTCCGGTTGAGGTAAAGGTGAACGGTGGCCGTGAGGGCGCGCCGCTGGACGCAATCAGTCGCTCTCGAGTGCTCGTCAAATGGACTACGCCTACTCCGGTTCCCAGGTACGGGCGGATGCGGCTGCCGCGTCGCCGAAAGTAAACGAGGAAGTCAAAGATACCGGCATTCTGGGAACTGCTACGGGATTGTTGATAGAACGCACCTGTACCCGACGAGGAAGAATTCAGGACGAGATCGTTCTCGTTCCAGACGTAGCTCCCTTGCACGCTGAAATAGTTGTGCAGGTGCACCCCGGCGAAGACGTTCAGCGCGCCCCCGTTCGCCGGTGCGTAAGAAGACAAACTCAATCCTTGCGCTGTTCTCTGCGATCCCGCGTCGGCGGAAAGCGTCGCAACCCCACCAATGGCTCCGGCATAAATCGTTTGCGCTGGAGCAGAAATGGCAAACACTGCCGGAATGAGCAGCAGAAGATTCGCAGGACACATTTTTCAGCGTGGATGCACGCAGGCTGCGGGTGGGTTGTGTGCAGGCTCAAACATTAATTTCTTGCAAAACAGGTTACGTCGAAGGGGGAATTCGTTTTTTCACCCGACATATTCGATGACGTGCCTAGTACGTGAAACTAGATTTCTGAAAGGAAAATGAAAGGTCATGCATTCGAAAGCTCTCTCTCGAAGGTGGCTGGCGACCCTGATTGCAGCGGCAGGGCTGATCATAGCTCTGCAGTCTGTGAGTGTGGCCGCGGAAGATTCAAGCCGCGCGGGTTTCGTTTACGTAATGACAAACAAGAGCACAGGAAACTCCGTGATTCAATATGGTCGCAGCGCTAATGGCTCGCTCACATGGCTGCGGGAGGTCGCGACCGGCGGAAATGGGACCGGTCCCAATGGCGCGGATCCTTTGGGTTCCCAGAATTCACTGGTGTTAGGCGGCGAAGGAAAGATTCTATTAGGCGCCAATGCTGGAAGCAATGAAGTTTCTGTCTTGGAAGTGACTAACGGCAAACTCGTCTGGCGGAGTAAATCGGCATCCGGCGGCACATTCCCCAATAGCATGGCTTTGTTCGACAATTTGGTCTATGTGCTGAACGCGCAGGGCACGCCAAACGTTACCGGCTTTCGCCTAGACTCAGGTGGGATCCTCCACGCGATTCCGAACGCGACGGTAAATCTGCCGTCCGGAAGCATCGGAGCCAATGACATTCGCTTCACCCCAGATGGCGGCCACCTGTTGGTCACAGTCTCGGGAACGAACCAGATCCTCTCGTTCGACGTAGGAGATGACGGAGTTGCCGGTAGTCCCATGCCGCAGGCTTCCGCCGGCGGCAGCCCATTTGGGATTGGGTTCGGTCACGACGGAGTTGTGATCGTTTCTGAGGCAGCAGGCTCGGCCTCCTCCTATCGCCTCAGCGATGACACGCTAGACGTAATCAGCGGCGCGGTCACCGATACGCAGAAGGCATCTTGCTGGATTTCTGTGACCAAATCTGCCCGTCTAGCGTATGTCTCCAATACTGGAAGCGGCACCATTTCTTCCTTCCAGATCAGCGGCAAAGGCGAGGTAAGCTTGCTCAAGGCAGTGGCGGCGAATCCGGGTGGGGCGCCGATCGACTCAGCCTTTTCGCGCGACAGCAGGTTTCTGTATGTCGTCGATTCCGCAGCGGGAAAGACCCTCATCTTCCGCAATGATGGCGCCAATCTTTCTCCCATAGGAACGGTTTCCGTTCCAGCCGGCAGTCAGGGTATAACGGCACAGTAGCTCGAAGCGGGCTAGCAACAGGACATCGAAGACAATGATTTCAATCGGCGCGGTTCATCCGCGCCGCGTTCTTATTTCGTCAAACTCGCCTTGGACGAAACCCGGTGCGAGGACGCTTGTGTCGCGAGTTCCAGCAAATCCTTGGCCACGCAGTCTGTGTCGTGGCGCGCTACTACATCTTCGAATAAGTAATCACCCAGCACCGGGCAAACGCCAATCGCTTCGATCGCGTCCAGGTCGGCAACGATCTGGGAGGCGCTTTCGAGGGCGTACTTCGCTTTCAGATTCGACGAAGCCGGCTTGCGGTTGATCAGCGCATAGTCGAAGAGCTGGCAGTCAGCATGTTCGTTCAGCGCGCGGATGTGGTCGGCGGCGGTGCGGCCAAGACTTTCGTTGGCCTGCGTCATCAGATTGCACACGTACACCTTAATCGCCGGCGATTCGCGAATTGCGTGGGGAATGCCGCGGACCAATAGGTTCGGGATGAGGCTGGTGAAGAGGGAGCCTGGGCCCATCGTGATCAGGTCCGCGCGGGCGATCGCTTGCAAGGTTTGTAACAGCGGCTCGGGATCTGCGGGCACAAGGAACAATTCCTCAATATGTCCCTTACTCGCGGTGATTTTAGTTTCGCCACGAACACGCGTGCCGTCCTGCATTAGCGCTTCCAGTTCGATGTTGGCCGTCGTCGCCGGGAATATATGACCGCGGGTGGCCAGAATCTCCGAAGACAGGCGCACGGCTTCGCCAAAGTCGCCAGTAAGAGATGTGAGTGCGGCGAGAAAAAGATTTCCGAAGCTGTGGCCTTCGAGGCTCAGTCCCTTCTCAAACCGATGCTGAAACAATCGCGAAAGCAGCGCCTCATCTTCCGACAGCGCGACGATGCAGTTGCGCACATCGCCCGGCGGAAGCATGTTGAGTTCTTTACGCAGGCGGCCGCTGGAGCCGCCATCGTCACTGACCGTAACCACGGCGCAGAGTTGCGAAATGCGAGGGGCATCCGGCAAAGCGGAACTTGGCCCTATGGCATATTTTTTTAGTCCTTTGAGCAGCGTGGAAAGTCCGGTGCCTCCGCCGATGGCTACTACACGCAGGTCGCGTCCACGGTGACCGGGCATCTTGTTAGCCGAGTTCCCCAACCTCTTCTTCGGGAGGAAGCGGCATTTCGCCCCCAGGATCGGGATAGAGCAGTTCGGTGAAGCGCGGATCTTCGGAAAGGTTTTGGAAATCCGAATCGTTACGCGCCTGAAAACGCAGCGCCGGATTCAGGCCTATGGCTCGACCCAAGTTCCGCATTGAATCTTCCACGTGCCCGGTTAGGCAGTCGAGCGCCGCCTGGCCATAAGCGACGTAATCCGCTTTGGGGACCTGCTTCGAAAGTTTATCCAGGTGCTCGCGAGCGCCAACATAATCGCCCACGTTGATTAACGAAACTGCGTAATCATAGTGCTCTTCGGGCGACTTGAACTGTACGGTCTCGCGCTCCAGTTGCTGATTACACGCGTTGAGATGAACGCCGGCACGGTCGGCGACCTCCCGATTGCTGCCAGAAGCTACTTTCTGCAGTAGCCCTTTGGCCTTGTCATACTTGTGTTCCTGCATCGCGCGCAAGCCGCCCTCGTAAGATTGCAGGAGTTGCGCCAATTGCGGATCGCTCACCAGCGTGTGCTTGGCTGTGGGTTTCTGTGCCATCTGAAGAATTTTGCCTCGGTTTGTCGTAGGAAATCCAAAATCAGCTCTAAAGCTTTTAGCTCTTAGCGGCAAGCTAGAGCATGTGGGTTTCGCTAAGAGCTAATGGCTAAGAGCTAAAAGCTAGTTAATTGTCGTAGCCGACTGCAGATCAATCGTCTTCCACTCTCCCGCGATAATGCCTTTGCGAATCTGGGCCGCGGTCTTGTGCTGCTTGGTCATTTGATACGAATAGTAGAGCTCTTTCATGCAGGTGGAGCATTGCGCACCGTGAGTGCCTTCGAAGCAACTGCGCAGACTCTTGTGTCCCATGCCTCGGTCGCAATAGCAGTAGCAAGGCTGCTGATAAATAACATTGGGGATTTTCGCCGCTACCTCGTAAGCATGCGACTGGAACGGATACTGATCATTGTTGCCCCAAAGCTGGCCCTTGCCGAGGATTGGCGGTAGCTCCGTTCCCTTCGGCGGCGGCTCTGGATTGAAAGCGGGGACCCTTTGTTCCTGTGCTGCGGCGGCTTGCGGCTGGGCATAAATCGTCCACCGCGACGACGCCGCGACCGTAAGCGCAACCACAAATCCGAGCACTAATCCGCGCCTAGCCATGCTTTTCCTCAGGCGTATTGTAACCCGAATTGGGTAATGCCGCATGGGGGAACAGCCGCTGAGCAGCATGACTTATACTCCCAAGGACATCGCTGAAGGAGCTGCCTATGATGAGACTCACGATTCTCCTGTCGCTGCTTGTATTGCCGCTGCTTGGATTCACCGAAGACCAGAAGCCTGCGCCGACGCTCAAAAGCATTCTGCTCGAACAGCTGCGCACCACGCACAACCAGAAAGAGTGGTTTGTGCCTGCGAATCTCGCCATCGAAGGACTAACGGCGGAACAGGCCAACTGGAAAGACGGGAAGGGAAACCATTCCGTCGGTCAATTGGTCAATCATTTGATCTTCTGGAATTCCGAGGAGCTGGCAAAGTTCAAAGGCGAGCCGCCTCCGAAATACAGCGGAAACAACGACGACACTTTCAACTTCGATGCCAAGCAGTGGACTGCTGCCGTCAAACAACTGGATGAGGTTCTGACTGCATGGGAAAAGGCGGTCGAGGCGGCGGACGATGCGAAGCTAAAAGATTGGTATTCCGTCGTTGCTCACATCGGCGTGCACAATGCGTACCACATTGGTGAGATCGTGTACGTGCGCAGAGAGCAGGGCTCGTGGGACGCGAGCAAAGGAGTGAAGTGACGGGCGCTGCGCCAATGATTTTTATTCTCCCTAAAACTGTCATCCTGAGCGAAGCAACTTCGCTCAGCATGACAGGGCATGCAAGACGACGATGTTGGGGCCACTCTAAGTGCGCTTCTTGTTCATTCCTCAAATCCTCAGTATGGTTAAACAATGTTCCGCTCCAGCGCCGACCTGTCGCGATTTCTAGCAGCCCTAATTCTTGGTCTCCTGCTGGCCTGTTCAGGCTTCGCTCAAGAGCCAACCTCCTCGCCATCACCGCCCCAGACGTCGCCTCAGTCAGGCGAACCAAATTCCGGTCAGAAAACGACTACCCAATCCGACGAAAAGACATCAGGCAAGCCCGAAAACAAAGTCACTCCTGAGCAGGCCGAGCAGCTGTTCCGCGACGTGGATACGATTCTCGATTTCGCCAGCAAGGACACCGCGCTCCCCATCAAACACGAAGTCAAGCGCCGCTTGGCCAGCCGCGACGAGGTGGTCAGCTATCTTAAGAAAAACATGGCCGAGGACAAAGACGTGCAGCGCCTGCGCCGCACGGAACTGGTGTTGAAAAAATTCGGCCTGCTGCCCAAGGACTTCGATCTGCAAACGTTTCTCGTCAGCCTGCTGGAAGAACAAGTCGCGGGTTACTACGACGCGAAAACCAAGACGGTCAATCTACTCGACTGGGTGCTGCCGGACTTGCAGCGTCCCGTGCTCGCGCATGAGTTGACACACGCACTCCAGGACCAGTCATTCAGCCTCGACAAATGGCTAAGGCGCGGCGCCGAGGATCTGGACACAAAAAAAGACCTCACACCTGACGACATCACGAAAGACGAAAACAGCGAAGCTCGCGAGGCGGTAGCTGAAGGTCAGGCCATGGTCGTGCTCGTGGACTATATGCTGGCGCCGATGCATCGCACCGTCGCAGACGCGCCAGAAGTCGTGCAGATGCTGAATGAAGGCATGGCTAGTGGCTCGGCCGATTCCGTGCAGTACAAGAACGCTCCCATATTCATGAAGGAAGAGCTGATGTTCCCATACCACTACGGCGTGGAGTTTGAAGCAGAATTGCTGCGCGCACAAGGGAAGGAGAAGGCCTTCGCCGCGACTTTCTCCAATCCTCCGCAAACCAGCCGCGAAATTATGGAACCCCAAACTTACATTTCAGGGGAGCACTTGCCGCCGCTGCCATTGCCCGACTTCAAGCACATATTGAAAAACTATGACCGCTTTGACGTCGGCGCGATTGGGGAGTTCGATGTCGCAGTGCTGGCCGAACAATACGCAGATCATGAAACCGCGGACAAAATTTATCCGAATTGGCGCGGGGGATACTATTATTCGGCGCGGCTGAAGGGAAATGCGTCCGCGCCTCTCGGGTTGATCTTTGTGTCGAAGTGGGCGACCCCGAAAGCTGCAGCGCAGTTTGCCGCAATCTATGCGCGCGGAGTGCAACAGCGGTACAAGGCCGCCGAGGCTCCGGCAGGCAGTAATTTGCCGCCGGACCTGAAGACGCTAAGGAGCCTGAGTGGAGACCACGCCTGGAAGACGCAAGATGGTGACGTAAATATCAGCGTGAAAGAAGACTCAGTGCTTGTGACCGAGAGTCTGGAATCCGGTGCCACTGATCAGTTCCGGCATGCGGTCTTCGCGACGCCTTAAGAAGCTGCCAAAATTGAGTCCGTGACTTCTGTAAGATTCTGGGCAGTCGAAAAGGCAGGCTTGCCGTGAAGGTAGCTCTTCGTAGCATCATGGTTCTTGGGTTCGCGTTCACGCTCACGCTCATTGCAAGCGCTGTCCCTCAGTCCGTTGCGCCGCAATCCGCAGCGGCAAAGAAACCAGAGGTCAGCCTCACCTACATGGGCACCGCCGCCTGGCAGATCAGCGACGGCAAAACCGTCATCCTCGTTGATCCCTATCTTTCGCGAATTCAAATCCGCGCGCCCGCCGCTCCTGCGTCGAGCGGGCAAGGCGCCGATCCTCGACCCGCCCATGACTGGAACGAAGTCGTCGAACCTGATGCCGCCACCATTGACGCGCACATTCATCAAGTCAATTTCATCCTGGTGACGCACACACACATTGACCACGTCATGGACGTTCCCCACATCGCGCTCAAGACTCACGCGACCGTGATCGGGACCGAGAGCACTGAGAACGTTATGCGAGCGTTCAGCGTACCGGAGGACCAACTGATTACCGTGCGTGGCGGCGAGGACTACGATTTCGGCGATTTCTCGGTGAAGGTCATCCCAAGCCTTCATAGCCCGCTCGATCACAAGCGCTACTTCAGTTCAGAGAAGGCGCCTGCCGGCATGAAAGCGCCGCTGACGTTACGCCAGATGGATCCCGAGGGCGGAACGCTCGCCTACCTTATACGGTTTCACGGGCATCAGATCCTGGCGTTTGGCGCTAATAACTATATCGAGCGCGAAATGGATAAGCTCAGCCCCGATGTGGTTCTGGTCGGTGCTGGTCCGTCTCGCAGGGAGATCTATGACTACACCGGGCGACTTCTCCGCGCTCTGGATTTTCCTGCCCTGGTGCTTCCCACCCATTGGGACAATTACACCGCCCCCTACGACGCCTCTCAGCAGCCCGCTATCGACGCTTTGCAATCGTTCATCCAGGAAGTCAAGGCCGCCTCGCCTACAACGAAAGTGATCGTGCCGAAATACTTCGAACCGATCGCGCTCGACGATGAACCGTGAAGTTGCGCCGTGCTTCAGAATCGCACGGCATCACTCGGACCTTAAGTCGTGTCGGGCGCGGCTTCCGCAAGGTCGCCACGAGACAAGTTGTGTGGGCTCAGTTCTTCGGCGCTGAGTCCGCCGACGCCAATAGTCCGAGCTGTTTCATCACCGTCGCCACATCGTAATAATCCACGTTGCGGGAAATCTTTCCGTCTTTCACAGTGATAATGCTCACGCCGCGCACGTTGAATTTTTTGCCGGTTTTGAATATGCCCACGTCGGTGCCGCTGAAGGTCCATTCAATGCTGCCGTGGTCTTTCTGAATCGAGCTCTTCGCTAATTCCACGTGCAAGTCCGGAGACCCTTCAAACTCAGAGGCGGCAAACTTGCGCAGCTCTGCGGAGCCGTGATTGACAGCCCCAAATGGCACGTCTTCATACACGACATCAGCCGTGAAGGCTGCGGCGAGTTTGTCGGGGTCATGTGAGTTCCATACGGAGATCCAGTTCTCGGCGATGCCATCCTTGCGCGCAGCGATGTGCGGTTTATTCTGCGCGACGAGAGATGTTGCCAGAAGCACCAGCAGGAATCCGATGTGCAGAATCTTTTTCATGATCGCCTCCACGTAAGCGGATCAAATCCTAACACGCAACGAAAATCACCTGGGTACGGCTTTCTGCAATTCATATCCAGTCATTTTTGTATAATCACGATTCGCTCTAATTTCATTACGCGCGGGGGAACATTGTCGCAAGCAGAAATCGGAATCATCGGAGGCAGTGGGCTGTATTCCATGCCGGGGTTGACCGATATCCACGAAGTCATGTTGGAAACCCCATTTGGCGCGGCTTCCGACGCGTATGTATTGGGCACGCTGGAAGGACGAAGCGTTGCTTTCCTGGCACGGCACGGACGCGGCCACCGTTTTCTGCCCAGCGAGCTGAATTTCCGGGCAAATATTCACGGGCTCAAGCAGCTTGGTGTGGAAAGAATTCTTTCCGTCTCTGCGGTCGGATCACTGAAAGAGGAGCACAAGCCACTGGAGTTCGTCATCCCGGACCAGTTTGTGGATCGTACTCGCCATCGCGTGGACACATTCTTCGGCGACGGTGTCGTAGCGCACATCGCCTTTGCTGATCCGGTTTGCCCGCAGCTGGCGGATGTTGTTGGTGCCGCGTGTGCGAAAGCAAAGGTTGTGGGCAAGCGCGGCGGAACTTATCTCTGCATGGACGGCCCGCAGTTTTCGCCCAAGGCCGAATCGAACCTCTACCGCTCCTGGGGCATGGACGTGATCGGCATGACCAACCTGCAGGAAGCGAAGCTCGCCCGTGAAGCCGAAATTTGCTATGTCACAATCGCGATGGTTACGGATTACGACTGCTGGCATCCGCATCATGACTCTGTAACCGTGGATCAGATCGTCGCCGTGCTGGTGAAGAACGCTGAGAATGCCTGCAACGTAGTGCGGGAAGCGGTCGCAGCCATGCCAAAAGAGCGGACCTGCAAATGCGGATCGGCCCTGGCACATGCAATCCTGACGGATCGCGCGAAAATTCCGCCGGCAACTAGGGAGAGATTGAAGCTGATTGCGGGGAAGTATTTGGCTTCGTAAATAAAAGTAGGTTCCTCACCGCTGAAGCGGTTCGGAATGACAAACTGCCAGAATCACACATGACCATACTCGCCGTTGGTTCTGTCGCGTTCGACAACATCACGACGCCTTCAGGCCGCGCTGACAATGTCCTCGGCGGCTCCGGAACTTATTTCGCGCTTGCCGCCAGCTATTTCACGGATGTCCGTGTCGTAGCGGTCGTGGGCGAAGATTTCACCGCCGAACACGAAAACGTGCTCAAGAAAGGAGGGGTGGACACGCGGGGAATTGAACATGCCGAAGGGAAGACATTTCGCTGGGGCGGTCATTACCTCGAGAATCTCAACGAAGCGAAAACCGACTTTACCGAGCTAAACGTCTTCGAAAAATTCCAGCCGCGCATTCCTGCAGAATACAAAGACTCGGAATTCCTGTTTCTCGGCAACATTCATCCGAGCTTGCAGGCCGCCGTGCGTCTTGAACTCTCAGGCGTGAAGCTGACCGGCGGCGATACCATGAACTTCTGGATTCAAGGTGCGAATGCCGAACTCCGCGAAACCTTGCGGCTGGTCAACATTCTTCTGATCAACGATGGCGAGGCCAAGATGCTAGCCAGTGAGCCGAGCTTGCCTCGCGCTGCACGCAAGGTGCTTGCCATGGGTCCGCAGGCGTTGGTCATCAAGCATGGTGAATATGGAGCGACCATTTTTTTCCGCGAAGGTGCTTTCGGCGTCGGCAGCCATCCATTTCGCGCTCCGGCACTGCCGCTCGAAGAGGTCAAAGACCCGACCGGCGCGGGAGATTCCTTTGCCGGTGGCTTTATGGGATACATCGCCTCCCAACCGGCACTGAACCGCGAAGTCATCAAACGCGCGCTGTTCTACGGCGGAGTCATGGGTTCATTTGCCGTCGAACGCTTCGGCACGGAGCGCCTGCAATCGTTGACGCGCGGCGAAATTGATGCCCGCTTCCAAGTCTTTCGCGAGCTGACTCACCTGGAATGAAGAAACGACGCCCGGCGATCCCTCACAGCGATCTGTTTCTGGTCGGGCAGCTCGCTGCGGCTGTGTCCATCGCCTCGTTCTTTTATTACTTGCGGCACGGCGACCTCCTTCTTTATGGAGACGCGGTTGCCCACATCAACATCGCGCGGCGGGTGTTCGATTCGCAGACGCCCGGGCCTCTGCAACTGGGGACGGTCTGGCTTCCACTTCCTCACATTTTGATGCTGCCGTTTATTGTTTCCCGCTGGATGTGGCAGACGGGAATCGGCGGTGCAATTCCGTCGCTTGCTGCTTATTTGTTCAGCGGGATCGGAATTTTCCAGTTGGTTGAAGATATGGTTCCCACTGCCCCTAAAAAAAAGGACACCCAGGAAAACCCGACCGGGCGGTTTGCGGCCTGGTTTGCGGCTGGAGTTTTCGCGCTCAATCCTAATCTGATTTATTTGCAGACGACCGCCATGACGGAGCCCATCTATCTGGCGTTCTTCATTTGGGCAGTTTTATTTTTTGTTAGAGCAATATGCGCCTGCGCTAACGGTGATCCGAAACTTGGAAACTCATTCCTGGTCAGATGCGGGCTCTGTCTCTCGGTCGCTTGCTGTACTCGCTACGACGGCTGGTTGCTTGCCGCGGTGATCGTTGCCCTCGGCGTTTCGCTGGCCTGGATTGGAAATTTTGCCGCTCTCCGCGCAGGTGTAATCAAGCTTGCGCTGCTAGCTGCCGCATTCCCCGTACTTTGGCTCGCTTACAACGCTGCCGCCTATCGAAATCCGCTCGAGTTTGCCAACGGACCGTACTCGGCCAAAGCGATCGAGCAGAAGACATCTGTTCCCGGCGCGCCTCCGCACCCCGGCGCGAACGATTTGCCGGTGGCGTTCCGCTATTTCTTCAAATCCGCAGAACTGAATGTGGCAGAAGGAAAGTGGCAAATCTTCTGGGTAAGCGCGCTGCTTCTCGGAACTGCAACGGCGGTTCTTTTCCAGAGGAAACTCTGGCCGCTCCTTCTCCTCTGGACTCCGGTGCCGTTCTACATGCTGTCCATTGCTTATGGCGGAGTGCCTCTTTTCGTGCCCGTCTCGTGGCCGTTTTCGCGCTATAACGTGCGCTATGGAATTGAAATGCTTCCGGCATTCGCAGTCTTCACGGCAATCGCAGCGTACGGTTTGCTTCGGTTTGTCGCAACGGCGCGAAGCAAAGCCATCATTGCTCTCGTATTCCCTCTGTGCCTGGGCGTTAGCTATGCTGAGGTCTGGCGGAGCAAGCCCGTCAGTTACGAGGAGGCAGTGGTCAACTCTAATACGCGGATTGCCCTCGAAACCCGCATCGCGGCTGAGTTGGCGCGGCTACCTGCCAACACCCGTTATCTGATGTACCTTGGCGACCACGTCGGTTTATTTCAGCGAGCTGGAATTCCCCTGTCGCAAGTGATTAATGAAGGCAATCACCGCCCATGGATGATTCCGTCCGATCCGCAGGGATTATGGGAACGCGCACTGGAACACCCTTCCGCCTACTGCGATTACGTAATTGCGTTCGATTCCGATCCGGTCGCATCCAAGGCAAACAAAAACGAACTGGTATCACTTGAGATCGTGCGCGTGAGTGGGCAGCCGCAAGCTACCATCTACCGGACAGTCAAAAGTAATCAGCACCGTTAACTCATGCCGGGCGTTGGACGAGGGCGCTGCCCTCAAGCGATGTTAAAATCCGAGCAAAATTAGGCGACGTGAGCGGAGAGGAAAGAAGAATGTCTCCAATTATTGGCGACCTGGAAAAGCTGGCGTTGGCAGCGCTCTTGGGCGGACTGATTGGTCTAGAACGCCAGGCTAAGCACCGGCCCGCTGGTTTGCGAACCAATTTGTTCATCTGCCTGGGCGCGGCCATGTTCACGCTGCTGTCCGATGAGTTGGCGGGAGCGCACGGTGGCGACCACACGCGAATTGCCGCCCAAATCATTCCGGGAATCGGCTTCATCGGCGCTGGGTCCATTCTGCATTCTCATCGAGACCTGGTCACCGGTATTACGACTGCGGCGACAATCTTCGTGGTGGCTTCAGTTGGCATGGCGGTGGGTGGTGGGCAGTACGTTGTTGCGATCCTTGCGACGCTGCTGATTCTTGGCGTGCTACTGCTGCTGGGAGGAATTGAGCGTGGGCTGAATTTGAAAGTCATGTTGTATGAATACGAGGTTTCGGGACCGAGCGCCGAAGAGACTGTGGCCCGGGTCAACGAAGTTTTGGAGCCGCTTCATTCCCTAATGTTGAATACACAGTTGGCGCCTACTCCGCACCATGTTCGGATTCATTTTGAGTGTGAAGGTACGCGTAGGCACCACACGCGGGTCCTCAAGGGACTGAAGGAGTCGGGGGCGTTCGAGACCGTTACGTCGCTGGGCCCGGTGCAACCGGAATGACCGTTACCTCGATTCCGTTTGCGAAGGCCAGTGCCTGTGGGAATGATTTTCTTATCATTGATGGTATGCATGCGCCGCAGGATTTGAGCCAATTTAGCCGGCGCATTTGCGATCGTCACAATGGAATTGGCGCCGACGGTGTGGAGTGGCTCTTTCCCGCCCAAGACGCAGACATTCGTGCCCGGCTGATCAATGCCGATGGCTCAGATGCGGAGATTTCAGGCAATGGCACACGCTGCGTTGCCGCATATATCTGTTCGCAAACTCCGCGAGAGCAGATCTGTGTCAGAACCGGGGCCGGAATCAAGAAATGCGTGCTCACTTCGCACAGCGGAACCACGTTCGAGTTCGAGACCGCGATGGGAGAACCGCAGGTCGGCGACGAGTTTCCCATCAAGGTGGCGTTCGGTGAGGTGCGCGGGACGCCCGTTTCGATGGGCAATCCGCATTACGTGGTTTTTGTGGATGACTTTGCGCCAGGCTGGCAGGCCGAAGCGGCAGAAATCGGCAAGCATCATGATTTCAAGCACGGAATCAACGTGGAACTGACACTCGTCCGCGATGCGAAAGAAATTGAGACAAGGTTTTTCGAACGCGGAGTCGGAGAAACTCAATCATCAGGAACCGGTTCGTGCGCCGCGGCAGTGGCCTCGATCTTTCATAACAGAGCGGAATCGCCGGTCCGTGTGCATGCCCCCGGCGGCGTACAAACTGTGCGATGGGATGGCGAAGTGTTCCTGCGCGGCCCCGCACAAATCATTTGCCAGGGAGAATTCTTCGTCTAGCCAGCATGCCAGCTTCAGGTCCAGCCTCGCGCATCAAGCCCCACGCTCTGCGTTCGGGAGATACGATCGGCATTGTTGCTCCCGCAAGCTCGTTCAAGCGGGATGAATTTGAAGCTGGCTGCGAAGCGCTGCGGCAAATGGGATACAAGGTCGTTTACAACGAATCCACTTTTGCCCACGATCTCTATTTTGCGGGCTCGCCCGAACGCCGCGTCCAGGAACTCGAAGAGATGTTCGAACGCGATGACGTGAACGCGATAATTTGTGCGCGAGGGGGGTACGGAGCAAACTATTTGTTGCCGCGCTTGGATTTGCAGAGGCTTGCCGCCAAGCCCAAAATTATTGTTGGCTACAGCGACATTACGAGCCTGCTGACGTACTTCTGTGATGCAGGAGGCTTCGTAACCTTTCATGGTCCCATGGTCGCCAAGGATTTTGCAAAGGCCGATGGATTTGATCTCGCATCGTGGCGAAACGCAGCAACCGGAGCAGAAAACTGGCGGCTTGATTTCAGCGCCGGTTCCGGCGTGAAATCGCTGGCTTCGGGATCAGCCGAGGGGATGCTCTACGGCGGCTGCCTCCCGATGCTCGTGGCCTCTCTCGGCACGCCATACGAAATCAAGACTGATGGCACCATCTTGTTTATCGAAGATGTCGGAACAAAGCCATACCAGATTGATCGCATGCTCATGCACCTGAAACTAGCCGGAAAGCTGTCGGGCGTTAGGGGAATCATTTTCGGCGAGATGCTCGACTGCATGCAAAGCCTGGGCCAACGCTACACCCTGGAAGAAGTTGTGACGCGAGTGGTCGGCGATTTGAGCGTGCCGATCGCTTACGGTCTGCGCTCTGGGCACGTTTCGCGGCAGAATATTACTTTACCGATAGGTGTGAAGGCGGCGTTAAACGTGGACAGTACGAGCGTGAGTCTCGAAATCTTGGAGGCGGCGGTTACGGTATAGGTTGACTCCACTGTTTTGATCTCAAGCTAAAAACTAATTGCTAAGAGCTGATTTCGAATGACTTTCATCAAACATATACACCTCATCGGCATTTGCGGCACCGCGATGGCTTCGCTCGCCGGAATGTTGGCTGAGCGGGGCTTTCACGTCACCGGTTCCGACGCTGCGGCCTATCCGCCCATGTCGGATTTCCTGAAGTCGTTGAACATTCCAGTCTCGCAGCCGTTTGCCATCGAAAATCTCAATCTCACACCCGATCTAGTCGTAATAGGCAACGCAATTTCACGGGGCAACGTTGAGCTGGAACACGTTCTCGATCAGCGGATTCCGTTCTGCTCCCTGCCGCAGTTGCTGCATGATGAATTCCTGAAAGGCAAGGAAGTTGTAGTCGTTGCTGGAACTCATGGTAAGACCACAACTACCTCAATGCTGTCGTGGATTTTCGAGGTAGCAGGCATGCAACCGTCGTTTTTGATTGGCGGAATTGCTGAGAATTTCGGCCGCAGCTTTCAGCTTGGCAGCGGAAAATATTTCATCATCGAAGGCGACGAGTACGACACCGCATTCTTCGACAAGGGCCCGAAATTTCTGCACTATTTTCCCGATGCCATGATTCTGACCTCGGTCGAGTTCGACCATGCAGATATCTACAAAGATCTGGAAGCGGTCGAGACCGCGTTCAAGCGCCTTGCAAATCTCGTGCCTCGGCGCGGCAAGATTGTCGCATTCGATCGCGGCGAGAGCGTGGACAGATGTATTTCCCGTGCACTCTGCCCAGTCGAACGTTATGGAACTGGCGGCGGATCGAACTGGCGAATAGCCGATCTGAAGTTGAAACCGGATCAGACAACCTGGTCGGTGATCAGAAACGATCAGAAGTTCGCAGACCTGGCGTTTGCTCTTGCCGGGGAATACAACGTCTGGAATGCCTCAGCTGCGGCGGCAATTGCTGCACACTACGGCATCTCGGCAGATGTGATTGCAGCGGCGTTGAGCAGCTTCAAGAGCGTGAAACGCCGCCTGGAAGTGAAGGCTGAAGTGAACGGCATTACGATCATTGATGATTTTGCTCATCATCCAACTGCGATTGCGGGAACACTCAGGGCGCTGCGTGCGCGGTATCCGAGCCGGCGTTTGTGGGCAATTCTCGAGCCGCGTTCGAACACCCTGCGCCGCAATGTGTTTCAGGATGACCTGGCGGAGAGCCTTGCGGTTGCGGACGAAATCGTTATGGCGAATGTTTTCAAATCGGACGCAATTCCCGAGGGCGAGAGACTGGACATTGCCGCCGTCGCCACTCAACTGACCAACTCCGGGCACCGGGCGCGGGTTATCGCAGACGTTGATGGAATCGTGCGCATAGTGGCCCCTGAGATGCGACCGGGTGATGTGGTTGCGATCCTCTCCAATGGTGGCTTCGGTGGCATCTACGAAAAACTTCCGGTGAAGTTAAAGTCTCTGCAGGAAACCGGCGAATTTGAAGCGAGATCGGCGCAGTGAGCTTGCAAATCTGGAAATTGTTGGTGGTTTTCATCACATTTTCCTGTTCCTGTGTCTTTGGACAGGGGCCAGTTCGATACACGGTGTCGCTGGCGGACCCCGAGCGCCATCTCGTGCGTGTCGAACTCGCCATCCCTCCCGGACGCGCATCGCACGAATTACAGCTTCCAGTGTGGAATGCGCTCTACCAGGTTCGCGACTTTGTGCAGTACATGAACTGGATTCGCGCAAAGGACACGAGCGGCCATGGGCTGCAACTTACGCAGCTGAACAAGAGCCGATGGCAGATCAGCGGTGCAGAGGGGGGCGCGCGCATCGAATATGAGATGTTCAGCGACGGCCCCGGGCCCTACGGCGCGCAGCTGAATTCGCATCACGCGTTTTTCAATCTGGCAGAGATTCTTCTATATGCGGATGACGAGCGAGACACGCCTGTCCAGGTTGTATTCCAGCAGGTTCCTGCGAACTGGAAAATCGCGACTCCGCTTCGCTCGGACGGCCTGGGCTACGAAGCAACAAATTACGATCAGCTGGTGGACGCCCCAGTAGAAATGAGCACATTCGCTGAAGCCGACTTCAACGGCAGTTGCGGAAGGTATCGTGTCACGCTGGATGCCGACAATGCGGCCGCGATCCTCAAGAAAATTGTCTCGCCAATCGAACGTATGGTTGCCAGCGCCGCCCAATGGATGAGCGACTGTCCTTTCCAGGATTACCTCTTCATTTACCACATATCAGATTCGTCTGACGGAGGCATGGAACACGCTTTTGGCACAGCTATCAACTTACCGGCTACCGACTTTGAGAAAGGCCCATTCATTGCGATCACCGCTCACGAGTTTTTTCATCTGTGGAACGTGAAACGCATCCGGCCGCAATCGCTCGAGCCGGTTGATTACACGAAGGAGAACTACACGCCGGCGCTTTGGTTCAGTGAAGGCGTGGATACAACGGCGGCGGAGTACATCGAGCTGCGGGCGGGGCTTCTCGACGAGCGGCAGTATCTCGATCAACTTGGCCAACAGATAACCGAGCTGCAGAACCGGCCTGCACACCTGACTCAATCTGCCGAGCAATCCAGTCTCGATGCGTGGCTCGAGAAATATCCGCGCTATGGGCTTCGCGACCGCAGCATTTCTTACTACAACAAGGGCGAATTGGTTGGCGTGCTGCTGGATTTGGTAATGCGAGATGCGAGTCAGGATCAAGCGTCATTGCGCGAACTGTTTCGCTCAATGAACGATCACTACGCAAAGAACGGCAAGTTCTTCGCTGATTCAACTGCAGTGCGCGAGACAGCGGAAAAGTTGAGCCACGCCAACCTGCGAGAGTTCTTTCAGAAATATGTCAGCGGAGTGGAGGAGATTCCTTGGGACAAGTTTTTCGCACCGGTTGGCCTGCGAGTGAATAGGCTACAGGCGGTCTTCGCAGAACCGGGATTTGAGGCTGTCCAGAAGTTCGATCAGCCTGCGGTGGTGTTGCAGGTACAACCGCGGAGTGAAGCCGAGCGTGCGGGTCTGCGAGCGCAGGATGAAATTTTGCAAATTAACGGCGATCCGGCCGGCCGCAACTTTGAAAAACAAATGGCCAACCTGGCTCCCGCCGCAATGCTGAGGCTTTTGGTTCGCAGAGATGGCGCGCAGTACAAGCTTGAGTGGAAGCTGCGTAGCCGCGAGCAGACAATCTTTCAACTCTTGGATTTGCCCGAAGTCACCGCGTCGCAGAAGGCGCGCCGCGCCGCTTGGCTATTCGACAACAGCGATAACAAGCCCCGATGATCCGAACCGTTATCATGCTTGGCTTCTGGGCAGTCTTGCTGCCGATTGCAGCGCTGACCTGTTTTCCTTGGGTACTGATCACGGGCGATATTCGTCCGCTCTACCGAGTGGGAATGTGGGGCGCGCGGACCGGCGTACGCCTGGCCGGAGTCTGCGTGAAAATGGTTGGTATGGAGCAACTCGACGGCTCGCGGACTTATGTTTTCATGTCGAATCATGTTTCGAACATTGATCCGCCGGTGTTGTTACCCAGGATTCCCGGTCGCACTTCGGTCATGGCCAAGCAGGAGTTGTTCAATGTCCCGATACTTGGCAAGGCTATGCGTATGGCGTCTCTGGTGCCGGTGAATCGTGGAGATCGCGATGCCGGAATCTCAGCCGTGCGGGCTGCTACTGAGGTGGTAAAGCAGGGGGTACACATGACCATTTTCGTTGAAGGGCATCGTTCATTTGATGGCAAGCTGCTGCCCTTCAAAAAGGGTCCGTTTTATCTCGCGGAAGAGTGCCATGTGCCGGTGGTGCCCGTCACAATCTCTGGATCACACTTCGTAATGCCTAAGGGACAGTTCGCAATGAAACGCGGGAAAGTCACGTTGATCTTTCACCAACCCATTGAACCGCAAGAGTTCGGCACGCGCGAGGAATTGATGGAAAAAGTCAGAGCCGTCATCAACAGCGGATTGCCGCCGGAATATCAATCCTGATGGCGACACTCACAGCATCATTTGTTCCGCAGAATTTTCACAATCTCCGGTAGCCGGTTGAAAACTGCCACACATCGCAGCCACAGCTTGTTATCAATTGCAGGATAGCCACTGACTACGGCACCAGCGGGAACATCGCTTGGAATGCCGCTCTGCGCCGTGGCAATTACCCCGTCGCCAATTTTGCAGTGCCCTGCAACGCCAACTTGTCCGGCGAGAATCACGTTCCTTCCGACATCGGTTGATCCGGCCAAACCTGCCTGTGCGCAAAGTAAGCTATCTTCGCCGACCTTGGATCCATGTCCAACTTGCACGAGGTTGTCAATCTTCGCGCCGCGCGCGACCCGTGTCTCACCCACGCTGGCGCGATCTACGCAGGCATTGGCCTGAATCTCGACGTCGTCTTCAATCACTGTTGGGCCGGATTGCACAATCTTGTGCCAGTGGCCTGCATTGTCTTTTGCGAAACCGAATCCATCACCGCCAACCACCACACCATTTTGTAGAACGACATTGTTGCCGATTCGGCAGAACTCCCGTATCACGGCATGCGAGTGCGCCAGAAAGTTGTCGCCGATCCTCACGCCGCGATAAATGACGACGTGCGCGAGCATGACTGCGTTCTGGCCAACCTCAACGTCCTCCTGAATAACCACATATGGGCCAATGTGTGCACCGGGCTTTATGGTGGCGGAGGGATGGACTACTGCTGTAGGGTGAATTCCGGGAGCATACTGCGGAGGCCGATAAAAAAGTTCGAGAGCCCGAGCAAAATCGAGATACGGATTCTTGCTGCGCAACATTGCCGTTGCGAGAGCAGGAAAGTCTTCGGCCACGATTACCGCTGAAGCTTTGGTGCTGCGCGCCGAAGCTGCGTATTTGGGATTCGAAACAAATGTGATCTGCCCCGGTCCAGCACTCTCGATGCCCGCAACACCAGTGATGTCGATATCCGGCGCGGCCTTTTCGAGACGAGCGCCAAGTGCGGCGGCGATGGCAGAGAGTTTCATGAAAGTCAGCAGATGATTGTAAAGGACGAAAGATTTTCACCGCAGGGTGATCGTGACAGGGACAGTTGGGATCACTTTGTCCGTGATCCCGTGAGTTCTGCGCTCCCCAACTCC
>Ga0137366_10000870_pt1 | contig 21299 bp, 23 predicted proteins | sample SagtaG_8_FD_104938 | JGI IMG/M metagenome (GOLD analysis project Ga0137366, IMG submission 104938) | Vadose zone soil microbial communities from Sagehorn Ranch, Mendocino, California, USA - Sage1_L_60_16 metaG | ecosystem: Environmental > Terrestrial > Soil > Vadose zone | place: USA...
GCCTGTTGCCCCAGCGCCTTGGCTGCGCCGGGCTGACGAGCGCTGAACGCAAGGCACTGCACGACGCGGCGCAGAAGCTAGTGCGCTAATGATTATTCCTTACTAGCCTGCTGATCTTACTTCATATTTTTTATGGTGATGCGTAGGAATCGGCAGTATCAAGTTTCTGAAGCGTGCCTAACGTGATTCAAGCTGCGGCAGAACGAGGCCAAGCAGCACACCAACACTACGCCACTCCTGCATTTCGCCATTTGTTATGGCTTGTCTCATTTCAGGAGGGGCTTAGTTCAACTCGTTCAATTTGCTCGCCATGTTCTAGATTCTGGCCATCTACATTTTCTTCATAATCATGGGTCATAAAGTAGAACAGGTCCCACTCAACAGTTGCACCTGCGGTTGCTTTTGCAAGTAGACTTAGGTTGCTGACCGTTACGCCGACTTCCTCTGAGCCTTCTTTTGTCGCCGCCTGTGTAGCGGCAATGATCATGTCGGTGCCGCTTGCAAGTAAGTCATGATACTCATCAAGGGTGTCGCAGACCTTACCACCAGGTAATCGCAAATCGATGCCGCCTGTTTCCTGACGGTGTTCGCGAGTCATAATAACTTTCTTCTCAGAGGTAACAATCACCAGGCGTGTGCCAGGTGACCTACGATAACGTTCAAATACTCTGCCATCAGGCTGGGCAGCATGAATAACTTCGCCAATCTTGCCGCTAAATACAACTTCTTCGTTAACTCTTTCACCCATATCAGTAGTAAACTATGCCTAATCCGCTATTAAATTGTTCAACGATGGCCCATAAAGCAAGCTGTCTGTGGATTACATCTTGGTCGGGGTGAAAGGATTCGAACCTTCGACCTCACGGTCCCAAACCGTGCGCGCTAGCCGGACTGCGCCACACCCCGAAAAGTAGTGACGGTCACAGTATAGCGCATTTGCACCTCTGTACACAAGAGGTGCGGTTACTGTACGTTTACCGAGATAGTGTAGTCTTTTTTGACGTTGCTCTGGTACCAGTATGGGGTGAAGGTGAACGATTTGTCGGCGGCGAAGGTTACGGTCTTGGACTGCCCCGGCTGAATTGGGCCGCTGCTCACCCCGTCGCTGCGGAATTCCAGCCCGCCGTGGTAGACGCCTTGCTGCTGCACATTGAAGGTTATTTTGATCGTGTCGCCCTTTTTGACGTTCAGCGTCGTGACGTCGGCGCTGTCGTCGGTGGCATTGATGGTGAATGACGTGCCGGCGGCAGCTTGGTTAGCATTGCTGGCCGAGCTGTTCGTATTTGTGCCGTTATTGCTGCTTGAAGAAGGGCGATTGTTCAGCGCGTAGGCAACAATGCCAACTACCACGATGACTACCACCAGAACTGCTGCGCCAATTTTTCGATTCATACCCTTTGCCCTCGTTAGTTGACCTTTATTATAGCGCCTTTACGTGCACTTTTGCAGCGCCATCTGGACAAGTTCGTCCGAGCGATTTAGTCTAAGGGGTAACCAGCCCTTCAGGCATCGGGGATTAGCGCAGCCTGGTAGCGCGCCGCGTTCGGGACGCGGAGGTCGTCGGTTCAAATCCGGCATCCCCGACCAGTTCGACTACAGACAGGCTATCCGGCCTCCAATTCCTACATGCTCCTCACAGCCAAAGATGGTTCGATTACTTTATTACGACGACAGGAAGGTGGTGAATCGTTCGCCTTGTACCCGTAAGGTATAATCGGCATATGTCTACTATCGTCGCCTTCGATCTCAACAAAACACTTATTAAAGAAAATTCCTGGTATGACCTTAATCTGGCTATGGGCATTACGCCTGGAGAAGATGAGCTGCTTTATCGTCTTGGTCCAGAGGGTGAGGGCATCTTGAGCTATGCTGAGTGGATCGATATACTCGTTCGTTTAATGAAGGCCAGGGGCAAAGCCAGCCGAAGGAACATCGAAGAGGTCATTCTCACATTTAACTATCTTGCTGGAGCAAAAGAAACGGTCAAAGCACTGCAGGCTCGTGGTCTTGTGGTTGGCCTGATCACCGGTGCACTTAGCCCTATTGCCGAAAAGGTTGGGGCTGATTTGAAGATGGATTTTGTGTATTGCAATGCGCATATGGAGTTTGATGTTGACGGCATGCTGCAAGCCATCCAATTGAAAGGTGAAGATTTGGCGGTAAAAGTGGATGCAATACGTGATGTGCGCCAAAAGTATCCGGACGTTTCCGAGATCTACTACATTGCCGATGGCGACACGGACGAGGCGATTTTTAACGTTACCAAAGGGATATTGGTCACGGCAGATCAGGACCTGCATGAAAGTTGGAAGCGCCAAGCACTCGAGGATGGCGAAGAGTTCTCTGCACATCGGGCTGCAAAGATTGCGTGGAAAGCCGTGGACGATATTAAAAAGGTGTCTGAACTTATCGCTTCATAGATCATGACAACAATCGGCGAACATGGTGAGTTGCTGACAGAGCGAGGCACATTTGTGCTTATAACACCGATCGTTAGTGATATGTCGTCTGAGAAATAAACATAGCAGTTGACTTTGATCAAACGCTTGTTGAATGTGGGGGCAGTGTTTGAGAAGATACGGTCATATTCTGTTCAAGGTGTAACGTACTTTTATGTGTGGCAAGCATTAGGTCACCCGTATCTTGGTGATGCAGCTTTCCCTTGACTCCTAGTGGTATTATATAGGTGACAATGAAAGCATCCTCCCGAAGGCCCCGCCGCCGCTCAGCTGCAGTACGCTCGTCGCGTCGTGGTGGCCGCATGGCTTTGATCGTTCAGGGATTCCGCCGCTTGCCACTTTGGAAAAAGATCTTTGTGATTGCCTGGCCGACGGTGTTGATTCTGATTTTCGTGGCGGTGGTGACCACGCTGGCATTTGCGGGTGCGCTGGGCAGCAAAGAGGCGCTGATGGGACGGAACCGCACCGGCGTGACCCTGACCGATCGCGACAACCAGGTGTTTTATCAGTTCGACAATGCACACAGCAATACCTACGTGGCACTGAAAGACATCGCACCGATTGCCCAGAAGGCTGTGGTGTCGGCCGAGGACAAGAATTTTTATAAAGAGCCGGGCTTTTCGGTGGCCGGCATTGCAAATGCTTTCTATCAGAATTTGATCAGCGTCGGCCAAGGCGGCGGTGGCTCGACCATCACCCAACAGCTGGTGAAAAACGCCTTGCTGAGCAATCAGCGGAATTTCCTGCGTAAATATCAGGAACTGGTACTGTCCATCGAGGTGGAGCGCCGCTATAGCAAGGACGAAATTCTGGAAATGTATCTGAACTCGGTCTATTTTGGCGAGGGGTCGTTCGGGATTGAGGACGCCGCCAAGACGTACTTTGGCAAGTCGGCGCGCGATCTGGATACTGCGCAGGCGACGATGCTGATTGGCCTGCTGCCCGCACCATCAGCCTATTCGCCGATCTCGGGCGATCCGGCCAAGGCCAAGGTCCGTCAGACCTACGTGCTGGACCGCATGAAGGAGGATGGCGCCATCACGGCCGACCAGGATGCAGCCGCCAAGACCGAGCAGCTGGCGTATCAACCGCCGTCGGCAGATAAGACATCACAGGCGCCACATTTTGCCCTGATGGTTCGTGACTGGCTGAAGCAAAAATACGGCGAGCAGGAGATCGCGCACTCTGGTTTTACGGTCAAGACCACCCTCAACCTGGGCTACCAGGCCAAGGCCGAAGCTGCTGTGCAAAAGCAAGTCGATAGTCTGCGTTTTAGCAAGGTCACCAACGGTAGTGCCATCATTGTGGACCCGCGCTCGGGCGAGATTTTGGCGCTGGTGGGCAGCGTAGACTGGAGCAACGAGCAGTTTGGCAAGGTCAATATGGCAACCAGCGGCCGCCAGCCTGGCTCGTCGTTCAAACCGATTATGTACGCGACAGGCATTGAGAATCGTGAGATGACCGCAGCAACCATTTTTTCTGACACGCCACACGATTTTAGCGGTTACAAACCTCGCGATTACGATGGCCGGTACCGCGGAGATGTGACATTGCGTCGAGCACTCGCCAACTCACTGAACATCCCAGCCATCGAAGCCATGCAGATTGTCGGCGTCCAGACCGTGCTAGACAAGGCTAAACAGGCTGGCATCACCACCCTCACCAAAAGCGCTGACGAATACGGCCTGCCGCTGGCGCTCGGCAGTGGCCAGGCGAATCTGCTAGAGATGACAAATGCCTACACTGCGTTTGCCAACCAAGGTAAGCGGCCAGATGTGCAGCTGGTCATGAGCATCTCAGATAAGGACAAAAAAATCATTTATCAGGAAAAGCCGGCCACCTCGGCGGTCTTTAGCCCGGGCACGTCATATATCATTTCGTCCATCCTATCCGATACTAGTGCGCGCTCGGAGTTGTTCGGCAGCAGCCTGACCGTGTCGAGCTCGAGGCCGGTAGCGGTCAAGACCGGGACGACCGATGATTACCGCGACGCTTGGACGATTGGCTATACGCCCAGCCTAGCCATCGGTGTGTGGATTGGAAATAATGACAACTCGCAAATGAGCGCTGTTGCTGGGTCCAGCGGGGCGGCGCCAATTTGGCTTAGCCTGATGCGTCAGCTGCTGGGCAGCTCGCCAGTTGAAAAGTTTGTGCAGCCCTCGACGGTGGTCAGCCATGATGTATGCCGAGGTGACGGCGCCCTGGCTCAGACATCGGGCAGTAACACGTACACCGAATACTTTCTGAGTGGCACCCTGCCAACCGCAACCTGCAATGAGCCAAAGAAGCAAGAGGAAACGCCGGCGCCAACCCCCACGCCGCAACCAACCGGTCAGACCGATCAAAACACTACCACCAACCCTACAGATGACACACATACCGGTGGTACCTCCGGCACGGGCAACAACGGCAACGGCTCGGGTGGCACTGGAGGTACGGGATCGGGCAATGGCTCGGGCGCGGGCGGCAATGGGGGTATACAGTTGCCGATCCACCCCTGATTGATTATTTGAGGTTTTAATGGTAATATATGTTGCTATTGGGATGGGCCCTTTGGGCCCATTTGCCATGTTCCTTGCGTATACTGTCAACAAGCAAATCGAGAGATGGGGGAGTCCCGGTGGCTGGCTACTTCTATGTGGGGATCGAAGCTCTGAGGCCGCATTCGTTCACCATCACCGTCATGGACGTGGGTGCCAACAACACCCGCATCGCGCGCTACCTGGGGGGAGAGCTTCGGCAGTTGAAGAGGCATCTCACCGTTGCACCCAATGACGACTCGCCGCTGGCCGGCTTCTACCGTCGCCTGAAGTTCGCGCTGGTGCGCGATCGGCCGGACGCCGTGGTCATCGGCGCGGCCGGGCCGGTCACTGCCAAGGGTGTCAACTTCACCAATGTCGACCTGGCAATCGACCGCGCTGAGCTCGAGGCCTTCGTGACTGGCGTACTCGGCCATTCGGTGCCCGTCCTGCTGGTCAATGACGCAGTGGCCGGTGCTGCCGGTCTGCTGACGCTGGACGAAAACCTGCTGGTGCAGTTCAACGGCACCCCGCAATCCCTGTGGGGCGCCGTTGAACTGCTCGTTGCCATCGTGGGCACGGGAATGGGCGTGGCGCGGCTGAAGCGACACGGCGACCTGTGGGAAGTCAAGCCCACAGAGGCGAGCCATCAGTGGACGCGTACCGCCCTGGATGCGGATGTCTACGAGCATCTTCAGGGAAGATTCCAGGGTGCGGTCGAGCACGAGCACATGGCCAGCGGGCTGGGTATCGGCAATATCGCTCAGGCGCTGGCGGCGGTCCGTTCCGACGCGGCGTTGCAGCAGTGGATCGAGTCGATCCCGTCCCATGACCTGGCCCGAACCATCGCCGAGCAGGCGTGGCGGATCGATGCCCACCCGCTGCTGCGGCGCACCATGGAGAACTTCCGCTGGGAACTCGGAGCGACCGTTAGCGGTTTCGGCATGAACCTCGTGCCAGTGGTACTCGCTGGAGCGCCGGTGAGCTGCAACCTGCATTTTTTGCTGGAGAGGCACACTGACATTCCGGCGGGCTCGTTGCAACTGGCGATCGGCGACCGTGCGAGCCTGCACAATGTGGCGCATACCATCCCCGCCTACGCGGTCAAGTGCAGCATAGACCCAGCCCGCAACGAGCTGAACCTCTGGGGCGCTGGCGTTCTCGGTGTCACTGAGCTGCTGAGCCGCGCAGCCTGACCGGACAGACACGCAAGGAAGCTCGAGGGGCGTCTCAATCAGAGACGCCCCTCGAGCAACCACTAGAGTTCATCAGGATATGATTGATATAATTCGGGGTAGAGAGCTGGTCCGTGGTCGTGGAGACGACACACGGACCAGCGTAGGACTACTTTGCGCCGTGAAAGCTCGTCGATACTGCGACGCAGCGTCTCGATGGCCTCTGTGCGGAACGAAGCAGGATCACCGTTCGTATGTACGCCCCGCGCTGGCGCCGAAACCAAGCGCGGGGCGTTCTGTCAGGCCGCTCCAAACAGCTCATGAAGGAGCGGTAGGTGCCATTGCGGTATGGTCGTATCGTGCGGATTGATGAGATTCATCACCCAAGCACCGGGATCGCGAGTCTCTTCGCGGATGATCCTGACCACTTCAGGCAAAATTCGGCGCCACTGCCGTTCGTACTGGACCCAGAGGTTGAAGTAGTCTGGACCAGCCGAGAATTGTACCACTCCCTTCAGGCGTATCACACGCCGAGTGATGCGCTGGCCCACCTCGGTCAGTTCATCCCACGGTTCCGTCTGGCCGAGCAGTTTGTTGAGCTCAGCGTCCTCCCTGCCAGGTCGAAATTCAGGCCGTGGGTGATTGTTCGCGAAGGGCATTTCCAGATGAAACCAGAGGGCACACCGGTATCGAGCGCAACGTATACGAATCGTTGCCATGAGCAGGCTCCTTTCACATGGTCGGAAGGCCTCATTTGAGTATAACGCAGAGCGAATTGGCGGGCTGCCTCTAAAAGTGCTAGAGTAGCAGGTAGATTATGTGCGGAATTGCTGGCTACTACAACCTCGCTGATGGCAATGAAAAACTCCTGCGGACCATGAATGCCGCCCAGGCGCATCGTGGTCCGGATGGCGACGGCTACTACCTGGACGGTCCGGTGGGTTTGGCGCACCTGCGGCTTGGCATTATCGATCGCGAGCACGGCGTGCAGCCCATGTTCAGCCCTGATAAGTCACTGGTTATTTCCTACAATGGCGAGATTTATAACTATCTGGAGCTCCGCCAGCAGCTAGAGTCCGAGGGGTATGAGTTTGCCACCACCAGCGACACAGAGGTCATCATCCAGGCCTATGCCGCCTGGGGCAAAGCAGCGTTTGATACATTCAACGGCATGTTCGCATTCGCGCTGTACGACACGAAGGCAGACAAGCTGCTGCTGGTGCGCGACCATTTCGGCATCAAGCCGCTGTATGTGGCGCATCCCACCAAGGACTCGTTGCTGTTTGCTTCAGAGATCAAGCCATTGCTGGCGACGGGCAAAATTGCCAAGAGGCCGAACGATCGCACCATCTATCGCTATCTGCGATTTCGCATCCACGAGGACAGTGATCAGACGTTTTTCGACGGCATCACCAAGCTCATGCCGGGCGAGATGCTGGAGGTGACTCGGGCTGGCATAAAGCGCAGCCGCTATACAACACTCACCGCTGACCTCAAGCGCCTGAGCAGCGAACACAAACCGTATGACGCTGAGGTAACCGCTGAATACACACAGCGTCTCATCCAAGCAGTCAAACTGCGTCTGCAGAGTGAAGTGCCGGTCGGCACTAGCTTTTCTGGTGGCCTGGACAGCTCGGCCGTGGTCGCGATCATCAACCAGCTGATGCAGCAGGATAAAGGCTCAACAAAATCAGTGGGCGCCCGGCAGAATACCTTCAGTGCTATTTTCCCCGGGTCACAAAACGACGAAGAGAGGTATGTTGATGCCTTGCTGGAGCGTCTAGGCGGCAGTGTGACCGCGCACAAGATCAAGCCCGATGCTGACACTTTTGTCAAAGACCTCGAGGACTTCATCCGCACTCAGGAGGAGCCGCTGATCAGCACCGGACCGTACGCCCAGTATAAGGTCATGGAGGAAGCGGCCAAGCAGGTGACCGTGCTGTTGGATGGCCAAGGAGCAGATGAGATCATGGCCGGCTACGTGCCATATTATTTTGTGTATCTGCGGCAGCTGAAGGCCGAGGGACGGTGGGGGAGGCTGCTATTGGAGGTGCTATCGAGCGCTGATATTTTCCTGCGTTTTGCTCGCGTCAACCTGCGCGAGCGGCTGCTGCGCAAGGCACCGGTGCGGCCTGCTCAACTTATGAACACGGATTTTACGAAAAAGTACACTGACGAGAAATTCGTGACAACCGGCGATAACCTCAAGCTCCGGCTTATCGAAGATACTTTCAGGAACAGTTTGCCGTCACTCCTCCGCTACGAAGATAAAAACACCATGCGTTTCAGCCTGGAAGGCCGCGTACCTTTTCTGGACAAGGATGTACTGAAGTATTTATTTGCGCTGGACGACGAAGCGATTATCAAGCTTGGCTGGAACAAACGCATTTTGCGCGATGCCACGCGCGAGTTGCTGCCGCCACTCATCAATCATCGGCGCAACAAGATTGGCTTTACCACGCCCGAACACGAGTGGTTTATGCGGCTGAAGAATCGTTTTTATGGCATTTTTCTGAGCGAGAGTTTTGCGAATCGGCCGTATTTTAACCAGCAGGCGGTGGCCGAGGCCTTCGAAGGATTCATCAAAGGCAAGAACGATAGTAACAGCCTGCTCTTTTGGCGATTCCTAAATGTCGAGTTGTGGCTGCGCGAGTTTTTCGACGAAAAGACGCCCGAGGCACCGAGGCGCGAAAAGCCAGAGCTCGCTGCGAACGAAGGCAAAGATCTCGACATTGCCGTGGGCAGCGAAACGTATCGCCGCTATCCGCTTCGAACTGAACTTGTCAGCGCTAAGGATAATCTGACTGACTTTGTGACGGCCAGACTGCAGAAGTTCTTTGCCGCGTTGACTGCCGATACGGAGCAGCAAGCATATAAAACGCACGATTGGTATCTGCTGATCAGCGAAAAAATTGTAGCCATCACCCAAGGGCGCAGTTATTTTGTGTGGGATATCCAGCCGGGTTGGTGGGCGCGCTTCCTCAGCAAGCGCGTGACCAAGACGCCGTACGGCATTGGCCTGGGCAGTCCGTGGACCATGCAGTTGGCGATTGCCGAGGTTGGCCTGCCAAAGATTTTGTATGCGTCGATTGGTGGCGCGATCGGCAAAATGATCGGTCAACGCGGCGCGTTTTACAACCTGGTGGGCAGCGACATTCGGGCCATCGATGGCCCGACAGAGTATTCGGTGTATCCCAGTAATGTCAGTGCCAAGCTTGCGCCCAAGAACCCCGATAAAGTAGCCGAGCAGTTGACCCTGGCGATCCGCGCTGCAGTGCCAAAGGCCGCAGCCGAGTATTTCAAGGGCGTCGTGGTTATCGACAGCAATGATATCGGCCGCAATGTGCTCGGCCAGAACACGACGCAGCCGAACGAACTGTTCGAAGCTATCTTTGGCGACAATCCGCTCGGTCAGGCTGACCAGCAGACGCCGCTCTGTGCGGTGTTTAAAAAATAACGGGCCGCGCTTTGCATGAATTTATAGTCGGTCTATAATGCGGACGTCCGAGTACCTTCTTTTTTGGGAGGAGACATGAGCTCCAGACAGTTCGTTCGCAGCTCGTTGTCGATCACCGTCTACAGCGATGACCCAGCACAGCTGGAGCCACACGACGTCTATGGAAACGGTGACCGGCTGAGCTTCGATGACGGCCAGGTCATCATCGACTGGCAGCTTCGTACCGTGCTCGAAATAGGCGCCCCCTCGATCGAGTACGACATCCGCGAGGCACGCAAGCAGCTGCTTTCGGCCCGAGGTACGGGCAAGAACCGTCGTCTCCAAGGCGGCCAGCCGGTGCAGGGCCAGAACCCACCGGACGTGCGGGTGCACGTGTTCTGAGCTCGGGGGAGGAAGCCTCCTCGGCTGAACAGGATACTGGCCCGTTTGCTGCGGGCCGGTGTACCTCCTTTTGAGTAAGATAAGCTTATTGCTTGTCAGCGGGCCTGGCCGTTGGTCGGGCCCGCTGACTGCGACGTGGCGGCTACCATTTTGGCGTACGCCTCCGCCATCCGCCGTTGATGTTGGGGTCGAGCAGTTGTATCAGGCTGGCACGGAACCCAGCCTCATCAGGGTGAGCACCAAGCTCAACCAGGATTTGAGCGTTTTGGATAGCGGCTGCGAGCTTGTCGAGCTCCCTTATTGGGCGCTCTCGTGCTCCACGGTCCAGAAAATCTTTCCTGGTTGCTGCCAGCCGGGTGAGCACCCGTTGCACAAGCCCTCCTGTTGGCACGCCGCTGAAGTCTGCGGCCGATACTCCCATTTTGTCGTCCTTTACGACGAGCGCTTATCGGTGACGAGCTTGATCAGCTCGGCGCGGAATTGGATTCAGGGAACCCTTCGCCTCAGAAATCTGATCAGGCTGGCGCGGAAGGCTGGTTCCAAATAGTGTCCCCCTGCTTGGACGGCTTCGAATTCCCGTCTGATTTTACGGATTCTTCTGTCGGTAATCTCGGCGCTGCTGGCCTTTATCCCTTTCGGCAAGTGACTCCGTTCGAGCCTGAGCGTCGACTCTTCCAACCGGAGCAACGCCAGATCGACCAGCTCAGGCGTGGTCAGAGATTCAAGCTGCTGTTTCGTCTGCCTCATAACGACCCCCATGTATCGACGATTTAATATTATACTATATCTTGTGCATATCTTCAAATGCGCAGCTTTAGAGGAGTCGATGTTACAATAAACGTATGCTCGTTATCGCACTTTTTTCGTGGTGGTACACCGTTGGGTGGGCTCAGCTGGCGCAGCGCGCAATGACGCGGACGGCCGGAATGCTGGAATTTTTTTCAGTGGGGCTGCTGGCTCGCACGTTGTTCGCGCCATTCCGGCAGATATCGGTCGGCAAGGTTCAAGGCTCGCTTGATACGCAGCTTCGGGCGTGGGCCGATCGGCAGATATCCCGCGCAATTGGTGCTCTGGTGCGGTTGGCGGTGATTTGTTTTGGGCTGCTGGCAACGGCGATCATGCTGGTCGTCTCGTTGGCGTTGCTGCTGCTGTGGCCATTTGTGCCGGTGGTGCCGTTTTTGGCAGTTATGATTGCGTGGGGAATACGATGAACCAAGAGTTATTTCAGCATGGCGCACTTCGGGCTCAAAAAGCCCGCTGCAGCGTTTTCCTGGGTAAAACAGCGGTCCGATACGCATTGTTCGCTGGCGTATTGCTGCCATTTGTGGCGGGGGCGGCGTTGGTCCTGCTGGACGGGCTGCCGTTTGGTGTGGTCTTGGCAAGCTTGAGCGTGTGGCCGTTGATGCTTTTGCTGTGGTACCAGTATGACCTTAGGGATATACCGCCGCTGAAAGAATCGCAACCAACCATGGCCGGTCAGCTTGCGGGCGAAGTGTTGGGCCGCTTGCCAGCGCAGCCTACCCCCCGTCAGTTAGCGGAGGTGGTGATGGGCCTGAACGGCGGCTTGTTCTTTGTGACGCGCTTTGGGCTAGGGCCGAACTTTTTGACTGAACTTAGCAGTCACGTACCTGATAGTACGGTTGTCGTCTGGAACCGGGCGTTGGAGCTTCGGCAAAAATATGGCGCGTCCACGGTCGATGCCGCAACCTTGTTGACCGCCTTGGTCGAACAGATTCCCGGCCGCGATCAGCTGTTGGCCAGGCTGCAGCTGAGTTTGGAAGATATCGAAACGGGTCTTAGCTGGTACCAACACATCCGGCATGTCGTGCAGGCGCACAAAGCCCGCAAGGCGACCGGTGGCATTGGCCGCGACTGGTCGTTTGGTTATACGCCAATTTTGAGCCAGTTTGCACTGAACGTATCTGAGAGTGTGGCTGGCGGGCTGCTCACCCGAGACCTGGAGGGCCACCAGGAAGTAGTTGGCCAGATGACTCGCCTGCTTGCTGGCGGTGGCCGGCAAAACGTGGTGCTGGTCGGCCCGACGGGCGTAGGCAAGACAACGCTGGTGTATTCCTTGGCCGAGCGTCTTATCAATCCGTCAGCCGATGTCCCGGATTCGCTGCGCTATCGTCAAGTAATGAGCCTGGACCCGGCTAGTCTGATTGCCCAGTCCCATGGCCGGGGCGATCTGGAAAACCTGGTGCAGCGGATCTTTGTAGAGGCCTTCAAAGCCAAGAATGTCATCCTGTTCCTGGATCAAGCCCAGTTATTTTTGCAGGAGGGAACTGGCTCTGTTGATCTGGGCAATTTACTGCTACCCATCCTTGAGGGTGGAGGCCTGCGCGTCATCATGGCTATGGACGAACAGCGATGGCTGCAGCTGAGCCAAATCAACCCGGCACTGTCGCAGTACATCAATCGCGTCAACGTTACGCCCTTGGACAAGGACGACACCGTGCTGGTGCTAGAGGATCAACTGCTGCTGATGGAATTTCAGCACAAAGTTACCTACATGTATCAATCGCTCGAAGAGGCATATCGTTTGGGCGAGCGATATGTCACTGACCGGGCAATGCCTGGTCAGGCAATCAGCTTGCTGGAGGCTGCAGCGCAGCATAGCGAGCAGGGTCTGGTGAGCGCCACATCGGTGCAACAGACAGTCGAGAAAAATTATGGCGTGCGGGTTAGTAGTGCGAATGGCGCTGATGAACGAGCCAAACTGCTGAACCTCGAACAGCTCATTCATGAGCGCATGATCAACCAAACGCGGGCTGTTGGTGTGGTTAGCAGCGCACTGCGGCGAGCGCGGGCGGGCGTGCGTAACCAGGACCGGCCCATCGGCACGTTCCTTTTCCTCGGGCCCACCGGTGTGGGCAAGACCGAGCTCAGCAAGGCGCTCGCGGCAGTGTATTTTGGCGGTGAGGACCGCTTGGTGCGGTTGGATCTGAACGAGTATTCGCGGCCAGATGATGTGGCGCGTTTGATCGCGGATGGTGCTCACGATGCTGGCAGCCTGGCGGCGCAGATTGCCAAGCAGCCCTTTAGCGTCGTGTTGCTGGACGAGATCGAAAAGGCTCATCCCAGTGTGCTCGACACACTCCTTCAGCTGCTCGACGAGGGCGTACTGCGCGATGTCAACAATCGCGAAGTCAGCTTCAAGGACGCGATTGTGATTGCCACCAGCAATGCCGGCGCGGAACGCATCCGCCACTATATCGACGCTGGCTGGAAGCTAGAGCAATTTGAAGAGAAGTTCACCAACGAACTGATCGACTCTGGTCAGTTCAAGCCTGAGTTTTTGAACCGCTTTGACGAAATTGTAGTGTTTCGGCCGTTGAATCAGGACGAGCTATTGCAAGTGCTTGACCTAGTTATCGCAGGCATGAACAAAACACTCGCCCGGCAAAAAACCACCGTGCACGTCGCTGACGAGGCCAAAAAGACGCTGGTGGCAGCAGGCTACGATCCCCGTTTGGGTGCTCGCCCTATGCGGCGGGTCGTGCAGCGGAGCATTGAAGACATCTTAGCCAAGCGCATGCTCACCGGCGAGGTAGTGCCGGGCAGCGTGGTCGAGATCAGCCTGCAGGATGTACAGACCGCGTTGGCGCAGCAGTCGGATAGCCACTAGGCCTGTTTCGGCAGCTTGACCTTCTCAAAAAGCGTTTGTCCGAGGCTACCGCCATGCGCGCGCAAGGCGTTCAAGATAACGACTACATCGACAATCTCCTGCAAAGCAGCACCCAGCACCGCGGGGAAACGCCCCGTGGCGAATACCAGCATCAGTCCGATGCTGATGACAATGCCCACCCACACACTCTGAAGCCCGATCTGTATCGTTTGCCGCGCAATCTGCACAGCCTGTGCCACCCGGTGTAGATCATCCAGCATAATCACGACATCAGCCGACTGACTTGCCGCTGTGGAGCCGCGGGCGCCCAGTGCAATCCCCACATCGCTCGCCGCCAGCACGGGTGCATCATTCACGCCATCGCCGACCATGCCACTGGGCCGGTAGCTTTTGTCGATTCGTTGGATGCCCAGCACCTTGTCCTTGGGCAGCAAGCTGGCGTAGACTTCACTGATGCCGACTTCGTTGGCGATGCGTTTGGCAACCTGGGGATTGTCCCCAGTCAGCATCAGGATGTGTTTGAGACCTTGCTCGCGGAGTTCGGTGATGGTTTGCGCAGCATCGGCTCGCCGCTCGTCACGAAAATGAAGCGCTCCGATCGCCTGGCCGTCAATCGCCATGAAGGTCACGGTCTGGTCTGGCGCGGCTGCTTCGTATGCAGCGGGGAACGCCACGTGGTGACTCTGCAAAAAATCGTACCGGCCGATGAGCACCTGCTTTCCTTGCCAGGTAGCGCGCAGGCCAAAACCAGGCTCTTCGGTAATGCCCTCGACCGCTGGGAGGCGCAGTTGTTGTTCAGCCGCAGCAGCAGTGACGGCCGCAGCCAAAATGTGTGTCGAGTCCGCCTCGACAGCCGCAGCCACACTCAGCAGTTCAGCCTCGGATAAACCGGTAAATGGTTCGACCCGCTCCAGCGTTGGTTTGCCCTGGGTAAGTGTGCCAGTTTTGTCAAAGGCAATACTTTTGATCGATGCCAGGCGCTCCAGACTAGCGCCATTTTTGACCATGATGCCGTGCTTGGCGGCTCGGCTCATGCCCGAGATTATGGCGACCGGCGCACCAATGAGCAGCGGACAGGGGGTGGCAACCACGATAACCTCCAAAAATCGTAGCGCACTGCCTGAAATTGCCCACGCCGCAAAGGCAATAGCAAACGAAATCGCGGTGAAGGGCAGGCTGTAGCGATCGGCCAAGCGAACGAACGGCGACTTGGCCGATGTTGCTTCTTGCACCAGTTGAATAATCTGGGCGTACTGGCTCTCGGCGCTGACGCGTAGTGTTTTTATGGTGATAGCTGCATCGACGTTGACCGCACCGCTTAAAATCTCGTCACCTGGTTGCTTGGTTACCGGCAGGCTTTCGCCGGTCAGGCTGGATTCATCGATACTGGTGGTGCCTTCAGCAAGGGTGCCGTCGACCGGCACCACCTCACCCGGCTTGATACGTACAAGATCCCCTACGGCGACGTCATTGACCGGCACATCGGTCGTGGTGGTGCCCTGCACAACATGCGCGTGGGTTGGCGCGCGATCCAGCAGGCCGCTGAGCTCGCGCGTGGCCCGACGCTCAGCATAATCCTCCAGCGCCTCGCCACCGGTCAACATCAGTGCAATGACCACCGCGGCCCAGTATTCGTGCATCAGCAACCCCACCACAATTGCGGTCAATGCCAAAATGTCCAGGCCTAGGCCGCCCTGGCGCAGGGTTTTGAGCATCTCGATAACGATCTGAATGACAGCAATGGCGCACATGGTCAGCAGCAGCCAATCACCCATGAGGCGAGCGCCGCCCAGTTCTAGCCCGGCGGCAACCATCATGCTCACAGCCACCAGGCCAAACACGGGATACTGTCGTATAAAAGTAATTGTTTTTGGCATGTGTGTCTTTCCCGAGGCGTTTACTGCTTTAAGTATACACGAGCGGGCCACGGCTATGATAAAATAACTGAGGTAGCGATGCACGCGAGAGTCGTATAATGGCTAATATGTCAGCCTTCCAAGCTGAGGATGCGGGTTCGATTCCCACCTCTCGCACCAGGTTTGAGAAATAAAGTGATATTATAGTTATCGATCAGTTTGCCGACACGATGTGAGGTAGTGATGCTTGAAGTCTTCATGCGGCCCGGTTCAAGCGGCGCCGTGGCGAAAGCTGCGGCCTACTTCAGGAACGAAAGAGGTGATACTACTTTCGAGACTGTTGGTGGTGCTCGGCTGACCTACCGGAGGCCGCCAGGTAGACGTGGGTCCTATGTGTGCTGGTCGTCGCCGATTGCCGTCCATCAGTTGCCGCGCCCGCTTCGCGGAGCTATCGTGGTCAAGGCACTGTTCAGTGGGGTGTTGCCTACCAAACCACAAACCCCTCGCTTTACGCTGGCCAAGGTAGGTCTGAGCGTCAGGCAACTCTCGTCGGGTCAGTACGCCTACACCATTCAGGCGGGTGGTCTGTCGGGCATCATCGAGATGCTGCATGCGGTTGATCCGGTCCAGCTGGACTAGTCTGGAGCGGGCGCGCCAACCGTGCGCCCGCTCCAGTCCCAAACTGTTATAATAGTTGGTATACGCCCCGGTAGCTCAGCAGGATAGAGCAGGAGACTTCTAAGCTTCTGGCCGTAGGTTCGAGTCCTACCCGGGGTACCATAACAAGAATCTTTCTGCACGTATAATCAACTAGTCAACATATGAACGTTCCCATCGTAAACCAAGAAGATAAAATAATCGGTTACAAAGACCGTGCCGCTATTGATCCAGCTGTAGACATCGTGCGCTCGGCATCTTTGTGGATTACGAACAGCAGCGGCGATGTACTCCTTGCCCAGCGAAAACTCACAAAACGAAATAACCCTGGTAAATGGAGTGAGGCGGTTGGTGGAACTGTGGAGGGTAACGACGACTACGAGTCAACAATGCTTCGCGAAGCAGAAGAAATCGGCTTTCAGGTACTTGATTATGAAATTGGACCAAAGCAGTATGTTGACACGCCGGCAAGATACTTCGTGCAATGGTACAAGGCAGTTATTGACGAGCCCATTGAAGCGTTTCGTGTCCAGGAGGAAGAGCTAGAGCAGCTCTCCTGGATAAAAGAAGAGCAGTTCATAAAAGAATTAAAAGATACCCCTGAGAAATATATTGACGAGATGCAAGATATAGCACGCCTATTTATTAAAATCTAGCATTGCGTAATCGGCTTCTACTGTCGTTTTGTAAGAGAAAAATAAGACCCCAACGGGGGCTTTATTAGGCTAATAGTTCTTGTTGCAAATTTACTCCAGATTGCGATTTATTTGCAAAAACAATCGACTCTGGGGCACAATGATCGTAACAAGGAACATTAATCACACATGATACCGATACTTTTGGCACTGTCGACCTTTCTGTCCACCCTGCTGGGCGGCGTGACAGCGCTTCGCAATCGCGACCGGCTGCATCGAATCCTTGGCTACACCGCTGGGGTGATTCTGGGCGTAGTTGCCTTTGACCTGCTGCCCGAGATTTTCCGTACTGTTTCCGAGCAACACATGGACCCGACGCTGCCGATGATTACGTTGGTAATTGGCTTTTTGCTGTTTCATATCATCGAGAAGACGATTGCCCTGCACCATGCGCATGATGAAGAATATGGTGAGCATACGCATCCGCAGGTCGGCCTGGCTTCGGCGGTGGCGCTGGTGGGGCATAGTTTTTTGGATGGCGTGGGAATAGGGCTGGGCTTTCAGGCGGGCCAAGTGGTTGGTGTGACAGTGGCAGTTGCCGTTATTGCGCATGATTTTGCGGACGGGCTCAACACCGTCAGCCTGATGTTGAATCACCGTAATTCAGTGCGCCGGAGCACGATGCTTTTGATCCTTGATGCGGTTGCGCCGCTGTTTGGCCTGCTGTCGACGCTGGTGTTTTCGCTGAGCGATGCGACCTTGGTGCTGTATCTGGGCTTTTTCACTGGCTTTTTGCTGTACATCGGCGCGAGTGATATTTTGCCAGAAGCGCACAGCAAGCATCCATCAAAGGTCACGATGCTGCTGACGGTGCTGGGTGTGGTGTTTATGTTTGTTGTCACGCGGTTTGTTTAATTGTATAGTAGGGTCATGACAGATAAGGAAGGGCCCACGCGCGGGGGAATCATCATCGCCGTGAGGCAGGCACTGAGGGAGTTCGCCCCCAATGCCGACCCGCAGGACATCCACGAATTCCTCGAAGACCTCGAGCGCAGTGGCTGGGAAGAGTTGGAGGTGAATATCGGCGCTGGTTTCGGTCAGTTCTGTGAAGGACAGCAGGCGTGCAACGCCGCTTTCGCCCGCTACGCCCAGTTGATCGGCGCGAGCAGAGTCGTGCACAACCCTTCACCCAAGCCGGAGACGGAAGGTCTGTAGGGCTGTTGGGGCGCCCTCGCGTCGCTGTTTTGGCCTCGCGCGGGCCCCCCATCACACCTGTTAAAAGATAGCTTTATCTGGTAGAATAAACTTCGTATCAAGTATGGCGGATGTAGCTCAGTAGGTTAGAGCGCTGGATTGTGGCTCCGGAGGCCGTGGGTTCAAGCCCCATCATTCGCCCCAATGTAATTATTGTTAAATAACGGCTGAGATTCAATATTTCTCACCAAGCTCAATTGGTAGAGACTTTTAATGCGAGTATAATTATTGCATGGCCAAGCAACTTCCCGACTCCTCCCTAGATCGTCGCAACATCCTCAATAATCAGTACGCCCTCCAGACCATGCAAGAGCATATTGGGGTTAAGGGGGTTCTCTTTGAGGGCGAACTAAAATTTACGGCAAAACAAGTGGCCGACTTTTTCGAAGTTGATAGAAAGACCGTAAATAGATATTTAACTTCGCATGCGTCCGAACTAAGAGAAAACGGATATGAGGTCTATTCAGGCTCGCGGCTCCAAGGATTTAAGGATGTCTGGGACATTGATGTCCCAGACAAGGCGCCTTCTCTAGGTGTATTCAATTTCAAGGCATTAATAAATCTTGGTCTGCTGTTAGTGGAAAGCGAACGCGCGCGTCTCCTAAGAAAAATGATTCTAGATCTTGTAATTGATGTAGTTAGTGCGAAGGCGGGAGGCAACACAAAATACATAAACCAGCGAGACGAGTCCTACTTAATGAGCCTGTACATGGGTGAGAACTATAGGGACGAGTTTAAAGCAGCCCTAAAAGAGTGCGTGGACTTAGGCAATAAGTATTCTGTATATACAACGAAATATATAAGAGCATCTTCAAAGAGCGAGCTCAAGACTATCGGAGGATCCTTTCTCTGCCCAAGGAAGAAAATGTACGGGACACGATGTATGCTGAAGTGCTAACTACAATATCGATGTACGAGACAGGGCTGGCTCACGAAATTCGAAAGAAGTATAGCGATTTAGGTAGGAAGCTGAGCCCCACCGAAATTGAGACGTTATTCAAAGAATTTGAGAGTAACCCCATATGGGTGCCGCAGATAGAAATGGTGAGAATAAAAATGGCGAGCAGGGATTACGCTTTCCGTTCAGCGACCCATACCGAACTCGTTGATTACATAAACCCTGTGGATGCGGCTGACTTCGAGCGATTTCTTGGCGAAAAAAGCGCAGAACTCGCAAAGCGCGTAGAATAATATCAAGATGTTTTCAAACGCCTGAAGGATAAGTAATGTCGCATATATGGTTCGAATACTCATCACGACATGGCCCCAAGAAATTATTTATCCGAAGATAGAAATCCTCGGTGCGTCAGATCAGCAACCTCTAGCAGTATGTTATACTAACTTTTGCCAGCAAAATCACAGACGCCAGGAGCTGTTATGATCGAGCTATCAGATGGGCATGAGCCGCTGCTGCCTCTACGGTACTATCACCAAGGGGCTGTGCGAGAGTTCATGGCAGCCGTCGTCGAAGATCGGCGTGGCACCAGGACCAGGCGTCGGCCTATACAAGATCCGGCGTACGTAGACCGGGCTGTGGCGCTCAATGTGCCTGATCTGCCTAGTTTGAACCGCTACCTTGAGCATTTGAAGCCACTGCAGCTGCGGGCCATCATCGGGCTTTTCGGGCTGGACGATGGAGTACGGAAAACGCTGCAGCAGGTCGGCGACCGCTTCGGCTGCACTGGCAGTGCAATAGCGCCCCATGTGGAGCATAGCATGGCCCGGCTACGCCATCCGGTGCGTACCCAGAGGCCGTAGGGGAGGGCGGGATAGTTGGCTCGTGTGGGGTCTGTCATCCGGACCCCACACATACTCTTGATGGGCGTAACAGCGGTAAGGCCGGCCACGAGTTTTCTGCTACAATGAGGGCATATGATACAAGAACGCGTCGCAATTGTAAACGAGGCCGATGAAGTTATCGGTACTAAGGCCCGGGATGAGCTGACGAAGCAGGATATTGTCCGGGTGGCGGTACTGTGGCTGGAAAACTCCCGCGGTCAAGTCCTGTTGCAGCAGCGGGCATTGACCAAGAAAATCCATCTTTAGCCTGTGGGGCCCAGCAGTGGCCGGAACCGTGGGATTACATGAAACCTACCTGACTAATATCATCAAAGAGGCCGAGGAAGAGATCGGCCTGTTTGGCATTGCGCCAATCGAAGTCACCAAACGGCTCTACCGGCAGCCCGACGAAGATTTTGGCCGTATGATATAGTGTAGCTGCATCGCGGGAGAAGCCCGCACATAGGGAGAGGTGTCGTGATATGGTGTCGACCCAGAGGCCGGCCGCTACGCTTGATGATTGGGAGGGCCCCTTATACCCATCGCCGGTCAAGCAGCTGGCGACGGTGTTACGACGCTGGCGCACCGATATGACCGGTAACCAGTGGTTAGGCTGTGCCTGCCGTGACCTGGGTGGCTATGTGCTGCGATTCCGGATCGCCACCCAGGACGGCTACAAATGGTGGTGGTTCCTGCAGTTCGAGCTTGGCGGCGGCCACATTCTGGTGGCTCTCCCATGGCCGGGTGAGCGCTCGCCGGCGGTGTATCGCTCTAGCTCAGCAGTGAGCGATAGGCGGGTCACGCAGTTGCTGGAGGAGCTGATTCACCAGATGGAGCAGCGGTTGCCTGGGACGCGGTGAACTCCTCGATCGGTCCCGGGGCGCACATTTCGTGCCCCGGGACCGTGAGCATCAAGAAATCATTATTTATTGCAGCCCGTTTTTTTCAGGGTGTGCTATAGCGGCTGTTACTCTGCGGAACCATCTGCACTGGAAAATTACGCATTGGGCTTCGGTGATGGCACACTGCAGCACGCTCCCGTCAGTCGGCTTGGCCGCCATGTCGCGGGGTTTAGCGCGATGTTCGAAGGCCGAAGCAGCGACGGCTACGAGTGGCGGATGCTGAACTTCGCTGCCCGGGACCCAGTTACTTCTTGACGCTGATAACGATTTTCCCTTGATGGTGCTTGTGCACTGATTCAAGCGCTTCAGCTGCTTGCTCGAGCGGATATACTTGATCAATGTGCACCTGCACCGCCCCATCATCCACGAGCGCGGCAACCTGCTCGAGCCGCGCTGAGTTAACCTGAGTGAATTGCGCCGTCACGGTGACACCGTAGCGCTGCATAAGCTCTTCGTTGGGCTGTTCGAGCATGGATACTAATTGACCGCCAGGCTTTAGTACCTGATAGGAACGAGCGTACGTGTCGCCGCCGACGGTGTCGAACACTGCGTCGTATCCGTGCACGATTTCTTCGAATTTTTGCGTCTTGTAGTCGA
>Ga0137366_10000874_pt1 | contig 21284 bp, 17 predicted proteins | sample SagtaG_8_FD_104938 | JGI IMG/M metagenome (GOLD analysis project Ga0137366, IMG submission 104938) | Vadose zone soil microbial communities from Sagehorn Ranch, Mendocino, California, USA - Sage1_L_60_16 metaG | ecosystem: Environmental > Terrestrial > Soil > Vadose zone | place: USA...
GCTGGCGGAACCCCGCGACAGTTCCGTAGTTTTGAGTTGGCTAACCAGGTCCTTGTCAGATCCGATTCGGTGACCACGGTTAACTACAATCTCGTGCCACCCCAAAACTCTCCCCCTGCGCTTCATCCGCGCTTGATCGGTCTTAATGGCGAACTTTCAAATACAACCGTACCGTTGGAAACTGGAAAACGAGTGAAGATCTATATTGGGGGCGAGGGTATCGATCAGATTCCGGGAACCAGCATCGCCGTGAGCTCGCCATTCTTCAGCGTCGATCCATCGAGCCTCGCACGCGAACAGTTTGCGACACCGTTTCCCGTAATTAGTTTCGACGTGACAGTCGCCGCTCAAGCGCCGTTTGGTGACTACAGCATTCGTTTGCAATCAAACTCCGGAGAAATTGCCTATGTTCCCGGAGGCCTGACTATTGATCCCGGCGCAGCTTCTCAATTAGCGAACCCCTCGGATGACGCGAAGTTTCTGGTCACTCAGCACTACAAAGATCTCCTCGGACGCGAGCCAGATCAATTCGAGCTTGCTAACTGGACACGGCCATTCTCCCAATGTGGCTCGCGCATAGATTGTATGCGGACGCGCAGACTGGACGTTTCCACGGCGCTGTTTGTCGAGAACGAATTGTCGGAAGCCGGCACCTTCGTCTATGAACTCTATGCCGCCGGGCTCGGACGGCGCCCGCGTTTTTCGGAGTTTGAAAGCGACCGGAACGCGATCCTCCGCAGTTCTGACCTCATTGCCGGACGTCAGGCATTCATGTTGGCGTTTGTTCAGCGCCCTGAATTCCAGCATAGATATCCCTCCTCAATGAAGACGCAGGAGTTTGTCAATTCACTGATCTCATCGATCGTCCGCAATGCTGACACCGATGTGTCCTCACAGCGAGACTCACTAATAGCCTCCTGCGACGGCACGGATGCTGGGCGTGCAATAGCACTCAACCGGATAATCGAGGAACGAGGTTTTGCAGAAGCGGAATACAGTCACGCCTTTGTCCTCATGCAGTATTTTACTTTTCTGCGGCGTGACCCTGATGAGAGCGGCTACAACTTCTGGGTCAATGTCTTGAAGAATAAACCGGCTCACGATCCGGAAGCTGCTCGGTCGATGGTGTGTGCGTTTCTGAACTCCGGTGAATATCAAGGCCGGTTCGGCATGCTCGCTACTCACAACAGCAGCGAATGCGGAAACTAGTATATGATAGTGTTTAACCTGGCAATAACAGCTTAACGCGTTCTCTTCTTGATCAAGGGTTGAAAGAAAGACTACTACCGATCCTGGTTTGCCCTTCCTGCGGCGGGACAATCGAACTGTCTGACATCACCGCGCGAGAGGAAAAAGAGATCATCGAGGGTGAGTTGCGCTGCTGTTCGTGCTCAGCGTCGTTTCCCATCATTCGAGGCATACCTCGGTTTGCCAACCTGGAAAAACTCGAGGGCGACAAAGCTGCCACCGCGGCAGGCTTTGGCTGGCAGTGGCAGCATTTCACACAGGAAGACTCGCGCTACGCAGAGCAGTTCCTTGGTTGGATAGCCCCGGTGAAACCGGCGTTCTTCAAAGACAAGGTCGTGCTCGAAGGAGGCTGCGGTAAAGGCCGTCACACGCAACTTGCAGCGCGCTGGGGCGCAAGAGATGTAATCGGAATTGACCTCAGCGATGCCGTCGAAACAGCATTTGCTTCCACGCGTTCACTTGAAAATGCACACATCATTCAGGCGGATATCTACCATCTGCCTCTTGCGCAGAGCTTTGATTACGCTTTCTCCGTCGGCGTGCTCCACCACTTGCCGGACCCGCGCGCCGGGTTTATCTCGCTCGCTTCCAAGGTAAAGCCCGGTGGACATATTTCCGCCTGGGTTTATGGGGCGGAGAACAATGAATGGATTACCAGTTTGGTAAACCCTGTCCGCGAAAAAGTCACGTCGCGTATTGACCGGCGGGCACTCCTTCAGTTTTCAAAGATCCCTGCTGCCTGCATGTATCTCGCAACGAAACTGATCTATGGTCCATTGAATAACAGCAAGAAAGGGTCGGGGCTGGCGCAACGTCTTTTTTACAACGATTATCTGAGTGCGATTGCACCTTTTGGTTGGCGCGAGCAACACACCATCGTGTTTGATCACCTGGTGGCTCCCACGGCGTTTTACATTTCGCGTGAGGAGTTTGAGCGCTGGTGGCGCGATATTAACGCAAGCGATGTAGAAATCGGCTGGCACAATAAGAACAGTTGGCGCGGCCGGGGCCGGATCGAGCGGGCGAGCGAAAGCAGTTGACTAAGAGAAGGGTCTGTTGTTCAAAAAGGCGCCACGATGGTGGATGCCGAGTCAGCGCAGTTGCAACGCGGTCGGATGTTTTGGCTGGTACAGACCAATCTGGCCGCCGCCCGGAAGTTGAATCTTGGTAATCGAACCCCACCGGGCTTGCTCAATGTCCGAACAGACAACGCCCTTGTCTGCGAGGGCTGCCATCTCGGCCCTGAGATCGTCGCACATTAGAAAAAGCTCGTGCTGGCCGTTATCATCCGACGGGTGGAATGCGGCTTCCGCAGGGGGCAGCGTGAAGATCAACCAGCCATGTCCGGCATCCACTGATGCAAAGCCGAGAACATCCTGGAAAAATTTGCGATCCGCCTCCGCCTCTTTTGTGTAAACGATTATGTGAGCACCAAAAATCATAAGTGTTGTTGGTTAACGTCTGGAAATATACTCCAGGCCGAGAATCTTCCCAATCTCAAATCTTAGGTCTCAGATGATCTAAGATCTGAGATTATCCGAGATCTAAGATTTAGAGAGGCAAAAACAAGGACCGAGACCGAAGGGACAGAACAAAGAACAAAGAACAAAGAACAAAGAACAAAACATGAACGCCCCAATCCACCATTCTCCATTCACCAACAAATGATCTCTGCACAAACCGCACGTCGGGCTGTCTGGCATCCGCTCTTGGAACTGCCTGGACGTTCAGAGCTGATCCTTTCGCTCGCTAAGCGCGAGCTATTGGCGCGTTATAAGGGCTCCGTGCTGGGGATCGTGTGGGCGCTGCTTACCCCTGTGATAATGATTGCCATCTTCACCTTTATTTTCGCGGGCATCTTTGGTGCGCAGTTTGGCGCCAGCAACTCGCACTGGGACTACGCGCTCTATCTCTTTTGCGGGTTACTTCCGTGGACAATGTTTCAAGAGACGGTGCAACAATCGGCGAATACGATTGTGGCCCACGCCAATCTTGTCAAGCGCGTCGTGTTCCCTCTCGAAACTCTGCCGGTGGCCCAGGCGCTTTCATCACTTGGCAACCAATTATTCGCAACCGTCGCCCTCCTTGTTGCCGCGGCTGTGATTCAACAACAACTTCACCTCACGGCACTTTGGTTCCCCGTGCTGGTAATTCCGCAACTAATCTTCACGCTTGGGGCCGCTTGGTTAGTCGCTTCTTTGGGAGTGTTCCTTCGCGACATGGCTCAAGGCATAACTCTCCTGCTGATGGCCTGGATGTATTTGACGCCGATCATTTACCCCGAGTCGAAGGTGCCGGAACGTTTCCGGCTATTGATTAATCTGAATCCGTTTACGGCGTTGGTCCGGAGCTATCGTCGGGTCTTTCTCGAGGGTACTGCGCCTGATTGGCCCGGTCTCGCTTACTTCACCGCGTTTGCGCTTGTCAGCTTCCTGGCGGGCTACTGGTGGTTCGCCCGCACTCGCAAAAACTTCGCGGACGTGATTTAGATAGATTTAGTGAGTGTCTTAGTTTGGGCAGTTGCGAAGGCAGTCTCAGATTAACAACTCAAATTCCCGCAAACTCACAAGTCAGGTGACTGTTCTGGTTAGCCGGCACCGACACACTCGATAGGAACCTGCAGATTTCCATTCGCAATTCTCTTTTAACCGGAGTAGGATTCTTCCATGCGAATAGGCAGGCTCGTGCTGGTGTTAGTGACAGTTTTCGGTGCCTACGCCTGTGCTCGTGTAAAGCTTGCTGCTTTATCATCAGCCGCTCCCATGGCTGAACTAAGCAGTTCTCACGCAACGGCGAAAATCAATTTCGCTACTCAGATTCGTCCGATTCTCGAAGCCAAATGTCAGCCTTGCCACTTCAGTGGCGGCAAAGTCTACCAACGCATGCCTTTCGATCGTCCCGAGACTATTAAGACGTTAGGCACAAAATTATTCTCGCGTATCAAAGATGAAAATGAACGACAACTGATCCGCGAGTTCCTGTCGCAGAATTAGCGCCGGGCTCATCGGCCCCCGGTTATGTAAGAACCCCGCCTCGCTGTCACCCTGAAAAGTTACGGAAGGAGCATGCAATGACCGACGAAGACGAAGTCAACACATGCGATCGCTGTCATGGTGAAGGCACGATTCCGTGCGAGACGTGCCGCGGTAGGGGAGGACGTAATGTCAATCGCTTGCGACCGGTAGCTTTCGACTACAGTGAGGGTCGCGAAGGTCTTGAATGGGAGACCTGCACCAACTGCGATGGCTCGCCAAAAGAAGTTTGCCCGGAGTGCTTTGGCGGAGACCCTCTCTAAGGTACTGGTTGGCGGTCCTTACCAGTGACCCTTGTTTCACCACTCAAGCTTTTTACTGGCAGCGGGCGTCCCGCCCACACGAGCACCGCAAGGTGCGATGATCTTGCAGAGTGCTCAACGCTTCGAATTCACAATTCAAGCTCAACAAATTCGCACAGCTTGAGCCATTGGCTCGATGTTGAGCGACTTTTGATCTTGAGCGGGGCGCTCGAGCGAGTCGCAGTTCCGGTGAAGACCTTGAGTGGTGCAAGTTACGGCAAAAGGCCCTCGCATTCAAAAGCCGGACTTGAAAACTGAAAATGAATCAATAACCTCACTTGTCTTCAATCGGCAATCGCATGGCATTCGTGTAGTATTTCCCGGCTCGATATTCTTCGCTCTAGTCCCCGAAGGAAAAAATGAAACGAACACTCCAGCTAATTCCAATCGTTTTCCTGTTGCTGCTTCCGGCCAGATACATGGCCCAACAAGCGCAGCTGGACGCGAGCCTCCTGACGGTCGACTCCATTCTTACCTATAGGACGAAGTCGCTCGGGCCGGTTCGTTGGACCGCAGACGGAAGTGGCTACCTCGCATTGGAACCTTCCCCCACGAAAAAAGACTTTGTCGACATCGTTCGCTACGACGTATCGACAGGCGACCGGAAGATCTTCGTTTCGGCAGAGAAGCTCACGCCCGCCGGCGGGTCTAGTCCATTGTTGGTAGAGGAATTTGACCTCAGCCGGGACGAGAAGAAGCTGGTCATTTTCACAAACACTGAGCGCGTCTGGCGCAGCAACACGCGCGGCGACTACTGGATCGTCGACCTCGAGTCCTGGAACCTGCGGAAACTTGGAGGCGAGTCAGCGAAGCCTTCGACGCTGATGTTCGCGAAATTCTCGCCCGACGGAACGCGCGTTGGCTACGTGAAAGAAAACAATATCTACGTCGAGACACTTGATGGCAACGCGGGCATCAAACAGCTAACCACCGACGGCGCCCGGTATCTGGTTAACGGCACTTTCGACTGGGTCTATGAAGAAGAACTTTTCTGTCGCGACGGCTGGCGTTGGAGTCCTGACGGCAAACAGATCGCCTACTGGCAACTCAATTCCGAAGGCGTGAAGGAAATGCACCTCATCAACAACACGTCCGGGCTTTACCCGGTCGTGACTTCGTTTCCTTATCCAAAAGCCGGCGAGATGAATTCAGCAGCGCGCGTGGGCGTGGTGGGAGCTTCCGGAGGGACGACGCGTTGGTTCGAGATTGCGGGCGATCCGCGCAACAACTATCTGCCGCGTATGGAATGGGCAGCGACTTCTGATGAAGTCATCATTCAACAACTCAACCGGCTGCAAAACACGAACACTGTAATGCTTGGCGATATCCGGACCGGCACGGTTCGCCCCGTACTTACCGAAAAGGACGACACCTGGGTCGACATTGCGTGGGGCGACATCGACTGGGACAAGACCGGCCTCGCGCGCGGCGATGTTGAATGGATTGATGCCGGTAAGAGATTCCTGTGGGCCAGTGAGCGCGACGGCTGGCGACACATCTATTCCATTTCGCGCGATGGTCGCGATGTAAAATGCATCACGCCGGGAAGCTTCGATGTGATCAGCGTAGAGAAAGTGGATGCGGCGAACGATTGGATCTACTTTGATGCCTCTCCCGAGAATCCTACGCAGCGCTATCTTTTCCGCGAGCGAATCCATGGAGAAGGTAAGGCGGAGAGATTGACGCCTGCCTCCCAGCCCGGCAGTCATGCCTACAACATCTCTCCTCGTGGCGATGTGGCGATTCACAGCTTCACGACTCTCACCAGGGTCCCAGTTACTGACGTTGTTCGGTTGCCGCAACACGCCGTCGTGCGCAAACTGATTGATAACCTTCAAGTGCAGGAGCGACTGGCACAGTTGAAGCCTACTCCTTCCGCGTTTTTCCGGGTCGATATTGGTGAAGGTGTTCAGCTCGATGGTTGGATGATCAAGCCCCCAAACTTCGATCCGCAGAAACGCTATCCGGTGCTCTTTTATGTTTACGGGGAACCGTGGGGTCAAACAGTGATCGACAGGTGGGGCGGGCGAGATCGGCTCTGGCACATGATGCTGGCGCAACAAGGCTACATCGTTATGAGTATAGACAATCGTGGCACACCTGCCCCGCGTGGCCGCGCCTGGCGCAAGATTATTTATCGGAAGATGGGTATTGTAAATTCTCAGGACCAGGCCAACGCTGCCAGGGCGATCGCCAGATGGCCATATGTTGATCCCGCGCGCATCGGCATCTGGGGTTGGAGTGGTGGGGGCTCCTCAACTCTTAACGCGATGTTTCGTTACCCGGATGTCTATCAAGTTGGTCTGTCGGTTGCTCCGGTGCCTGACCTGCGCTATTACGACACGATCTATCAAGAGCGCTATTGCGGACTGCCGCAGGATCATCCGGAGGAGTACAAACAAAGTTCCCCGATCACGTTTGCCAGCCAGTTAAAGGGGCAGTTGCTCGTCGTGCACGGCACGGGCGACGATAACGTTCACTATCAGGGGACGGAAGCGCTGATTAACGCCTTGGTCGCCGCGAACAAACCGTTTCAAGTGATGACCTACCCCAATCGTTCCCACGGGATCTTCGAAGGACCTGGCACTACGCGTCATCTCTACGATCTTTTCACGCGCTACATCACCGAAAAACTCCCAGCCGGCCCCCGGTAACGTCTGCGAGGCTTGGCAGTGGGTCGGCGAAAAGGTCGAGTCTTCTTGCCGGGAATCTCATTAAGGTTCGTCTTCCTTACCTATGAGGTGGGGAAGGTTGAGTTGTTGATTCAAATGTTGAGTATGCTTCGACAAGCAATCAGGCGGCCTCGGACAGGTCTGGATCAGGCGGCTCTTCAAGTGTCCCCACGTAGCGATAGACCACTCCAAGCACCGTCAAATCGGCCCCTGCAACATGCAATCGACCGGGAAACACTCGATACTCACCGCCTGAAATTGTGTCCTTGCGGGCGCGGCGAATCGGAGTCGCTTCGGGCATGGCATCGCCGAGCCAGGCATCAGCAACGGCCAGGCTTTCGGGTTTGATCTTGAAGAGAAGCAAAAGGCTCTCTTGCAGTTTTCCGAGTCGAGTTATCAAACCATCGATATTGTCTTTGGCACGCCGCATCAGAATCTCGCGAATCTCCGGCTCCAGTGTGATGTGGAAGATTGTCACCGGCTCTTCCGCTCCATCTGTCTCAGGTTGCTCTACGTGCCAGCGAATCGAAACCAGAAATGGAGGCTCGCGAAATTGCAGATGGACAAAGTTCGAGCCGGAAACGCCCGGTTCCGGGTCGCCTCCCGGAGTTGCGTTCAAAGTCTTGCACAAGAGTTCCGGGGTAAGACTCTGTGGCGCTTCAGGTGTGATCACAAAACGCAGTTCGTAGAAAAATCTTAGACGAAAACCCTGGTTGATAACGTACCGATAAACTCTCAGTAAGTTGCCCGCTAGTTTTTCCCAGTACGTTTCCGGAAAGGCGCGCGACATGATTTGCTCAAACACGAATGTAACCACAGGCGTGAGCACCATGATCGCCAAACCTACTTTCGGAAAACGCTTGTCAAACAACTCCTTTACTACCGCCAGTCCACCAACCAGGACGCCAAGTATGATACCCAGCAGCGTTGCAGGAAGACCAAAGAACTTTTTCTTTACTGACATGGCGCTACTTCAACTCAGAAGCAGAGAGTTTATCCACGACTTGCACAATCGTTTGGAGCGCGTTTTCGCGCGTTGCTGGATCCTCAATCACACCAGGTTGCAATCCCATAAACTGCAACCGGCCATCGGAAAAAACTTTTACCATTCCGTTGCTTCCGGCGATCGGAATCTCAATACCGATAAACGTTTCGATATTGGAAAACTCCGAATACAAAGGGTCGCTTTGCATGGCGACGCCACGAATTCGTCCCTTGCTGATCGCATCGGTTCGCTTGAAATTTTGGTCCCAGATGTTTTTTCCGAACGCCTTTCGCACCGCCGGCAGGTCGTAGACTACGGGAACCACAAGCTGCTGGTCCTCCTCAAGCGCGTCTTTTGTAAGTGCCCGCGCAACCAACAGGCGGTGCATGGGATAGCTACCGCCTGGATGTCCTGTCATAAAACAGAACAACGCATAACTTTCGTGGCCCAACCAGTAACGAGTAAAGTCTTCAATCTCTTCTTCCGCTTCTACTCTTTGCAGATATCCGTCAATGAGAGACAGGCTGACGACGATGCCGGGCCGTGTGCGGTGGATCACGCCAATCGCCATACCCTTGAGCGCTTCATTTCTTGTATTCAGACGTTCGTTGGCTACTGCTTCTAACACCTCAACGCGCTTCGCTGGGGCTCGTTGCTTTGGACTGGAGGTGTGTTCTGGTTTCAGTTCTAACTGTGCTTTCAGCTCAGATTTGGGTTTAAGCTCGCGTTTGATCTTCGTGTCGCCGATTGTGCGCAGGAATTTGCTGGTATCAACTTTGGTCTGATTGATTTGCGCGACTGTGATTGTTTGCATGAGGCCCACCTCCGCGTCGAGGTTACTGAACCGTACAATTGCGAGTCGCTCGGATTACTCGTTGAAGTCCTAACTCGGCGAAGCCGGATACTTTTAGTTTAAGCAGCCAGGCAAGTCAATCGAGAATACAACCTGGTTTCAATTCATAAGTTGAGTAGCCCTTAGAAACTCTCCGCATTTTTCTCTCAGATGCGTTACAATTAGACCCAATCGACAGCAGCCCCGAGGGCTGTAGTCCTAAAACCTTAATACTCTGACTCAAGTTTTGAAAAACGATCCTTTGCCCGAGAGCTTATTCCTTACGCGCCTGGTCGATGCGAGCGCCGATGGCATACTTGCGTTCGACCGCGACAGTAGCTGCACGGCCTGGAACCAGGCAATGGAACGGATCTCAGGGATTGCGCGCGAGGATGCCCTTGGCAAGAATGTATTCGATCTCTTTCCCTTCCTCCAGCAAGCTGATGAGCGCGAGTGTCTGCAGGCCGCCCTCATGGGACAAAGCTCAGTGTCGGGCAACAAGCCGTATAACATTCCGGACACAGGCCGCGAGGGATTTTTCCGGGCCTACTATTCTCCCCTCCGCGATGCGGTCAATCAGATTGTCGGTGGCATTGCGATTATTCGGGACATTACGGAACGCAAACGAGCGGAAGAAGAGGCACTGGAGGCTCACCAGCGGTTAACCTTTCATGTAGAGAATTCGCCGCTGGCTGTTGTCGAGTGGGACAGCGACTTTCGCCTGTCACGCTGGTCCGAGTCAGCAGAGCGCCTCTTCGGCTGGAAGGCTGAGGAGGTTATCGGTAAGCACGTCAGTGAATGGCATTTTGTGTTCGACGAAGACGTCGACGCCGTCGCCCAGCTAACTAATCGGCAGCGTGGTGGAGCTGAGATTCAGGGAGTTCAGCGCAACCGCAACTATACCAAGAACGGGTCAATACTTTATTGTGAATGGTACAACTCCGTACTGCGCGACGATACCGGACAGCTGGTGTCAGTGCTCTCTCTAGTTCTTGACGTCACTGACCGGAAAGTTACAGAAGAGGAACGTGCAGCTTTGCTGGCGCGTGAACGCAACATGCGCAAACAGGCGGAAGAAGCGGACCGGCTTAAGGACGAATTCCTCGCGACTCTTTCTCATGAGCTCCGTACACCCCTTACGTCGATTCTAGGCTGGGCCTCATTGATCCGAAATAAGGAAATTGACGAAGGTAATGTAGGTCGGGCCATCGAAACGATTGAGCGCAACGCGCGCGCTCAGGCCCGACTCATCGACGATCTCCTCGACGTTTCCCGCATTATCACAGGAAACCTCCGTCTGGATCTCCGCCCGCTTGATCTAGCTCCGATAGTTGAGGCCGCCATCGACGCGCTCCGTCCGACTGCTGACGCCAAACAGATCCAACTACAGACGAATTTTGATTCAGAAGGGTGTTTGGTGAAGGGTGATCTAAATCGGTTGCGCCAGGTGATTTGGAATCTGCTCCTAAACGCCATCAAGTTTACGCCACGCGGGGGAAATGTCGTTGTTCGCCTCAAGGGTATCGGGTCGAATGTGCAGCTGAGTGTTAGTGATACGGGAGTGGGAATTGTCGCGGAGTTTCTGCCTTATGTCTTCGATCGTTTCCGTCAGGCTCAGGGTTCGATGTCGCGCAGGCAGGGCGGTCTTGGTCTCGGTCTTGCCGTAGTACGCCATCTAGTGGAGCTACACGGTGGCAATGTCAGCGCTGAGAGCGGTGGAAGTGGGTTGGGCTCGACTTTCTCCATTGTCCTGCCACTTGTCGAAGAGCGGCGAGCAGTTACCGAATCAAGTGAGAGACAAAAAGAGATTGAAAGAAGCAGCAGCGGCAAAGAAACTCGCCTCGATGGTGTACGGGTTCTCCTTGTCGAAGACGACGACGATTCACGCTGGCTCGTCAGCACGATACTCAAACGTCAGGGTGCCGAAGTTACCGCAACATCTTCGAGTGGTGAAGCGCTGAGTGCATTTGTGCATGCGGCGCCGGACGTAATGGTTAGCGATCTTGGAATGCCTGACGAAGATGGCTTCGAGTTGATGCGCAAGGTGCGGATGTTGCCGGTTGAACGAGGGGGACTTGCGCCTGCGATTGCCTTGACCGGTTACGCTACCCCAAAAGATCGCGAGCGCTCATTGGCCGCAGGCTATCAACTGCATCTCGCCAAGCCTATCGAATCAGCCGAACTCATCTCGGCCGTCGCCAGTCTGGTTGGACACAGAGATTAGGCAACCGTACCTGATACGCTAGCAAAGCCGTATTCCATCCACTGATTCAGCGCTTCCTAAAACATATCGGACACTATTGCCTCCCGAGGTACTAAAATACTATCCGCGATAACAAAGCCAAACCCATCAGCCCTCCAGAAAGCGTGAAAGTCCACTCAACCAGGTGGCTACTGCGGCCAAACAGGCGACGGCAGATCACCATGCCGCTTTTCCATCCATCCTGTTGGTAAAGAGGCAACAGATTTCCAATTGCCAAAGCCAGATTAAGAGTACCGAAGAAGGTTCCCCAAGCTAAAACGGCGAGACCGAAATTTACGACAATACCTGCGAACAATATCAACAACTGTTGGATTAGAGGGCGTGTCTGCAAACCCGACATGTCCATTCGGATATAGGCGCCAAACGGCAACAGACGGAGTTGATAGTCAACGCCACGGATCGCAACCCTCGAGATCCTCGGTCCGCAGCCAAATCCGGCCTCGGTTATCTTAACCTTGCAGATGCGGGCCGCAAGAAAATGTCCCATCTCGTGAAGCACGAGCGCTACAATAAAACTCAAAATAATATTGATCGCGGAAGGATGCATGATTACCGATCATTCGTTGGGTTAAATTGAAAACCTGAGATTTTCCTAAATAGGGGTTTGAGAGATGGCTGGGAAATCTCAACTGCATCAGAAGCGTGAGTGGTGGCGACCGCATTATAACTTCGTCGGGTTGGAGCAGTCTCATTGCTCCGCAGTCGCCACCTGTAGCTCTTCAACTTTGAGGCCACGAATGTCCCAGGCCGGTTATTCACATTTGCAGGTAAGTTGATAACGTGGGAGGTTCATTGGGCTGGTGAACGCAGTCATCATGAAGGGTCAGGTTGATACTTCATTCAGAATGATTGTTGAATCGTCCCCTTTTCTAGATCTGGTAGATCTCAGCTTAGAAGATTGTGAGATTTGCGCAGAAACAAAGCGTTTTCCGACAGACCTTGATGAAGCGGCCATATTTCCGGCCGTTATGACCCCTCAGGCAAGGAACACGTCGTAAGGTAGTGTCCCTAATTTGATGACACTCCTACATAAATTAGGACACGACCCGTCGTTATGCGAGTCCGCGGCCGTTGCTGCGCTCGCCCACTGTCCCCAAACTGAACACTGCTCAGTTCTTAAATCCGTTGTAAAGCCTGTTACATCTCTGGTAACCTAGGAATTGGCGGCAGCTGGATGTGACACCGCCCAAATACCCCGGCCTCACCTTATTTTCAGCAGTAACTGACTCTCGCACTTTTCTAAGCGCCGTGCTGTGTCTCTGGTCTGATTGAACCTTTCAGGCAGAGGCGCTCGAGATAATTAACATGAATCGGCCAGCCACAATTGATGCAGGAAGAGTCGAAACCGTCGATAACAGAGTCGATGCGGGTTTGCGTCGCATCATCCAATCGGAGTTAATCGCCATCGTTTTCGTCGACTTCGCGGGTGTCGTCATGAGCGCCGACGATACCTTTTTGAAGACACTCGGCTACGCGCGCGGCGACCAGTTGACTCTGCATCAAATAACCCCGCCCGAATACCATCGTCTGGACGAAGAGGCTTTTGATAAGTTGAGAGCCTTTGGCACTTGCGCGCCTTTCGAAAAGGAGTTTATTCGTAACGACGGCAGCAGGGTTCCCGTTCTTTTTGGAGCAGCCTTACAGGAACAGGAAATCGTCTGCTTCATTCTGGACGTCAGCAAGAATAAACGGGCGCAAGAAAATCTGGATCACCTCGCGTATCACGACGCACTGACAGACTTACCTAACCAGACACTGTTCAAGGATAGACTCAAACAGGCAATAGCTCTCTCTCGTCGGAGAGATGAGATACAAGCCGTTCTATTGGTCAATCTGGATCGCTTCAAACTGATCAATGATTCTCTGGGCTACATAGCCGGCGACCGCGTGTTGCAGTCGGTAGCGGAAAGACTAAAAAGCTGCGTCCGTGAGTGCGACACTGTGGCCCGCTTTGGTAGTGATGAATTTGCCCTCGTTCTAACGCAAATCTCCCGCGCCTGGGATGCGGCGAATGCGGCGCGAGCGATCAAGGATGTCCTCGATCAACCCTTTGTTTTCGATGAGCAGGAAATCTTCATTACCAGCAGCGTTGGTATCAGTCTTTATCCAGGCGATGGTCTTGATACGCCGACTCTATTGAAAAACGCAGGCACGGCCCTCGCTCGAGCCAAGCAACAGGGTGGCAATAATCATCAATTCTATACTTCGGGCAAAACAACCAAAGCGCTTAAGAAGCTGGTGTTGGAAAGCAACATTCGGCAGGGTTTAGAGCGAGGCGAATTCATCGTCGAATACCAGCCTCTGGTGAGTCTCAAGAATTTTCAGCCCGTGGGGATGGAGGCTTTGATACGCTGGCAACATCCTGTTTTTGGACTATTATACCCTTCTGAGTTTATCCAGTTGGCCGAAGACAGTGGCTTGATCATGCCAATGGGCGATTGGGTCTTGCGCACTTCGTGTTTTCAAAGCAAGTGCTGGCAGGACGCGGGGCTTGAGCCTCTGCGTCTATCGGTAAACTTTTCGGCCCTTCAATTCCAGCAACCGAGATTCATCTCTATCGTGGCCGAGATCCTGAAAGAGACGAATCTTGATCCCAGATGGCTGGAGCTGGAATTGACAGAGAGTTCGGTCATGAAGGATCCAGAGCAGGCCATTGAAAAACTGCACGAGCTAAAGTTGATGGGGATTAAGGTGGCCATCGACGACTTTGGCACGGGCTATTCCTCTTTGAACTATCTGAAGCGTTTTCCGATCGACACCTTGAAGATCGACCGATCATTCGTTAGCGATGTTTGCAAGGACCCTCACGATACAGCGATTGTCCGGGCCATCATTACCCTGGGACACGCGCTCGACTTGACCGTGATTGCCGAAGGCGTCGAAACGGGGGAACAGCTCGAGTATCTAAGCGAGCTCGAGTGTGACGTAGTCCAGGGGTTTTTGTTCAGCAAGTCGTTATCGATCGCAGACTTTGGTGAGCTACTAATCGAACATACGCGGGTCAATTCCCACGGTGTTCACTGCGTTACTTCTCACGGATGAATCTCGATTCGCCACCGCAAATGAAAAACGACCAGACAATTACGCCAACGGCGTTCGCCAATTTCAGCCCATCAGGGTTGCTGCTACCCTGAGTGCAGGCGGCGATGCTATTTTCGGAAGAGCCTCTGCCGCTCAAGGTTCTATAGTTGGTAATAAGTTTTTGCGGCCACTCTGTTATCAATCTTGCACAACCTCTTCGACCTTTCATCAATCGCCACATTTCCCGTGATTCTGCTCTGACGGTTGACAGTCAACCACGAGAGGAGCAGGATCAGCAACAACCCCCTTTGCAATAGCAATCGCCCCCTGTCGTCTACCTGTTTCAAGGAGGTTGTACTTTGCTTATACGAAGACTTATTGCACTTGTGGGTATTGCGATAACGCTTTCATTCGCGATATCAGCTACTTCCGCGCCGATGTCGGGAAATGGGGTAGTCGGCGCGCCGGTGACCACGCGGCTGATCATGGCGTCCGGCAAATTGGTGGTCGACCCCATTTTCGCAAACGACACTGAGAAGCGGCTCGATGCCGCTGCCGGCGTTCTCCACGACATAATGGGTTCTCCGGATAAAGGTATCCCGCAGGATTTGCTTGGCAAAGCTGCCTGCGTCGTGGTCGTTCCCGGTGTTAAAAAGGGAGCCTTTGTCGTGGGGGCCAAGTATGGCCGTGGTTTCATTGTATGTCGCAAGTCAGGTGGCGGCTGGTCAGCGCCCGCGGGACTAAGAGTCGAGGGCGGGAGTGTCGGCCTCCAGATCGGCGCCTCTGAAACGGATGTGGTCATGCTGGTGATGAACGAGGGCGCGATCGACAAACTCCTGTCAAGCAAATTCACAATCGGAGCGGACGCGTCTGCTACGGCGGGACCAGTTGGCCGTACGGCAGCGGCAGAGACAGACATCCAGATGCATGCGCAGCTTCTGACTTACTCGCGCGCGCGTGGTCTCTTCGCCGGCGTTTCGTTGGAAGGGGCAACCCTTCGGCCTGACGACGATGCCAATAAGGATCTATATGGCAAGGAGATTGCCAGCAGGGATATCGTCAAGGGCAACACTGCACCGCCACCTGCTGCGAACGGGCTGGTCGCGGAGTTGAACAAATACTCCGCTCGCAGGACTCAGTGAGCAACAGCGAGATTGCTGTTGAGTGATTGATGTTTGCTCAAAAGTTTTTGCAACTTCATCTCGCGACAGTAATTCGCTGTGAGCGTTCGCTTGTGTAGTTTCACTCACACCGCGGCCGTTAAAGCCCGGGGGTAGAGTTGTACACCTGATCTGATCCGTCTAGTCGGCTTAACGGTTTGGAGTGGGCCGAATGGCCGAGGCTCGAACAGAAACCGTTCAATAACGGTTTTCGGAGTTCGCTTTGACACCAAGTCCCCAGCGCGGCCGCGCCGGCACCGGCCTCGAGCCGCGGTGTGAATGAGACTCCACGGGTAAGCTGACCACCACCAGGCGCCCTGCTTACTTAACTTTCCCCCCCCGAACTGATCCAGAATGCTTTCATGCGTCAAGCAATATGGCTGATACCTTTTCTGGTCTTACTGGCAGTTAGGCCCACTTACGCACAGTATTGCAATCCGGCAACCGTTTCCTACATTGTGCGTGATGAAAAAGGCAAGGTGCTGACTGCGGCAGAACTAAAATCCGTCGTCGACCAACTACCGAAGCAGATTGGTGATGCCGACACATCCACCTTTGAAGTCTCTTTCAATGCCGACAAACAGACTTTCTACTGGCAGGATTCTGTCGCTTCGGGTCAAGGCAACAAGGTGCCTGTCCTGATGTTTTCAAACGCATCAGCCTGCATCATGCATCTCGGCGAAGCTACCCTCCAATATGGTGGGAAGAAGATGCGGCTGGTCTTCAACCTCGACATCACTCGCGCTCAGGATGATCGTCGCCCCGTGATCGACGGTCTTCCGTTTCAAGATGGTGCCTTCAAACTGAATCTCGAAGGGTGGACTCACGCGCGCGACAAACTCATTCCTGCAACCCGCTGGAAGCGCATTACTGCAGCGGACCAATAAGAATCTGTGTACTAGACGTAATCAGCCGACTCACTCTTATCTGTCTGATCCACGTTAATCTGTACGTCATTCTTTTGGTTCCGGACTCTTATGCGTGCACCAAACAAGTCCCGCAAATGGCTCGACTGGCTTATGGCCCTCTTGCTCGCCCTTGCTGGCGCCGGTGTCGTGGTCTGGCAGAACTCTCGGCTCGCCGTGCTGTGGGATCTCAGCTATATCCTGGAAAACTCGCATCGCATCTCTCTCGGAGACGTTCCTTATCGCGATTTTCCTTTTCCTTACGCTCCCCTGACTTTTTTAACGCAGGCCGTGCTGATCAAGCTCACCGGACGTGTTTTTTTTCATCATGTTGTCTACTGTGCGATCGTAGGAGGGCTCAGCACGCTGCTCACTTGGCGGATCCTCTTGAAGATTTTGCGTGGAGTGTCCCATGCTCGTTGGCTCGCTCTGGTACTCACGGCGCCGCTCAGTGTGCTGGGCATATATGCAATCTTCCCGCATCCGTTTTACGATCCCGATTGCACGTTTGCTGTTCTCGTGTGCTTACTTTCATTGCTGATTTCATTGGGCCCCACTGAGGCGCAGCCCCCGGACATGCAGAGTGAACGGGGAGCAGGCGAGAGAATTACTGCTCCTGTGTTCGGTTTTGTCGCGGGAGCAGCGCTTGTAATACCTGTCCTTGTGAAACAAAACACCGGTCTTGCCTTTCTTGCGAGCGCAGTAGCATCACTCCTCTTGTTATGCGCGATTGATGTGTGGCAACGACGAATGGTGCGCAAATACATCCGGCTGTTTGCTGGCCTGATACTAGGCTTCGCATTTGCCGTCTTGATGATTCACCTGACAGCGGGCCTCGGAAACTACTTTCATTGGACCGTTAAATTCGCCGCTGAGCGCCGGACGCCAGCGCTCAGAGATATGATTGGAATCTATCGAGATCCACTTCTGAAATGGTGGCTGGCACTCATTCTGGTCGGCACACTTGTCTTGTGGTTTAGTCGGGGACGACGATTACTGGTCGGACTGTCGGCGATTGTAATGGCCACTCCATTCGAGTGGTCGGTTGTTTATCTGTTCTTGGATAATGACTCCTCTGAACGTGCTGAACGTCTTATTGGCCTATGGCCCCTGGTTGTGATTGTTTCCCTGGTCACGATGGTGCTGACTCTCCGCCGTCGCAAAGGCATTGAACTCGTCATGCCATTGATCTTGATTGCCACGGTGCAAGGTGCTTTTCTCTCTCAGCAGCTTTGGGGATCAACTTACGCCCTCTGGCCGCTCTTCATGATCCTTGTCGCCACGTTTATTGCAGCATTGACAGATCTGCTCCCCACCGATCGGGAGAAACCTTCAATCGGTGATAGCTCCCCCAAAAGTCAGTCTCCTGGTTTGGAAGTGCGACTTATATCAGCCGGGCGTTCATGGTCCACAATCTTCGTTTCGCTCGTATCTCTCTGTCTGCTCATTTCCGGTTTCTTCTATCTTCGCTCTCACGAACGCCTTGACTACGCCAATCTCGACGACGGCGAGTTGACGCATTCAAAGCTGCCCGCATTAAAAGGATTCGCCCAGCGCGGTTCATGGATTCCTGACTTTGAGGAGCTTGTCGCATACACGGACAAAGAGATTCCGCGCGATGACGGAATCCTGTGTCTCCCAGGTGAGGACCTTTTTTATTACACTACGGGCAGGCGTCCGCGCTTTCCGGTCCTGATGTTTGACCACACCGTCAATCCCTACTCACCGCGCGAAATCGTAGACCTCGCGCGCACACGCAACATTCAGTGGTTGATCGTGAAGAACGAATTGCAATTGGAAGAGGAGCCATTGGAGAAGAAAGACGAGCTGATGAATCTCTTGCTTCAGGATTTCGAATCGGTGGAAAGCCTGGATAACTACGAGGTCTACAAACGCAAGACGATGGATACAGATGACGACGCCGACTCGAAAGACAACGATGACGATTCCCAAAAGCCGTAATGCTGAAGCTTGTCGGATATCGCTTGTTACTGCGGAGACACAAATTGCACATTGATGAAGACATCGCGCTCGAGTGGGATGCCGCTCCGAGTGCGGCCATAGTTTGTGTTCTTCACCAATTCCAAAGCGGCCTCGCTCAGAGGCGACCCGGGTGATTGGAGCGCTTCGGCCTCCAGCACCTTACCGTCGGCGTCCAGAGCCGCATGAATAATCACTGGTTGGACCACTCCCGCTGATGACAATGCCGAATCCTTTTTCACGACCTGCGGGAAACGCATTGGCCCTCCAATCATTACTCCAGGACCCTTCATCTCCGGACCAGGTGTAAACAAGCTCACGTCTGTGGTGTTGAGATCAGCGATGTCGTTAAGTTGTACTTGCAGAACCGCGCTGCCGTTCTCTATGATCGAAATCCGCCGCGCGATATTGCGGCCGTGAAACTTCAACGCGTCGGTGTAGTCGTAGACATCGTAGATTCCAGGGGCAATCGAATAGGTTTGCAAAAGACCCGATGTTGGATCGATGCAAAACTCTTCCTCGTTCGACTGACGTCCAGGCGCGCTTGTCGCCTCTGCTCGCGGACCGGCAATGAGCGCGCAAGTGATCGCCTTGCCGTTCCAATTCGATGCCGCGACGCGTATCACGTCGTTCGCAAAATTACCCGAGACAGGCCAAAAGATTGCCTGGCGAACCATCTGCAGACGCAAAGGCAGATATGCGTGCGGGTTCAGATCGTAAGCCAGTCCGCGATAAAAAATTCGAGCCTGGGAGTAAGTTCCGAGATGCGCGGTCCATTTCCACGTCGACCTGGAGACCCAGGTTTCTTCGAGGTCACCGCCACCTGAGTAGAGCGACGGTCCATTGGAATTAAACGAGACCTTGAGATCGAAGGGACTAATTCCCATCGCGTGCAGGTTGTTGTTCTGACGCGCCCGCTCGAGCAAAGCCAGAATCGAGGCACGCTTGTCAGGAGTGTCGGCAATTAACGCTGGGCCGGTAGCTAGCTCAAGAGGATCGCCTGGCACCGGGATAGTTTGTTTCGGGGTTTGACCTGAAACAGTCGCGATGAGCAGAAAGTTCAGAATAAAAAGAGCGGCTATTCGAAAGTAACGCATTGCTGTTTCCCCTCCTCCAGATTTCACTTTTTAGGGGTGGCCTGAAAGGCAAAACTTTACTCCGGTTCGGCGGCGTGAACAAGGGATGTTGGGCGGTGACGACGAGGCATTGCCTCGGCCCAGTTCAAAAGCAACTTGGACGGAAAGCCGAGGCTTTCCGCGAGGACGGCAGCAGAGCCGCGGACTCTGCTAGGGTGTCGGACTGTGCGGAGCGGTTGGCTGAGGGGCGGCGAGTGGCACTTTCTCGATCGTTTCGACCTGTTTGGGATTCAGAAGAGTCATGATGCCGCGTCTCCGATACCAGATTCCTTCCTGAGTTTGCCAGGCCTCGTCAGCTTCAATGCTGGTGCCGTCAGTAAGCCTGAGGAGCACATGACCATTTTTGGTACTTCCGCTCGTCGAGATTGGGCTGGAACTCAATTCAACGCGTGCGGTAGCTTGAGGCAAAGGCGAGGGTATGCCACTCGGCGATGGTGACGACTCTTGAGAAAGACTGGCGCTGGGAACCGGCGAAGGTTGCGAAGGCAAGAGCGGGCCCTGTTGCTGGACTACGCTTGATTTCGACGATGATTTGTTTGAACTTTGCTCGGCCGGCGGGCGTGTCATTGCGTAGTAGATTAGAAACAGGATCACACCAACTGCCACGCCCCCTATACCGACAACCGCCAACTTCTTCCAACTAGCCTCATGCAGGAGTACCGCTTCGTTCGTTGTTGTCGCAGCAACGTTGTGGATCTTCTGTTCCGTATTTTCGCTAACCATCGCACCGTACCCGCGATCGGCGATGACGAGTCGAGTGCCGTCAAGCTCGCAGAACTGGTCGGTTTCAGGAAAAACAGAATCGCATTCCGGACAACGTTTCATTTGATGACTCCGATCCTCAATGCCGATTATGGCCCCATTCGGGCGGCAAGGGAATAATTCATTTGACGGGATTTCGGATTCCGGATTTCAGGGAAGAGAGGGCCGCTGCTTGTTAGTAATAGCCTGCGGTAGCGGGCGGGGTAGTACTTGCCGGAATTACCCACCCGCTATCCGCAGACGGCGCACTGACCTTCGCCCTCGTCGACGAGCCCGATAATGAAGTTGGCGGAAAAACTACGATATTGTCGAGGAAAGTGATAGGAATCTACGAACGCGGAGGAAATGAGTGGACCGCGGAAATCACAATTTGAAGTTGTACGTAATTGTTCCAACGATCTCGCCTGTACCTGGAAGCTTCCGTGGATAGAATGTGGCTTTCTTTGCAGCCTTCAACGCAGCGGCTCGAAGTTGAGGGTCACCGTCAAGAGTGCGCCACGAAATGACCTTGCCTGCCCTGTTCACTCGGACAACTACCGTGATTATGCCGGAGATCCCTTTGCTCTTGACCCTTTCGGGGTAATCCGGTTTGGGCAGATTAATCTCTGTTCCAACGAGCGGCCCGCCCGCCACTGGGAAATCCCCGTCTGAGGCGGTCTGTCGCGCTGATCCACTTGCGGACGTTGATCCAGTTGCCGCCGGTGGGTTTACTTGTGTCGGAGCCGCTGAGACTTTCGCTGGCGTCGGTTCTGTTGGCTGCGCGACAAAATTATAGGTAATCGTTCCTGTCACTATTCTGCTCTTGTTAGCAAGTTTTTCAGGAGAAAAAGCCGTGTTCTTTGCAGCCTTGACTGCCGCACCTTGCAAGCGCTGGTCACCGTCCAAGGCGCTCGCTGAGATGACCTGGCCTTTCCGGTTTACTTGAACCCGCACCGTGACTGTGCCGGATATGGCCTCACCGCTATTCTTAGCAACGGCGTTCTCCA
>Ga0137366_10000876_pt1 | contig 21268 bp, 20 predicted proteins | sample SagtaG_8_FD_104938 | JGI IMG/M metagenome (GOLD analysis project Ga0137366, IMG submission 104938) | Vadose zone soil microbial communities from Sagehorn Ranch, Mendocino, California, USA - Sage1_L_60_16 metaG | ecosystem: Environmental > Terrestrial > Soil > Vadose zone | place: USA...
CAACTATGCTGAGGGATTCCCGTCGCCTGAAGTCGAGCCGGGGAATGCTATATAGGCGCGTCTGAAGTGTCGGGGGTATCTGAGTCTCACCTTTGATGGAGGACGTTGCCAGCGTGCAGCCGGTGCGCAGCGCGAGGCCGTACATCGTAAGACGTGACCGGTACTTGGACATCCCTGCCGGGCCTGAAGACTGGTGGGATTTCAGGTGGTCACGGCGCTAAAGTCTTGGATTTTTGACCATGGCCCCCGATCTACTTGCCCGGTCTTGGGGGCCTGCCCCGGCCTAAGATACCAATAGAAAGTAGTACCTTTTCAAACCACAGCGGCGGAGAGGCCGCGAGTTCGCAGGCCAAAGGCGATACATCTTGGACGCGCTGATCCTCAAACCTGCCTGTGCGGGGGCCTTTGAATATAGGCCGGTAACTATCACGTGTTTTCAACAACTTACGATGGGGCTAGCAGTTTCAATGCAATGCCGGATGCAATGGTGCAAGGTGGTTACCTTGCTAAGTCGCACGTTATCAAGGTATTAGAGCCGCACGTCAGCGAAAAGTGACGGTTCGCAAGACCGGCATACGTCCCAAGGCGGTCATAACGTGGTCAACGGCATCAACTAAGTGCCTGAAAACACGCACTTTACAGCCATTATTTGTAAGTTATTGAAACTAAACACTTAAAATCACATCTTGATTGTTGGGCAAGGTTGGCAGCGTTCGGAGTTCGGAGTTCCCCTATAGTAATTCCGAATACCGAACGAACGATGGGAGACTGAAGGTCTCCCCATCGGTTCGCTTTGTTCGACGTTCGGAGTTCGTTCGCGAATCGAATTCCGAATACCGAACGTTTTACCAGCTTCCGAGTCAAAGCCCCGGCCCCGACCGCCTTCGGCTAGGTTACAACTTGGCTAGATAGTGTCTGCCTAACACAGTTGCATCTTACTAATCACAACGTCAACTCATTACTGTGTAGTACATACACTGTAAGATGACAAACTCAGCTAGTTAACGACTTCGTAAACCAACGTACAACTCATAACTGCGTAGTAACTATGATTCGTAACAACCAACCACGCGCTTCCTTAATGGTTACAGTTCAGGTATGTGAGTAGTTATCTAAGAGGCCGTTCGATTTGGCTACTTCGTTACGATTGACATTGTTCCCGGCTGTGCGAGAATAGCCATCGTAAGACAGTTCGTTCGTTGTCCATGTCGCAACGCAGAAGAGCAGCCGGGTAAGTTGGCATAAAGCTTGCGCTCCGAGTGGGAACGATCTGGTAGTTGGCTCCAAGGTGTAATTCCTTCCGGCCTTCAGCGATCCGCAGAGATGCGGATGTCACAAATCCAAAGCTGAAGAAGAGGAAGGAAGATGCTCCACAACCCACCTGTTGTAATCACCCCAATACATGCTCCGCCTGAAGACTCTGTGCTTGACCGCACCGTTGCCGCTAGTGACCTTGGCAAAATCTTCGTTCACCTGAAGCAACGTGTGGTGGTGCTTGACCGTGCCATCGTGGTACGCGCCGACATCACCTCTCAACCCGATCAAGAAAAGTTGTTTAGCTTCACGGTCGGTAATGACATTGAAGCCACTTCAAAGAAATCCGCTCTTGAACTCTGTTGGGAAATGTGTGAACGAGTTCAATGGTTGAACCGGCGCATTGCGCTTCATCAGTACCCTGAAGAACGAATTGAGCGTTCGGGGAAGCTTTATTACTTTCTGATTCGCGTTGCAGGTATCGCGGGTGGTGACGTTGCAGCGTCCAAGTTTATGAGCGACTCTCGCAACGACCGGCGCGTGCGTGACTACTTGGCGGAACATGAGTGTCCCGCTTATCTAGTCGAATCATTTGGAGATGTTCCTGCTGATGGCAACGCTACATTGCAACGTAATGGACGTTACCAGTACATCATCAGACAGGCCACAAACGACAAGCCTTGGTCATCTTTCTCCCGCTGCTTAGAGTGTGGGGAAGAATTTGTTGATGGGAAAGGTGAACAGAAGTTTTCAGAGTTTGCATTTTGTGGTGAAACCAGATTACAGCAAGGAAAATGTAAGCCTAAATGGTTATCGAAGCATCCGGTTCAGTGTGATCTCTCAAGACCTGAACCGGGCTTCCATCAGGTTACGCGTAAAGATGTTGCTTGGGGAGAGCGTCAGGGTTTAGATCACCCGAGATCATCAGCGCGGAACCGTACAGTGTACGACGCCAAGTTGCTTGCGGACGTTGCGACGTACCGTGCAAAGGATCGAACTCTACAGAACGATGCTCTTCCATTCAAGAAGTCAGCAGACCTCTATCGGAAGTTCTGTAATGCCTTTGAATTCAAAAAGAAAACCGCTGCACAACTGCGAGAGGCCGTTGCTGAAGAACTTGTCAATACGATTCCGTACGATGATCTGAAGACGCTCATTGGCAGCGCGGAAAATAGGAACTTACTGACCGCATCTCTCCCTAAGGCATTTGAAGGATTCTACTCAGGAGAGCACACCCGCAAAGGGAAACGTCACTACGTCAGGCACGGTGCGGAAGACGTTTCCTTTGTGCGTCAACAAGACATGAATCTAGCAATTGAATTCTAGGAGATGAATACATGGCAACAGCATCAGTAGCAACGTTGCGACACGGAGCAATTATGAACACACGACCAACCAACAACCTAGCTGATATGGCGCGAAAGATCAAAGCACTCCGCACGGTCAGCCAACTTTCCAACTATTCACTCAGTCGCACCATCGGGGGGATGTTAGACAGGCTATCAGAGGATGAACTTGTCAACTTGGGTGAGATTCTTCAGAACAGCGAAACACAGCAAGAAGCGAAATAGAAGAAGCGCAACCCGCGCAAGTTAGCGACGAAACTATTGCCGGGTTCAGGAAGAAGCAATGGCAGAATACGCAAACAACAAAGCCCAAATCACTCACATCTATCCCAAGATGCCCCCCATCGGGGAACGTGATGAAGCGGGAACCTTTATTCCAGAGTTCACACAACAACCAATCTCTGATGAGAGAGAGGGTGACGTGTGGCATGAATTACGCGAGTTAACGTTTGAAGACGTGCCCGGTGCGATTTGTGTAGCTCTCCACGAAACAGGCAATGACAAACAACGCACACGTGAATTGTTTGAGCGAACGTTTGAGAAGCAAGAGACGGAAGCAGGCTGCTTGCGTTTTCTTCCAGACCTGAAACTCACAAGAAAATTGAAAAAGGAAGGTCAAATAATAACGAAAGAAGAGTTGCTTCCTTGGAATCTCGGCCTCAGGGAATGTGCTGATGGGGTGATTAAACGTTGCTCTTTTCGCCGTGGTAAAGATGGTGAAGACCTTGAGGCTGCACGTGCTCTTGTGCTGTGGCAGCCTGATTACTGGCACACCCATCGCGGAGTTGATTATCTACAGTACCTCAGCAAAGTCACAAAGGCTTGCCCTGATCTTCCCATCTACATCTTCCATGACTACCACACCGACAAGTACGGCGTGGAGCGGGAAGGTGGGGCCGGGTCTGGTAGTTGGGAAAGTCGCTTTCATTCAAAGACTGAAGCTTTAAGCATTCCCGAAGATGTTGATGTGGTGGTGCGTGGTCTGTGCAACGTTGGCAGTGTGTCAATGTGGGGTGCACTCCCGAAACACGGTAAAAGTTACCTCTTCCTATCGTTGATGAAATCGTTGCTTGCAGGCAAGCCGTGGTTGGGTCATTTCGAGGTGTCCAAATCACAACGAGTCGTGTACCTCGTGCCGGAAGTTGGGTTGCGTGGGGTGATGAAGAGGTTGCGCAAATTGGGGATGGTTGACCACCTCTATGATTCCGTAAAGAACCGTGAAGGCCGATTGTTTGTTCAGACCCTCTCAAGCAAAGACAAATTGAAACTAGATGACGCTGCCTTATTGCAGGCCGTGCAGAATGCGGACATATTTGTTGACCCCATCATCCGGTACATCGAAGGCGAAGAGAACAACGCATCAGACCAACGCATTCTGTCAAACAAGTTGCTTGCATTGATAAGTGCTGAAGCCCGTTCGGTGTGGTGCGCTCACCATTCCCCAAAAGCATTCAAGGATGTCACCGACATCACAACCCAAAACGTTCTGCGTGGTACCGGTGAGTTTGCGGCCTTCCCTGACCTCATCTTCGGTGTGTTGAAAACGAACGATGAAGCATCCCGGCTCTACATCAAGTGCACGGACGCACGTGATGATGATGAATACCTTGGCGATTTTGAAGTTGAGATGAGGCCATGGATTGATGAAACAGGTGATTTGAAGTTGGTTGTTCCACCCGGCACAGGAACCCCATTGCGAGAGCAAAGGCGCAGCAAGTCGGGGCCTAAGAGTGATCCTGACAAACAAGCAAAGATTGATTTTGTAAGGGAGAAAATAGACTCTGGTTGCTCACTCAAGAAAGCAACAGAAGAGGCTAATGAGAAGTTCAGTAGCAAGCACGGTGTATCAACGTTTTCTGAATGGTTGAAGGCCGCAAAACCGTTCGATTCTGACCAAGGAGAAGCACACTAATGAGCAAACAACACCGCACCGAAGTTATCAAGGTTCTAAGGCAGCAAATGGAAGCAGCCACAGACCCCAAAGATAAAGTTGAATTGGCAAAGCAGCTTGCGAGGCTGTTGCCTAAACCACGCCAAGCACGCAGACCGCGCAAGCAGGAAGCAACCCCATCGAACACCAAGCCTTCGATCATTGACAGGGTCACAGGTTCCGCAGTTGATGAATTATCAGATGGTGCGAAAGTGCAGCAATGGTTGGTTGAGCAGGTTGAGAAGATGCAAAGGGAACAACACCGAAAATTCACCACTGAAGAACTAAAGGCCATGCTTGAAAAGTTGGTTGAGGGATTGTCTGCACGCGACCGGGCTGCCCTTGGATCGCGGAACACGGCGACCACCTTTTAAGCAATAATGGGTTGAGACCAACATGCCTATGCCCACGTTTCACCTCTCCATCTCTGGGTCTGTGGTTGCAGCGTATGCTGCGATTGTCTCCACCATCACAGGTACCGTTCAAGTAGTCAATTATTTCCGCGACCGTGCACACATCATCGTTCGTGTGCACCACAACATGGAGATGATGGGTGATCCTCAATACCAAGGAATGAGTTTGACCGTTATGTATGTTGTTAACGCAGGTCGCCGCCCAATCACAGTTACGAGTGTGGGAGCGTATCGGCTTTTCCCGCACAATCCGTTTGTCGTTACGGACACAAGGCCCCAATGTCCCTGTGAACTGACTGAAGGCAAGCAGCAGACGGTCATCATAGATCAGCAAGGTTTAGATTTATCCGTCATGGAGTCTTGGGAAGCATACACGGCTACAGGTCGAACATTTAGGTTGGCCGTGGTTCCTTGGTATCACCGTTGGTGGAATCGGCGGAAGATTCGACGTGACGCCATTGCGGAAGGCAAGAAGAAGAAGGCGAAGGTGCCATGAGACGCAAAGAACGCGAACGCGAGGCCCGAAGGCAAACGTATCTAGCTTCCAAACAGAATTATTGGACACCCAACGGGTTGACGCTTGAAGACTATTTGAAGACCGTTAAACAACACTCACCCATTGCTGAAATACTTGAATATTTGGAAAAGAACCCGCGAGACTGGCAAATTGAGGGTGAAGAATTTGAGTTTGCTGAATCGAAGGATGGGGTGTGTGAGAAGTGTGCCGTTCGTGAACTTAAACGTGACTTGAGTGCGGAATTTAAAGTATCAACCAGCTGCTTTGATGGCACCGCTGAGATTGAGTTTAGCCGGTACGCGGCAGACCATTTCGCAAAAGGCAAGCAACCAATCATCCTGACCCCAAACTTGCACCGAGATTTCGTTTATCAGAGTTGGGTGGAAGCTGCGCACTTGGAGCACATCAAACAATACAGAGATGAACCCGGCATCATGGCTGTTTTTGCTCATCCTCAGAGGGGAGCAGATGGGAAGCTGAATGTTGGGCTTTCCATGCGTGCAGTTGATGGGTCACACCGGGCAGCCTTGACCTACAGAGAAGGCAGGTCGTCCTTTGCTGTGCGTGTGCTCACACCCATCGAAACGCTCAAATCAATATTCTCTATTAACAACAAGAAGAATCCTTTCTTTGCACTCAAATACTCGCCAGAAGTGGATGACATTTTGGAGCAGATGGCACGGGGAGAAATAGGCCCTCACGTGCCTTTGAAGTGAGATTTCCTTAAAACGAAACAATTTAAGCCTAAGCAACATCCGCTTTTCTGAGTTACAATGTTGCCCTTCCCCCACACCACCATTAGCCTTGTTCAGAACTGAGCAGGGTAGGGGAGGACTATGGCTGACGAGACCACCGCAACTGTAACCGAAGCTCCGAAAGGTAAAGCGAAAAAGAAGAAGGCCTCTAAGAAGAAATCAGCGAAGAAGAAATCCGGCAGTGGTGCAAAGTTTGGCCCCATAGGATTTCCAAAGCATTCCATCCTGAAGACGCTCAGAATCCCTCAAGCAGTTTTGGAAAACAATGCGGGGAAGGATTGCACTGACCGCGAAGCTGCCGCGTTCGCTGCCATCGGTTGGAGCGGTCAAGTAGCGGTCGAAATTAGTTCCGCGCTCAAATATGGATTGCTAACTCGTCCGAGTGCGGGAAGGGTTGAACCTACTGATCTTACTCGCCGCATCGTTCGGCCTCAAAAGCCGACGGACAGGATTGATGCTATACGTGAGTGCGTCTTAAATGCGCCGTTGATTTCTGATTTGTACAAGCATTACCGTGGCGAGAACCTGCCAGAAGACAATTCCTTCCTAATCAATACTGCAACCGAAACGTTCAACATCCCGGCTGATCGGGTTGCCGAGTTCCTCAATGTGTTTATGGAGGATTTAGAGGCGGGGCAGTTGTTGGAGGATGTCGGCGTCGGCAAGAAGCGTGTGCTTGACATCACCCACACTCCCTCTGAGAGTCCGGGGGTCTCTTCGATCAGCACCGAAGATCACTTGAAGAAAGTGAGCAAGGGTGTGTCAGTGACGGCGGGTGATTCGTGTTTCGTCATGATGCCGTTTGCGCCACCAATTGGCGGATATTACGAACAGATTTATGAACCTGCCATCAAGAAAACCGGACTCACTCCGGTGAGGGCTGACACCGAAATCTTTGGAACAGGCAAGATCATTGAACAGATATGGGCTGGATTGAAACGAGCGAAAGTGTTGGTTGCGGAACTGACCGGCAGAAATCCTAACGTGCTATACGAGCTTGGATTGGCACACGCTCTGCACAAGCCTGTTGTACTTGTCTCTTCAAACGAGCCTGACGTACCGTTCGATGTGCGCCATGTGCGAGTGATCTATTACGACGTGAATGACCCATTTTGGGGTGACAAACTGATAGCGAAGGTGGCTGAAAATGTTGCTTCTGCTCTGGCTAATCCGAGTGACGCAATTCAGTTCAAGGACTGAACCATGACACGTCGTCTATCTACCCGAACCGAAAAGAAAATCACAGCAATAGAACGGCGGAAGGTGATGCTCGACGCTTTGCTCAAGTTCTGTCTGCAACGTCAAACCCTCACCGAAGGGTCACGGCTGAAGTCTTTGCAAAACGCCAAGACTGGCTTGCAGTTCGGTGAACATGCCTTGATCGTTCCTAACTGGAAGAACGACCGAGTGGTGCTAACCCTGTTCCGGTCGGGAGAGGATTGGGTGAATTACGATGGGGAATTCAAGTGGTTGGTCGCTGAGGATGTGTCGAAGATGTCCGAGGCCCGATTGCAACGTCTAATCAGAAAGCTGTTCCACGAAGCCAATCCCGAAAGCGACGAGTAAGCCTAACCAACATCCTCCATTAGCAAATGAAAAGCGAAGTCATGCGACGAAAATGCGACGCGATTGGATCAAAATAGCGAGGGTCAGTGTGACCTGCGTCTTCGCTTTCGCATCGCTGATTCTTCGATTTGCTGACGCCTGCTGTTCGCCTTCCTTACGTCAATCAACTAAACCCTACCGACTCACTAGACTTATTGCATATTCCATTGCATTAAACGTGCAAACTAGGTGCGCACAGTGCCTCTAGACGCGCAAATTGCCTCTGCAAGCCGTTGAAAACACGTGGTGCAACATCCGCGAGGAAATTATGAGACCGTCGCTCTAGCCACCTGAGCTACACCGCCACATTCAAGATTGTAAGGGAACGCGGGAAGAACTTCCGAAGCTACACCGCCACATTCAAGATTGTAAGGGAACGCGGGAAGAACTTCCGAAATGCGTTCGCGCAGGCCGTCGTGCCGATATTTCCGGCCAAGCGTGATTTTATCACCCCCCGCTGCAATGAGACCTGGAACGCCCACGAAGCGCTTGCGTGACTTCCACAAAACATTGACACTAAGCCTTCATGAAAACGGTCGCCGTTATCCCTGCGCGCCTTGGCTCAACGCGCCTGCCGCGCAAAATGCTGCGCGAGATCAAGGGGCGCCCGCTGGTCGTGTGGGTCTCTCAGGCAGTGCGTTCGTCGCCGCTGCTCGACGACGTGATTATCGCGACGGATTCCCAGGAAATTCTCGATGCCTGCAATAAGCACTCCTGCAACGCGCGCATGACTTCCGCGACACACCGCTGCGGAACCGAGCGCGTCCACGAAGTTTCGCAAGCAGTCGCTGCCGAGGTTTATATAAACGTCCAGGGCGACGAGCCCATGATTCGTGCCGACCACATCGCCACGCTAGTCGAGTTGATGAAGAGTCCAGACGTCCCGGTCGGCACCCTGAAAACTCCGGCCGCCCCAGAAGACATTGCCAATCCAAACGCCGTCAAAGTTGTGGCCGACCTCACTGGCCACGCTCTGTATTTCTCACGCTCCGCAATCCCTTTCGACCGCGATGGCTCGCAGCCCCGCTACTTCAAGCACCTGGGAATTTACGCCTACCGCAGGCAAGCACTCGAACGCTTTGTCAGCCTTCCCGAGTCCTCGCTTGAACGCGCCGAACGACTAGAGCAGTTGCGCTTTCTCGAAAACGGGATCGCGATCTACGTCGCGGAAACTCCCTTCGACAGCATCGGCGTGGACACGGAAGAGGATCTTGCGCGGGTAGAAAAGAGGTTGGTAGTTGCTAGTGACTAGTGATTAGTGGCTAGTGATCACGACAGTTTTAGAGCGAAGCTGGATGATTAGCCACTAACCCCTAACCACCAGCCACTTGCCTCTCCCAGGTCTCCGCCGCCGCGACCCGTCTGGCGACCGCAGGATGCGAATGGAACCACCACTCCACCCATCGCGACGGTGTCCGCTCAGAGAGGTTCTGCTCGGCCAACTTGTTCATCGAAGAAATGAACGGTGCGACGCTGGCGATGTTCTCGAAGGCATATCGGTCCGCCTGGCGTTCATTGAACCGGGAGAACGCATTGAGTGCCGGCATCAGCAAGAACGACAGAATCGCGAAGATCAGCACGATCAACGGCAGATTGGCAAAATCATACAGGGCCGGAAATTTATGCCAGCGATCTACGGCGTAATGCAGTACCCAGTTTGCCGCCCAGAATCCAACCAGCGTCACTCCCGCCTGTACGCCTATGCTCTTCAAAATGTGTTTGTGAACATGGTGCCCGAGTTCATGGGCCAGCACCGCTTCAACCTCGTCAGCCGAATAATTATCGAGAAGGGTGTCGGCTAAAATGATGCGCCGCGTGTTCCCTAAACCAGTAAGGGCCGCGTTGGCTTTCTTGCTTTTCTCTGATAGCCGCCACTTGTACACGCCTCTCACGCGGGTGCCGGCGCGCTCACCGAGACGAACCAGCCGAAGCTTGAGGTCCTCATCTTGCAGCGGCTCAAACTTGTAGAAGATCGGAAACAATATCACCGGAGCAAGTTGTGCCATCAGGACCACAACTCCCAAAAATCCGAGCCATGCCAGAATCCACCAGTGTTGCGAAAATTGCCGAATGATGAAGTACAGCAACTCGACCAAAGCCGCGGCGAGTACGGCGCTGACCAAAAGTCCTTTAACCTCGTCCCAAATCCACCCCCGCAATTTTTGGTTCGAGAGCTGGTAGCGATGTTCAAGCCGAAAGCTGTAGTAATCCATCCCGAGGCCGAGGATCTTGCCAATCACGACCAGCATGACGGTGTAGAGAAAGACGGCAAGCGCATAGCTCTGAAATGCGCCTTGATACGCGAGATCGCGCAACCAACCCGTCCAACCTGTGATCACGAGTACGACGAGCAATGCCAGGCTCAGCGCAAATTCAGCGATCCCGAGCCAGCGCCGTATACGGTTATATCGCCGCGCCTCGGCGGAATCGGGCGGCAGAACTGGGCTTGCAGCTTCCATTGATTAGATTATGGCACCGGAACCGAATGGGCGCGAGGGAATGTCAGACTGCCGAAATCGTCTCGGAGCGGAGATATCACTTTTTCAATTCAGCTTTGATCTCAATCCGCGCGAATCCGCGGAATTCGTGGCCGAAGTTGAAATTAAGCGGACTGAACAAAGGCCTCGGCCGAAGCCAGCACCTCTTCTACTAATTCCTGCGAAGCCGCCTCCGCATAGATTCGGAGCAGAGGCTCTGTCCCCGAAGCACGAAATAGCACCCATGGCTCGGCGCCGTTGCCGTTTGTGGACGCATTCAAGAAAAACTTGATTCCATCCATGTGTTCCTTTTTTAAAACTGCGTGTTTTCCCAGTTGTCGAGTTTCTTTAGACTGCGCGCGGCTGATCGCGTTCCGTTTCAACTCTTCGGGAATATGCAAGTCGCGACGCCCATAATAGTGCGGCCCGAATTCCTTCTGCAGTGCCGCCACCAGCTCTCCAAGAGGCTTCTGTTCTTCCGCCATCACGTTCGCCAGCAGAAGCGAGTTTAGGATTCCGTCACGCTCAGGCAAATATCGTGAATAGCCGATGCCACCCGACTCCTCGCCGCCGATCATGATCTCGCGCTCCATCATCAGATCGGCGATGTACTTGAAACCGATCGGGCATTCGTTCAACTTACGCCCGTGTTTGGAAGCAATCCGGTCCAGCATGCGCGTGGTATTAAACGCACGAACAACTTCTCCGGGCCATTGCTTGCGCCGAAGCAACCAGTCCAGCAGGACAGAAAAAATCTTGTGCGAATCGACGAAGCTGCCATCCTCGGCAACCGCCCCTATGCGGTCGGCGTCGCCGTCTGTGGCAAATCCGGCGTGGCATCGTTCTCGAACCACGGTTTCCTGAAGCATGCAGACGTGGGGCACAATCGGTTCGGGATTGATGCCGGGGAACAGCGGATTGATCTCCTGGCGAATCGCGACGAAATCTATTCCGCTATCCTCAAAGATTTTCGCCAGAACACCGCGGCCCGAGCCGTACATCGAATCCACTGCAAACTTGAAGCGGGCCTTCGCAATCAATTTCAAATCCGCAAAGCCGCAGATCGCCTGCACATATGCTGCTTTCAGTTCAACTTCTTCAATGCTCGCTTGTTTGCCTTTTGGGATAACGCCCGCGGCGGTTTCCTGCTCGATAATTTTCATAATCGCAGGCGTCGCGGAACCGCCAAACCTGGCCTTGAACTTCACCCCATTCCAATTCCAGGGATTGTGGCTCGACGTGATGACGACGCCGCCGGCAGCTCCGGTGTTTTTCACTGCATAGGAAATTGCCGGGGTCGGCGCATCATCACTCGACAGTTTCACCGGAATTCCTGCCCCGGCCAGCACTTCAGCGGCCGCTCGCGCAAAACCGGGCGATCCGAAGCGCGTATCGTATCCCACAACGACCCCGCGAGTGGGATCTTCATGCTTCAGAACATATGAGGCGATTGCGCCAGCCACCCGGCGAACGTTGTCGAACGTGAAGTCGTCGGCAATGACGGCGCGCCAGCCGTCGGTACCGAACTTGACTGCGGCCGTTGGCTCTTGGCTCTTGGCTGTTGATGGATCGCCCACCGGAATTGTTTGTGTTTCCATTCTTTCTTACAATGCCCCACTGGGGCCAACAGCCACCCAAGAGCCAACAGCCGCTCTCTTCAAACCAGCTTCTTCAGCTTCTTCTCATCCAGATGCTTCACTACTTTGCCTACGTCCTGTGCATTTGCGCGAGTGGTGATCAGCAAAGCGTCTTCGGTCTCGACTACGACTGCATCGCTGATGCCCACTACTGCCACGAACTTTCCCGGCGCATGAACGTAGTTTCCACTTGCGTTCAGGGTGAAGATGCCCTGGGCAGAAATCAGGTTGCCGTCAGGCTGCGTGTGCTTCGAAATCTGGTGCTCGTGCAGCGCCGTCCATGAGCCCAGGTCGTTCCACCCAAAATCGGCGCGCAGGCAGTAGATGTTCGAACCTTGTTCACCTTTGGCCGAACGCGGCTCGAGGATCGCGTAATCCACGCTGATGTTTTCGCATTTCGGATAAAGCCGCCGGAAAGCGCCCGCAAATTTTGCCGTGCCAAAATCGGCTGCGATCTTGTCGAGCAGCGCCGCTGTTTTCGGCAGATGTTCATGCAGCGCATTCACCAGCGTTTGGGCACTCCATAGGAATATGCCGCTGTTCCAGAAAAAATTGCCGTTGCGAATAAATTCTGCAGCCTGTTCGGCGTTCGGCTTCTCGGTGAATCTCCGCACGTGGCGGGCATTTTCGGCCGAGAGAGATCCCGCTTCGATGTATCCGTACCCGGTTTCAGCACGGGAGGGCTGAATGCCAAGTACTACGATGTTCTCGCCGGACGCCGCGATTTCTACCCCTTCGCTGATTACTTCATGGAAACGTGTCGCATCGCCAACCACGTGGTCTGACGGAAAGAGCCCAAGCACGGCGTCAGGGTCAGTACGCTGCAAGATGAAAGCTGCCAGTCCGATGGCCGGTGCGGTGTTGCGGCCAACCGGCTCGGCGATGATCTGGTCCTTCCGCAGCTTAGCAAGTTGCCGGAGGATTTCTGGCCGCAGCTCCCCATTCGTGATGACCCAGAACTGCTTCGCTGGGGCAATCCCAAGCAATCGCTCTACCGTCTGCTGGATCATCGTCTGCTTGCCGTCCAGCGCAAGCAGTTGCTTGGCGTGTTTCTTGCGGCTGAGCGGCCAGAAACGCGTGCCACGCCCGCCGGCGAGGATCACGGGATAGAAGTGGGCGCTCATTAAAATTCACATTTCAGATTTGCAGATTGTAGATGTCAGATTGAAGCCCGACTTTCAGAATCAAACCCTGTGAATCTTAAATCTGAAATCTTCAATCTGAAATTGTTTCGAGCTCCGTGGGTGCCCCGTCCTTGTCTCTCCGTTCTCTGGAGAAACAGGGCGAGGATCTCGACTTCTCACTTCACAAAACAACTTCCGGCTCCGGCACCGGAACTCCTGGCACAAACGATTTCAGAAAGTGCATTCTCGGCTGCGGTTGAATCCTAAACTGTGGCACCGCCGCAGGAACTACGACTGCGTCACCCTTGGCGAAATGGACAGGGTCGCAGTCGGGTGCTTGCAACACTCCTGCTCCCTCGATCGCAACCACAATCTGTACTGAACTGTGGTCGCGGGCGGAAAACTCCGCGATTCCCCCTTTTTCTAAATCGAATCGCTGGACAACAAAGTAAGTAGACGCCACCAAAGGATGCGGGTGGTTAACGTTTCTATCCAGACCGGCAAATGGTCGAGGCTTTACTTTTCCCGACCCGACTTTTTCCTTGATCACCCGCAGCCCATCTTTCAAATGTAGCTCACGCGGACGACCATAATCGTACAAGCGAAACGTCGTGTCCGATTGCTGCTGCGTCTCAACGATGATCGAGCCCGGCCCGAGCGTGTGCACCGTGCCTCCGGCAACGTAAATCATGTCGCCGGGTTTTAATTTGATCCAGTTGAGCAATTCCTCGGCGCGATTCTCCTGGATGGATCGCTCAAACTGTTCACGAGTCACACCTGCCTTCAATCCCAGCCCGATTTCTGCCCCAGGCTGAGCATGCACCACATACCAACATTCAGTCTTCCCCCAAGGTTGCCCGATTGCCCGCGCATCCGCGTCATCCGGGTGCACCTGTACAGATAACTTTTCATGAGGGAACAAGAATTTCGCAAGTAGCGGAAACCGGCCCTCATCAACCGGAGCGTCTCCCACAAGTTCTCTTCTATATTGGATCGCAAGTTCGCTCAGTGACTTCCCCGCGAGCGGCCCATTCTGCACCTTGCAATGATCGCCGGTGAGCCAGGATTCGCCAATTTTTTCGTCGAACTTCTCCGAGTAGATGGGCGCAAGGTCGTACGTACCCCATGGCCGCGGGTCAAACAACGGCGTCATTAAGAGTGGATAGAGATCGCTCATCAAGTAAAAGTGCGGAAACCCCAACTTTGGGGCTCCGCTTCTCGCCGTCTTCGCGAGAAGTGGGTGATTAGAAGCGTAACTCAGCTGGAACGCTGCCCGCAAAGGTCAAACCAGTGCCGAGGCGGGAAACAATGAGAAATACTTTGCACTGCTCGCGGTTCCGTAGTCTTACAGCGAACTCACGTACTTCGTGATCCGCTCCAGCGCTTTGTTGAGGTTTTCCATGCTGGTCGCGTAGGAGATGCGAACGTGTTCGGTGGTGCCAAAGCCTTCTCCCGCAACCGTGGCGACGTGGGCTTTGTGCAGCAGGCCGTGGGCCACGTCAGCCGCGGAGCGAAGCCCGCTTTTGCCGAATAGCGTCGAGACATTCGGATAGGCGTAGAACGCGCCTTCAGGCATAGTGCACCGAATCCCGGGAATTGCACATAATCCGGCCAGGATATGGTCGCGAAGCCTTATGTATTCGGCTCGCATTTCAACAACGCAGTCTTGTGGCCCGTTCAGCGCCGCCACTGCCGCCTTCTGCACAATCGAGGTTGGGTTCGACGTGGATTGGCTCTGCAGCTTCTGCACTGCCGAAACCACCGCGGAAGGACCGAGCGTATAGCCCAGCCGCCATCCCGTCATCGCGTACGTTTTGGAAAGCGATCCAACAACGAGGAACCGATCGCGATATTCGTTTAACGATCCGACCGAAAAATTCCGTTCTGTGTAGTTGAGATACACGTAGCATTCGTCGGAAATTACCCAGATGCCACGTTCGTGCGCCAGCCGCACCACTTCCGTCATGTCGGCGGGACTCATGACTGCCCCGGAAGGATTCGACGGCGAGTTCAATATAATCAGCTTAGTGCGCGGCGTGACCAGTCGCTCGACCATCTGCGCGGTTACACGAAAAGCTTGCTCCTCGTCGGCGTGCAGCAGCACACAGGTGCCGCCCGCGTAATTCACAATGTCTTTGAATGAAACCCAGTACGGCACCGGAAGAATGACTTCGTCACCATGGTCCACCAATGCCGAGATCACGTTAAACAAAGCATGCTTGCCCCCCACTGAAGCGCAGACTTCCTCGCGCTTGTAGGTGGAACCAAAATCCGTGGAATGACGATTAATGATTGCGTCTTTCAGATCGAGTGTGCCGCCCACCGCTGTGTAACGGGAAAAATTCGCGCGGATCGCCGCAATCGCCGCTTCCTTAATATGCTCAGGCGTGGGGAAGTGCGGCTCACCGGCGGTGCAGTCCACAACGTCAATGCCCTGCTGACGGAGTTTCTCCGCTTCTGCTACCGCAGCCATGGTGGCTGAAGGTTCAATGCGGTTGATGCGCTCGGTGAGTTTCACTGCTGCCGGTGCTTCGGTTACTGGACTCATGCTCTTCCTGCCTTCTCTTTTCTGGATTGAAGCTTGAATGCGGGATCGAGTTTTTCCCGCAGCCGCTGTTCCACGATCTCTGGGACCAGCTTACTGATGTCCCCGCCCAGCCGAGCGACTTCGCGCACCAGTCGCGAACTAAGGTACGAATATTTTTCAGCAGGCATCATGAACACGGTCTCAAGCTCGGGACGCAGCTTGCGGTTCATCAGCGCCATCTGCAGCTCGTATTCGTAGTCGCTCAATGCGCGAATACCACGCAGCATCGCGCTGGCCTTAACTCTAGCGGCATAGTGCACGGTGAGGCCGTCGAATACATCCACGCTGACATTCTTGAAGCCAGAAGTCAGCTCTTCAAGCATGTTTCGTCGCTCGCCGATGCTGAACAGCGGTGTCTTCTCCGAGTTTCGCAGCACCGCCACAATCAGTTCGTCAAAAATCTTGCTCCCGCGCTCGACCAGGTCCAAATGCCCATTGGTCGGCGGATCAAACGAACCGGGATAGATGGCAGTGACTTTTTTCAATCAGCCTCTTTGCTTCTTGTGGGGCGGGCGCCCTCGCCCGCCATGCCTAACTTTGTCCCCTCACCACCTTCCCATCTGTCATTCCGAGCGTAGCCGGATGGTTCGCTTGCGAATCATTCTGCGAACTCGAGGAACCTGCTTTCCCTTCGTTTTTCTACGCTGAAACAGGTCAGGCTGGGAATGGATTGATTTTATTCGGCAAGAACGGGAATGGCAATTGCAAGTCAAGGGACACTCTACGTTTTAAGCCAGCCATTCCAAACGAACAAGGCAAAATAGCTCGCTGCAAGAAAGCAGAACAACGCCGTCAGCAGCACGTGCCCAATAGCGAATTGCCTTCCATGGGGCCAGTCCGAACTTGAAAAGTAAAACGCGTCAACGAGGATACGCGCAGTCCAGTAGATGCTTATGAAGGCCGTAAGCCCCAAAGCAGCGCGGCCTCCATGGAGGAGTTCCGAATGCAACACCAACGTGAGCGTGCCGAAGGCAACGATCGTTATTACCGTGAAGGCGCTTTGGACCCAGAGCAGCTTGCGGTTGAGAGGCATCAATTGCTTCAGGTCCTCCTTCCAACGCAAGCGGTACGGCACTTGGAAACTGGCAATCAGAATTACGAAATGTCCTGCGCCCGCGAGCCAGAGATCAAAATCGAAGAACCGCGCAACCATGGTGTTGGTCATAGCGCGTGGATGGCCTTCATGAACGGAAGTATCACATTACGCACGAACGGCGGATGGAAAAGCCAGAAGGCTGGTGTTGCCGTAACTACTGCCATAAAGAGCCAGCCTCGAACACCATCGCGCAGGCCCAGATGTCTACCCACGCTAGACCGCTCAATCGCAACCCCCGTCCCTTGCAGCACGAAATACAGCGTCGGAAGCCCGTAGCCGCCTCGTGACGGGACCGAGATTATGAGATCGTGTAGGAGTCCTGAAACAATGAATACCAGAAATCCGCCGCCGCTCGCTCCAAGGCTTCGGTGTAGTGGACGAAAAATTAAATCGTGCGAAAGTTGGCGAAACCCAAGGTTCCAGCGCTTTCCCCAGAACTCACTGAGCGATTTTGAGCACAAGGGGGCAGACATGATGGGTGTTGCTGCAACTCCAAGGCTCTGCCAAATCAGAGCTAGAAGCTGGAAACTGCCAAAGTGAAGCAAAAGGGTGAGTCCCAGCATTCCCAGCCATCCGCGCAATAACGGTGCGCTCTCAGGAATTACGCGCGCGATGCTCCAGAGACAAGTCGCACCCAATGCGGTTTCGAATATCGCCGAGAACCAAGCTCGACTTGGGACTGGACCAGCATGTCTGTTTGAATCCAAAAATGGCTCGGCATCCATTCCAGGCCATGCCACTAAGTAGGCCGCCGAACGCCATGCTGCATGACTGATTTCCTTTCGAACTCTCCACCACGTCAACCACTTCAGTGCGGCATAGATGCTAAACGCCAGAAGCCACATGAAGCCCCAGGGCGGCAGAATGTTCCGGAGACCTAAGGCGCTCGCCGGAAGTGCGACCAACGGGAACCAGCCAATCCACTGTGACTGCGCGGTCTTACCCGTCTTCATATTTACGGTATCTACAGTTGGCAACTTCCAATTATTCATGGGCTGACGGTAATCTACACTGAGAAAGCATCGTGCCCGACGCTCACGATTCCCAGCCGCCGCCAACTTTGAGGCTACAAAGATTCTTGACTCTGGCCACAAGGAATTACAAAGGCTGGCCGCAATGCTACTCGAATCCGGCACTGGACTTGCATTCCTGCGTAGCGCCCATCTTTATTTAATGAAAGCACTTCAGCCGGTCCACTCCGTCAATGAGCGGCAGCTAGCGTCAATAACTCTGCAGAAAAAGGAAGGCTCGTGCAGTCAACGCGCAGCGGTTTTGGAGGCCATCGCGCGAGCCGCGGGTATTCCCACCAGAGTGCATGCTTTCGGCGTCAAAGGGAGCTTTTGGTATCTGCGTTTCCGGTTTACTAGACCCTTTATTCCAAAGTGCATTCTTCTCCTTTGGCCACAGTTTTATATTGATGGCAATGGGCTGGACTTTGATGAGCTTCACGCGTCAATTGACCAGTTGGCCACAAACACAACTGATGGATTCACCGATACCGGTGAATCGCTTTTCGAGGCTGTGGCGGCGACACCAGTCGATTTTCTTGGCAAGACTTGCGGTCTCGCGTGATCCAAGCCGGAGCACAACCTGTCGAAGTTCTTGGTAACAAATTACGGCGTCTTTGAAACTCGCGATGAGGCATTCGAGGGTCTAGGCTCTTTTCAAAACACCTGGCGTGGGCGTGCGTTTGAATCATCTTCGGGGGGCGCAAGAGTTCGTGAAGGAGTGTTTGCGACGGAATTCATGCGTGGACTCAGCGCCGTGGCGCCGCCTTCCCTTCCGTGCCCGTGGGCATAGTTGTAACACGCGCTCCCTGGCTAGCACCTTGTGCTGCACCCTGGGCCGCGCCCTGCGCTTGGGCCGCTGGCTGAGGTCCCGGCGCAGTCAGTCCCAGCGCCTTGCGGACTTCAACTTCGAGCTTCGCCATCGTGTCTTTGTTGTCCTTCAGGAATTGGCGGGCATTTTCGCGCCCTTGCCCGATGCGTTCGCCCTTGTAGCTGTACCACGACCCAGACTTCTCCACAATATTCTGGTTCGCCGCCAAATCCAACAAGTCCCCTTCGCGCGAAATTCCTTCGCCATAAAGTATGTCAAATTCGGATTCGCGGAAGGGGGCGGCGACTTTGTTCTTTACGACTTTGACTCTGGTGCGGGAGCCAGTGACCACATCACCTTCTTTGATTGCGGCGATGCGGCGAATGTCCACGCGGACCGAAGCGTAGAACTTCAACGCGCGGCCGCCGGTAGTGGTTTCGGGGTTGCCGAACATCACGCCGATTTTTTCGCGGATCTGATTAATAAAGATGAGACAGGTACGCGACTTCGAAACAATGCCCGTCAGCTTGCGCAACGCTTGCGACATCAGGCGCGCTTGCAGTCCCATGTGGCTGTCGCCCATTTCGCCATCGAGTTCGGCCTTCGGAACCAGTGCAGCGACGGAATCTACAACCAGAACGTCTATCGCTCCCGAGCGCACTAAGGCCTCGGCGATTTCGAGGGCCTGCTCGCCGTAATCCGGCTGCGAGACCAGCAGGTTGTCCACATCTACGCCCAGCTTCTTGGCGTATCCCGGATCGAGCGCGTGTTCGGCGTCAACGAAGGCGGCCATGCCTCCAGTCGCTTGCGCTTGCGCGATGACCTGCAGGGCAATGGTGGTTTTGCCGGACGATTCTGGGCCGAAGATTTCGACGACGCGTCCGCGTGGGAGGCCGCCAACGCCGAGTGCGGCGTCGAATGAAATCGCGCCGGTGGGAATCACGGCAATGGGGACGATGGCTTCCTTCGATCCCAACCGCATAATGGATCCCTTGCCAAACTGCTTTTCGATTTGCGCAAATGCCAAGTCAATCGCCCGGCTCCGGTCGTCCGCCATGAAAGGTTCTCCTGTAGGGCGGGCGCCCTCGCCCGCCGAATACGATGTGAAACTGGCTGGAGTATATCGCTTATTGTAAGCGAATAAAAGGCGAATCGCAATATTTCGTTGGAAAAGTTCCCAAAAAAGAACTGATCCCTACCAAAGTAGGTATTGCTGCGGCCTTGATCATCCGATTGTTGGAGGCGTCCGTTTCGGTCGCAAGGAGCCGCATCGAGGATACGTGAATGGAACATCAACGGCTTTCTCCATGCTACTTAGCGGCTGTACGCGAAGGTAGAAGATCAGCTACGGGGTTAAACCTGATTGCGCAGTCACCCGATTAACTGGGATTCTACGGGCGGAGCATAACTCCAAACTGCGCCCGGCCCGTCTCGCCACTGAGTTCTAAACAACCCGACAACCCGTTAAATCCAGGAGCAAAAAGTATGCAATCCAGGGCACGATCAGCCGTTAGTACCTTACTGTTCTCATCTTTCCTCTTCGTCGCAACCATCTGTGGGGCCCAGACCACCGCAATTTGCAAGTTCAGTACATTTCAACCCCCAAGCGGCTACTCCTGGGCGAGTCCTGCCGACGTCAACGATAACGGAACCATTGTCGGAGCGGTGTTGTCTCCGGTTATCAACAGCACCAGTTTCTGGCGAGGACTGGTGCGCAATCCTGATGGGAGCACGAGCACCTTTAAGTACCCCACCGTCACACTGAAAAACACATCGTTTACGAGGATGAATGACGCAGGCGTTACGGTCGGTTATTTCGGAGAAGAGTTTTTTCATGGTTTCGTGAAGAGTGGCAATAACCTGGTAAAGGTTGATTACCCGGTCGGTCCCACTCCAGATACGTACCTCTACGGAATTAACAAGTGGCACGCGATTGTCGGGGCCTACGTTAGTTCCAATAATGCGGGGTTCATCACCGGTTCCTTCAAGCTGATCAATGGGAAATTCATTCCGGTGAAGATTCCAAACGCGACTTACGTCTATGCATACACCATCAATGACAACGGCGCGATCGCTGGCAGTTACAGCAAAACTCCTTTTGGCAGCCCGAGGTTCTTCCACGGCTTCAGACTTCGCCAGGACGGCACTTATGTATCGATTGATCACCCTACCGGGCTACAACACAGTGGCACGGAAATTAGAGACCTCAATAGTGCCGGCGTCATGGTGGGGAACTGGATGAGCCGGGACACTACGTGCCCGATGTGTGCTTTGAGCCTGCAGCATGGCTTTATTTACAAGAACGGCCAATTTAAGAACCTCGCTTATCCAGGTGCCATGCTCACCACCGCTATGGGCATCAACAACAACGAGGTCATCGTCGGAACCGCGCGCATTCCGACAAACAATGGCGGGTACAACATCGTTCCGTTCAAGGCGACGTGCCAGTAATTTTTAGGAGCGAGAAACTTCTTAGCCACGGACTTGCACGGATAACAGAGATCTGAGAAGACTCCGTGTTGATCCGTGGCAGCTTTGTTAGTGACAGCGGCCACCTCCGGCGAATTCCTCAGGCGTGAACGTGCTAGAATAAGCCGCTTTCGAGGCTTTCCTTAGCTTCAGGCTCCCGCACATCGCAACTGGACGCACCGTGGCCCAACACTCTTCCAAACCCATCACTTACGCGGACGCGGGCGTCAACATAGACCA
>Ga0137366_10000877_pt1 | contig 21266 bp, 19 predicted proteins | sample SagtaG_8_FD_104938 | JGI IMG/M metagenome (GOLD analysis project Ga0137366, IMG submission 104938) | Vadose zone soil microbial communities from Sagehorn Ranch, Mendocino, California, USA - Sage1_L_60_16 metaG | ecosystem: Environmental > Terrestrial > Soil > Vadose zone | place: USA...
GGCGATGAGCGGCGCGTCGACCTTGGATGCTTCGAGCGCAGTGAGTCCGAATTTCTCGAACTTGTCGACGTTACCGCCGTGGGTGTTTCCGACGCCAATCACAGTGTCAATCATGTCGAATGTCGGGATGTTGATGACGCATTCCTTGCTCCGGCGTATGAGCGAGAAGCTGTGATTCTCATCCCAGATGAAGCAACCGACCAGCGCCGGCTCGAATCCCAGCATCATATGCCAACCCATGGTCATGATGTCTCGCTCGCCGCGATGCGCAGAGCTCACCATCACAACAGGGCCCGGCTCGAGAAAGCGACGGATCTTGGTGAGCGGGAGGTTTGTTTTCTTGTACGCTTTCATTCGTAGGTCACGGATGATGATTGCTGATCAAGGCCGCGAGTACTGCCACCAGACAAAGAGCGCGACTGCGGCGGGGATCAGGAATACGACGAAGAAGAATGGAATTTCCTCTTTGACTGAGTAACCAGCTCTGGAAACGCCCAGCCACATGTTGATTCCTGCACCAACAAACCAGAGGGGGACAAACAGCAGTGCGGCTCGCGCCAGGAAAATGGGTTGACCCGGTCCTCCCGCGAGACGTCCGGCGATCAAGCATACGGCGAGTAGCGCGAAGCCGAGAAGAATAACTTTGATGGTGTGCGCCAAGTGCCCCCGCCTAATGCTTTAGTTGAGTGTCGAGCAATTCTAGACTACTGCTTTAAACCTTGATAGCTCTATCGACGTCAAACTCTCGAGTCACTTCCTTGAAGCAATGAGGGAAAGATCATGAAAACCCAGAGACTTCTCATCGTCCTCACTGCCGTAAATCTCAGTCTTTTCTGCTACCAGTTTCTCCAACCTCGTGCAGGTCTGGCTGCTACGAACGATGTTCCCGCCGTGATCCGTGGACGCGCACTCGAAATCGTTGACGATAGGGGAAAGGTTCGGGCGAGCATTGCAGTGCTCCCGGAAGACCCGAAGGTCAAATGGAATGGCAAGCCATATCCTGAAATCGTGCTATTGCGTTTGATGAGTCCTGACGGAAGCGCGCATGTAAAACTTGGAGCAACCAGGTTTGGATCTGGACTTTTGATTGGAGGCGAGTTCGATCCGACATACATCCAAATGAAAGCGGAAGGTGCGGAGAGCATGGTGAAGCTGATAAACAGGGACGGTCGAGAGAGGCTGATCAAACCGTAGATCACTCGCCCGTCCGACACATTTGCTACGGCCCCGAGAATCCGATCGGAACCCCTCCCGGCGCCCGCACGATTGCGGCCGTCACCCCCTCCATAACACGCGTAGGCGGCATCATCTCTTCCGCCCCTTCGCGCAAAGCATTTTCGAAAGATGCTCGCGCATCAGCGACGTGAACGTACGGAAGACTGCCCGGCACTTCGGGTGGATTGTTCGGACGAATCCCACCGCCGCCCTTTTCGGAGTACGCAAAGAGGTGATAGTCGCCGCCGCCCGGCATGGGGAAGCTCGGTTGGAACTTCCAGCCCAGGACTTTGACGCACCACTCCCTTGTTGCTGCGGGGTTCATGCTGGCGAGGTCCGTGTGGGTGATCGAGCCGTAGAGTCCTTTTGTTGGTACGTGGCGCCGTACGGTCGAGCGTGAGGACTTCCGCGTTGAGCGCTTCGTCCGTGCCGGTTTCGCCGATTTTCGTGCTCTCTTTGGCATGTGTATTCCGGATAGCGTTGATCAGGGCAAAATCGCGTCTCGCCGCCGCAGTCCGCAAGCCAGGATACGCCTTCTTGAGTGCCGCGATGTCAAGCGCGACTAGCCGTCGTACGCCTTCTTGAGTTCCGCGATGTCAAGCTTCTTCATTCGCAACAGTGCTTCCATCGCGCGTTGGGACTTCGCGGAACTCTCGCTCTTGAAAAACTCGGCCATGATGGTTGGGACGACTTGCCACGACAGCCCGTACTTGTCCTTTAGCCACCCGCACTGCTGCGCCTTGGGATCACCACCGGCGGTCAGCTTCTCCCAGTAGTAATCGATCTCCTTCTGTGTCTCACAATTGACCTGAAACGAGATCGACTCGTTGAATTTGAATAGCGGACCGCCGTTGAGCGCTGTGAACTGCTGGCCGTCGAGCTCGAACAACACCGTCATCACCGATCCAGCCGGTCGCTGGTGAATCTCGAAACCGGCTTTTCCATATCGAGTGATCGTCCCAATTCGCGAGTTCTTGAAGATGCCGGTGTAGAAACGAGCTGCTTCCTCTGCCTCGCTGTCAAACCATAGGCACGGGCTGATTCTTTGAACGGTGGGCATGGCTTTCCTCCAGACTCATCGAAAGGGCTTTTCGGATTTCACCTTGTTCACTGCATCCCAGCGGAATGCGCGAGGCACGTCAGCAGGTCATTTGACTTCCGCTCTGTAAACGCGCACGTAGTCGACGAGCATCGTCGCCGGCAAGATCGCGTCCGACTGCGGATCTCCGTCGAATTTTCCACCAACTGCGAGATTGAGAATCAGGAAGAACGATTGATTGAGAACCGATCTACCGTATTGCTGGATTCCGACGTTCGTAACCCGGTAATGGGCCGTGTCGTCGACAAAGAATTGCACGTGGAGCGAATCCCACTCGACCGCAAAGGTGTGGAAGTCGTCCGAGACAGTACCGCGCGCGAGAGTATGCTGGTGGACGAACGGTGTCGCACCGGAATAGCCCGGACCGTGCAGGGCGGAGCTTGTCGTACTCGGCTGGCTCCCCTTGTTCTCCATGATGTCGAGCTCGCCGCATTCCGGCCACGGGACGATGGGATTGTCATGACCCAGCATCCAGAATGCGGGCCAAAGCCCCCGTCCCACGGGTAGCTTTATGCGCGCTTCTACGCGGCCTGGTGCGGCCAGCACTTTGCCGCGGGTAGTAATTTTGGCCGACGTGTACCGGCACGGACCATAGTAGCACGCGAGGCCCGCGGGAGCGCGCCGAGCAACGATCATCAGTTGTCCCTGGCCGTTGAGTGCGATGTTCTCGGACGAGTCGGTATAGTATTCCTTCTCGTCGTTTCCCCAGCCGCAGCCTCCACCGCCATTACATCCGTCCGCGGTGTCGTAGCTCCATTTTGTGTTATCGACGCGTGCGCCCGCTGGCCCATCGAACTCATCGCTCCAGACCTGGATCCACGTAATTGTTGGGGGAGGCGACACGCTTGATGGCTTGTCATCCGTGCACGCGAGCGAAGCGCCAAGAGCGAGCGCGCACGCAGCGCCGAGGATTCGATCTCGTGAGAAGCGTATCATGCAGCAACGCACATCAAGCACTCACGCCGGCAATAATCTCCTGAGCGCTGCGGACCGTCGCAAACTCGCCATTAAGGCTCGCCAACTCCACGCGATGCATGAGATCTGCGTCGTAGAGAGTCCCATCGTGACCGCGGCGCTCGAACGTCGCCGTGGCATCGTCGACCACTGTGACGGTGAACCCCAGGTTTGCCGCCATCCGCGCCGTGGTCGACACGCAATGGTCCGTAGTAATCCCGACTACCACGAGTGCATCGATTCCATTCGCGCGCAAATGCGCCTCAAGCTCGGTTCCGATAAATGCGCTGTTGACATGCTTGCGAAATACCGCCTCGTCCGCCATCGGCTGCGCCTGGATCTTAAAGGCGTGACCCGGCCTGTCCTCGCGCAGTGGCGACTGGGGTTCAAGCGACAGATGCTGGACGTGAATGACGGGCCGACCGCTGGAGCGCCAGGCCGCGAGCAGATCGGCGATCCGTTGTTCTGCATCGGGATTGTTGCGCGCTCCCCAGCGCGGGTCTTCGAAGCCCTGCTGCACGTCGACAAGGAGTAACGCCGCGCGGGATGACAGACTCACTGGAGGGCTATGGGTGCGAGAGAGGCGGTGTGTCTAGCGCCGCGCGCCTAAGCCGCACCACGTCGAAAAAAATTCATTCCTTAATCTATGCGTCGCGGCATTAGGCGCACGTCAGGCGCGCCGCGTTGCCTGCCTAACCAATCGCGGCTATGATATGCCCGTCCGAGCGCGTAACGAGCTGGCCACGCTTTCCTTACCTATATGCTCGCTCGTGGTGAGAAGCTCAAAACCATCTTCAGGTGTCTGATCGCGCTCACCGTTGTAGCGATCTCCATCCTGCCGTCCCACAGCTCTGCGCAAGCTCTCCGTGATCGGATCTCGGATCTCTTCATTTTTGGACCGGGCCAGGCGCCACTTTTCCTTGCCGGCTCCGGCGACCCGAACAATCCCGCATCGCTGCAGGCCCACGGCCTTCATTTCATACCTTCTTCGAATGCCGAAAACGCGTCGCTGATCGCATTCATCACCGATGCACTCGGTGCCAGCGTCGCGAATATCCCAATCGGTTCGACGAGTGGCGGCGAGACGTTCCGGTTCGAGGGCGGGGTGCCCGTGCGAACTTCGACATCCGCCGGGCCGATCTTCGCCGAGCGGGCACAAACGCTGGGGCGAGGTCGTGTGCTCGCCGGGATCAGTCGAACAGGCTTCCGCTTCGCGACGCTGCGTGGCGTGGATATGGGCAACATCGACCTGACGTTCACTCACCAGAACGTCGACTTCCCGGGGTGCGATACGCAGTTCGGAGGAGACTGCTCGCTCTACGGCGTGCCGGTTCTAGAGAATGACGCCATGGATTTTCATCTGTCGATGGATCTCGATGTGCGAGTGACATCGATGTACATCACTTACGGGATATCGGATCGATTCGACCTGGGGCTGGTCGTGCCGATCGTCCAGGCAGAATTTCGCGGCGAGAGTGATGCCCAAATCCGCCCATTCGGTGGCACCACGGCCGCGCATTATTTCGCTGGCACGGCGGACAATCCCGTGCTCACTGCCCATCGTCAGAGTCTGGGCTCCGCGGCGGGCCTCGGCGATGTCGCGCTGCGCGCCAAGCTGAATCTACGAGAGACTCCGGACGCGAGCTTCGCTTTTCTGGTTGACGGGCGTTTTCCGACCGGCAGCGAAAAGGACCTCCTTGGCTCTGGCAAATTCGCGGGACGGGCTCTCGTGATTCTCAACTCACGAATTGGTGATTTCTCGCCACACGTAAACGCGGGGTACTTGCATCACGCCGGCACGCAGCAGAACGACGCCGTGCTCGGCACTGTCGGCTTCGATGACCGGATGGCTGAGAATGTGACGCTTGCGGCCGATCTGGTTACGGAGCTTCAGGTCGGTGACAGCAAGCTGCATCTGCCTGGTCTCGTAACTTACGATTCGCCGTTTCGGCGGACGCTGACTCCCACCAACATTCCCGAGATTCGCGACGACATCGTCAATGGCTCATTCGGCGTCAAAGTGACGCCTGCGCGCAACACGACGCTGGTTCTGAACACGCTGTTTCCGTTGAATCGTGGCGGATTGAGGCCCAATCTCGTATACACCGCGGGAATCGAGTACACCTTTTAGGTATCGGTTCCGGCTCAGCGGTCAGCGCACCGACACCAGTCGCCACGCATTCCCATCGTGTCGAAGTGTCGCAGCAAAGCTGACCGGCTGGCGCTCTGTTTTCCCGGCCGAAGTCACATACTCGTAGGTTCCCACTAGTCGCGCGTCCGCCGAGGAGCCAGAAGTCTCGACGTTGGCGACCCTGAAGGTGACGTTGATGTTCCGCGCCGACTGGAAGAACTGCTCGAAGTTTCGCTCCTGGTCGGACGTCAGGCCCGGATAGACTCGACGGATCGCTGAGATGTCCCTCGATTCGATCGCGCGCGCGTAGGCTTCAACAGTAGGCGCAATGCCGGCAGTGCTGGGCAGCGCGGGCGCCGGGGGCGGAGCCTCTTGTGCCGGTGCGCTGACGACCGGTCGGGGAGCGGTGACCGGCGGCGCAGAAACGACCGTCTCCTGGCGTGGGTTTGTGCTCGGTGCTGATGGCCCAACGCGCGAAGGAATAGCTGGTGCTACGACCACAGGCTGTGCGGGCTTGCTCGTGGGCTTCGCTGTGCCTGCAACGCGAGTGTCTCGCGGTGTGGTCAGCGATCTTCCCTGTCTCGTAGGCGGAGGCGGGGCCGGCACTTGCTGCTTCGAAGTTGCGTTCGTAATCGGAGCGACCGGAGGAGTGACTGCAGGCGCTGGCTGCTCCGCTGCGGCTGATGATATCGGTGCCGTACCGCCCGCGAGTCCGACGTCTGCCGAGCGGCTTCGCGAAGAGAGGGACCACGCGGCCGCAATCAACGCGACCGCGGCTAGTGCGCCGACCCCAATGAGCGTGTTTTTCCTCATCCGCATTTGCGAGCTTTTTCTGGCCTGTTCGATTGCGCTGGTGACGGATGCGCTCAATGAAACCGATGCAGGATACGAAGGCCCACTCAATTTTGCTCTCACAGTGGACAAGTCGTTCGCCATCTCGATCGCGCTCGAGTATCGACCGGACGGCTCCTTGGCCATCGCCTTCATCACAATGCGATCGAGCGCCGGCGGAAGTCCGGGCATGAGCTCGCTTACCGGTCGCGGCTTTTCAGTAATGATTTTGAAAAAAAGATTCTGAAGAGTTGGCGCGTCGAACGGCTTCATCTGCGCGAGGAGCTGATACAGTACTCCACCCACCGCGAAGATGTCGGTCGCGGGAGTAGTTTTTCCCTCGGTGATCTGCTCGGGAGCCATATAGCTCGGCGTTCCCAAAAACGATCCCGTGCGAGTCATGCTCGAGGACGCGAGATGAGCAACGCCGAAGTCCATGATCTTCGCGCGCCCGTCCTCGCCGATGCGGATATTGGCGGGCTTGATGTCGCGATGGACGATGCCGCGTTTGTGTGCGAATGCCAGTCCGGTGAGAACGTCGATGATGATGTCGAGTCTTGCCTGCAGCGACATCGGCTCGCCCAGCTCGATGAGGCGCTCGAGATCGACTCCGTCAACGAATTCCATTGCGATGAAGAGGTGGCCATCCTGCTCACCGAGGTCGTAGATGCAGACAACGTTGGGGTGCTGGAGAGATGCAGCTGCCTGCGCCTCGTGCAGAAAGCGCTTGCGGAGGTCTTCCTGCCGGGCGATCGAATCGTTCATCACCTTGATCGCGACGGTGCGGCCGAGGACTAAGTCTTCGGCCTTGTAGACGACGCCCATCGCACCCTCGCCTACGAGGTCGATGATACGGTACTTGCCAATGTCTGAGATTTTGGCGTCGGCCATGGAGAGGATGTGTTTTGCATCGGCCATCGCGCCGAAGGGGAGGAATATTCAGCCGCGCGACGATTCCGGCAATGAGATTGTAGTTCCAATTATCTGCAGGATCTCCGATCGTCGCGCAGTCTAAGCCATTGCTAATGCTGAGCTTGGAATAGTCACAATTTTTTCAGCCTAGCCGCTCCAAGACTGCAGACGAGCTTGATGTCAGTCTAACTGCTTGCCGCGCAGTTACTTAGGTTCTCTGGACGCGGTTGATTTCCCGCCTTCCAAAGGCTACATTTCGGCTACTTGCAGCGGAGGAATTTTTGTCCTCCCATCCCGCCTCCTGAACCAGTAGCAACCTTCCGATTTAATGACGGCTCCGATCAACAGAGAGCGCATCCTCCCGCGACTCATTCACGAAGAAATCAAAGAATCGTTCATCAATTATTCGATGAGCGTCATCGTCTCTCGCGCACTGCCTGATGTGCGCGATGGACTCAAGCCAGTTCACCGCCGCGTGCTGTACGCGATGAACGAGCTCGGACTCGTCCCGGGCCGGCCCTATAAGAAGTCAGCGACCGTGGTCGGTGACGTGCTCGGCAAGTATCACCCTCACGGTGACACTTCTGTCTACGACGCGCTCGTGCGCATGGTCCAGGACTTTTCGCTGCGCTACCCACTTGTCGATGGACAGGGGAACTTCGGCAGCGTCGATGGAGATCCGGCGGCGGCTTACCGCTATACCGAAGCGCGCCTCACCCGTGTCGCCATGGAGATGCTCGCCGACATCGACAAGAACACCGTCGATTTCGCGCCCAACTTCGACGATAGATTGCAGGAGCCGAAAGTTCTTCCTTCTGCGATCCCCAATCTCGTCGTCAACGGATCGTCGGGCATCGCCGTCGGCATGGCGACCAACATTCCGCCGCACAATCTCCAGGAAGTCGTCGCCGCGCTCATCGCGCTGATCGACAACCCAGAGATGACACCCGGCGAGATCAGAAAGCTGGTAAAGGGTCCGGACTTCCCGACCGGCGGCTACATCTACGGCCGCGCGGGAATCAAGGATTATCAGGAGACTGGTCGCGGGCGCATCGTCATGCGCGCGCGCGCCGTCATCGAGGAAAAGGAATCGTCGAGCAAGTCGCAAATCGTTGTCACCGAGCTGCCGTATCAGGTGAACAAAGCGAAGCTGATCGTGGACATGGCGGAGCTGGTGAAGGAAGGGAAGCTAGAGGGCATCAGCGCGCTGCGCGACGAGTCCGACAAGGATGGAATGCGCGTCGTCATCGAGCTAAAGCGCGATGCGATTCCGCGTGTCGTGCTCAATCAGCTCTACAAGCACACGGTGATGCAGTCGACATTCGGCGTCATCATGCTGGCGCTCGTGCCCGATACGCACACGGGCCAGCTGGTGCCGAAGATCATGCCGCTCAAGGAAGTTCTTCAGCACTACGTTGGGCACAGGCACGAAGTCGTCATTCGACGGACGCAGTTCGAGCTCGACAAAGCACTCGAGCGCGAGCACATCCTCGAAGGACTGAAGATCGCCGTCGACAACATCGATGCGGTGATCAAGCTCATTCGCGCTGCGGCCGATACTCCAGCGGCCAGCACGCAGCTCCAGAAGAGATTCAAGCTCACCGAGCGTCAGGCCGAAGCGATCCTCAATATGCGCCTGGCAAAGCTCACTGGCCTCGAGATCGAAAAGCTGGAAGCCGAGCTGAAGGAAGTCCGCACCTTCATTACGGACATGAAGGACATTCTCGCTTCCAAGCCGCGCCGGCTGAAGATAATCCGCGACGAGCTCCAGGAAGTCGCCAACAAGTACGGTGACGAGCGTCGCTCCGAGATCACGAGCGACGAAGGCGAATTCACGATCGAGGATCTCATCGCCGAAGAGGACATGGTCATTACCATCTCCCACTCCGGCTACATCAAGCGCACTTCGGTCTCGACGTATCGCAAACAGCGGCGAGGCGGTCGCGGTCTCAGTGGCGCGTCACTCAAGGATGAGGACTTTATCGAGCGCCTCTTCATCGGCTCGACGCACGACTACATCCTGTGCTTCACCGATGATGGCCGCTGCTTCTGGCTCAAGGTTTACGAAGTCCCGCAGGCCGGGCGGGCCTCGAAGGGCAAGCCGATCGTCAATCTGATCAACGTCTCGCCCGAGACGCAGATCAAAGCGATGGTGCCGGTGCGCGAATTCTCGGACACGCAGTTCCTGCTCTTCTGCACTCGCAACGGAACGGTGAAGAAGACCGCGCTCTCGGAGTATTCGAACGTTCGCCAGACCGGCATCAAGGCGATCAAGATCGAGAAGGGCGACGAGCTGATCGATGTGCAGGTGACTAGTGGGTCCAACGATATCGTGTTGGCCACCCGCCACGGCTTATCTGTACGCTTTCACGAGCAGGACGTGCGCGAGATGGGACGCGACACTACAGGCGTCAAAGGCGTTGAGCTGCGCGAGGGCGATTCCGTAATCGGGATGGTCGTCGTCAAGCGCGATGCGACGCTGCTTGTCGTCACCGAGCGCGGACTCGGCAAGTGCTCCAACATCGCTGATTACCGGGTGCAGAAGCGCGGTGGAAAGGGGATCATCACGGTAAACAGAACGGAAAAAACAGGTGATGTCGTTGCGCTAATGGAGGTTCTGCCCGCGGATGAGATCATGATCATCACAAAACATGGAGTAATCATCCGTAGCTCGGTCTCTCAAGTGAGGGTAACTGGACGTATCGCGCAGGGGGTGAAACTCGTCAATCTCGACGAAGGGGATCTCGTCACTGCTGTCGCGCGCGTCGTGCCTGAGGATGAGGATGAAGGGGCGGAAATCGGCGTTCCCGCTCCGGACACTGAGCCGATCGAAGCCCTTACCGACGAATGAAGACAAAGCGTCCTGTCGTAAACCAGCAGCTCGAGGAGATTGAGAAGCTCCGCACGGCACTGCGTAAAGCAGAAGCCGAAGTGCAGCGCTTACTCGATGAAGCTGCTGCGCGCGGGGCGCTGGTAGACATTCTCCACGACGTCATGGGCTCGCTCTCCATGGGAGAGCTTTTCCACATGCTGGCGCGTCGTCTCGCGCGCGCTCTCAATCTCAGCCATTCGTCTGTAATCTTTGCGAAGTGCGGCGATCCGATGGGAACTGTCGCGTCGGCGCACGAGGACCCGCAGCTCGAGAATCTCCAGGTAGAGCTCGACAAATATCCGGAAATCGAAGCAGCGCTGGCGAGTGAGCAGCCCGTTCTGATTCCTGACATCTGGCATTCAGAGGCTTACAAGAGGCTGCGTGAAGTGTGGGAAAAAGACGGTAGCGTGATCTCCGTTCGGTCGATCATCGCGCTTCCGTTCCGACTCGATCTCGATCGTACGGGCGTGTTTCTGCTGCGCCGTACTGCGGAGAAGCCCCCGCTGACCGCCGCCGACGTCGACTTCGCCGAGACCGTAGTCAAGAGCGCCATGAACGCAATGCGTCGGGCGCACATGGTCGAGGTAACACAGGCTGACAATCTTCGCCTCGAGGCGCTCGCCCGCACCGATCCGCTCACGCAACTACTCAATCGTCGTGCGCTACTGACGCATCTTGCAACGGAAGTCGAGCGTACGCGACGCTACAACGCCCCGCTTAGCATCCTGATGATCGACGTCGACGAGTTCAAGGATGTGAACGACACCTTCGGGCATCTCGCCGGCGATCAAGTGCTGGTGGAAATCGCGCTGCTGCTCGCGCGCACGGCCCGCAGCGTCGATTCAGTCGCCCGCTACGGCGGCGACGAGTTCGTTATCGCGGTTCCCGAAACGGGTGAGGCTGGCGCGATTGCATTTGCCGAGAGACTCCGCGACAAGATCCAGGCGCACGAGTTCGACATCGGAAAGGGCGATCCGCTTCGACTCACGGTGAGCATCGGAGTCGCCGATTTCCCCGAGGCCAAGGTGGAGACGGCCGAAGATCTGCTGGAGTGCGCCGACCGCGCGCTCTACCGTGCCAAGGCCGGCGGACGTAATCTGGTGTGCGTCTAAAGCGGGAAGCGGGAAGCGGGAAGCGGGAAGCGGTAGGGGCGAAAGCCGCTTAACTTTTTAGCTCGATCCTCGCGCTCTTGTCATGCTGGCGCTCTGTCCACGTTCGCCGCTCACGCAAATGCTCATTTCTCGCGTCTGGTTTCGTCCTTCCCGCTTCCCTCTTCCCGCTTCCCTCCTCCCGCTTTTCCTCGCGGGTTGCGTCGTCGATTCCTCCAACAAGCAAACGACTGCAGACACGACCGGTGCGGCGCCGGTAGTCACCGCTACGCCGGTCAATCGGGGCACGCACGGAATGACCGAGCGAGTGCTCTGGACTTTCTCGCCCGACAGAAAAGCGGTACTGGTCGTAGACGATCCCGTCGGTGTGGAGAATGAGCCGGTTCCGAATGGATTTTTCTTCGGCGACGAAACGCGCGGATTTCAGACGCAGTTGGACAGCGTTTGGGATGTCGCACCATCGCCGGACTGGAAAACGATCGGATTCGGTCGCGCGTACCAGGTCGTGAGCGGTGGGGGAACCGGAACGGACTTGCTCATCGACGTATCGCGTCGCACGTCGATCGACACGGCGACTTTACGGGCGGCCTCATTTGCTTCGAGCGGAATGTCGATGACTCGTGCCATTGCGCAGCCCGGTGTCATTCGCATGCCGAACAACCCACGCGCGCAAGCCTCGGTCGACAGTTCCGCGCCGAGATTATTCCCCGTCGCCCGTGGCTGGCGGGTACGCTGGACCACCGACGGTTCCATTCTCGCCCTCGGCAACAGTCCAGCGCGTGCGGAGGATAATGAGGGGAGCCAGACGTGGGCTGCGCTCGATCCGTTGACAGGGCAGCTGCACGGAACTCTGCCATCGAACGCGAGTCTCGTCGAGACCAAGTTCACATCGGGTCCGACTCTGGATCGGTCGTTGCCGATCGACATGAGCAAGGCGCCACCGATCGAGGTCAAGCGCGGGAATCAGACTTTCAATATTCAGAGCGAGCGAGGCGTAATTACGCTCGTTGAGACGACACCAAGTGCCGCGAGCAAAGCAGCGCCGCGAGTTGTCGGAGCCGGTCTTGCTTTGGCTGCTACTGCAGGCGGACGCTATATCGTCGCGCTGGCGCCGCGAAGTCGGCCCGACCCAAATGAAATGGCGGTCGAGCCTGTCGTTTATACAGTCACTTGGTAACTGCGGTCCGCAGCGCGAAGCAGTGAGTCCGCAGCCCGAAGGAGTTACCGCCCGATTCGCCCCAACTCCACCAGCAGGCAATGATCCTGGACGACGTCGATCCCCGCTCGCGCAATTTTTTCGGCGGCGGCATCGTTTCGAATGCCGAGCTGAAACCAAACTGACTTCGGCTTCTTGGCGATGATGTCCTCGACGTGCGGCGGGATGTCGTTGGGCCGCCGGAAAACGTTCACCATGTCGATGTCGCCCGGAATGTCGACGAGCTTTCGGTAGACTTTCTTGCCCATCATCTCCGTCAGCTCCTTGTAGTAAACCGGCACTGGAACGATTTCGTATCCAGCTCGCTCAGCGTACTCAGGGACGTAGTTCGCCGGCTGCGACGGATCTGGTTTGATCCCAAGCACTGCGATGCGATGTGTGCTCTCGAGCAGCTGTTTTATCTGTGACGCCGATTCGATCAGGTGGTCGCGCCAGTTCGCTCCATCAGCTTGTGGCTTCATGCTCTCTTCGAGTTGCGTAGTCATATCTCACTCAACTATCAAGCGAATGGTAAAGACGGCGCAACGTGGATGCGCGCGTCTCGCGGGGTAACGGCAAGCATAGTACGCTCATAAATTGCAAGAGCGAGTCCAGCTCAAAATCCTGGAGATCCTCACTTAATGCGAATGTTAGTGCTTGGCGCAGGCCTGCAGGGCTCCGCGTGCGCGTATGATTTGCTGCGGAACCAGGAAGTGGAGGAAGTTCGCCTTGCCGATTTGCACACCGGCCATCTGCCGCACTTCCTCGCGCCGTATTCCGGTTCGCGCCTGATTTTCACGACGCTCGACGTGCGCGACAAGGAGGCGGTTCTCGCGCTCATGCGTCAGAGCGACGCCGTGATGAGCGCGATCCCCTACTATTTCAATTACGAGCTCGCGGAGCTCGCTGTCGAAGCCGGCGTCCACTTCTCGGATCTTGGCGGCAATACCGAGATCGTCTTCAAGCAGAAGACCCTCGATGATGCGGCGCGAAAGAAAGGAATCACTATCATTCCCGATTGTGGTCTGGCACCGGGCATGGTCAATATCCTCGCCGAACACGCGATACGGCAGCTCGATACTGTCGAGACAGTCCGGATTTTCGTCGGCGGATTGCCGCAGGATCCGGTGCCGCCGCTCAACTATCAGATCGTGTACTCACTCGAGGGAGTTCTCGACTACTACACGACGCTCTCGTGGGTGCTACGCAAAGGGAAGCGCACGCGGGTAAAAGCGCTGTCCGAGATCGAAGCAGTGTACTTTGGCGGATCGCTTGGCGAGCTCGAGGGATTCCACACTGCGGGCGGTCTTTCGACGATGGCATTCCGTTACGAAGGGAAGATCCCAACGATGGAGTACAAGACTCTTCGGTACCCTGGTCACGCGCGAATCATGGAAGCAATTCGTGAGCTCGGTCTGCTCGAGTTGAAGCCGGTCGATGTAAAGGGAGTCAAAGTCGTTCCTCGCGATCTCGTAGTCGCGGCAATGGGTCCGCGTCTGACGAAGCCAAACGCGCAAGACCTCGTTGCGCTGCGCGTCTACGCCGAGGGCACGAAGGGCGGGAGGTCAAAGCGCATTGGATGGGAGATGGTCGACTACTACGATGAGGACAACGGAATCAGCGCGATGGAGCGCTCGACCGGTTACTCACTGTCGATCACCGGACAGATGCAGGCGCGAGATGAAATTGGAAAGGCCGGGGTGTTCACTCCCGATGAAGCGATTCCAGCTGAGAAATACATCGCCGAGCTCGCGAAGAGAGGCGTCATGATCAGGGAGATGAGGTAGCCGCAAAACCGCTAACTGCAACTGAACGGGCGGGAGGCCTCAGTAGCATAGTTGCCAGCGATTCAGTTCACGACGCCCGGACTTCCCTCAATGGCATTCAGGGCACAGGCAGTTGTCTGTGGCTAGACCCGCGCCGGTGAAGTCAGGGCGTCGTGAACTAACAACCTGGGATCTGCCCCGCTGCCGCCTCGCGCCCGTTCAGTTGCAGTTATCAGTTCGGTCTGTGATCAATGTTCAGCGAGAATGAAGATTGCCGCCAGTGCCAACAGAAAGTACGGAACGAGCGCCGCCGCCCCAGCGTAGTCCTTCGCAACACGCTGGCCGAAGAACAGCGCGACGATGTTGATACCGGCGATCACGGCGCCGAGGAACGCCACGGTCGAATCGCGGGTCACGATCAGCAGTACGCATCCGACTCCGCTAAGTGCACCGGCGGACACCTCGAGAATCGTGACAACGAGGAACATCGGTCCGACCGTACCGGCCAGTGGACTTCGCGCGAAATGATGGTTGAGGTACTCGCGATTTCCCTTCCGATCGATGACCTTGTCGAGACCAGACTGCAGAAAAAGCACGGCGAGAAATGCCGAGACCAGGACCTCCATAATGTAGAATGCCGAGTCTGGCGAGTGGATGTTTGGCATTCAGCTATTGTAGCATGATCGAGTGAACACTGTCCAATCCGGAACGGGCACATGATGCGGCACGATGGATGGAATTACACCTTGAGTCTACTGGCGCTTCTCTTCGCCTGTCAGCCGCGAACGGGAGTGTTGCCGAGCGCTGAGATCGATGCGTCACGACAGTTGGTAATGGTGGTTACTTCAAACTGGACATCGACGACTGGTACCATGACGAGATTCGAGCGCGCAACGCCAACATCGGTGTGGAACCGCGTCGAGGCGCCAATCCCCCTCGTTGTTGGACGCACTGGAATCGCGTGGGGTGTCGGATTCGACGAGGTATCGAGCGACGGTCCGCACAAGCACGAAGGTGATGGGAAAGCTCCGGCTGGGATGTTCCCACTCGACACCGCTTTTGGCTTCGCACCACGCGACTCGATGCAGAACTTACGGTTGCCCTACGTGCAATTGCTTCCGACCACTGACTGCGTCGACGACACTGCCTCGGCTCACTACAACACTGTTGTCGACAGGGCAGCCGTGTCTCGCGTGGACTGGAACAGCGCCGAGCATATGCGTCAGGTGGCGCAGTACAAGATCGGCGTCATCGTCGGCTACAACGCGTCACCGCCGGTAAAGGGTCGCGGGTCCTGCATCTTTCTGCACATCTGGGCCGGGCCGGATTCGCACACTGCTGGCTGCACTGCGTTCGATGAAGCGAAACTGCGCGAGGTGATGCTGTGGCTCAATCCCGACAAGCGGCCCGTGCTCGTCCAACTCACCGCTCACGAGTACAATAACCTGCAAGCGCATTGGAGATTGCCGGCGCTCAATTAAGAAAAGCGAAACTGAAGACTACCGGCTGGGGCTTTCGGCCTTGCGGCTGCGTGCTGCGGGCAAGTGCGCCGTGTCCAAGACGAAGTCGGCTTCCGTATTGCTTTCTAGTGTCAAAGAAAGCCCGCAGCCCCAGCCGTTCCGCCCACAGCCCCGAGCGGGTAGTCTTCCTTTGTTTTTTTCCAGCTACATGACTGCGCGGAGTCCAAAACTCAGTGTTCTTCCGGGGACAACGGTGATATTGTCCGGCTCGCCGTGCTGCCTGTTGAGAAGATTCTCTCCGCTCACTGTGAACGAGAACCCGCGGAAAAGACTGCGGCCCAGACTCGCGCGCAGCCGGGTAACACCGCTGTACTCGAGCCAATAGTTGCGCAGCTCAGGACCCACCAGCTGCGTGTCGGCCTGGCTGGAATTCGAGAATGCGCCGGCGAGCGCTACCCGATCGTAATCGATCCAGTCGAACGATCGCGACGCCACAACCGAACTGCTCCAGCCGCCGCCCATCCACGCTGCGGAAATGCTCGCTGTCTTTGCCGGCACCTCGAGCATCCGGTCACCGACCCGCAAATCTCCGATGTAGCCACGCGCCACGCGTCTCACCCTGCTATCGACCGTCGAGAACGTTCCGCTCAGCGTCAGTGATGCCAGGTTCAGGTCGCTCTTCAACTCCCACCCGCGATTGGTAATCTCACCAACATTCTGCAACATGTACGAGATGCGCCTCTCTTCCGGCGCTACCGGCTGCGTCGGCGCGTATCCACTCGGCGGCGGAGGGCCGACACTGGCAGGGCTCGTGCTGACATAGGCCACTCGCTGGATAAGGCCTGATGCGAGCTGATCGAAGCGCGTCACCTGAAAGCCCAATGTCTTGCCGAGGAACACGTCCATCCCGGCTTCGATCCCTGATTGTTCTTCGGGCGCAAGATCGAGCACCCGCGACTGCCGATGCGGATCGAACCATGCCGTCTCCCGAATTGGCGTCGTCGCGGGACGAATGCCTCGCCCGTATGCCGAGCGAAGCTTGACAGTCAGAGGTCCATGGTCGCGCACCATCGCGACGCCAAGCATTGGCAGCACTGACACCGTCCGATTGCTGCCGCTCCCCATCGCATCGTTGCGCTCGACGCGGAGACCGGCGGTGAGATAACCGTCATTGCGCCAGGAGACGTTGGCCTGCGCAACGCCCGCGCTCGTCCACCGGCGCACCACCGAGGACTCCGTTGAGCCGCTTGCTTGAGTCGAGGTAGTCTCTGCCTGAGAGCGGAAGTCGAGGAGCGAGTTCTCTCCCGAAAGAGTCAGCACGGCGGCAAGGTTTTCCGGATCCCCAACCTTGGCTACGCTACTCAGGCGCAGTGTCGCGAGATTGGCGTTGCCGCCGACCGTACCGAGATCGGGTCCTGAAGCGGACGGAAGCGGCGTGTGATAATCGGCCAGATTCGACAGCCTGCTTCCGTCGAATCCAGCGACGATTGCGTGCGTCCAGCGCTCGCTCTGAATTATCGTAGCGCTGCCGCCCAGTGTGTACTCGCGCACCGACTGCGGTATCAACAAACTGGCGCGAGTGGCGCTCACCGAATCACGAAACAGGGGACTCGAAGGATCCGCCGACTCGCTCGCGAAAATTCGGCCGGTGCCGCTGGCGATGAATTTCGATCGCACCAGCCGGAACCCGGCAATCCCGGTTGTGTGGCGTGCAAAAGCGCCGGGCAGGTATTCGCCAACTCCGCCCGAGGTGAAGCTCGCGCTCCCCGACTGCGCGCCGGATCCTTCACGAACCGTGACGGCGTGATCCTGGGTTATTGCGGAGCGAGGGACGTAAGCGCTCGATGCCGCGCCAACCGCGGTACGCGCCAGAGTGCTCACGCCGCCGTTCGATCCATCGTGGCGAGTCACTATGTTGATGACGCCGCTGATTGCGTCGGTTCCGTAGAGCGCGGCACCCTGAGGTCCGCGGATTACTTCAATTCGCTCGACCATCTCGGGCGTGAACTGCGTCATCAGCAGCGGATTCGCGAGCTCGATTCCATCCACGTAGATCTTTGGGTAGCTGGAACCGAACGAGCTCGTTCCGCGAATGCTTCCGTAGTGCGCGAGCAGAGATGTAGGCGCGCTCTGCCAGACCCAGAGTCCCGGCACTACATCGCTCAAAGCCTGCGCCAGATTTCCCTCGGCGTAGCGTGAGAGCTGAGCGCCGCTCATTACGTTCATTGCGACGGTGAGATCACGAGCGGGTGTCTCGATCGCCCCCCCGGTCACGACGACCTGGTCGAGGACTCGAGGTATGTGGTCCCGTTCAGCGGCGGCGGGTGTTGCGGAGGGCGCCAGCACAACGTGCTCACCACCTGCGGAAACCGGGAGCACCGGAACCCCGCGCAGCAACAATCCGAGCGCTTCGCCGACGGGAATAGAATCAAAGGAAGCACAGACTCTGCCGTCCAAAGGGATCGCTTCCGATGTATACGACAGTCGGATCCGTGCGACGGTCGAGATGCGATCCAATGCCTCGCGCAGGGAGATGTCGCGCGCGTGCAGCGACACTCGGCGGTCGAGGGGTGAGCTCCACGCAGGCTGAGACGCCAGAGAAGTGCTCGATGAAGAGCACGACTGTGCGGGGATCACAGGCGCGGCGATCAGCAGCGCAGCGACGAATACGATGCTACGGGCGTGGTGACAAAGCTGCCCGATAGAGAATCGCGACGTTCCCCTGTCGCTCGATTCGAGCACCGAGCGAGAGAGCAATGACATTGAGTACTCGGTCAACTGGCTCACCGGAAAAAGATGCGGTCAGGTGAAGATTCGCCAGCGATGAATCTGCAACCCGTAACCTTACTCCGTACCAACGATAAAGTTCGACGCCCACGAGCACGAGTGGCGCGTCGCGGAAAACCAGCCGGCCCTGGATCCAGGCCAGATCGTCATCGGAAACAACTGATCGCTCGACAACGACGGTTCCTTTCGCATCTACGATCGCGCGGTCGCGGGCGTTGAGCACGGCACCTGCGCTATGGCTCTGCTCAGCGGCTCCAATACTCACCGAGCCAGAGTCCACAGCTACGCGTGTTCCGGAGCTGTCGTCGTTCTCGACGGAGAACGCAGTCCCGACATCCTGGACGCTGATTCCTCCGGCCTTCACAGTGAACGGATGCGCGGGATCGTGCACTACGCTGAAGTAGGCCACTCCATCCAGCGACACTGCGCGCTGCCCGTCCCCATCTCCGGAAGCGAGTACCAGTCGACTGGTCGGACCAAGAAGTACTTTGGTCCCATCCTTCAGCGCAACCTGACGTCGCTCACCGATCGCTGTAGCAAACGTCTGACTGACTGCGTTCACGCGTGACCGGTTGACGCTCTGCCACAGCAGTGTCCCCCCGAGTATGATGACAGCCGCGGCTGCGACTCTTAGAAGTGCCGCAAAACTGCGTTTGGTATCGGCTTCGACGCGTGAAGAGAACGGAATGACTTTGGGCTCGTCGAAACGGTCCTTCACCTTCTTGAGCGCACCCTCGACGTCGACGCTCGAGGAATCTTCGCTAGATACGTTCGCGAGGACGGACTCCAGCAGACGCACCATTTCGACGCGATGGGGATCGGCTTCGACCCACCGCCTGCTCGCCTCAGTTTCCGCGGAACTGGCTTCGCCGGTGAGATAGCGTGCGATGCGTTCCCAGTCGTCCGGGCTGATGTCGGAGGAACCCCGCTCCGAATTAGACATATTCATTAATAACACCGACACCTGAACCGGACACTACCCTACTTGGATACGAGCCAGGCGAGCGAGCGCGATCTGCAGGAGCGCATCCGGGCGGGTGACGAACGTGCTTTCGACTCCGTTTTCCGTACACACTACGCACACCTCGTACGAGTGGCTGAGTCGATGCTTCGTGAGCGCGCGTTGGCTGAGGAAATCGCGCAGGAGGTGATGCTGGAGCTGTGGCGGCGGCGTGAATCGCTCGAGGTGGAGCAGACTTTCGCTGCGTACCTGATTCGGTCCACGCGAAATCGAGCTCTCAACCACATTCGGCACCAGCGAGTCGTCGCACGCGAGGCGGCCGCTGCCGCCATCGAACCCCAGACCTCTCGGTCGGCAGAAGAGGAACTGCTGGCTGTCGAGCTCCAGCAGGCGGTTCGCGAAGCGATCGATGCGCTGCCCGAAAAGAGCCGTGAGGTTTTCCGATTGAGTCGGGAGCAGGGACTCAAGTACGTCGAGATCGCAAGCGTGCTGGAGATCTCCGTCAAAACCGTGGAGAAACGCATGGGTCAGGCTCTGTCGGAGCTGCGCGAACGCCTGGCGCCGTGGTTGGCTGGGGGGTCAGAACAAAGGGAGCAGAAAAAACCGGCATAGGGTATTCGCGCGGTAAGGTGTCTCTCCTTCCTGAAGCAGCTGCGCCCGACGAAATAGGTGCAGTCACTCTTGGAGAGATACCATGCAAAGTCCAATCAATTTTCTTTGCCTTGCTGGCGCAGCGGTGCTGATAATCTCGTGCGCCACTGACAATGCCACTTCGCCGCTCGGATCCTCCGAGGCGGCTGCCGCACTCGTCTCGGCACCAATCACCTTCGATCAGGTGAACAGCAGCTTCGTCGGCAGCTCGAATGCCAACAATGCTTTCACCCCCATCGGTCCCGGCGGAGGGGGAGGGGGAGGGGGAGGGGAACAGAATCGTCGAGGCCCGGGTTGGGGCGCATTCATGGGCGGAGGGATCGGCGAGGCGTTCATCGGCGGAATTGGATTCGGACGTGGCTTTGGCCGAGGGCCCTTCGGGGAATGGTGGGGGCACGACTCGGATGACTGCGCTTTTTCCACTACCAGCAATCGCCTCGAGTGCACGATCGTCAGAGAAAACGGGCTCACAATCAATCGCTCGTTTTCATTTCTTGATGCCTCGGGAGCGGTTCAGCAGGCATTTGATACCGCGAAGACCAATACGGTCAACGTAAAGACCAGCGTCAGCGGGACTATCACGCATCACGAGACTGCCACGAGCACGGTCAACGTCTCGAGTGATTTCACCGTCACCGGTTTGGCGTCGGGGAGTACTCAACGCACTGTGAACGGGACATCTGCCGGAACTGAGTCGACGACCGGCACCAAGGAGGACGTCGCATTTACCGCTGCGCGAACGGCGGGTGACACCATAACAGGTGTCGTGATCCCGCTTCAGGATGGCAGACCGACCTATCCGACCGCGGGCACGGTCGTGCGGTCAATGCAGGCTACTGTGACTTTGAGCGGTGCGTCGCCATCGACGTCATCCCGGCGCGAGGTCGTAACGTACGATGGATCGTCGACTGCGAAAGTCGTGATCACGCAAGATGGAGTCACGAAGAACTGCACCAAGCCGCTGCCGCACGGTCGTTTGAGTTGTAGCTAGAAATACGGGTTCGTCGGCGCACCCGGCGCGAATCCGTACCCCAGTTCGGGCCAACTCGCACAGCCCGGGCTGGGGGTTTTATCTAGTCGGGGGGTTCAGGGTTTAAACTGCAACTGAACGGGCGGGAGGCGTCAGCTTCGCAGGCGCGAGGCGTGAGGTGACCGCGCCCAGACTTTCCGCATGGCATTCAGGGCACAGGCAGATGCTTCTGCCCGCAGGCGACTGGTGAAGTCCCGACGTCGTGACCCGGTACCTCGCGCCTGCACCGCTGACGCCTCCCGCCCGTTCAGTTGCAGGTATGAACCTATTCCGCCAAGCGGATTATGCCGCCA
>Ga0137366_10000885_pt1 | contig 21186 bp, 14 predicted proteins | sample SagtaG_8_FD_104938 | JGI IMG/M metagenome (GOLD analysis project Ga0137366, IMG submission 104938) | Vadose zone soil microbial communities from Sagehorn Ranch, Mendocino, California, USA - Sage1_L_60_16 metaG | ecosystem: Environmental > Terrestrial > Soil > Vadose zone | place: USA...
AACACCGTTTCAAAGCCCAGGCAGTCTCGAATAAACGTCAATTGGAAAGAAGTGCGCACAATACGTTTTGGACTCCATAGCGCAAACCCGCCGCTCACCCACGTGATTGTTGACCTGAGTCGAGCTCGACCTTATTCGCTCACAGCCGCGGGGAATAAACTTATCCTGAAAGTTCAATTGCCCGTTTCGACGGGTGCAACGCCTGCCGCAACGAGTTCTGTCCTGGGGAGGGTTTTTGGGCGGCGGCCTAATGCTCCCCCTCCCGCAATCGCCGCCGCGCCGCCCAACCTACCTCCGGTGAACTCCGGCCCAACGGATACAAAGAATGGAAATGCAGGGGCGCCGAGTCAGGTGTCAACGGCTGCGTCCAGGCCGAGCGCCGCGCATCCGAATCGTGGCAGTCTTCAGGAAGGTACGGTTTTTCCGTCTTTAGGGCAGCCAGGAAGCGGCAACGTGCCGCCGACCGAGGCCGAAAGGCAGTCCGCCCGGGAAGTATTTCGCGCGGCAGCGCCTGTCCCGGACCAGCCAACTGCACCGGCAACGACGACCCAGACGAACGGATCGGAAACGGTGAGTGACGCACGCATTCCAGAAACCAGCCCTATGCCCGCGACGACTGCGAGTGTGGACGCGAGTACAGGCTCGAAGCCAGCCAAGTTGTCGGCCAGCCAGGTTGTCGAAGAAAAACCCGATGCGAACACATCGTCGAAGAGTTCTGAGCTAGCTTCGAGCAGTCCCGCTGATCAGAGTGTGCCGAGTGCTTCAAAACCGGCCTCATCTCTGGAAGCTTCTAATGCAAACGCCTCGTCGCCCTTGACTGTTCAACCGACACTTGCATCTGGCGCAGACTCCAACGCACCTTCGGAGATGCCCGCACTAACACCTCGAAACCCAGTTTCGGATCTCCGCACCGCCTTCAAAGTTAAGTACGTCACCGAGGGCGCCGCATATCTGGACGGCGGGAGCACTTCAGGTTTGACTGAAGGAATGAAGTTGGTGATCAGAAATGATCCGAAATCTTCTAGCGCCGCCCCGGCCGGTTCTGCGCCTCCCGATACGGTTGCAGAGTTAGAGGTAATCTCGGTCGCAGAAACATCAGCAGTGACCGACATTCACGTTCCTACGCGAGACGTAAAACCTGGCGACATTGCGTATCTCTCTTCCCAGGATCAAGAAGCTCTGGCACAGAAGAAGAATTTGACGGTATCTCGCAAATATCCCGCTGTAATCGCGTTTAGTCAGGGCGAACCGATGGATGAAGAGGTGCGTGAACAAGTACCGCATCGCCCGCTCCCCTCGGTTAACCGCATGCGTGGCAGGATTGGTTTTGACTACATTGGAACCGCCAGCCACGGCGGTCCCGGTTTAAACAGCTCGGATGTTGGATTGTTCTTGCGCACCGATATGACTCGCATCGGCGGAACATATTGGAATCTTAGTGGTTACTGGCGAGGTCGATTGAATGCACGTTCATCAACCGGGCGGCCCACTTTGCAGGATCTGATTAATCGCACCTACCACCTGAACCTGACTTATGACAACCCCCAGTCGCCATGGGTAGCAGGATTTGGACGTCTTTACCTGCCTTGGGCGAGCAGCCTGGATACCATTGACGGCGGATACTTCGGACGACGGATCGGTCCAGTAGCGACCTTGGGAATTTTTGCCGGATCCACTCCCGATCCCACCTCCTGGAGTTACAACCCAGACCGCCGGATTGGCGGCACCTTCGTCAATTTCGAGGGAGGCAATTACGATCGCGCTCACTACAGCAGCACGACAGGACTGGCGGTGAGCACATTGCAGTGGAAGATCGATCGACCGTTCGTTTTTTTTGAGAACGTGCTCTCTTACAACAAATACGTGTCGATTTACCATTCCCTGCAGGCAGACGAACCTCGCGGCAACGCCGCAGTCACTGCGCCCGGCGCCGGAGTTAGTCGCAGCTTTCTAAGCTTCCGGTTTCAACCTTTCTCGCGGCTGGAACTGACATTCAATCACAATTACTTTCGGGATATTCCCACGTTTGATCCCCAGTTGATTGGAACCGGCCTGCTCGATAAATATCTTTTTCAGGGTTTTAGCGCGGGCGCGCGCGTGGAAGTCGTGAAACGGGTGTTCCTATATTCGGATCTTGGGAACAGCAATCGGACTGGCGACGCCAAGGATTCACGGAACCAAATGTACGGGGTCACCGTCGAACGGCTTCCCTGGTCACTGCGAGGCGACGCCCATTACGCCAGATTTAACAGTTCATTCGCGGATGGTTCCTATCGGGCATTTTCATTGTCCCGAACCTTCGGGGACAACCTGCGCTTGGAAGGACTCGCCGGCAGCCAATCCTTCGGCTCGGCGCTTTCCTCGAATGACCGTTCGCGGTTCGTAACCGGGAACGTAGAATCCTCGCTCGGTGCGCGCTATTTTCTCCAGGGCGGATTTACGGTTGATCGTGGGCGGCTGTACAGCTATGACCAGTGGATGTTCACGTTGGGATATCGATTCGATTCGAAACAGGGACCCCGATGAGAGTACGGCAGCGTATTTGCGCATTAGAGTGTAGGACGATGCTGTGTCTCGTGGGGGCTCTTTTTCTGCTGAGCCGCAGCATGATGGCGGGCGCAGGCTCCACAGAAGAGTTGCTCACGCGGATGGCTACACATTCGTCAGACGTCGTGCAACAGCTGTCTTCAGTAAAGTGCACCGAGCGGGTAACGCAAGAAAAACTCGCTACGAATGGCAAGATCGAGTTCAAGCAGGAATCAAGTTACGACTACATGGTCATTTTGACTAACTCGGAAGCCGACCTGGCGCTGGAAGAGTCTCGCCTCGTCATTCGGGATGGGAGCAATGAGAAGAAGAAGGATCTATCACTTTTGGTGAGTAATGGCTTTGCAACTCTGTTTCTAGTGTTTCACCCATTTTATTCCAGTAGCTTTCAGTTCACTCGTCTGACCGACGAAACTGTTGAAGGCAAGCTCTTGAGTAGGATTCAGTTCGAGCATGTACGCGGAATGCGCACACCGGCTGCATTGGCACTGCGCGGCAGGGAATTCCCCCTCGAGCTTTCAGGTACGGCCTGGGTCATACCCGAAACAGGTACCATCGTCCGGATTGCTGCAGGAGTTGGAAAGAGCCTGGAGGATGTGGGGCTGAAAACATTCCAGGTTGAAGTTAAATATGAGCCAGTCATATTTCGTGGGGTTGTTCCGAATCATTGGCTCCCCGTGGAAGCCCGCGTCGAGGTGGAGACACAACGCCAGCACTGGCGAAACGTTCATCAGTTTGTCGACTACAACTTGTTTTCCGTAAATACAGAAGAGCGCGTCAGGGACAGAAAATGAGCGCGAATGCCACAGCGACGACAGCAGTAGTCGGCGCGCAAGAGCGCGAACAACGTCATCGATTACGTTTAAAAGTTGGATACACGGTTGCTATATGTGTTGTTCTCGCTGTGGCAGTGTACGGATGGAATTACTACCTGCTGGATTTTACGGACCGCCCATTCTCTGTTAAGCATCAACTGTTGAAACCCAGCGGAGCTGTCGGGGTGAAACTTGGCATAGTCGGTTTTCTGATGTTCCTGGTTATTTTCTTGTATCCGCTACGCAAGCGTTCGGCATGGCTCTTTAGCAAAGGCACTTCGAGACACTGGTTGGACTTTCATGTTCTTCTTGGATTGTCAGCCCCCTTCATTGTCGCGTTGCACGCGTCATTTAAGTTCAATGGCTTCGCCGGCATGGCATTCTGGATTATGCTCGCGGTCTCGCTCAGCGGAGTGATCGGGCGTTATCTTTACGCCCAAATTCCGCGTCGGCTCAACTCGGCCGAAGTGTCACGAAGGGACCTGCAAGACGCACAGATGGAGCTTGCGCGGCAGTTGCAGGAACAGAAGCTGCTGCCGAAAAGTGATCTGGCATCACTGATGCGATTGCCGAGCCCGGATCGAGTCGCAAAACTGCCAATGCTCGTGGCTCTCGGTTACATGATGCTCCTGGACTTGGCGCGCCCTTTTCGCGTTGCCAGAGTGCGCCGGCATGCATTGAGTTGGCTGGAGTGTGTATTTACATTCGGTGGCTTTACGCGCACGCGACACCGCGAACTGGAGGAGGCCATCCGTGTTGCTCGGGAAGAGGCTTCGCTTTCGAAGCGCATATTGTTCCTTACTCGATCGCAACAGGTTTTTAATCTTTGGCATGTCGTCCATCGACCCTTCAGTTATTCGTTTGCAGTGCTGGTGCTGATTCACGTAGTCGTGGTCAGCATGATGGGATTTTTCTAACTCCCCTATGGAAACATTCATTGCATTTCTCATTGCCGCGCTGATCACGCTTGTGTTCTTGCGGGGGTACTTAAAGAACCTGAAGCGGCGGGAAAAACGTGCTCACCAGTCGGCCGAAAAGGGCAAGATATTCTCGGAAGGGCCGAGAAGTCAGCATCCTCATATTGACAGTACACTGTGCATCGGCTGCGGTGGATGCACGTCTGTATGCCCTGAAGGCGATGTACTGGCAATGCTTGGTGGAAAGGCTGCCATTATTAACGGCTATAAGTGCCTTGGCCACAGCTTGTGCTCGGAGGCATGTCCAGTTGGTGCGATCACTATGGTGATGGCGAGTCCGAGCATGGCCGCCAGTGTGCCTTACCTGACGCCGCAATACGAAACTAACATCGAGAACCTTTTCATCATTGGCGAACTGGGCGGCCTGGCTTTGATTAAGAATGCCGTGAATCAGGGCCGTAGCTGTATGGACACTATAACCGCAAAGGTCCGAAACACGAGGCGTTACGAATCCGACGCAGGGTTGTACGATGTTGTCATTGTCGGCGCCGGGCCCGCCGGCATAAGTGCGTCGTTACGCGCTATCGAAAACAATCTCAAGTACATCACTTTGGAACAAGATGAGGTAGGAGGCACGATTGCCAAGTTTCCACGTCAGAAAGTAGTAATGACCAGCCCCGTCGAGTTTCCCTTGTATGGCAAGTTCAACAAGACGGAGCTTTCCAAAGAACATCTTCTTGCATTCTGGGACATGATACTGAACCGCGCCGATTTCAATGTCTCTACAAGCGAGAAGCTGGAAGACGTGAAAAAGGGAATTGATGGCATGTTCACAGTCGAGACCGCGCACAACCAATACCGCGCTGTCGCCGTCGTGCTCGCATTGGGACGAAGTGGCACTCCCCGGAAACTCGGTGTTCCCGGCGAGGACTTGCCCAAGGTGATGTATCGACTGATCGAAGCGGACCATTACATGAACAAAAGAGTCCTCGTTGTTGGCGGAGGAGATAGCGCGGTTGAGGCAGCTGTCGGACTCGCATTCCAGCCAGGCAATCGCGTGACCCTGTCCTACCGAAGAGATTCCTTTAGTCGTCTCAGACCTCGAAACCAACAGCGTATTGAGGATTGCATGCGCAAGGGAACCATTACTGTTGTGTTCAACTCAACTCCGATCGAGTTCCGAGATGGAGCCGTCATTCTTGATGTAAACGGTCAACAGAGGGAGATCGCAAACGATTTCGTCTGGATCTTTGCAGGCGGCACTGCTCCGACCGAGCTACTCAGGAAAATAGGGATTGAATTCGGTACAAAAGACGTCACAGTAGAGGCAAGCGCGGAAGCAAGACAAGCGGCGCTGGAGAAAAAAGGACTAGCGAGCTCCGGAGTCGCAACCTGAGCGGAAGGAATCACGGCCGCCACGCCAAGAACATTTCTAGGTGTCAGTTAACACACACATAGTCGTGAGCACGTCTGTATCGCTGTGGATACGAAGTATTCGAGAGTTAATCTCGTCGAGGTGCCTTCAATGTCCAGAGAGAGCGAGAGGTACATTAAGTTTGGCGCCGCGGTTATTCTGATTCTAACTTCAGTCGGCTTTCTTGCATACGTGGGAGTACAGGAAAGCAAGAGCTATTACGTTACTATTCCCGAACTCAGGGCCATCGGAAGCGACGCTTACAGCAAGCGCCTTCGGGTTGCCGGAAATGTGAAACCCGGCTCAATCAGAAGAGTGGGACTTCGAGTAGACTTTGTCCTGATGGAGCTCGACCACGCGCTCGCAGTGAGCTACACCGGAACGGAAGCGCCGCCAGATACTCTTAAAGACGACTCGCAGGCGCTGGCTGGCGGAAGATTCGGGCCCGACGGAGTTTTCCACGCGACGCAGTTGCAGGCCAAGTGTGCATCTAAGTACGCCGCCAAATCCAGCGCCTTAATACCTGCCTCGGACGGCACTGGAAGAAGGCCTTGATAAAGGGATTGAGTCTCGGCACAAGCATGGTTACAAGGTGCCGCTTAACTCTCCCCTGGCGCGGTATTGTGGAGTACACCGGCTGGCCTCGGACGTGAGATGTCGCCTTAGGATCAGAACGCTGGCTCCCTGTTATGACGATAAGGTCGATGCTCGGCGTGCATTGCGTTAGCGATGTCGTCACTCTTTTCCTCGGTTGCGTGTGCATCAGAATCGGTTACTTTCGTTCAACGTCGAAAAGAATTCCCGATATGCACTATTGAGTGTTGTTGTTAATATTGCCTTCGCGCTACTATCCGTTCAACAGTGACCTTCGAATTGCCTGCGCCATTACTGAAGTTTCCTCTGGCACAAAAGAGCTGAAAGCTGCGTCAAGTTTCGGCCACGTGATTAGTTGAAAAGTGCTGCAAGGTTAGCTCCTTCGTCCCCCTCGGCCTGGTAGGGCCAAATTAGGACGCCGAAGAAGGAAGTAACGACAATGCAGAAGCGCAAGAGCGTTTGCTGTCTATTGGTGGCGGTGTGTTTACTCGTGTTGCCGCGGTCGCTTTCAGCCTATGACGATCCACCTATCCAACTGACCGGCGCTCCTGGCGAGGGAACGTGTGCCGGCTGTCACAATGGCGGTGCCGGTGGCGGGAAGGTGATGATCAGTTTTCCTGGTGGCCTGACATATACTCCCGGCGTGGCACAGCAGCTTACCGTCACGGTTAGCGACGCCGTCCAAAAAGCGTGGGGCTTCGAACTCTCTCCGCGGCTCGCAAGCAACACCAATTCGCCGGCGGGAACGGTGGCTAGCGTCGATACGTCGACCACGGTCGCGACTTCTTCCTTGTTGCAATATCTGAAGCAAACGGGTGCGGCAGGAATCTTTCGAGGCACCACTGGCGGGCATACGTGGACTTTCACCTGGACGCCACCAGCCACAAATGTTGGCAACGTTATCTTCTACGTGGTCGGCAACGCCGCAAATAATGATTTCAGCTCCGGCGGCGATAGCATCTATACGGCCAGTTACACTGTGACACCCGCCGTTGTTGCGCCGTCGCTCTCAGTGACTCCGAGCACGTTGTCATTCAATTATCAGATTGGTGGCAGCACGCCGGCGATGCAAGGCATCACGGTGAGCAGCAGCGGTGCGGCGGTGAGCTATAGTGTGGCAAGCTCAGCGGCGTGGTTAAGCGCGAGTCCAGCGAGCGGGAGCACGCCTGGACTTCCGAGTGTTTCGGTGAATCCTTCGGGATTAGCGGCAGGCACCTACAACGGAACTCTGACCATCACCTCGGCGGGAGCTTCGAATAGCCCACGAACAGTGGCGGTCACGTTGACGGTTACGGCGGCACCATTGCCGACGATCACTGCGACTCCGAGCACGTTGTCATTCAATTATCAGATTGGTGGCAGCACGCCGGCGATGCAAGGCATTACGGTGAGCAGCAGCGGTGCGGCGGTGAGCTACAGCGTGGCAAGCTCAGCGGCGTGGTTAAGCGCGAGTCCAGCGAGCGGGAGCACGCCTGGACTTCCGAGTGTCTCGGTAAATCCTTCGGGATTAGCGGTAGGCACCTACAACGGAACTCTGACCATCACCTCGGCGGGAGCTTCGAATAGCCCACGCACGGTGGCAGTCACGTTGACGGTCACGGCGGCACCATCGACTAACCCGTCCCTGGTAATTAGCCCAGGAAGTTTGTCGTTCGGCTACACCGTGGGCGGGGCTGCACCAGCTTCTCAGACGTTGTCAGTTGGGAGCAGTGGCGCGGCACTGAACTACAGCATCAACACCACCGGTGGCAGCTGGCTATCGGTAGGCTCAAGTTCGGGAGCAACGCCCGGTAGCATCATCGTTACAGTGAATCCATCGGGTCTTGTTGCCGGTACCTACAACGGCACAGTTGCTATAACGGCGGCTGGCGCCTCGAATACTCCGCAGACTGTGCCAGTGACGCTCGTCGTCACCAGTTCTGGTGCTGCCATCCTCAACGTAAAACCAAAGACCCTGTGGTTCTACTATCAGGCGGGTTATTCGGGAACATTGACCAAGAATGTCCGGGTATCGAGTAGTGGGCCACCGGTCGCGTTCACTGCTGCCAGTTATGGAGGAAGCTGGCTTACCGTTACTCCTGCTGGCGGCACTACGCCAGGAACCGTAAACGTCTCAGTCAATCCTGAGGGTTTGGCGAAAGGCAAGTACACCGGAGTACTCAACGTCAGCGCTCCGGGGGCAACCACAGTTTCTACACCGGTTATCTTGCGAGTTATATCGGGATCCGAGGTAGGGGGAGAAACTGAAGGCTCTCTCGCTATTCCCGTGATTGATGACCAGGAAGACTCGGGCTCAGTCACCGCTTCATGGGTCGAGGGAGCAGGAGTTCCAGTTAGCAGTCCAACCGATACGAACAATGAAGGTCTGCTGCTTATGAAAAACAGCACCGGCTCGACCCGCGCCCGGGTCGGGGTTTCGATCCGGAATGTCGGGGGATCGAGCCTGACGCAGCTGGGCTTCGATGTTCGGGCAGGCAGCCAATGCGGCACCTATGGCGCAATGTTCCTGGTTGTGACCATGGATGACGTGGTGCATAAGGTTGGAGGTTGCGGCAAAGGCAGCATTCAGTCTTCGCCGGCCAGCGGCTGGAAGCGTGTTCGCTTCAATCCAACCGATCCAACTCAAGCGACTCCCCCAATTGCTCCGGGCGCCAGCGTCAAGACCATCCACGTGATGCTTGGCGAAGGCCCAGACACCGGCTCGGGATTGCTGGTGCTGGATAACATCAACGTCAACGGCAAATTCATCGGAAAGGAATAGACCGAACAATAAAACAGGGCCGGCATGTCAATCCTGACAAGCCGGCCTCTTTTTGTGTGTAAGCATCACAGCCGGACGAAACGCCGCTGACGGGGCAATTTGCTTTCTATGATCGATGCTGCGTCTGATCCGTCAGTTTGCCTTTTCAGGAGCAATAAGTCCCTGTCGGATCGCGTAACGAACCAAGCCCGCGACTTCGTGAATTTGCGTTTTCCGCATGATATTCATCCGGTGCGACTCTGCAGTTTTAGAGCTGATAGTCAACAGGCTCGCGATTTCTTTTACGTTCTTGCCTTCGGCAATTAACTGAAGAACCTCGCGCTCACGGAGGCTGAGGGGATCGGCGGGTGCGTCAGCTTTGGCCAGATATGCATCAACCACAGCCCGAGAGATTCCCGGACTAAAATAGATTTCGCCTTTGCTGACGGCTTCGATCGCCTGAATCAGACTCGAAACGGCCCTGCTCTTGAGAACATAAGCGGCTATCCCGGCACGCAATCCGGCTAAAACGTAGCGCTCATCTGTGTACATGGTCAACAACACAATTCTCGTATTACGTGAAAGCTTTTGAATCTCGCGAGCAGCATCAATGCCATTTAACAAAGGCATCGAAATGTCCAGGACCGCGAGATCCGGTTGCAGTCTCTTGGCGAGCCTGATTGCCTCGATCCCATCCGCAGCTTCCCCAATCACGTGAAAGCCCTCATCACTGAGAAGACGCTTCAATCCATCGCGGAGAATAGCATGATCGTCGGCGAGCAGTACCTTCGAGGATAATCTCTGGGTTGGCATGATGTTCGGTGCGACTCTTTACCAGACGGCGGTTTCAGTTCAGGACGAATGCTCCAAGCGAGGGTGCGATTTTCAGCATCTGGCAAACTTCATCGGTGCACCTGCAGCACAAGAAAATAGAGCACTCGCGTCGTGTACGCAATCAGGACTTTCCTCAATCCATGCGTGAGGAAGCCTGAGTTGCGAGTCTTCACTGGTTGCGTGATCGTCGTTGAAAAGCCTGCGACTCAGACTGCCGTGGAGCTTGTCAGCCTGAGGCGTGCGCGAGCAAGGGGCACCGCGGCTGCTTCGAAAAACGCTAACGACTCGGGTCCTATCAGGGATTACCTGATTGTGACGTTTCGTCGCGCTCAGTTATTCTCCACCACTGTTCCATGGCAGCGGGGGTGAAACGCGCTTTAGGGCGGTCGCCTCCTGTGAAACGGAGCAAGTGGATGCGATGAAACAATGCAATAGGAGCTGAAAGAAGAGGATGAAAGACCCGCACGATGTCTTACATCAGAAAGAATCGGAGATGTATTGGCTTAAGACTCAAATTCAGGCTCTTCACTCGGTGATTCCGTTGCTGGCTGATGAAACGGATTTTGAGGAATTCGGGCTTGCGACCCCGTGTTTTATGAGAGTGGCGCCGACGTCGCGAGTGGGGTAATTCGGTGCTTGCTAACTATCGCCAGTGACCGACTCTGGCCGCCTATCTAACATTTCTGGCAGATTTGTAAAAGCTGCGGCGTTGACTCGGCGTCCGCGTCGCACCCGGGGTGTGATAGTCAAGGCGTTTCCCGCTTTGGCTAATCCGCCCCGGAGTTGCATAGCGGTAGTCCTTCCTTTTACAAACTGATCCTGGCGTGAAATGGGACATTACACTCGGTAATAAGACCAGAGAATTGGTGTTCGCGAGAAATTCTCATTCTTCCTTTACTCTCGTGCCTCCAGAGTAGATAAGCTCAAAGGGTTTGAAACTCTTTCCTGAAATACGCCGGGAGTCGTCGGTAGAGGTTTCACAGGGGCTGAAGCCCGCAAGGTTGTTCAACTTGTGCGGCACGACTGAAGTCGTGCCCTGATACGAATCTGTTGAGATACGCCCTCCTAATTAAGGTCATTCACTCAATTAAGGTCATTCACTCAGAATGCCCGATATTGTTCGAAACCCGCCGCTGGCTGGCTATTTCATCGATCAGCATCGTCCTTAGACGACTCTCAATTAATTTTGAGACCACGAATGCCTCTAAATCAGGGTTTTCCCGATTGTGCTCTGGTATGCCCGGGAATAATCTGAGCGCGTAAATGGCGTTGGCTGGCCACTACTTCCAACGCGCATTCTCCTACTGGTTCTTTCAGTAAGCAAGAAATGTTGATGCTGTGAAACGGCGCCGAGGGAATTGCCACGGCATTTGGCTCTCTCTACCGGCGGCAGGGTCGTCTTTACGTTTGAACGTTCGGCGTATAACGCCGAGGAGGGTACGATGTCTCTCAGAGATAAGCTTCGCGAAACTTTCAAGTCGGCCGTAGTTCTGGTGCTGACTATTACCTTGGTCATAACGACCATGCCGCCCGCCGCTATGGCACAACAGGGAGGGGTAATTACGAATGGGTCGCAGACCCAGCCGACATATATCGCTCCCACAAGTGAGGCCGCCGCCGGGGTGCCGGGTACGTGGTTCACGACGCCGCCCTTCAATTTTGGGGTTTCGCCGAGCTTTCTGTTTGAGCCAGAATCACCGTATGCTTCCCTTAAGGAAGTCCCCACGTGGAACGAGGTCGAGCAGGTTTTGGACAACCCATACCGGTTTGCCGTCGACCCAAATACTCCTGGCAACTTTGACGGATATCCGTCCTACCGGACGACCATCACACGCCGCCCGAACCTTACCGCAGGTTCGAGTTTGCTCAGCCCGGGACCTGCTCTGCCGCAGTTCCTTATTCATCCGCTGAACTACAATCCGGGCACCGGCGAAGAGATGAGGATATTGAACCCGGGTTTTCCCGGCGGACCTTTCGCTTTGCCCTTCCAGCTGGTTAATTGTGCTATCGCGCCTTTGACACCCGGTTGCCAGGGATCGACCGATCCGAATAAGTGGGCGTGGACCTACCACACCGTGAATATCAGCCCCGGCAGCCCTCGCGTGCAGGAGACAGCGGTCGATTACGACGGTCCCATTGGCCGGGATCCGTACGGGTGCGTGGTCAACCTGGAACTTATTCCGCCTGAAGGGACGCAGCTTTGCGGATTTGATCCCGGCGAGCCTCGCTACGCTGGCTTTGGACTCTTCAACGGCAGCGGGTATTCGACTCCGGCGGTTCGCTTCTTACCATCAGCGCCAGCACCGAGCCCCGCAACGCCAATCACCACGCAGCGACTGTACGATCCCGCAGGGCGCGGAACCATCAATCCACGGAGCCCCAACGGCTTTGGCGGTCTACGCAAGCCCTCGCTGCGCACATCGGATGCCGGCGGGAATTCCGCTGCGCCGAATTACCTGGTGAACACGAAACTCACCCCCACGAGCCCCGACAGCACGATGCCGTCTACCGAAAACGACTATTATCGGCCGAGCGGCGGGACTCTGGCTGGTTCTGCAGGTGCGGGCATTCCGCTGGGCAGAAACGCTGCCATCGCACTGGGCAAATCGCTTTTCTGGGATATGCAAATTGGCAGTGATGGCGTCCAGTCTTGCGGCACTTGCCATTTCACCGGCGCCGGCACAGACACCCGAACCAGGAACCAGATCAACCCGAACCACTTTGGAGTGAATGGATTCTCTGCGCAGATCGATTTACATGGTTCCAACACGGCTAACCAGGATTTGGCGATAGCCGACTTCCCGTTCCACAAGCTTGCTAATCCCGACATCGCTGGGGATCCCGCTTGCTCTAGCCCGATTATTGCCAATGTTTCGAGTGTGACGCCGGCGTTGGACCATCCCGTCTCCGGTAATTTCACAGTGTGCGATGCCGGCAATATCCTGCATGATATCGATGACGTGTCATCCTCGATGGGTGTGATCTATGGCACGTTCCTTGATATACAAACGCCCGGCGCCGGCGCATTTAGTCCGCCGACCAACGGCGTAGCCGCGCTAAAGCCAGACCTGCGCGGTCACACAACCGACCCGATTTCTGAGTTCCAGGGTTTTCGACGAGTTGAGCCTCGCAACACGCCTACGATGCAGGCTGCAGGGTTCAATTTCGACAACTTCTGGGATGGCCGTGCCCGCCATGACTTCAACGGTGGCAGCGTGTTTGGTGCGGCTGATCCGCAAGCGCACGTGTGGATCAATAACGGCGGATCGCTCACCTCGACCCGTCAACTCATCAAGTTCACCAGCATTGCCTCCTTGGCCACCGGGCCGGCGCTGAGTGAATTTGAAATGTCCTTCCAGGGCCGCAACTGGTCAAAGCATGGCAAAAGACTGCTGCAGGCGGGAATCACTCCTCTAGCCAACCAGCTAGTGGATCCGACTGACAGTGTGCTTGGTCCGTACTCGAACCAGCCCGGCAACCCCAGCGCCAGATGCAGCACTGCAACGGCGTTGGCTTCACGGGCTGTCGGCAAGCCTGGCCTGTGCGTAACCTATCCAGACCTGGTCCGGGCGTCGTACTTCCCGGCCCTCTGGTCTAACACCGCGCAGCACCTCAACGGATGCTACACAGACGGCGATCTACTCCATGCCGCGAATCAGTGCAGCGCGGTTGGCGTAAACGTTGCTATCCCGGTGCTCAACGGCTCGGGCAGCGTTGTCAACAGCAGCGCTGATCCATTTGATAACTATGTGCTCTCGCTCGATACTACTGGACCTTCGGATCCGGCAAATACCAACCAGTTCTCCCAGATGGAAGCGAACTTCAGCATGTTCTGGGGATTATCGGTTCAAGCGTGGGTCAACCTGCTGGTTCCGGATGACACTCCGTTTGACCGATTCCTCACGGCAAACCCGGACGCGTTCATGAGCTTGGGCGACACTTCGGAGGCTTTGCTGGTGGATGATCTCGTCAATTGCACTTCTGCCACGCAGCGGAACTGCTTTAGAGAATCCGGCGCCTTCAAGCGCGATGCCAACGTTGTAGCGCTGCACGACTGCACGGCGCCCGGCGGAGTCGGCTGCGTTTCGACTCCAGCTCCTGGGACGCGTAATCCAACCGATCCTGATCCCTTGCTTGGGGCCGATATCTTCTTCGCCTCGAACCTGTCACTCAAGAACCCTAACTTCCGGAGCGGGCGATGCGGTGCGTGCCACAACATGCCAACTCTGACAGACCACACGGTGCCGTTCACTCACAAGGCGCAGCTTCCTGACTTCGCTTCCGAATTCAGTCCGGCGGCGCCAGGAGTTGAACTGTTAACCGAACCACTGGGCAGGCTTCGCATGATATCGGGCTTCCTGCTGGAATCCGAAATCAGTGAGACTGGCCAGGACGCGGTTGAGCGCCGGTTCATTAACCAGAGTCTCGCGCCTAACCCTGGAAACGGCTATGCCTACCCTGACGGTGTCTTCAACCCAGGCACGGGCCCTGACGGCTTCACTGGGGCAGGGCAAGCGTTCATCGATAACGGTGTTTATAACCTTGGAGTACGACCGATTGCCAACGATATAGGCCGCGGAGGCACAGATGCCTTTGGCTGGCCGTTGTCCTTGGCGTCATTGTTAATGAAGAACCTTGGCGGCCCGGCTTATGAACCTAACGTTCCGCCTAATTCAATCACTGGCGACCCAGGCAGAGGTTCTGGACCAATGCAGACGTTTGATTCAAGTTTGGGTCCAGAGGGCGGTCTGTTCGAGGAATCCGGACACGACCAGCAACTCAACCCAGGCGGCACCGACGAAGCAGCGAATCCCCAGCTGCCTGATTACCTGGCACCGTTCGCTCCCGGAATCGTGGTGGGCGACTCGCAGCCAGAGCTCGATGAACCAGACGCTGGAATCAACACTCTCACAGATGTGGCGCTGGCGGAAGGGTTCATTGACGTAATCGGTCCGGTAAGTCCTTCGGCGACAAAGAACGAGGCCCTCAACATGGGCGATACACAGTTGATGGGAACGTGGCCAGTAGTCAATCGAGTCATCCGGGACGGCGCTTTCAAGGCCCCCCAGTTGCGCAACGTTGAACTTTCGGGTCCATATTTCCACAACGGCGGCATGTTGACCCTGCGGCAGGTGGTGGACTTCTATGCCAGGGGCGGCGACTTCCCGATCACGAATGCGCAGCACCGGGACTTCCTGCTCACGAACCTGAACATCGAGGCGCAGTCGAATCTTTCCGAAGAGGAGAAGGTTGCCCTGGTGGACTTCCTGTTGCAACTGACCGACGAACGTGTAGCGCACGACCAGGCACCGTTTGACCATCCCGAGGTCATCGTCCCCGTGGATGGCACAGCGCCTGACAACGACAACGGCCGTGCGGCCCTGCTGGCGAAAACAGCGCCAAATACTTGCGGCGCGGGCGGTGCGGATAACGGAGCATGCTACCGGGATGTACCGGCAGTAGGCACCAACGGCTTCGTAGCTCGGGAGCCGGCTTTCCTGAACCTGACTAACCAGCGTCTCTCTCGCGGGGCCGTGGTGCCGGGAACAGGCGATGCTTTAGCAACTCACGACTCACAGTACTCGGAGTAAGAGTATCGGTGACCTGCTCATCCCCTTCTCTAACCGGAGAAGGGGATGAGTTTTATAAACGGCAGGATTCGTGCAACAATGCGTTGAGGTATTTCAGAATGACTGTTAATCGTTGTACCCATATTTTGGCCGTCTCGGCCCTAATGTTGTTCCTCTTAAATCTCCAGCAGGCCTCGCCACAGACAACCAGCTCAGACAGCGGTGGCCTGAAAGCCATCAACGTCTCCTTCAAATTTGATCCTGGACCGACCTATGGAGGGCCAAGCTGGGTTTCGCCGGCTACCTTCAGCAGTCCTGCCCAGGAAGGGAAGGAAGCGGTGGTTGAAGCAAGAGTCCAGGGGATTAACGACCAGGGAAAACAGGTAAAGATAAACCCCGAATGGAGTGCGTCAGATCCCGATATGGTCGCGGTCTCGCCGATTCCCGGGCAAGACGGTCAGTTCCGCATCACCGCAAAACGGGCGGGAGAGAGCAAGCTAAAAGTTGCGGCGCAGGGAATCTCGAAGGAACTGGTGGTCAAGGTTAAGTCGGTGAACAAAGGGATCGCACTGCAGGTCGAGATCACTCAACCCAAAGCCGAAGCGCCTGCTGCTGTCGCCACCAACAAGGCAGCAGCCACGATCGAGGAGACCCCCAAGTTCAAGAGCGAGAAAGAAAAGGCAAGTTATGCGGTAGGGATGAGCATGGCCGCTGCGATTCGCAAAGAAGCCATTGATGTGGACGGAGATATGGTGGCCCCGGGGGTTAAGGAGTCGCTGGCTGGCGGAAAGACGATGCTTACCGAACAGCAAGCCAGCGCAGCCGTGGTAAACCTCCAGCAGAGCAGGCAGGTCACGCAGGTTTTCGAAAAACGATCAACCTTGATATTGGCGGCGGAGAAGAACCAGAAAGAAGGAGCAGCTTTTCTGGCAGAGAACCAAAAGAAAGAAGGCGTTGTTACGCTGCCAAGCGGGTTGCAGTATAAGGTCATCAAGGCTGGGGCGGGGAAGAAACCGGCGTTGGGTGATCTTGTCGTTTGCAATTATCGCGGGACATTCCTCGACGGGACGGAGTTTGATAGTTCCTTCAAGCGCAACCAGGCAGCGACGTTCGCAGTCCGTGGGGTTGTTAAAGGTTGGAGCGAGGCGCTGCAGTTGATGCCCGAGGGTTCCAAGTGGCAAATCTTTATCCCTTCCCAATTAGGCTACGGTATCCGTGGCGTTAAGGGGCACATCGGACCGAATGCAACGCTCATCTTCGAAGTGGAGCTCGTCTCGGTTCAGAGCAAAGCCCAGACTGCGGTTTCGCAGGTTGGCGTAGAACCTCAACACCAGTAAGAATCAATTATCAGGATGATCATGCAGATAACAACGCAATGGAAGTTAGCTCTGGGGATGGCACTGCTTCTGGGGACAGCCGCCGCGCAACAAGCCCCGTCGCCCACGCCGGTGGAAAACAACGCTGAGGGCAAGGCTTCGGCAGTCAAGGACGAAGTGAAGTCCGCAGTCAAGACTGAGGAAAAAGCATCTGCAAGCGCGGAAGCCCCTGGCGCCGGCTTCACCAGCCGAAAAGAAAAAGTGAGCTACGCCTTAGGGGTCGATTTGGCGAGCCGACTGCAATCCCAGAGCTTCGATGTTGATCCGGAGCTAGTAGTGAAAGCTCTGCAGGAAGCGCTGGCCGGGAACAAACTCAGAATGACCGGCGAGGAAATCGCTGCAGTTCTCAGAGGGTTCGAAGAAGACCAGAAACACGACTACCAGCACGCGGTCAGCATGGTCTCTGAAAAGAACAAGAAGGCTGCCGAAGCGTTCGTCGCGGAGAATGTGAAAAAGGAAGGTATCGTAACCCTGCCCAGTGGGTTGCAATACAAGATACTCAAGAAGGGCGACGGAAAAACGCCGACTCTGAACGATAAAGTTGTGTGCCAGTACCGCGGAACACTCCTGGATGGGAAGGAGTTCGATAGTTCCTATAAGCGCAACCAACCCGCCACCCTGCCAGTGAAGGGAATTATTAAGGGATGGTCCGAGGCCCTGCAACTTATGCCGGTGGGGTCCAAGTGGCAGCTGTTCATTCCGCCGCAGTTGGGCTACGGCGAGAAGCTGGTAGGCGGCATCGGGCCCAATGCTATGTTGGTTTTCGAAGTGGAGCTGCTTTCTATCGAAGAAGCGGTGGCAGCCACGCCCCAACCGGCGCCGGTGCTGGAGAAGAAGGATTCGGCAGTAGCCGATCCTAAGAAAATGTGACTGCTTTGTAATGGCAGCGCAAGTGCAGGCAGTGATCTATCAATGATGTTGTCGGGGCGGCGATCCCGACGGTTTTATCGGCTTCGTCGGCCAAAATGGGAGACGGGAGACGATACCTGGGATCGCGGTATGACTCCACTCGCGAGAACGAGTAACAGGAGCCATGGGTGGAGTTCCAGCTTGCCCTCCCCTAAGTGAGTTTGCGGAACTCCATCTGCATTTTTGGTGATGCGAAGTGGAGGAACCTGCTTTCTTCCGCCGCGCAGAACAGCAGGTTTCTCCACTCCGCAGGATTGTCCGCTTCGCGAACAATCCTGCTACTGTCGAAGTGACAATGGGTGTGGAGTGTCACAATATTATGCAAAGCTGAATAGGACAAGAATAAATGAGCAGGGGCGTATTACAACAGAAAGTCGGGATTTGTGGTCGGGTGTTGGTTGCCGTGCTGCTAGGAGCTGGCATCGCTTCTGCGGCTGATCTCGTCGGAACCGTTGGGAACGGCACTACGGGAAGACCCGCCGCGGGTGATGAAGTTGTGCTGCTCACTCCTTCCGAGAGTGGAATGAATGAGGTAGCGCGCGTCAAGACCAACTCCGCCGGACGATTCCGCTTCGCCGAGGGCGATGTAAAACAGATGTACCTGCTTCGCGTGACGCATCAGGGTGTCACTTATCACAAGCTTGTCGGCCCCGGTCCCACTTCACTGCTGGTCTATGACGTTGCCGAGAAGGTGGGCGGCATCAGCGCAGTAATGGACGTGCAGCGCTTCGAGGCAACCGAGGATACGTTGGAGATCAAGCAATTGATCACCATGCGCAATGCCTCCAAACCGCCACGCACGCTGATGAATGATCGCCCATTCGAAATTCAATTGCCGCCGGAAGCGCGAGTCGAGTCAGGACTCGTGCAGGTAGAGGATGCGCAGCCTCTGAAGCAACGCCCCAGCCTTGGTGAACAGAAGGGGCATTACTACTTTTCCTATCCGTTGCGTCCTGGCGACACTCGCTTCGCGGTGGTGTATCGGATGCCCTACGCGGGGAAAGCGCTGATTGAGCCGAGGATCCGCAACGCTGATGAGAAATTTGTAGTCATGTTGCCAGAATCCATGAAGTTCGAACCGAACGCTTCGGGATTCTTTAAGCCGATGGCGGGCGTTTCACAGGATAATGTGCAAGCGACGGACCCGCTAAGTCCCGGCCAGATATTAGCGTTCCGCATCTCTGGAACAGGCATGCTTGCCGAACTCCAGGGTCGTCGGGATGCACAGAAGATGCCAGCAAAGATTGCTGGTGGCGGGCTTGGACCTCCGAGCGAGATGCCCGACCCTCTGAATGATCATCGCTGGATCATTTTGAGCGGACTTGCTGCGGCAATGTTAATGGGCGCCGTGTTCATCGTGAGGAGACCGTCGGGATCGAGAACGGCCGAACGAGAGATGGTGCCAGTGTCGAGACAACCGAAAGAGAGCACGAAACGACGGAAGGTTGGATCTGATCGTTCTCGTAAACATCGGACCACTGGTTAAAAGATTAAGGTGATCGCGGTCGAACGTTCCAATCTCGACAGCACGATCACAGATCGCAGCTGAATGGCTCGCGCTTGCCTAACAACGAGTGACAGGCTCTCGCCGAGAAGGAGTGACTGTATGCGGTGGACAATGCTGCTCGGATTTGGCCTGTTAGCCGCTACCGCACTAGCGCAAGACGCTTCCTTGCCGGCCGCGAACGTACAACCAGTGACGGCGGCGTCCTCTGACACGGCTCTGAGTGTCGGGTACGTGCTTTCAGGGCCGATCATGATCTCCTACCAAAATGGGCAACTGGCGCTAGATGCGCAAAATGCGAGTTTAATCGACCTCCTGCATGCGATCAGCAGCCAGACTGGCGCGTTGTTCGACATCCCCCCAGCGGCGGATGAACGAGTGGTCGTCCGGTTGGGGCCAGGGAAGATACAGGACGTTCTCGCAGCATTTTTAAACGGGTCGCATTTCAATTACGTCTTCATCGGATCTGCTGGTGACCCGAACAGGTTGGCGCAAGTCATCTTGTCTCCGCGAACCGCCAGTAAGCCAGTGAGCACTGTCGCGGTCCAGCCTGGAGGTACTGATCGACGCACGTCCCCGCCGGTGCCTGGCCAGACTCTCGCCGCCCAGCAGCAGCCGCGGCAACAGCTGGCGCAGGTTCACCTTCCGTCCTGTGCGGGATGCGATGGGAATATGGGAGGAAACGTCCCGAACGCAACGAGTAGTGCGGAACCGAGCGGTCTACCGAAAGGTCTTCCTGCTCAAAGATTGCCGCACAGACATGGGCATAGATCTCGGTAGGTGACACGTGCTCAGCCTCGGGCTTGCCTGACGCAGGCAGGATGCGAGACGGAACGACAAATGTGGTTGGGGAGGAACTCAAATGGAAAATACAGATTCAACGAAGGTCGATGAAGGAACACAGCAGGTTGTTGACGTAACGGAACTTGGAGCAAACTCGGGCAAGTCGGCTCCGATTTTCCGAGGGCTGGGGCTACCTTGCTCAGATTGCGGGGCGTACTATCCTGCGAACCTGTCCGAGTGCCCAATTTGCCGCTGTACCGAACGGACCTCGCCTGCAGCTGTGCCGCTATTGCCAGGAGGTAGAGCAGGCCTCGCTTGGTCAAGGACGGACGCTTCCGGCACCGCATAAACAGCGCCTTTAGAGCAGTAAACTCTCGATTCACCATGTCGCGACACTCCTCATCGCTAGCATAATCAAAAACCAGTGCGGTCATAGCCTGTGCGGTCCGATTGTGAACCGCGAACGGGCAATCCTTCCATAATCTGGAAAGGGCAGTGGTCGCCAACAAATCTGAACCGAAACGCCACTTTGCAGCAAGAAGCCCCAGCCTTTCAGCCGTTTGGCGATCTCGTGAGCAACTCCCGATTGATGGGTGGGAAGAACCAATAACACAGTTTGGTCGACCTTCAGAGGAGATGACTCACCAACCCCAAGGCCGAATCCGCATCGAAGAGACGAGGTACCTCAAGGGATGCGATGAAAGCAGCCGGATTTCTCCTGACACTGATTCTTGCGGGGACTCTCGCAAATGCCGCCAGCGCCAGCCATGATCTGTTCTCCGCGACGCTGGGGAGCGGTAATCACAGTCGTTTTCCCGCGATCAATACCGCCGAAGCCGACGCTGGCAACGACGACTCGGCAAAGCAGCCACCGCCGGTCTTAGACCGCCGTGACCGCATCTTTTATCCCGGAGACACGGAGCGGGCAAAGCCGCTCCTGCGGAAGTTGTTCCTGAACATTGCGCTCGATCAGAAAGATATCTTCACCAGCCCCTTTCACGTAAATCGGCATAATGTTTTGGAATGGTTGGTGCCGATGGCGGCAACGGGAGCATTCATTGCCAGCGATACCCACATCGCGAATGCTTTTGAAAACAGCCGTGGGCAGGTCCGCTGGGGTGGCCGTATTTCCAATATCGGCGCCTCGTACACATTGATCCCTATCGTGGCTGGCTCATACATC
>Ga0137366_10000893_pt1 | contig 21128 bp, 15 predicted proteins | sample SagtaG_8_FD_104938 | JGI IMG/M metagenome (GOLD analysis project Ga0137366, IMG submission 104938) | Vadose zone soil microbial communities from Sagehorn Ranch, Mendocino, California, USA - Sage1_L_60_16 metaG | ecosystem: Environmental > Terrestrial > Soil > Vadose zone | place: USA...
CGCCCGCCCCCGCACGGGGAGGTTTCTTTGCCCCAGCCTCAACGCTCGCTTTCAGCGCCAGCATCACTCGCGACAACTCGCCCCCGGAGGCGATCTGTTCCAAAGGCCACAGCGGCTCGCCCGGGTTGGTGGAGATCAAATAGACCACTTGGTCGAAGCCGGAGGCGGACCAATTCCGTTCGTCGTCAGTTCCGTTCACGTCGATCTGGAATTTTGCTTTCATGGCCAGATCGTTGATCTCGGCTTCGACGAGTTTTTCGAGTTTGCGCGCTGCCTCATAACGCTTCCGGGAGAGATTGCGCGCAGCTCTGAGGTAAACCTCCCCGGCCTCGGACAACTCGCCGCGCAATAGCCGCAGGGTCTCATCTTTGTTTTCCATCTCGGAGAGCTTCTGCGCAACGTCTATGCCTTGGCGGATGACGTCGTCTAAAGCCGGTCCGTATTTGCGTTTCAATCGGTCCAGCAGCGCCAACCGGTCTTCGACTTCAGACAGATGCTCAGGTGATGCCTCAATGCCTCCGGCGTAGTCACGCAGGCTGGCGCCGACATCCTCCACGCTGATGCGGGCAGTCTCCAGCGCGCCCAGGGCCTCGTGAAATTTCGGCTCAAAGCGCGACAGTTCCTCCAGATGTTTCTGGGCGGCGCGCAAGGAAGAGGATGTGGAAGCCGAACCTTCATACAACAAATCGAAAGCCTGCATCGCGGCGGTGTAGATTTTTTCCGCGTTGGCTAAAACACGCTTCTCCACTTCCAGTCGCTCGTCCTCCCCGGCTTGCACCCTGGCTTCCTCGATCTCGCGTTTTTGAAAAGTCCACAGGTCGAGCAAACGCAACCGGTCCTGCTCATTACGCTCAAGCTCTTCGATGCGATTGGCAATGGATTTCCACGCGGAAAATGCTTCAGTAGTCGCGCTCACTTCGGATCCCGCACAAGCATCCAGCAACTCGAGCCGAGCCGCAGCGTCAAACGAGAGCAGCGACTCATTCTGCGCGTGGATGCTGGCCAGGTGCGGCGCCAACTGCTTCAGAACGGCAACCGTGGCCGGCTGATTGTTGACAAACACTCGCCCCTTGCCGCCGCTGGCAATCTCCCGGCGGAGAATCAACGACGCATCGTCGGCGTCAAGGCCATTGGTTTCGAGCACGCGGTCGATGATCTTATTATTATTCGCTTCAAATACGGCCGAGATCACCGCCTTCTCAGCGCCCGAACGAATGATGTCGCTGGAAGCCTTCTCTCCCAAGAGTAGAGAGAGCGCGTCAATCAGGATGGACTTCCCTGCCCCGGTTTCACCGGTCAACAGATTCAGCCCTGGCGCGAACTCCACTGCCAGGTTGTCTATTACGGCATAGTTCTCCAGCCTCAGTTCGATCAGCACCGGCAGTCCTGGGAAGCAGAAGTAAACCGCTGACAGGCGCAGCATAGCATGACGGGCAAAGGCTGGTTGTAAGAAATCAAGGTAGGTCTTTTGTCATTCCTCCGCGCCGCCTGCGCGACTTGCCGGAATGACAAAGGGCTGGTTGAGCATATAATGGCTCGTTATTTTTTGATCCCATATCAACTGGAGCTAGCCATCCATGTCACGTCTCGGGGCCCGCGTCGTCTCCGTCGTTTTTTCATTAGTCGCCGCTTTCACGCTGGTTGCATTGCCATTGCATGCCCAGCAAGAGAACCCACAGGCTTTTCCATTCATGAATCCATCGCTCTCTGTGGAGCAGCGCGTCGACGACCTGATTGGCCGCATGACTTTGGAAGAAAAAGTTTCCCAGATGCGCGATCATGCCGCGCCCATTGCTCGCCTAGGCGTTCCGAAGTATGACTGGTGGAATGAAGGGCTACACGGTGTCGCCTTCGCCGGCTATGCAACCAATTTTCCCCAGGTGATCGGCATGGCCGCGACTTGGGATACCGACCTTGTGCACACCATGGCTGAGACCATTTCCACCGAGGCACGAGCCAAGTACAACCAGGCCATGCGCGAAGACCACCATGAAATGTTTTTCGGCCTCACCTTCTGGGCGCCAAACATCAACATCTTTCGCGACCCGCGCTGGGGACGCGGCCAGGAGACCTACGGCGAAGATCCTTTTCTTACCGGCCGGATGGGTGTGGCGTTTGTCAGCGGCATGCAAGGAACCGATTCGAAGTACTTCAGAGTCGTTTCCACACCCAAACATTATGCGGTTCACAGCGGCCCCGAGCCGCTACGCCACGGCTTCAATGTGAACGCATCTCCGCACGACCTCGAGGACACGTACCTGCCTGCCTTCCGCGCGACAGTGACTGAAGCTCACGCCCAGTCCGTAATGTGCGCTTACAACGCGATCGACGGCGCGCCCGCCTGCGCCAACACCTTGCTGCTGCGCGATCACCTGCGCGACGCCTGGAAATTCGATGGCTACGTGGTGAGTGACTGTGCCGCAGTTGCCGACGTGAACACCGGCCATCACTATGCGCCGGACATGGCCCACGCGGCGGCGGCGGCTGTGAAAGCTGGCACCGACATTGAGTGCGGTTTCGGTCAAGGTCAGGCCTATCCAGCGCTGGTGGAGGCGGTCCATCAAAATCTGGTTACGGAAGCTGATCTCAACAACGCTTTGCGCCGCCTGTTCCGCGCGCGCTTCAAACTCGGCATGTTCGATCCGCCGTCCAGTTATGCCTACGGCGGCATTCCGATGAGCGAAGTCAACTCGCCCGAGCACCGGCAACTTTCGCTGAAAGCTGCCCGGGAAGCGATTGTGCTGCTGAAGAACCAGAACCACACGCTGCCTCTGAAAGCCAACATCGCTCGCATTGCCGTGGTCGGCCCAACGGCTGAGTTGGTGCAATCGCTGCAAGGCAATTACAACGGGCCGCCGCCGGCGCCGGTCTATCCGCTCAATGGGATTGAAAAGCAGTTTTCATCGTCCAAGATCTCGTACGCGCAGGGATCGACCCTGGTGGAGAATTTCTCCATGCCGATTGAGCACACCGCGCTGCATCCCACCAGCGGCCCCGGCAGCGGACTCACCGGCGAATACTTCAGTTCGCCCGACCTCAGCGGGCAACCCGTGCTCACGCGCGCCGACCGAAACGTAAATTTCAATTGGGACAAAGTCATTCCGGTCGATGGACTGCAACGCAATAACTACTCGGTGCGCTGGAGCGGCACGTTCGTTCCCCCGGCGGCGGGAGATTACAAGCTGGGTGTCCACGTCAACTACTGTTATGCCTGCGAGAATGCAGAAGGCTTCAAGCTTTTTCTGGATGGAAAGGTGCTGGTCCAGAGCGACGAGAAAAAGACTGGCGAACGGGGCGAGGTGATACAGGCTTCCGTGCACTTCGCCGACACCACCGCACACCCGATCCGCCTGGAGTACTTCCACCATACCGGCAGCGCCGGAATCGACCTCACCTGGCAAGCTCCTGCGGCGGTTCTGCGCGATGAAGCCGTCGCCGCAGCCAAGCAGTCGGATGTGACCATTGCCTTGGTTGGTCTTTCCCCTTCACTCGAAGGTGAGGAAATGCCGGTGAAGCTGGAGGGCTTCAGTGGCGGAGACCGCACCTCGATCGATTTGCCGGCTGCGCAAGAAGACTTGCTGAAAGCGCTGGCGGCGACTGGCAAGCCGCTGGTGGTGGTGCTCCAGAATGGCAGCGCTCTGGCGGTCAATTGGGCCCAGCAACATGCCAATGCGATTCTCGAAGCATGGTATCCAGGGGCGGAAGGCGGCACCGCCATCGCCGAGACTCTGGCTGGAGACAACAACCCCGCAGGGCGTCTTCCCCTGACCTTCTATTCGTCTCTAAGCCAGGTGCCGCAGTTTGAAGAGTACTCCATGAAGAACCGCACCTATCGCTACTTCTCCGGCAAGCCGCTGTACGGGTTTGGCTTTGGACTCAGCTATACGACTTTTGAGTACAACAACCTGAAGATTGCATCTTCCGTGAAGGCTGGTGATCCGGTTACGATTGAAGGAGACGTGAAAAATACTGGCTCAATCGCTGGAGACGAAGTGGTTGAAGTTTACCTCATGCAACCCAAGGAATTTGAGACTCCGCTGCGAACGCTTGCCGGGTTTAAACGAATCCATCTCGCGGCGGGTGAATCCTCGCATGTGAGCCTGACGATTGATCCTCGTACTTTGGGACAAGTGAATGCCCAAGGCAATCGCGTGATTGTGCCGGGCGAGTACAGCGTTTCGCTGGGTGGGGCGCAGCCGCAGGAGGCTGCATTGGCTCAGAACGGGAAATTTACGATTACCGGGAAGGCGGAACTGCCGAAGTAGACCGACTCGAATGAGTTTTCTCGAAGAGATCTAGAACTGCGTTTAAGGCCGAAATTGCCGAATGGGTATTGGCATGGAAACCAGCAGTTTGCAGATCGTGTCGCGACCCGTATTGTAGCTCTGGTTCACGGTTGTTATTTTCAACGAAACTCGACCTTTCACTTAGGTAACTTTGCCACACTCTCAGGCAACAGTAACCTATTGAGCGAGGATTTCTCCTCTAAGTGGGCGGTCGACGTGAACCAAGTTGTAAGTTCTAAACGCAGCCCTTTCTATCTTTCTTCAACATTTGGAATTGTTTGTGCGGCTCTGTTCCTTGTAGCGACGGCGTGCCGGTCTTCATCGCAAAAGACTCCTGTGCCGGTGACGGCAGCCGTTCCCGGCTGGAGCCTCAAGACCTGCAACATCTCCGCAGAGGATGCGGCAGGATTAAGCGAGGATTTGGATACCAACGTTTACGCTCCCCAGGCGTTTGCACAGACCATCGAGCACATGGTCCGGGCAAAACAATTTGATCAACTGGATTGCCTGGGCGACCACTACCGGAGCAGTAAGGAAAGATTTTCCGGCGGCGGCTGGAGGCTGCACGCGTTTTACGCTGACCTGAGTCAGCCCGTTGCTTATCCCCAACACCCCACGGAAGAAGATTGGCTCGATCATATTTCAAGGCTGGACCATTGGATCTCCGCCAATCCGAAGTCCATCACCCCCCGTATCGCCCTGGCCTCGACCTATCTCGACTATGCCTGGGAGGCCCGGGGTCAAGGTTACTCCGATTCAGTCACCGATTCCGGATGGAAGCTTCTAGAAGAACGCGTCGGCCGCGCCTCCGATCTGTTACAGGATGCTTCCACTCTGCCCACAAAAGACCCCGAGTGGTACTTCGTTATGTTGCAAATGGCAACCACCGGGCAGACATGGGAACTTGAAAAGGCACGTGCGCTGTTCGAAGAGGCCTTCAAGTTTGAACCTGGATATTTCTACTACGGCCGCCAGTTTCGCTACTACCTGGAGCCGAAGTGGGCGGGAGCGGAAGGGGATAGCGAGAAATTCTCCGCCGAAATAGCCGATCGCGTCGGGGGAGACGAGGGTGACGCCTTCTATTATCAGCTGGCCGTGAAGGGCATTTGCGACTGTGAGGACTCGCCTAAGTTCGATTGGCCGCGGGTCGTCAAAGGATTCAAAGCCAACGAAAAGCTACACGGGACTTCACTTTCCGACATGAACAAAATGGCCTACATAGCTTCCCATAACTATATGGATCCCGTCGTAGCGAATGACATCATGCCGCGCATCGGTGACCAGTGGGACAAAGACAAATGGGACAACGAGAAGGCATTTCAGGACACGCGTGATTGGGCAGCGAAAGCCGCTCCTCTTGCCCGCCAGCGGGACGTCATGATCGGAGCCTCAAAGGCAAACATGGAAACAACGGAAGGTCTTCACTATAAGAGCTTGTTTGAAAAGAAGTATATAGAACTGGTGCGCAAATGCATGACGCCGGCTGACGCAGTAAACCTGGACAAATTCGAGACTCTGACCCTGGTAGGCGCTAAAGGCACCGTCCAGGACATGAAGATCTACTGGAACGGCTACGCCGCTGTATGCGTGTATCAGAAACTACTGGCTTCCAAACAGAAGAATACCAAGCTGTTTCCGCCTCCACCACATGCCCCCTATTGGGTCAAACTCGAACTAAGCGCAGGGGATATTGGTCCGGTGGCTTCGAAGTAGGTGACTTAGGGTGTAGGGAACAAATCGGCGAGCAAATCGCGATATGGAAGTTCGGCTGAATACTGACGCACGCCGATACGAACGACGGTCCCAGTTCTAGCTGAGATTAATCGGCAACGTCGGGTATTTGAGTCAGGGCAGACCCAGATTCCGGCCATCCTCTTCTATTCCCCGATGTAACTCACCCGCCAAATCGAGTTCGATCCATCGTCGGTAACCAGCAATGACCCATCGGTTGCCACCGTGACTCCAACGGGCCGCCCCCACACATCACCGTTATCCAGCACAAAGCCAGTCAGAAAATCCTGGTATTCGCCACTCGCGCGGCCGGTCTGGTGTAGAGGCACGCGGATCACTTCATACCCGGCGCGCGCGGCCTTGTTCCAGGAACCGTGCTCTCCGGCAAAGATATCCCCCTGATACTCCGGCGGAAATTGTTTGCCCTGGTAGAACGTGATCTCCAATGAAGCGTTGTGCGGCTGCAACAGCACATCCGGAACAATGGCCTTGTCTTTCAGTTCGGGATGCTTGCCCTTATGCCGCGGGTCCTGGTGCGCTCCCATGTACCACCAGGGCCAGCCGTAGAATCCGCCTTCCTGCACGTGGGTGATGTAGTCGGGAACCAGGTTGTCGCCCAGCGCGTCGCGCTCGTTGACGGAACACCACAACTCGCCGGTCTTGGGATGGACGGCAATTCCACCACCCGCGTTGCGGATGCCATAGGCAAATACCTTCATATCCGAACCATCGGGATTGAATACCAGAATGTCAGCGCGATTTTTCTCCGCCGGGGTTGTGTCGGGATCGTCGACGTTGGAGCGTGAACCGACGGACACAAACATTCTCTTACCGTCCAGTGAAAACTGGATGTCACGAGTGATATGGCCTCCGCCCGCGGGGAGACTGGCGATGTGTTCAGATGAGCCGCCCGCCTTCAGATCACCATTCTTATAAGGGAAACGGACGACGCCATTGTTGTTCCCCACGTACACCCATTGCGGGTCTGGCCCGGGAGGATAGAAAGCCAGTCCATAAGGCCGGTTCAAACCACTGGCAAAGATGTGCATCTCCTCCGGCTTCCCGTCGTTGGTCATGCCGCGGAACACCAAGACCCGCCCCGGCTGGTCTTCTACGACAAAAATGTCGCCATTCGGCGCGGTACGGATCAGGCGAGGGTTGTCGAGTCCAGCGGCGTATAGCTCGACTTTGAATCCCTTTGGCGCTTTCGGCCACATGTCGGCTGGACGGGCTACCATTCGTGGACCATTTCCGGCTGAGTCCGTGGCGAAGGGTTCGGGCAAATCGGGTAGCGTAATTTTGCGAATCTTGCCGGGTTCCTCATAGCGGAAGTCGGTGAATGGAGGCTTGGGAGCGGGTAGATTCAACTTGGAGGTGTTGGTGGAAGCGGCTGGAGCCGCTGCCGCCGCTCCTCCCGGCAAGTTCATGGACTTCAGGTAGGTGATGATTTTCCAACGCTCAGTCGCCGGGATGCTGGCCCATGACGGCATCTCGTTCTTCACATCACCTTTGGTGATAAACCAGAAAAGTTCCCCAGGGGTGGTTCTGCGGATGGTGCGGTCTTTCAGGGGCGGAATATTGCCTGAACCCTCGCCTCGTTCTCCATGGCAACGTGCGCAACGCAGATGATAGCGCGGCTGGCCTTCCTTAGCAGCTTGAGCTGAACCCTCGAATGGATTCTTGACGGCATTGGCGGACTCGGGCGCATTATGGAAATCGGCATTATTGGCAAATAAAACCCCGCCACGCGTGCCTGCCATCAGAACCAGTGCAACCACCATCACAACAGAAAAATGCAGCGGTAACCTGCGCATTACCCCTCCCCAGTTTTTTATTCGGCATCCGCAAACGCCAAGTGCGGCCTGTTCATGATACACAGTCCGAGTCTTGGATGTGACGTAGGCAGCCGCACGAAATAACAGAACTTTCTTCCCTCTGCCCCTATAATCTCCGCTTATGAAGAATTTGTTTGGCCCTTGTGTGCTGGCATACGTTCTCCTAACTTTTTCTCAAACCGCCATCGGCGATGGTAAGCCGACGGCACTCCCAGCCAAAGCAACTGCTAACGACGGCATCCTGCTCACGGTGATGCAGCAGGAGCTCAAGCGGGCTCAGGACGCCCTCGGTAAGCTCGATCCAGCGCCCTACTTCACCAGTTATTCGGTCTACGACCAGGACAGTACTGTAGTTTTTGGCAGCCAGGGGAGCATCATGAATTCCACTCACGCCCGCAGGCGGTCTGCAAACGTGATTGTGCGGGTGGGGAACCCGACCCTGGATAACTCGCATGGAGACAGCCGCAACTCTGCCATTAGCTCCAATCTCTTGCCGCTCGAAAACGACCCCAATGCCATTGCTCGTGAGCTTTGGCAGCTAACCTATGGGGAGTATCGTAGAGCGGCGCAGGCTTACCTGAATGCCAAGACCCGCACCCAAGTGCAGGCACAGGAAGAAGACACTTCGGCCGACTTTTCACAGGAGATTTCACAAACTCACTCTGAGCACGCTGAGCCTTTTTCCCCGGCCGATCAGGCAGCCAACGAAAAGATGGTCAAGCGGTATTCCGGACTACTACGCAACTATCCCTACATCTACAACGCAGTAACGTTTTTCACGACGGACAATACGCGTTTCTATCTGGTGTCTACCGAAGGCTCCCACATCGCGACGTCTCACACCATGGTGCGCCTGGCCATCCAGGCAGAAACCAGGGCGGAAGATGGCATGGAGCTGATGCGCTTTGAGACCTTTCAGGCCAGCAACCTTAGCGGACTTCCCAGTGATGCGGAAATCACGGCGCGTATTGAAACCATGGCCAAGGATCTGAAGAATCTTCGCACCGCTCCTCTGGCGGAGCCGTGATGGTCCGGCATTGCTCTCCGGCCGCGCAGCCGCGGTCTTCTTTCACGAGGTATTAGGCCACCGGCTGGAGGGATCACACCAGCGCGGCGAGCGCGAGGGCCAGACTTTCACCAAGAAACTCAATCAACCGGTATTACCGGAATTTCTGAGCGTGATTGATGATCCGACCCAACACTTGCTCGATGGCAAGGAGTTGAGTGGCTGGTATGAATACGATGATGAAGGGATCGCGGCAAGCCGGGTGGATATGATTGAGAAAGGCGTCTTGAAGAACTTCCTGATGTCACGCATGCCGGTGAAAGGCTTCGATAGGTCCAACGGACATGGGCGCTCGCAGCCAGGACTTATGCCGATTGGACGTCAGGGTAATCTGCAAGTTATTTCTTCCAAAAAGGTTCCGAACAGCCAGCTGCGACAGCAACTGGTGGAAGAAATCAAGAAACAAGGCAAACCCTACGGGCTCTATTTTGAAGATATTCAGGGAGGCTTCACGCTCACCCAGCGCGCCATGCCACAGGCATTTCAGATACTGCCGGTGATGGTGTGGAAGGTCTATCCCGACGGCAAGCCAGATGAGTTAGTGCGTGGCGTCAACATTGTCGGAACGCCCATCGCCGCGTTGAATCGAATTCTAGCTACCGGGGACAAAATGGAAGTGTTCAATGGCGTCTGTGGCGCGGGATCCGGCAGCGTGCCGGTTTCGGCCTCGGCACCGGCCATGTTGTTTTCGGAAATTGAGGTGCAGAAGCAGCCACATTCTCTGAATCGTCCACCTATCCTCGCGCCACCTGGATTTGAAGATTCTGGCCAACCGGGTCCGGTCAAAACGGGAGGGGCGCAATGAAGAACGCGGTCCTATTATGGTTGTTCTTCTCTGTTTCCACGGTGGGCGGCGCGGCGGCGCAACCACAACCAGTCGACGCCGACCCTGTCTTCCAGGCGATGCATGCTGAACTCGATCGTTCCAAGTCGCAGCTGAAGCTCGAGAACATGGGAGCACCTTACTACATTGACTACCGCGTAATGGACCTGGACGCGTTCCAGGCCGAAGCGTCCTACGGCGCAGTCCGCAATAGCGTGCGCACGCAACTCCGTTACGTGCGGGTCGTGGTTCGGGTGGGCAGTTACAAACAGGACAGCGTGTATGGGCAGGGTCTGGGCATGATGCAGGTGCTCCCGCTCGATAACGACATTCAGACACTCCGCCACCAGATCTGGCTGGCTACTGACCAGGCCTACAAAGCTGCCACCGAAGCGTTCACCGAAAAACAGGCGCACCTGAAGAACTTCACGGTCGACCAACCCGTCGATGACTTTGCGCACGCCGAACCGGTGCGCTCGCTGGGGCCGTTAGTAAGACTCGAAGTCGATCCTAAGCCATGGCTCAAGCGGCTGGAGAACGCTTCTGCGCTGGGCAGGAGCGATCTGCAGGTGGAATCTTTTAATGCCTGGCTGAATTTTCGCACCGTCAACCGCTACTTCATCAATTCCGAGGGGAGCGAAATCCGCGACGGCCAAAGCTTGAACGATCTGGGGTTTGCAGGGACCACGCAGGCTTCCGACGGCATGCGCCTGGATCGAAATTGGCTTTACACCACCGGCGGGGTGAACGAGCTACCGCCGGAAAAAGAGTTCCTCGAAAAAGCGGCCGGGTTGATCGCCACTCTGAAAGCCCTGCGCGAAGCCCCGCTGGCAGACGAAGACTATCGCGGCCCAGTGCTATTTTCTGCCGATGCCGCGTCCAGCATTTTTGCCGACATGGTCGGCGACAACGTACTTGGACTCAAACCGGACTTGGGGGAGACCGGACGGACCAAGGGCGATTGGGCGACCAACTTCAAGACCCGCGTGCTCCCGGACTTTATTTCGGTCGTGGACGATCCAACCATGGCTTCGATCAACGACCAGGCTCTGCTTGGCCACTACGAGACTGACGATGAAGGAGTCAAAGCGGAGCGGGTTACGGTGATCGAGAACGGAAAGCTCATTCACTATCTTGTCGGGCGCACGCCCATTCGGGATTTCCCCACCTCCAACGGACATGGGCGCGCCCGCTATCCCATGAACTATTCCGGTCCGAGTCTGGGAAATTTGATTGTTAAATCGTCTGAGCCAGTCGCGCATGACAAATTGAAGTCCAAGCTCATTGAATTATGCAAACAGCGGGACCTCCCCTTCGGATATTTTGTCGAAACCCTGGGGCCACAATACAGTCCGCGCCTACTTTACAAAGTATGGGTAAAAGATGGGCATGAAGAGCTGGTTCGTGGAGCGGTATTCGGCGATCTCGATTTGCGCTCGCTGCGCAATGATCTGGTTGCAGCCGGAGATGATGTGAATGTCGACAATCGCACGGAGGCCATCCCGCACTCGATCATCAATCCATCGATCCTGCTCGATGAACTGGAAGTGAAACGGCAAAATGCAAGTAACGGCAAGTTGCCGGAATATCCGCCTCCGGCGTTGGTTGGGGGAAGATAGCCTACGACTGGGCTTTCGGTGTCGTGGCCGATGTCCAGTTGATCACGTGATAGGTCGCGGGGCCGTCGCCTACGTTTTTCAGTCCGTGCAGTTGGTTGGATGCGTTGAAAATTACCGACCCTGGTCCCAGCCTCTTCCACTCGCCCTGCACCAGTGCTTCAACCGTCCCCTCCTTGATGATGACCAATTCCTCGTTGGGATGGCGGTGGGGCGGGTGCGATGCCTGTCCGGGGTTCAGTGTGGTGACATGGAGTTCGAGTTCGTTGAGGGTCGCAGTCGGAGTCCGGAAAAATGAGCGCACGGACCCGACTGGGGTCGGCTTCGCGGCGACCGAGTTCCAGTCAAATGCAGAGGACTGCATGACGCTTGCCGATTGATCCGCGAGGGCAACCACGCACAGAGTCACACTTATCGCGATCAAGGCTACGACCAGGTCTCGGCGGGTCATCATTTGTCCTCCCGGATTAAGCGTTCATGGTGTAAGGCGCGCGTTGCGGTCGCGAACGCATGGCGTTGGCTTCATCGTCATTCTTGAAGCGCTCGTGTAGCGGGTCCCAATACAGCTTTCTTTTCAACTTCATTGCAATGTGATGAAGCAGGCAGGCCGAACATGCGCGATGGCCCACTTCCACCGGCGCAATCGGCTGTTGCCTCGACTTGATGCTTTCCAGCCAGTTTCCGTGGTGCTCGGCGCTTACCGGAAGGTGAATTTCATTCGGTCCAATCACCGAGGTGATGATTTTGGGATCGCTGGCGGACAGCGCCTGGTCATCTTTTAGCTTCGCCACCGGATCACTGTTGGTTACCGTTTCGTTGCCGCGTGAGACAAAAATCCAGCCTTCGCTCCCCTCGAAGCGGACGCCGTTGGGAAAATCGCCGCTGATGCTCATGTGCACTCCGTCCGGGTACAGGCATTCGGTTTTGAATTTGCCATGGACGTCCCACAAGCCGTGAGTTGGGAACTCGGCCGATCCCCAGATTTCCACCGGGCCGGTATACTCCGCATTCATGCCCCAGTGCGCGCTATCCACATGATGCGCGCCCCAACCGGTGATCATGCCCGCGCCGAACTGCTCGCAACGCAGCCAGCCTGGACGGTCGAAGCTATCCTGCGGATGAACTCGCTTTTCGGTGTAATACACAGCTGGAGTTGAGCCCAGCCACATCTCGTAGTTCAAGTTCTTGGGAACTGGCATCTCCGGCTCGACCTCGCCAGAGGGATCACCCGGCAACCCAATCTGCACCGACTTGAGTTGGCCGATGCGGCCATTGCGGACCAACTCCGCGGCGTAACGAAACTGCACCGAAGAACGCTGCTGGCTGCCGATCTGGAGAATTCGTCCCGTGCGTTGTACAGCATTGCTGAGGGCGCGTCCTTCGGCGATGGTGAGAGATGCAGGTTTTTGCAGGTAGACATCTTTTCCAGCTTCGACCGCGTCGATGCCGATGAGCGCATGCCAGTGGTCGGGAGTGCTTACCAGGACGGCGTCAATATCCTTGTTGGCAAGCAGATCGTGATAATTGCCGTACACGATTGTGGCGTCATAGGTCTTGCCGGTCTTCTTGGTGTAGAACTCGTTCACGAACTTTTTGCCCTCTTCCGCTCTACGGCTGTCCAGATCGCAGACGGCGAGGATGTGGGCTGTGTCGTACTTCAGCGTGCTTGGTATATCGTGGACGCGTGAGATGCGACCAAACCCAATGGCTCCGATGTTGATGCGATTGCTGGGAGCTTTCTGGCCGAAGACCGATGACGGGACGATCGTCGGCGCACCGAGTAACACTACCGATGACGCGGCAGTCTGCAAGAACTTGCGGCGGGAGATACTGCTGTTGATCCTCGACATAGCGCCCTTACTCTAACCCTTCTATTGTTGTCGTGCCAAACAAATTCCACAGAAAGATACCGGACGAGGCACGAAAATACAAAGACGATTCCCCAAAACTGCCCCGGTGCCGCATTTCGCAAGCGAATCACAACATGATAGAGTTCATCGCTCGGGAGATGCTCCTGTGAAGTCACGTAGGCAGTTCATTACGCTCACGTCTTTCGGCCTGTTGAGCGCTGCCGCGGCGCAAGCCCAGGCCACGACCCCCAATCCATCTACTCCCGGAGCCCCGCCTGCCTTTGGAACGGCCCCGGAAGTTGGGCCGGAAGTGTCCGCGGCTACCCTCGCCGAAGCCGAAAAGTTGATGCAGTTCGAAATGACAGCAGGTGAGCGCAGCCTCGCTGCCGGCAGCTGGCGGCGGACCATGGCTTCGCTTTATGAGCGTCGGACGGGGCCGCGCAAAGCAGAACTTGATCCGGCCCTTGCCCCGGCTACCTTGTGGAATCCTCTTCTTCCCGGCATGAAGGACGCAGCTCCGCAGGATGGTTTTATCCGCAGCAACGTGGAGCCCGGCCCGCTCCCTTCGCGCGACGAAGACATCGCCTTCGCTCCGGTTACGCGGCTGTCGCGCTGGATTGAGCAGCGCAAGCTGACCTCAGAACGGCTCACCCAGATTTACCTGAAGCGCATCGAGCAGTTTGATGCCAGACTGCGGTGCATCATCACGCTCACTCGCAATCTGGCACTCGTGCAGGCGAAAATGGCCGACCAGGAAATTACTGCCGGCAAATATCGCGGGCCACTGCATGGCATCCCCTGGGGCGGAAAGGACTTGCTCGATACCGCAGGAATTCCGACCACCTACGGGGCGGAGCCCTATCGCAACCGCGTCCCGGCAAAAGACGCCGTGGTCGTACAGCGGCTGCATGAAGCCGGAGCGGTGCTGATCGCCAAGCTGAGTCTAGGCGCGCTCGCGCTGAACGACATTTGGTTCGGCGGGCAGACGATGAACCCGTGGGTTCTGGAAGAAGGAGCGTCGGGTTCGAGCGCCGGGCCCGGCGCGGCTACGGCTTCGGGGCTGGTTGCCTTCGCCATCGGAAGCGAGACTGGAGGCAGTATCGTCGCTCCCTCGATGCGCTGCGGCGTTACCGGGCTACGCCCAACTTATGGCCGTGTGGCCCGCACCGGCGCCATGACGCTTTGTTGGTCTCTGGACAAACTGGGGCCGATGACGCGCTCGGTGGAAGACGCTATGCTGATTCTGAAAACCATCTCCGGTCCCGATGCCGGTGATCTAGCGAGTGTACCCAGCAAGCTTCGCTTCGATGCCACCGCGAGTGTGCAGGCACTTCGCGTTGGTTACTTTCCACAGTGGATGAAGGAAGCTCCGGCCACCGGTGTGGACCGCGCTGCCCTGGATACGGTAAGGAAAGTCGGCATGACGCCGATTGAGGTCAGCCTTCCCGACTGGCCTTACGATTCGCTGTTTCTCATTCTTTTTGCAGAAGCTGCCGCTGCGTTCGAAGAACTCACTTTGAGCGGCGGACTCGATCAACTGAAGGTTCAAGTCCCTGATGCCTGGCCCAACATCTTCCGCCAGTCTCGATTCTTGTCAGCTGTAGATTTTGTCCAGGCTGACCGTTTGCGGCGCAAAGTGGCCATGGAAATGGCAAGGGTATTCTCACAGGTCGATCTGCTGCTTGTACCTTCCCTGCGTGACGAGATGCTGACCATCACAAATTTCACCGGCCATCCGTCGCTGACGCTGCGCGCGGGCTTCGTTGAGGTAGCTGAGGCGCGCAGCGATTGGGCGCCGGACCCCAATAGCCCGTTGCCCAAGTTCTCGCCGCCGCGGCGGGTTCCGCACGGAGTCACCCTCATCGGGCGGCTGTTTGACGAGGGCACGCTGGGCCAAGCCGGCCTGGCTCTGGAACGAGCATTCGCCGTCGCAAATGAACGGCCGCCGGGTTTCTAGATTGGAGTGTTTACAAAAACCTCTCGTAGAAAAGTCCGGCGACCCAACTAATTATTGGAGGAGTTCTTGTTAAATCGCAGATCTTTGCAAACGTTGCTCACCCTGCTTTTCATCGTGTTCGCAATCCAGCTGCCGGCGCGAGGGCAAGACAAAACTCCGGCGCCTCCCGCGCACTTATCGGCAGGACCCGGCCATCAGCCCAGCCAGGTGGCGCTGACCTTTGATGACCTGCCGTCGCACGGTCCGTTGCCGCCGGGGATGACACGGGCGGAGATCGCCAAAAGCATCCTGGCCGCCTTGCAAGCCGCGAAAGCGCCGCCCGTCTATGGTTTCGTGAATACCAGCCGTCCGGAAGCAAAACCTGACGACGCGCAGGTGCTGCAACTATGGCGTGATGCCGGGAATCCACTGGGAAATCACACTTATTCTCATATGGATCTCAACAGCAATTCCGCCGAGGCGTTCGAAAGAGAAATCGTGACCAACGAGCCCATCCTGCAAAAATATATGGCTGACCAGGATTGGCACTGGCTGCGCTATCCCTACCTGCATGAAGGGGACACGGTCGAAAAACATCGTGCCATTACGGCATTCCTGAAAGAGCATGGATACCGCGTAGCGGAAGTCACGCAGAGCTTTGGCGATTACGCCTACAACGAGCCATATGCCCGTTGCCTGGCAAAAAATGATCAGCACGGAATCGATGCTCTGAAGCAGAGTTATCTGGACGGGGCAGCCGATTCCCTTGTGCAAGGCCAGAAGATGGCCGAACAGGTTTACGGACACGACATCAAACAGGTGATGTTGTTGCACATCGGCGCCTTCGAGACGGTCATGTTTCCCCGGCTGCTCGACTTGCTCAAAGAAAGGGGCTTCCAGCTAATTCCTTTGCAGGAGGCGGAAAGTGATCCAGCCTACGCCACCGATGCCGACTTACCTGGAAACTGGGGAGGAACATTTTTGCAGCAGATGATGCGCGCAAAACATCTGCAATTGGCGCCGTCGGAGGATCGGCTGGCGAGGCTTGATGCAGTGTGCCGCTGATTTCGTTCGTTATTCCGACGATGCGCACAGCGAAGTGAGTGAATCTGCGATTGGCCGACGGCATGGTGACCCTGCCCAGGAGAAGATTCCTCCGCGTCGTTCTGCGAATTCTCGGAATGACAAAGAGCCAGGATCAAATCGCGATTAGGCGAGCCTGCTCGCCTGCTTCTGCGCCTTCAACATAATCTCAGTGGCCAGGAAGCAGTGTTGCTGCGGCATCGCGGTCTCTGTCCGATTGAGCACATCGGAAACCAGTTGCGGGCCGTAGGGCAGTTCTTGCTGGCTGCAATCGATATATTGGGTCTGCTTCTGATCTACCAGAAAAAGATGGCTCCCGCCGGGGCGTCCCGCGATGTCAACGTTTTTTCGGATCTCGATGAAGCCCTCGGTTCCTAAGACTGTCAGCCGCCCATCGCCCCAGGTTGTCAAGCCATCAGGAGTAAACCAGTCGAGGCGGATGTAGCCGGTGCCGCCATTGCCGCGCAGCATCACATCGCCGAAATCTTCAAAATTCGAGTATTGATGGTTATTAATGTTGCCCGTCTCCGAGGCCACCACCTCAGCCTGGGTCGAGCCGGTGAAAAACAGGAACTGGTCGCCCTGGTGCGAACCGATATCGCACAGAATGCCTCCGTAGCGCTTCTTATCAAAGAACCAATCAGGGCGGACTTTCGGATTCATGCGATGCGGACCCATGCCGATGGTCTGCACGACCTTCCCAATGGCACCCGCCTTCACCAGTTCTCCGGCCTTAACCGTGGCCCGGTTCTCGACTCGCTCGCTGTACATGATGGAATAGATTCTCTTAGTCTCTTTCTGCACTTTCCGCGCTTCGGCCAGTTGCTCGAGCGTGATGATGCCGGGTTTGTCCGACATGTAGTCCTTGCCATGCTTCATCACGCGGATTCCCAGCGGGGCGCGGTCTTCGGGAATGCCGGCGCTCAATACCAGTTGGATGGAAGAGTCTTCCAGAATCTCAGTTTCCGTTCGGGCGCGCTTCACATCCGGATAGAGTTTGGCGAGTTGAGCAATCAGGTCGGGCTGCCCGCCTGTTTCGTAGAGGGCAGCAAACTCGCCACCGCCGCGCTGGGTGGCTTCAATCTGGCTGGTGATGTGGTAGTGATTGATGCCGATAACGGCAAATTTAATCTTGGGTAGAGTCTTTTGCGGGCTTGTAGTGTCCTGGGAGTTCAGTGCGGAACTGAACCGTACCGGGTTGTTTACAAACTGCTGCAAGGGGAAGGCTGACATCACGCTGGCCGAACCGGCAATGCCCTTCAGAAAATCTCGGCGATCCACGCTAGGCTTTTTCATCGTCATGAGTTCCTTTGACTAGCCGCGTAGTAGGTTATCACCACCGCAAAGACACTCTGAAAAGTACGTTGTCTCATGCGGTTCACCCTGGGTCAACCCTGCCGGGCTGATCTATAATCCTTTTAGGGCGTTCTCCTAAAACGAATGGTATTTTCAATATTCCCCGCAACCTTTGTCGGGGGCGAGATCGTTGATCTTGTCACCCAGTCCGGCGTTGTCGCCAAAGTGGTTTTGCTCACCCTGCTCGGGTTCAGTTTGGTTTCCTGGGCAATCATTCTGTCCAAGTGGGGCACTCTACAGCGGGCACGGGTACAGAGCGGACGGTTCGTCCGCGCTTTTCGCAAATCCCAGCGCCTGCAGGATATTGCTGCCGTAGCCCAACAGTTCCGGCCCAGTCCCCTGGTAGGAGTTTTCCATGGCGGGTTTGAGGAGTTCCGCCGGCAGATGACCGGTAGCGGAGCCGTACGCAGCATCCTGGCCATTCAGCGCGCCATGCAGGTTGCGACGTCGGAGGAAATCAGCCGTTTTGAGCGCAATATGCCATGGCTGGCGATCACCGGCGCAGTGACGCCCTTTATCGGGCTGTTTGGAACCGTCTGGGGCATTATTGATGCCTTCCACGGGTTGGGCACCGCCGGGGCCGCCACGCTTCGCGCCGTTGCCCCGGGCATATCGGAAGCTCTGATCACGACTGCCGCAGGCCTGGTTGCCGCCATTCCCGCGGTCATCGCCTACAACCTGATTGGAAATTCCATCCGCGAATTTGCCGCGCGCAGCGATGACTTTGCCCTGGAAATGATGAATGCAGTCGAGCGCCAGCAAGCCGAAGTGCGATCGCCGGTTGGGGCCGAGGGACGGCGGTAATGGCTTTCACCGCATCCAACGGCCGCACCCAGACTTCCCTTTCGGATATCAACATCACCCCCCTGGTCGACGTAGTGTTGGTACTGCTGATCATTTTCATGGTGACCGCGCCGGTCTTGCAGTCGGGCATTGAAGTCAACGTCCCGCGAACGCGAACCGTAAAAGAGATCACCGAGGAGCGCATGGTGATCAGCATTGACAAGAAGCAACGGGTATTTCTGGGAGGCGACCCGGTCAATATCAACGATATCGCCGCCAAGCTGCATCAGAAAATAAGGGACCCGCAGCGCCAGTTCATCTTCATACGGGCTGATGAAGATGTGCCGTTTGGCGCGTTCGCCACGGTGATGGACGCGGTCAAGCAATCCGGTATCACCAATGTAAGCATCGTCACCCAGCCGCTGAATAGCAATGGCAGGAACTGAAATCTTCTTTGAGCATGACCGTTGGGGCCGCAACCTGAGCTGGTCGGCGGGACTGCATATTCTCGTGGCGGCAAGCATTGTGGGTTATGCGGTGATCGCTCCCAGCCGAAACGGATCGGGTTGGGGTGCGGGCGGCGGGGGCGAGGCCATGGGCGTAACCCTGGTCAGCAACGTTCCCCTCCCGGTTCAACCCACCGAAAAACAGAATGTTCTGGCCAATGAGTCTAAAGGGCTGACGCAGTCTCAACCCAAAGCGGAAGAGAAGGTCCCCGACGCCATTCCGATTCCTGATAAGACGACGAAGAAGAAGCCCAAGGCCGAAATCAGCAGCAAGCAACAGAAAGCTCCGCCGCAGGAAGAAGCGAGCAACGTCGTACCCTACGGTGAAGGCGGCCCAGTCAGTGGGCCGTACGGCACCTTCAGCGCGGCAGGCGCCAAGGGTGGATTTGGTTTTACAGGCGGGGGTGGAGACTTCGGAAGCCGTTATGCCTGGTATGTACGCGTGGTACAGCAAAAGGTCTCCGATAATTGGCTGAAGTACGAAATTGACCCGCGCATCCGGGACGCGCAACGGGTGTATGTAAGCTTTGACGTACAGCGTGACGGACGGCCCACGAACGTGCAGATTGAACAATCCAGCGGCGTACCATCGCTCGATCAATCGGCTACTCGGGCCATCCAGCGCATTGACACTTTTGGTCCCTTGCCTCCGGATTATGCAGGGAATAAGGTTTCCGTTGAGTTCTGGTTCGACTACAAAAGATAGATATACCCATGAAACGATTATTCTGCCATTTTATTGCTCTTATTTCCCTACTGTCCTACGGGGCGGCCCAGGACTGGATTAAAACCGGCACCAACCTGGGCGTGCAGAAAGTGCGCTTGGCGGCAGCCGATTTCCAATCCTCCACTCAGGATGCCAAGAACACAGAGTTGCTGAAGGTGTTCAACGACACCCTGTGGAGCGATCTCGACAATGCCGGCATCTTTGACATGGTCTCCAAGAGCTTCAATCCGACCAGTCCAGTGAAAACGCCGCCCGACGTGAAATTTGAGCAGTGGAGTGTGCCGCCTCCCAACGCGGCCATGTTGGCTTTTGGCAACCTGGGAGTCAGCGGCGCCAACGTCACGGTGCAAGGCTGGCTCTATGACGTCAAGAACACCAGTTCTCCGCAAATCCTCGGCAAGCAATACACGGACCAGGCGTCGGCGGAAGCGGCGCGCACCACAGCGCACAAATTTGCCGACGAGATCATTTTCCGGCTAGGCGGCGGCATTGCCGGCATTGCGGAAAGTAAAGTCTATTTTGTAAGCACGCGCAGCGGCAGCAAGGAAATTTGGGAGATGGATTATGACGGAGCCAATCAACATGCCGTGACCCATCTGGGAACGATCTCCCTGTCGCCGCATCCCTCGCCGGACGGGTCGCGGATCGCTTTCAGCTCAATGACCAGGTCGGGCTGGGAAATTCTGATGTTCTCCACCGAACTGAATCGGATGGTCGCGTTTCCCAGGTTCGGCGGTACCAACCTCTCTCCGGCTTGGGCGCCGGATGGAACGCGCATTGCATTCTCTTCATCACGCAGCGGCGATCCGGAACTCTACGTGGCGGACGCTACGGGATCGAACTTAAAGCGCGCGACCGCTTACAACGGACCCGACGTTTCGCCCACATGGAACCGCAAAACTGGGTCGCAGCTTGCCTGGGTCAGCGGCCGCACCGGCCTGCCCCAGATTTATACCGCGGAAGCCGATGGAACCAATGTTCAGCGGGTCACCGATCAGGGCTACGCGGTGTCACCATCGTGGTCGCCCAATGGCCAGTTTCTGGCGTTTTCCTGGATACGCCACTATGGGCCCGGAGAACCCGGGGCGCAGGACATTTACCTGATGGATGTCGCCAGCAAACAGTGGGTGCAACTGACCCACGATGGGGGGCGCAACGATTTCCCCAGCTGGTCACCGGATGGAAGGCATATTGTGTTCCAATCGACCCGTTCCGGCGGTCTGCAAATTTGGACGATGCTGGCGGATGGAACCAATCAAAAAGCTCTAACAACTTCAGGCAGTAATTCACAACCCAACTGGAGTTGGAAGTGAAATCTGTCTTTGCTCGTTGACGTCAACCAGAGAGAACCCATTTTCGGATGTGACGCAGGACGATCGAAGACTAACTTACTAACGGGGAGGACAAGTGAATCAGCAAATCCTAAAACGAAGCGCATTCGTTCTCGCATTGGGCGCCGTCATGATGTTTTCGGCCTGCAAGAAGAAAGTAGCGCCACCACCGCCACCGCCGCCACCACCGCCACCCGCG
>Ga0137366_10000895_pt1 | contig 21125 bp, 17 predicted proteins | sample SagtaG_8_FD_104938 | JGI IMG/M metagenome (GOLD analysis project Ga0137366, IMG submission 104938) | Vadose zone soil microbial communities from Sagehorn Ranch, Mendocino, California, USA - Sage1_L_60_16 metaG | ecosystem: Environmental > Terrestrial > Soil > Vadose zone | place: USA...
GGAGTCTGGGTGGCGCTGGCAGCGCTCTTCGGCAGCCTTGTGTTTCGCCACGAGGGCTCGCAACGGGGCCTGGAGTTTTTCACCGGCTATCTCATCGAACTGTCGCTTTCGGTTGATAACCTCTTCGTCTTCCTGCTGATCTTTTCCTATTTCAAAGTACCTTCGCGATTTCAACACCGCGTACTCTTCTGGGGCGTGCTTGGTGCGCTCATCATGCGTCTGACAATGATCTTCGTGGGCGCGACCCTCATTAATCGCTTTCAGTGGATCATCTACATCTTCGGGGTCTTCCTCGTTTACACCGGCATTCGGATGTTCAAGCAGGAAGAGTCAGACATTCAACCGGAGCAAAACCCGGTGGTGCGGATGATAACTCGCTTCTTACCGATTACGCGTCATTACGAAGAGAAACATTTCTTTACCAAAGTCGACGGGCGACGCACAGGTACTCTGCTCTTGCTGGTGCTTATTGTTGTTGAAGTCACGGATCTGGTCTTTGCTGTCGACTCGATTCCAGCGATCTTCGCAATTACGACGAATACGTTCATCGTTTACACGTCAAACGTATTCGCCATTCTAGGATTGCGCTCGATGTACTTCCTATTAGCCGGAGTCGTGGAGAAGTTCCGTTACTTAAGGACCGGCCTTGCAATAGTTTTGACCTTCATCGGAGCAAAGATGCTGTTTGTAGCAACAGGGCTCCATATTCCCATCTCGATTTCACTGATCTTTGTAGCGGTGGTGTTGCTCAGCTCCGTAGCTGTTTCACTTCTTATTCCTCCAGATCCTGAACGCACTTTTGAAGTCGACCTGCCGGCGGATTTCGATTTACCGCTAACGGAGGATTCCCCGCTACTTGGGGAAGACGATGAAGAGGCCGAGGAGGAGGCCCAAAGCACGGAATCACGCCGCTAATCAGGTTTAGCCTTCCGCTCGCTCCGCCTGTTGTGCCGCCCGTCGCAGCTCTACTCGTGGCCCCGCCAACGGTCAACATTCAGCATTCAATCCTCTCTCGAGGGGTCAAAACCTGTGCGGTTTTTAAATGATTCTTCGAGATCTATCGGATTCATTCAAGAGCGTTTAGCTGCGCAAGGATTAAAGGTGCTTGAACCCTATTAACCCCGTGTGTTAGATTTCCTAGCGGGTAGTTGTTAACTGCCAGGTAGTTCGGCGGGGTAGCGACCGCCCGAATCCTATCGGACTTCACACACCTTGAACGTGCAGACCGGCTCTCCTAACGGCGGATAGCTTGCCCGCACACGATCGTCTCAAGTTGTTAGCCCCCTCTCCGTTGTAAGTCGATTCTAATAATGGCGCCCAAAACCAGTCGGTTTGCTTTTGATTGGTGGATTGTTCAGAAGCGTTTTGTCTATCTGATCGCCTCCCTGCTGATTCTCTGTGGCGTCGCCGCAGGTGCAGCCCTCTACGTCTGGAAATACGGTAATCCGCTTCGAAATGCCGCTAGATTAAAGCCCCCGTCCGGCGCCCGGTTTATTTCCTTCGAGGGAGATGTTCGCGTGGTGCGCTCCGCGACACGCGAGACGATTTCCGTGAACAGCGATACCGAACTGTATCCCGGCGACACTGTGCAGACACAGGCGAGCGGCCGAGCACGCATTAACATGGCAGACGGCTCTATGCTCGTGGTGCGACCGAACAGCACCATTATCGTTCGTGACAATGCCAGCGCCGACGACGGAAAGAAAACCAATGTTCACGTAGTGGTCGACAGCGGACAAATGTATGTGCGCACCGAACTGCAGCCCGAAGGAACTACCAACGTTGTCGAGACGCCGAAAACAAGAAGCAAGATCGGCGAACAGACCGGAGTGACTTTTGGTGTCAATCCTGAAGGCACGGAAGAAATTCGGATCAAGACAGGTGTACTTGAAACGACGAACCGATCGGGCGAGAAAGAGTCTCTTCACGGCGGCGATTATGTTTCGGTGAACCCTTCTGGGACATTCTCGCGTCCGCAGAAACTATTGGAAGTTCCCTTACCCTCAGAACCCAAGGATCTGCAAAAGGTTTTTTCTGGCACAAGCGGTTCCGCCAGTGTCTCTTTGAAATGGCTGAAACCACAGTCAGGCATTGCTGCTTACTACCGCGTCGAGGTAGCAACGTCTCCCTTTTTCGTGGCTGACGGCAAAGTCATGGAGCGCGATCAATTGGTCTCAACTGAATTTGGCGCCAGCGACCTTCGCCCCGGCGTTTATTTCTGGAGAGTGCGGGCGACGGCCCCAAGCGGACAGGTGAGCGATTGGAGCGATCCGCAGAAATTCATGGTCGCCACGCGGGGCGCAGCCTCGCAGGTTTCCGTTTCCAATCTCAACGCCGAATGGATCGGCGGCAATATCTATTTGGTCCGAGGACAGGCGGACACAGGCACGACCATTCAAGTTGCTGGTCGCGAAGCTATAGTTTCCACCGATCGATCCTTCCAGATTCAGATCACAGTTTCCAGGGACGCCCGCGAAGTTGTGGTGGATGCACAAGACAACCAGGGTATTAACAGCCAATATAAGCTATTGCTCGCGGGCCGCTCCGGCCGCGCCCAGGATTGAGAGTTGACTGAGGAAGACGAGCATGTCCACGCACGTAATTTTATTAACAGATGCTCATGAAGCTCCCGCCTACGAGCTAATCGAATCACTGCGTATTGCCGGCGTGAAAACGCTGATCGAAGGCCTGCGTGAAGTGGAGGTCGAAGTCGCGCTCGCACGGCAACGTGAAAGTGAGGGCGCAACTGAAACTCTCGGGCCGCCTCCTTTGGCTGTCCTCTATGAGGTTGTTCCCGGAGCGGACATGGTCGAACTGCACACCGCCATTGACCATGCAAGAGCCTTTTGGCCGGGAGCGCCGCTGGTCGCCTGCCGCCGTCATACCAACGGTTATCAGAGCATGAATCTTCGCAGCCTCGATGGGGCAACCTTAAAACGTTTAGGCTTTCGCGCGATTGCGGATAAAGCAGCACAATTGCCGGCCTTGCTCCGAGAAATTGAAGGACACGGCGCAACTGGCGAACTCCGGCTCCCGGAGATCGTCCAGAAGCCTTCCGATTCTGGTTCCCTCTCGTTGCCGGCGAAACTGAAGCACAAGGGTTTGCGCGCAGCATTTGACCTGGTCTCATCGCTTCACTTTATCGGAGATCAAGACGGAGCGGCACACACTGCGCTGGCCGGACTCCAGCAACTCGTTAGCGCGGACCGCTGGGCCATTTACTTATTTTCCGACGCAAAAGATTTTGAAGGATCTACGCTGGAGGCAATTGCCGTCAAGAAGAGCAGCGACGAAAGTGGGGCCAGGACAGAAGAAGACTGGCGCCGACTGTTAACGGGTGGTTCCGATCTGCCACTGGGATCAGAATCCAAAGCCGCGAAACTTGCGGGCGCGGGGATGGGTATCGTCAAGAAGAAGGAACATGGTCAGCACGTGATTGCCATTCCACTGATTTGCGGTGAAAGGATTCTAGGCGTTATCGAAGGCATCCGAGAAGGCGGGCAAGCGCAGTCGTTCAAAAAGTCAGATATCGATTTGCTAGACTCACTTTCGCTGCCGATCGCTTCGGCACTCGCGAATGCTGTGCGGATTGCCGAAGCGGAGCGTCTGTCGCAGACAGACGATTTAACCAAACTACACAATGCCAGATACCTGCGCCAGTTTCTTTTGAATGAAATCCGGCGCGCTCGACGCTACGGCACAAGCGTGGCTGCTTTGTTTCTGGATCTCGACGACTTCAAGCGGATCAACGATGAGCACGGCCACCTCGTCGGCTCACATGTGTTAATGGAGATGGCTTCCGTGATTCTCTCTTCGGTGCGCGACACTGATGCGGTAGCGCGTTACGGCGGCGACGAATTTGTGATTGTATTACCCGATACTGGAACGGAACTGGCAGGAACGGTCGCCGAGCGAATTCGCGAGAAGATCGGTCGTTACCGCTTTACCGGCGGACGGCGTCTGCAGCTTTCTTTGACAGCCAGTTTCGGAGTCGCGGCGTTTCCGAAGCACGCATCGTCGCCACAGCAACTAATAGCGTGTGCCGACACGGCGATGTATGAGGCGAAGGCCGCCAATAAGAACTGTGTACGCTTTGCGGTTGGAATAGCTCAACTCAAGCAATGATTATCAGTCGCGAACTGATGAAACATCGCCCAGGAAACCATGATGAAGATGAACTGCTAAAACCCGTCGCGGCGAATCCGCGCTTCGCGATTTTCCGTTCCTCTCCCCGAAGTTTGTTAGACCCTGCTTAATAAATGGCACAAACAAGAGAATTCGGTGTATCTTAGGAGGTTCGGACGTGTCTCGTCCGTCTAGGAGGCAGGTAGTGATAGTGAAATACTGAGTAGCGGGTCGGTCCTACAGACAGATCAAGGGGAATACGAGCAAGAAACTGGCGCTGCTAATTACTATTTCGCACCACTACTGACTAGCATTTGTCGCCGACCCCACCGAAGTTTCATTCTAAAACCATGGAAGTGAATTAGTCTAAATGGCTTTTAAATCTCTCTTTAGTCTGTTTTCCAGCGACCTTGCAATCGATCTCGGGACCGCAAATACACTGGTTTACGCAAAAGGCCGCGGCATCGTTGTCTCTGAGCCTTCGATTGTCGCCATCAACAAAGTAACCAATCAGGTAGAAGCGGTTGGTCGGGACGCAAAGGACATGCTGGGACGAACGCCCGGCAACATTGTCGCAATCCGACCGATGAAGGATGGGGTAATCGCCAACTTCGAAGTCACTGAGAAGATGCTGCAGCACTTCATCCGCAAAGCACACAATGGCAAGACTTGGGTGAGCCCACGCGTGGTGATTGGAATTCCATCAGAGATAACTCAGGTTGAGCGCCGCGCCGTGGAAGATTCCGCCTACCGCGCTAAGGCTTCGGAAGTATACCTGGTCGAAGAAGCGATGGCAGCAGCTATCGGAGCCGGACTACCGATCACCGAACCTCATGGCAACATGGTAGTTGATATTGGTGGCGGCACGACCGACATCGCCGTTATCAGCTTGAGTGGCATCGTCTACTCGCGCGCCGTCCGCGTCGCGGGCAACGAGATGGACGAAGCAATCATTCAATACATCAAACGTAAATATAACCTGTTAATTGGAGAGCGGACTGCCGAGGCGATCAAGATAGAACTCGGCTCAGCCTATCCGCTGGACGAACCATTATCCTATGAAGTACGTGGACGAAACTTGATTGAGGGTATTCCCAAGACGATTACCATTTCCGACGAGGAAGTGCGCGAAGCCCTGGCAGATTCGATCTCTACGATCATCAACGCCGTGCGCGTAGCACTGGAAAGGACCCCACCAGAACTATCGGCTGACATCGTCGAACGAGGAATTGTTTTGACAGGCGGCGGTGCGTTGCTGAAAAACCTGGACAAGCGACTATCGATCGAGACCGGACTTCCTGTGTCGCTGGCTGACGATCCCCTGGCCTCGGTCGTGCTGGGAACCGGCAAGATGCTTTCTGATTTCGATCTGCTTAAGCGCGTCAAGTGGGAAAACACAATGACGAGCGGTATGTGAGCTCGAGACACATGCCAGAGTACGTTAGACTTCGGAATTTTAGGACTTAGCTAGTGGCAACGGTTCGGACACAAAGAGAGATTCGGCAGCGTGCTCCAATCTGGCTCATCATATTGCTTTTTGCCAATTTCGTGATCATGGCGATTGATGCCCGCGAGAGTGACAAGCAGCGCGTGATAAGAGTTTGGACGCAGGCTATTGCGTCACCCTTTCAAAACGTCTCATCTAAAGCGGGTGGTGCTACCTCCAGTTTCTTCCACCAAATCCTTAGCTTCCACAGCACCGCTCAGGAGAACGAAGATTTGAAGCAGCGGTTGGCCCAGACTGAACTCGCTCTTCGCAATGCCAGGGAGCAAGCAGCGGACAACGAACGATTAAAAGGTCTGTTGAACCTCAAAGAACAGACCGGGTACGACACGATGCCCGCCCGCGTTATTGCTCGCGACCCTTCAGTCTGGTTCAACACCATTACGATCGATCGCGGTAGCAGTTCCGGGGTCGCCATCAATATGCCGGTCGTGACCGCGGGCGGCATTGTCGGACGCGTAATCACCGTAAGCCCGTGGGCGTCGCAGGTGATGTTGGTCACCGACGAGAAAGCGGGCGCAGGCGCTGTCGTGGGACAACTCGGACAATCGGGCGCGCTCGGATCAGTTAGAGGACGCGCCGACCTGGGTCTCATAGAAATGCGCTATGTTTCCGGTGTGGAAAAAGTTGAAGTTGGCGACTACGTAATGACGACGGGCCAGGACGGAATTTACCCTCCTGGTTTGAATGTTGGCGAAGTAGTAGATGTGAAGAGTGGTACGGCGACACAGCCTCATCAGATTCTGATCCGCCCGACGGCCAGGCTTGATCAATTGGCAGAAGTTGCGGTGTTGCTCTACCGTGCGCCGCAAAGGTTCGTCCCCGAGCAGACCCTGCCAAATGTTGAAAAGACAAAGAAGTGATTCGATTGACGATTGCCAATTATCGAATGCCGATTGGTAGCAATAGTAGCTCAGGTGAATTGCCGACGGATGCCCTCAGCAACCGGAACAAGGTTAATTTGAAATCGGCAATCGGTGATCGGCAGTTTATCCACGATGCCGCAGCTTAAGATCGCCGCAGTTCTAGCCATCTCTATCGTGTTGCAGCTTTCGTTGCGCGCAGTTTGGCCGCCTTTTTCCTATATCGACTTTCCCCTTGTTGTCGTCGTGTACATCGCATTGCAGCGCGATGCCTGGCAAGCCTTATTGGTGGGCACTCTGGCAGGGCTGATTGTTGATGCCGCCAGCGGCGGATTGGTCGGAGCCGGCGGCTTTTCGAAGACACTCACAGCCTATATCATCTACTTCGCCGCAACTCGGGTGAACCTGGAAAATCCCCTTTTGAGAATTCCGGTGTTGGCGGCTGCAACACTGCTCGACGCCAGCATTTACGTTTTTTGGCATCGTTTGCTGGGCGACCCACCGCAGGTGCCATTCATGCAGACGTTGTCATATAAACTTATCGCCACCACCATCGTTGGCACACTTGCGCTTTATGTGCTCGATTCCGTAATTGCCGAAGGCTCCAGCCAACGCCGAGACTTTGCGTCGCGTCGGAAGGTTGCGCGTCGGACGACGGGAACGTTGAGGAGAAGGTGAGAAAGGATGTCAGTTGTCAGTTGTTTTGGCCTTTGAGCTTTGGGCTTTGGGCTTGTGCTTGGTGCCCTACTGAGGAATCAATCGACAATGCAACAAATACAAAGAACAAATCGTCAAAATACAAAGACAGCAACTGCCCACTTACAATTGACCACTGACCAACTACCATGAAATTCGAAGACAGCTCACAAAATCTTCGCGCCAGGCTCCGATTTATCCAGGCGCTCGTGGTGCTCATGCTCGGTCTCCTTGCCATTCGACTTTACGTTTTGCAGGTCGTTCGCGGCGAACACTACGCGGGGATTGCTGAGAACCAGCGCCGCCGTCACCTACCGATTCCCGCTCCGCGTGGCGTTATCTTTGATCGTGAGGGCAAAGTGCTCGTCGACTCCCTTCCAATCTATAACGTGATCCTGTCGCGTGAAGATGTAAAGGGGAAAGACCTCAGCACACTGGTAACACCTCTTGCGGAAGGCTTAGGCATTGATGAGGAGATCCTGCGCGATCGTTTCGATCTCGTGAAATCAATGCCTGCGTTTGAGTCGATCCAGATAAAGCAGGGAGCCGCACCCGGCGATATTGCCTGGGTAGAGGCGCATAACCTGGAGTTTCCGGAGTTGCGCGTTGAGCAACAACCGCAACGCCGTTATCCGGCGGATGGCATGCTCGCGCATGTGCTTGGTTATGTTGGAGAGATAAGTCCGGAACAGCTCAAACTGCCTAGCTACAGGGACAAAGGTCTGAAGCCGGGCGACGTTATCGGTCAAAGTGGTCTCGAGCAGATCTACGACGACTATTTGCGTGGAAAAGAGGGCTACCGCGAAGTCGTTGTAGATAGTCGAGGCAGGATCCAGGACGAGATCGAAACCGTGCCGCCCGTACCGGGTCGTGATCTGGTAACTGCGATCGACTCCGATTTGCAAAGAGCCGCGGAAGAGCAGCTCCAGACCTCAGTTACCAAACGTGGCGTAATCGTCGTCATGGATCCCAACAACGGTGAGTTGCTGGCACTCGCCTCGTATCCGACTTTCGATCCCAACCTCTTCTCGCGCATTGGCACGAAGGCAGGTCGCGCTGAGTATGCCGCCCTCGTGAATGATCCCCAAACACCCTTGCTCAACCGGGCTATCCAGAGCCGGTATCCACCGGGTTCAACCTGGAAGGTACCCATGGCAGTGGCTGGTTTGCAGCAGGGCGCAATCACGCTGGCGCATTCAAACCTCGTCTGTGGCGGAGGAATTCAAGTAGGCAATAAGTTTACACGGTGTATGGGGAATCACGGCACACCTGATATCAAAACCGCGATTACAAAATCATGCGACGGATACTTCTATCGTCTCGGGTTAAAAATGCGCATCGACGGAATCGTTGCCATGGTCGATGAGTTTGATCTCAACAAACGCACCGGAATAGATCTGCCTAACGAAGTAATTAGCTGGACACCGTCACCTGAGTTCAAAAAGCGCATGCAGCCAAGGGATCCCGAGTGGCGTGACATTGATACCGTCTACGCATCATTCGGCCAGGTCTACGATATCATCACGCCTATCGCCTTGTTGCGAACCGTCGCCGGTGTGAGTATGGGTGGCCGGTTATACGTCCCTCATGTTTTGAAGGAAATCCGAGCACTTGGAAACCAGGGATCGCCCGACTATCGACCTGCGGTCACCTTTCAACCGCTGGATGCTTCGCGGCCTAATCCAAAAGTAATACCAATTCCGGAAGACATTGATCACGCGGTAGTTGAGGGTATGTGGGGTGTCGTGAACAATGGCGGAACCGGCGCGGCGATTCGCATGGCGGGTTTCGACATCGCCGGTAAGACTGGCACAGCTCAGGTAGTAGGATTAGGGAAAGACACTGGAAAGAACAAAGACCACGCGTGGTTTGTTTCATATGCGCCAGCATACAAGCCCGAGATTGCAATGGTGGCGCTGATTGAAAACTCCGGCTTTGGTGGCAAGAACGCCGCCCCAGCCGTGCGACGTGTGTACGACGCTTATTATCGCAAGACGCGCCATGAGGAGCCGCCGGGAGCGCAGCAGATAGCTAAGAGATAGTCGGCGGTGGTCAGCGGCCCGTGGTCCGTTGTTGTGCTTTGAGCTTTGTACTTTGAGCTTCGTGCTTTGTAGTCGACCCTTCGTCGAAAACTCGACTCTAAATCAAGAAATGCAAAGCACTAAGTACCAATCTCAAAGCACAACAAAGGAAACGGACTACTGCCTACTGAATACTGACTAAGACGTAATGGTCGCAATTATTCACAAACGAAGTTGGCGGGATTTTGATTGGGTGCTGGCCCTGCTGGCTATCGGTATTGTCGCCTTCGGCACCCTACAGATTCGCTACGCGCAGCCAACAGAAAGCTACTGGATTAAGCAACTGATCGGACTGGGGATTGGCTTGGTGGCCATGTTGGCTATCGCCTTTTCCGACTATCGACGATTGCTCAACATTGCTCCCGCGTTTTATATCTTCGGCCTCCTGCTTTTAGTCGTTGTCCTTATCCCTGGAGTAGGTTTGAAGATCAATGGACAGCGCGCGTGGATCAAAGTACCGGGCATCGGGCAGTTTCAACCTTCGGAGTTTGTAAAGGTAACGACGGCGATGATGCTTGCGCGATATTTCGGCAAACACCGGGCTCAGTCGCTCGCGCTCAAAGAAATCATAGTCGGAGGTCTGATTCTGGCCTTGCCAATCGGCTTGATTCTGTTAGAGCCAGACGCCGGCTCCGTCTTGACTTATTTTCCGATTCTCGCAGTTGTGCTGTTTCTCTCAGCGATTCGGCTGCGCCTGGTGGTCGCCAGCGTGGCTATTGCGATACTGATGTTGCCCTTTGCTTACTGGCTTGGGATCAAGACTAACCTGGTAAAGAATTATCAGCAGGAACGCATCAACGTCATTCTGGATCCGGAGAACGCCGACAAGCGCGGTATTGGTTACCATACCTGGCAGTCGATCCTTACCGTGGGCGAAGGCGGGTTGCTCGGCTCCCATTCTTCTGCCGAGCACTCCCAGAGCAGTTTGAAATTCTTGCCTGAGCCACACACAGATTTCATCTATGCCGTAACGGCGGAGAATTACGGCTTCGTGGGTTGTGTCCTGGTTCTCCTCGCTTATGTGGTTTTGCTTTCGCGCTTAATCACCGGAGCGCGGCGCGCATCCGATCGCCCGGGCATGCTCGTGATCATGGCCGCGGTAGGCGGGTTGATGTTTCAGATCTTCATAAACATCGGTATGGCTCTCGGTGTCTCGCCTGTTATCGGCGTCCCCTTGCCACTGATGAGTGCTGGTCTCGCCTCGCTCATCGCTACGTTTATTGCCATCGGCTTCGCCATCAGTGTCCAACTGCGCAGGTTTGTTAATTGAAATCCATAAGCTCTTTTGCAACTGAAAAGGTCGACAGAGTTCTCAATCATTGATCTGGTTTCTGACCCGTTGAAGGCCGCTGGACTAACAATCCGATTCGCATTCGAACCCAGAACAGCCAACTAATGGAACCACGTTGGAAGACGGGTAGATGAACAACATGACCAATCCCCAACGAAAAGCCCTCGACTCCTTCCTCAATTCCGCGCCGATGGCTCTTTCTGTCGCCCTTCTCAGGGCTCGGTCTTTGTTAACACTATTTCCAACGGCGGCGCGCTACGCGCTTGCCCTCTGGCTACCTTTTTTCGCCGCTCCGCGGCGGTTCGTTCCAAGAATGTTGTTAAAAAGAAAAACAACGTCGACACAGCCCGGCGGCCGTTTCACTTTGATCACTAAAACGTGCGTGCGGGGCAACAAATTGAGTGGTATTATCGTCTCAAAGTCTGAAACGCTGGGAACCGAATCTTTAACCTCTGCTGCGGAAAGAAGGCTTTATGCACCGTACTATCGTTCGCCTCTCTGTCGCGTTATTTACCTTTACTCTTGGTCTGATGATTAATGCGATTCCGGGTGTCTTCAGCCACAACCACCACGATACTCAGGGGACGTTCTTCATCAAATCTTCATGTCATCGATCCAACGGATTCATGCCGTCGCCTAACCGCGCCTCATCGCGTGTCGCCAGCGGAGTGATGTCAATTGAAACCGACCGGACTGGTCCGCTGAAGTTGCTGTATATGTCAACTACTATTGACGCTGCCGATCCAGCCAAAGAACAGGTTCATTTTTTCGTTGAGAACACCAGTAACAAAGAGGTCTCTGCTTTCAACATCAACTATGGTCCGAGTTGGAAAGACCGATTTGCCTTCCAAGCAAATTCCCAGGCACAGATGGTTAAACCGGGAGAGTCTCAGGCTGTCACGATCGACTGGGATGCCGATCAAAAGCTGACACTATGGGTTGATTCAGCAGACTTCGCAGATGGCACTCACTGGGTTGATGCGCGGCATCCTCGGTAAGGTGAGATCTATCTCTGATCAATCTCAAAACACCTCCAAGACAAGCATTGCCGGGCAATCCGAGTCATCAGCGGGCTATGAAGATGCCGTCGATGACCTGCTTTACGGGAGAATTCCTGAACTCCTCCGAGCCTATATGGCACAGGATCACAAAGAACATTCATATTCCGTTAAAGTGCGGTGGACCGGAAACCTTGGCCGAGGCACGTCGGACTATCGTGCTTACAAACGAGACCATGAAATTTCCTCTTTGGGTAAACCTCCTGTGCTTGCCTCTTCAGACCCGGCATTTCGCGGTGATGCGTCGCGCTACAATCCCGAAGATCTGCTCGTCGCCTCACTTTCAGCGTGTCATATGCTTTCATACCTCCACCTTTGTGCAGTGGCCGGAATTGTGGTTACTGATTATCAGGATGATGCGAAAGGTACAATGGCCGAAACGAAAGATGGCGGCGGACACTTCACCAAAGTCACGTTACACCCTGACGTCAAAGTTGCCGCTGGTGCTGACACAGATTTAGCTATGCAGCTTCACGAAACAGCGCATCATCTTTGTTTTATCGCCAGTTCAGTTAATTTTCCCGTGCTTTGCGAGGCATCAATCGAGAATGAGCAACCGCACGAACACACCTAACCAGCGACTAAATTGTCTTCATGTAATCAGGAACACACCAAGAGATCGTTTCATCACGCCTCAAGGTTAATGAGAACGCGGCATGCCGGTAAAGCTAAGTCTACCATTGCAGAAAAGGATGGCTCGCGTCTTCATCGCTGGAGCAGTTGTGATTGTCATACTTACAGCAAACATTCACCCTCTTGCACAAGACAGACTTCTGGTGTCCCAGATTAAGCCGGGCCGTTCCGTAGTGCGCGCAGCGCATGGGATGGTGGCGACGAGCCAGCCACTTGCTTCGCAAGTCGGACTTGATGTCTTGAAGCGTGGCGGTAATGCGGTTGATGCCGCGATCGCAGTAGCTGCCACACTCAACGTCACGGAGCCAATGATGACCGGTATCGGCGGCGATGCATTCATGCTTGTCTACTGGTCGAAGACAAAAGAGTTGAAGGGCTTGAACGCGAGTGGTCGAGCTCCGCGGGCCTTGAGTCTCGATTACTTTGCTAAGAAGAAAGCGACACACATGCCACAGTTTGGCATGGAAAGTATAACCGTGCCTGGGGCATTTGACGGTTGGGTTACGCTGCTCGAAAAGTATGGCACGATGAAACTACCCGATCTGCTTGCCCCTGCGATTGAATATGCGGAAAACGGATTTCCAGTCATGGAAAAGGCCGCTGAGGACTGGGATGCGGAAGTAAAAAAGCTGAAGCAGACACCATCCGCGTCTGCTAACTATCTGATTGACGGACGCGCACCTCGGGCCGGGGAAATCTTTCGCGAACCCAGTCTGGCCCACACCCTGCGTATCCTCGCGAGTGGTGGACGCGATGCCTTCTACAAAGGCGAAATTGCCCGGGCCATTTCCGATTACTGCCAGAAGAATGGCGGGTTTATCTCGATGTCAGACCTCGCGGCGACCAAATCAGAATGGGTTGATCCAATCTCCACCGACTATCGCGGTTTCAAGGTCTACGAAATTCCACCAAATGGTCAGGGACTCACTGCGCTTCTGATGCTGAATATCCTCGAGGGCTTCGACCTCGCATCGATGAGTGGGCAACCCGCTCGCTATTACCACACCCTGATCGAGGCAACTAAGCTCGCCTTCGCAGATCGGAACCGTTACATTGCCGACCCCGCCTTTGCCAAAGTGCCGGTAGCAGAGTTGTTGTCGAAAGAGTATGCAGCAAAACGACGCGCTCTCATCGATCCCAACAAGGCACTCGACTCGCCCCCGCCGGGAGAGATCAACGTCGGCAGCGACACGACCTACTTCACGGTAGTGGACAAAGACGGCAACGCAGTGTCGTTCATAAACAGCTTGTTTGACGCTTTCGGCTCCGGAATTGTCGCAGGCGACACCGGCATTGTGCTCCAGAATCGCGGCAGCGGCTTCTCCCTCAATCCCAATCACCCTAACCGGCTCGAACCCGGCAAACGACCTTTTCACACGATCATCCCCGCGATGGTCTTCAAGGACGACAAGCTATACATGTCATTTGGTGTGATGGGTGGCGCAATTCAGCCGCAGGGACATGTTCAGGTCTTAGTCAACATCATCGATCTCGGAATGGGATTGCAACAGGCGATTGACGCCCCTCGCTTCAGGTATATGAACGGCAGGGATGTGCTGCTCGAAGACGAAATTCCGTCGGCCGTAATTGACCGGCTGATTGCAATGGGTCATGTGCGCGCTGCACCTCCCGGTGTGCTGAGGTCCTCGATGGGTGGAGGCCAGGCGATTATGATCGACCCGACTAGCGGTACACTGATGGGCGCATCCGATCCACGTAAAGATGGTTTGGCTATTGGCTATTGATCGACTAAACTCAACCTGCGTTTTGAGAGAAGCTCAGGCTGTGGAGCCGGAAAGAGATTTCCTCTTCAACTCCCACACGGATGATCCTCTGAAAAGGGCTTCAATTCGACACTCGCCCGCTTTTGTTTGAGGAATTGGTCCTCAAATTTGTCTCGCTTCATCACTTTTTGATCAGAATCTCTGAGTTAGGTGATCCACTCGAGTTGCGTAAGGGGCAGTACACCATATCGTGGACAACATTCCAGAGAGTGCAAGGATGTTTAATGTCAGGATCCATCATCAGGAATTTTCGCCGGCTCGACCGGCAAGAACTAGATTACTCCGTGTGCGTCCAATTTCTTTTTCTTCATGTTGCTTGCCTGCTTGTCGTTTGGACGGGCGCGAGCATAGTGGCGGTCGTTACCTGTCTGGCTTTGTATGTGGTACGCATGTTTGCGATCACCGCTGGGTTTCATCGACTCTTCGCCCACCGTACATACCGGACTGGCCGAGTCTTTCAATTCCTGCTCGCACTGTTGGGAACCTCGTCCTATCAAAAAGGACCGCTCTGGTGGTCTGCCCACCATCGCCGCCATCATCTCCATGCAGACACTAAAGCAGATCTTCACTCCCCACTCACTCACACCCTATGGCGCTCACACGTCGGATGGTTCCTGTCTCGCGAGAGCCAGGCGACTGACGAAAAGCTTATTTCCAATCTGATCAGGTATGCAGAGCTGCGTTTTCTGGATCGGTATTACTCTGTGCCGCCGGTGCTGTTGGCAATCTCGGCTTTCCTGACAGGCTCACTGCTACAGCGTTATGCCCCCGGCCTCGGTACATCGGGCTGGCAGATGTTGGTCTGGGGATTTTTCCTTAGCACGGTTTTGCTCTATCACGGCACCTTCACAGTGAATTCTCTGGCGCATATCTTCGGCAAACGCAGGTTCGCGACTGAGGACAATAGCCGCAACAATTTATTTGTTGCAGTGATCACGCTCGGTGAAGGATGGCATAACAATCATCACTACTATCCTACATCGGAGCGTCAGGGCTTCTACTGGTGGGAGGTTGATGTCTCTCACTACACCCTGAGAGCGCTTTCGTGGTTAGGCATCGTTTGGGATTTACGAACGCCTCCACCCGAGTTGGCTCGCTTGCCAAGAACTCAGACACCGAATAATCTCATGCAGCCGAGGCCTCGATAGTCGATGGCATTGTGTCCGGCTTGATATTATTAGTATCTCTTTTACTGGGACCGCGGGCGTCTCGCCTGCCGAGCATGCGTCAGCTCGCTCACATCTTGTCAGCATTATCTCTTCTGCCGCGAACTTGTCTGCACTGGGCTCGCGCTACGCGCCCGCTGCGGGCGAGAGGCCAGCATTCCCAGTATGGACGATTGACGGAGGACAAATGAACAGGACAACCATTCTGTGCCTATGCTTGCTCATGAGCGTTACCGTCGTTAGCAGTGCCCCGCAGAGCAATGAGGCTTTCAATACCTTCTGGCAAAAGTTTAAGACGGCAGTCGCCAGCGGAGACAAAGAAGCCGTCGCCGGGCTTTCGCAATTTCCGATTGGCATGTCTTACGGCATACGCAGCATCAAAACCAAAGCTGAGCTTGTCCGGCGTTACCGTGAGGTCTTCAATGCGCAGACTAATGCCGTCAAGTGTTTTGCTAAGAAGGAACCGGAAAAGGATGCGCAAAACGCGAAACGGTTCTCCGTAGCTTGCCCGAATGAAGCAGGCGACGACGTTGTTGTTTATGAATTCGAGCTTACCCGGTTGGGCTGGAAGTTTGTCCGCCTCGACAACATCAACGAATAGTGAGATCGGCACTCCGGAAGGGGCGTGGGAAACGCAGACGGCCTTGACTTCTGATTCGGAGAAACCCCGATGTCCGGTTTGTCACGTCGTCAACTTCTGAAGACAGCCCTGACTGCGTCTGCAGGAACTGTCGCAGCCGCCACCGTAATCGCGGCCTCAAGAGCAACAGGAAAGGCTGTCAACGAAACACCACCTCTTAACCTTGACACCCTAACTCGTGTCGACGCTGATAAATCAACAGCACCTGTTTTCGAAAGGATTCAAAAGCGTGACTCGAACCGGCCGGATTGGTTTCAGCTGCGTTGCTTGTTTATTTCTGCTCCTACCCGCTAGCGCGCTAGCCGCAGCAGCTGGTCGACTAAGAGTTTCCGACAATCATCGCTACCTCCAGTATGACAATGGCAAGCCATTCTTCTACCTTGGCGATACCGCTTGGGAGTTGTTTCAACGTTTGAATCGGGAGGAAGCCACTCAGTATTTGGCCAACCGTTCTCAGAAAGGATTTACGGTTATTCAAGCTGTCGTCCTGGGACCCGCCGACGGGCTGACTGTTCCGAATGCCTATGGGGATTTACCACTCGTTTCCGGCGACCCGACAAAGCCCAATGAAGCCTACTTCCGGCACGTAGACTTCATCGTTGACCACGCGGAACAACTCGGCATGTTCATCGGGATGCTGCCGAGCTGGGGGAGTCAATGGGCCTCGGGCAAGTCGATTTTCAACACTACCACCGCGCGTCAGTATGGCCGTTTTCTCGGAAACAGGTATAAGGATAAAGCGATCATCTGGATACTGGGCGGCGATCGATCAATTATGAATGATGACGAGGGTGCGGTCATCGATGCGCTGGCAACAGGATTGAAAGAGGGGGATGGAGGCACCCATCTGAAAACATACCATCCCATCGGGCCAGGGTTTTCCTCGATTAAACTCAATGACGCACCATGGCTGGACTTCAACATGTTTCAGTCGTCGCACGCAGCACGCGATCATGACAACGGATTGTTTGTTGAGCACGACTACGCCCTAAAGCCCGAGAAACCGACCATCGACGGCGAGCCTCGCTACGAAGGGATTCCTATCGGATTCTATCTGCGTGGAACCGGTGGGATTGATCGCTTTGACGACTACGATGTGCGTCAGGCAGCGTACTGGTCTCTACTAGCCGGCGCCTGTGGTCACACTTACGGCAACAACAACGTCTGGCAAATGTATAAGCCGGGAGTCGGCGCGAAGGTTTCGTCTGATGAGGCAGCAGTCCGACCTGAGGGTGCATTGTTTGGGGCGCCGGGAGGATTGATCGGAGCGAACATTCCCTGGTATGAGGCCATGGACCATCCGGGAGCTTTCCAGATGCGGTATGTGCGCCGACTATTCGAATCGCTTCCCTTCACCAAGCTGGTTCCGGATCAGCACATCATTCTGAATGGCCCCACAACTGGCGGAGCAAAGATTCGGGCCGCGCGGTCAAGCGACGGATCATTCGCCATTATTTACTCACCGCGCGGAGAGAGCTTCACGCTGGATAAGAGCATAGTGAAAGCAGAACGACAGAGAGAGTTCTGGTACGACCCGCGTTACGGCACGTCTTACGTGATAAAGGAGCAGGATGGCTGGGGAATTCAAACGTTTACGCCTCCGACGAGCGGCCGGGGGAACGACTGGGTACTTGTGCTGACGAGCCTCTCCGCGGAATTCCCGCTTCCGGGCATGATGAGGAAATAATAGAATTTAGCGACGTCAACGTCGATTCCGGAAAACGTTATCAAGATCGCTGAAGGGGGCCGCAGCTGCGAATGCGTCGAATGAGCCTGTTTCCGCGATGCTTCGCGCTGCATGGATGAAGGCGCCCCAGGCGACACGCGCAAGGGCGGAGCCGACCGAGATCCGGCGAACGCCAAGATCCGCCAATCGAGAAACCGAGAGCCCCGGATTGGGTCTGGACACGAGGACGTTTACAGGCTTTGGAGAAACCGCCTTCACTAATGCCGCGATCTCGTTCGTGTTGGTAACTCCGGGAGCATAAAGACAATCAGCGCCTGCTTCGGCGTACGCCACGAGTCGCTCAAGGGCTACTCGGAAGGGATCAGGGTGGCCAACGAGCCAGGCTTCACACCGTCCTGTAAGGATCACTGGAAAACTTGAGTCATCGATTGCAGCGCGTGCTGCCCTCATACGTTCGACTGCCTTGCCAGCCTCGTAAAGCGGTGTGACCTTGTCCTCCGTCGCGTCCTCGATCGATAAGCCGGCAACTCCCGTAGCGATGCAGAGAGCCACGTTTGCAGCCACGCCTTCAGGTTCGTCTGCGTATCCGGTCTGAAAGTCAGCATTCACTGGTAGCGATGTTGCTGCGACCACCTCACGGATGTGCGTGAGCATATCGTCGCGGGCGATTGCGGAAACCGAATCAGGCAACCCTCGCGTAAATGCATAGCCTGACGACGTTGTGGCCAGCGCCTCGAATCCAAGGTGCCACAGATACACCGCGGTACCCACGTCCCACGGATTTGGCAGGATGAAGCACCCTGACTCGTGCATAGTGCGAAAGCGTGCGATGGCAGCTCTCTGTGCAGAAGTCGCATCTTTCATGTCACGATCTTAAACCGGATGCTGCCTGGGCGCCAACTTCAGAATAGCGAGCGTCCTTGAAGGGTCATCTGCTGAACTTGGCGACAAGAGCAAGTGAACTCGTGGCTGGTTCGCAGGACCCGGACATATGAGATAACATCGCCCCGTGTATCGTAAATGCAAGCGAGCGCTTCTTACCGTCTTCGCGTTCTGCGCGCTCCTGCATTATTGCCTCGCCGCCATACCTCAGGAACAAAGTCGTTTTCTTGCCGAGGACTCAAGCGGCAGCTCTCTGCTGGAAGTTCGCGGCAAAAAGCGGGCGCTCCTTCTGGTCTTTAAATCCGGAATACTTGATACGCATGATATAGACCGACCGATAATCGAGCTCGCCCTGAAATCAGATCCGAAAGACAGGCGTTACTGGTTCACTTATGCAACACTTGCGAAGAAACTCAACGCATACATCAAGAAGTACAAGAGCATGACGGCAGTGGACCAACTTAGCGATGCCGACTACATAGTACTTTTTAATTTGCTCGAATATCGCACTGTCTTGAACACTACGTATCCATACGGCGAGTTGTTTGTTGTTGTTAAGGAAAATCCGGAGACCAAGATGCCGCCGCGCATAATCTGGAAGTCGAGGAAGGTGCAATGGGCCGGCGATGCAGCACGCGATTTGATCAAGGAATTCAGGACTGTTCGCGGCGAGATGTAATCCTTCGCTAACAGGCAGCGTCCTTGACGATGCTGTCTTCAGGCCACGTCTATTGCTAACTATGATTAGAATGTGTCCTGCGCCTGCATCCCTTTTATGAAAGTCCGCGACAAGCTCAAAGCACGTCGGACAACTGGCAGCATTGACATCTTTCTGGAAACGAACAACGCGAGACCAAACTTTTGATAGGATCGCCAGTGGTATGGGAGACAAATAATGCTGACACACATAGTCGTATGGAAGTATCGTGCTGACATAGATCTTGAGGTACGCGAAGAGCACGTCACCCTGTTACGCAATCTGCGCTCAAAGGTGCCCCACGTTCAGAGTCTCGCCGTCGGGTTCGATACTGTTCATCTGGCGCGCTCGTATGATACGGGCTTGGTTGCCGTCTTCGCAGATCGCGCCGGTCTCGACGCCTACACGGTCCACCCCGATCACATCAAGGTAGCTGAATTTGGTAGAAGCATTAGTGAGCACGTATCTTCGGTTGATTTTGTCGACTGACCGTCAAGTTTCGTCCTCGGCCATTATGACACCAACAGAGAGAGCTTTTGCATCTCCAGTATGGTTGAAACCTCAAATATGAAGCGCTGGAAAAAGGTCTCGTTGTTCTTGCTCATAGTTGTTCTGCTATCGCAGCTACCCTTTGCTTACCGACGGTATAGATTGGGCCGCCTGAGCACCATCATCCAGGCCATCAACTCCGAACGCAAGGTTGCCCCGGCAAATGACAAGTTTGCCGAGTACAAGGGAGTGGTCCATGTGCATTCCTTTCTCGGTGGCCACAGCACCGGAGGCTTCAGCGAAATCATCTCCGCCGCTCAGGCCAACCAACTGCAGTTCGTGATAATGACTGAGCACCCGGCAAGAGATTTCAATACTGCTGATATGACTCTGAAAGGCGCTCACGGAGGCGTGCTATTTGTGAATGGCAACGAATTGAACACCGAGAACGGCGATCGAATGTTGATAATTCCCGGTGAGGCATCACCTGCGACGACTGAGAGAGTGTCGACAAAAGAAATAGTAGCGGATGCCAAAGCGCGCGGATCGATTGGGATTGTTGTTTACCCGGAAGAATTCAAGAGCTGGGATACCGTGGGCTACGCTGGTGTTGAAGTCTATAATGTCTACAGTAACGCGCGGCAGATAAATCCGGTGCTGGCCTTCTTTGACACTTTATGGTGTCAACGCAGTTATCCGGACTTGCTTTTTGCGACCTTCTACAACCGGCCTGATGAAAGCTTGAAGATATGGGACCAGGCCCTTGCTCGCACCAGATTGACGGCCACCGCCGGCAATGATGCGCACGCAAATATTGGAATAAGTCTAAACGACTATTCCGGCAAAACGCTGCTGGGAATCAGACTAGATCCTTATGAAACCAGTTTTCATCTGGTTCGCGTCCATGTGCTGGTGCCTAAGGACCGGGCGTTCGACACGGGCAGCCTGATCGAGGCCATATCCGCAGGACACTGCTTCATCGGTTTCGACATCTTCACTGACACGTCCGGCTTCACTTTTGGAGCCCATAATCAAACCGAAACTAGGATCCAGGGCGATGAGATTACACTCCAAAAGGAAACACAGCTGAAGGTAACGACGCCGGTTTCCAGTCGCATCATTTTAATCAAGGATGGGAATACACTGTCTGACGAAAGCGGATTGAGCAGCAAGGAATACGCCGTAACAGAACGGGGAATCTATCGTGTTGAGATTTATCTGCCGCAACTCGGAAATTCAGTCGGCGAACAGCCCTGGATAATCTCCAACCCGATTTACGTGAGGTAGAGCCTCAAGCCCAGCGGGAACTCGAAAGGAGTCAAACTAATATCAATGAAAATGTGCTGTAAACACGACATCGCCCCACGGGCTGCCCTGCTGACTGCCCATGGGGCGACGAACGGCGCCGGAAAGCTCCGGCTATACTTATTCTCGGAAGCGGTGCGTACGTTCACCGGTATACTGTAGGAAGCCTAGTAATTGACTTCTCACTCGCGTCTTCCCTAGTGTATTTGAGATGATCGAGTACA
>Ga0137366_10000899_pt1 | contig 21106 bp, 17 predicted proteins | sample SagtaG_8_FD_104938 | JGI IMG/M metagenome (GOLD analysis project Ga0137366, IMG submission 104938) | Vadose zone soil microbial communities from Sagehorn Ranch, Mendocino, California, USA - Sage1_L_60_16 metaG | ecosystem: Environmental > Terrestrial > Soil > Vadose zone | place: USA...
CCAGCCCGTCCATGTCCGGCATTCGCACGTCGCACAGCACGACGTCGAACGACTCCGCCAGCGCGCGCTCGAGGGCTCGGGTCCCGTTCCCCTCGGCCGCCACGTCGTAGCCCGCGTCCGCCAGCAACAGCCCGAGCGATTGGCGCAGACCGGGCTCGTCGTCCACCACAAGAACGCGGGTCATGCCGCAGGGAAGAACATTTTAAACGCCGCCCCTCCCTCCCGCGCCGTGTCGACCCAGACGACCCCTCCCATGTCGTGCACGGCGCGGGCGACGATCGCGAGGCCCAATCCGGTGCCCCGGCTGGGTTGCTTGGTCGTGAAGAACGGCTCGAAGATCTTGTCGCGGTCCTCGGCTGGCACGCCCGGTCCGGAATCCGCGACGTACAAGAGCGCTCCCGGCTGGCCCGTGGCGAAGTCGGTCCGCGCGGGGCGCCGTTCGGGGCGGCGCGGGAAGCTCGCGTGGGGCGGGTCCCCGGCTCGCCTGGGGATGGCGGGTCGCGGCTCGTACGCCCACCGCCGCGCGCCGAGGATCACGCGTCCCCCGGGTGCGGCGTCCACTGCGTTGAGCACCAGGTTGACGATGGCCTGCTCCAGGAGATGGACGCGCCCAAGCATCCGCGGCACGTCCGGTGCGACCTCGAGGCTCGGGTGCACCGGTTTCAGGGCTCCCTGTGCCTCGAGCAGCGCGTAGGCGCTGTGCGCCACCGCACCGGCATCGAGCGGCGCCAGCGTTTCTTCCTGCGGGCGCGCGTAGTCGAGCAGCCCCCGCACGATGAGATCGATGCGCTCGAGCTCGCGGGTCACGCCGGCCACCACCTCGGGGTCGGCCCCACGGCGGCGCAGCACCTCGACGTAGGTCCCGATCGCGCCCAGGGGGTTCCCCACCTCATGGGCGATCCCCGCCGCCAGCCGGCCGATGCTGGCGAGCTTCTCCGAGCGGACCAGCTGCCCCTGTGCGTCGAGCAGGTGATCGGTCATGCGGTTGAGGCGCTCGGCAAGAGTGGCAAAATCACGCGTTTCCGCGTCCGGCGCGCGCCGCCCCAAATCGCCGTCCGCCACCGCATCGGCCGTGGCGACCACTCGCTCCAGCGGCCACAGCACCAGCCGGCTCACCAGGTAGCGTCCGAACACGATAAACACCCCCACTTCGAGGGCCACCATGAGCAGGACCAGCACGAACGTCCGCTCTGGGGCGAAACTGGTGGCGAGCAGCATGGTGGCCACGCCTACCAGCAGGGCGGCGGCGGCGAGGAACGATAGGTAGAACAGCAGCTCGGTCCGGAGCGCGGGCTTGGCCGGCATGGCGCTGGAATAGGCATAAAAACGAAGCGGCGGGGAAGTCCCCGCCGCTGACGTCTGCTACTCAAGCCCTCAAGCTCGCATGCCTACTTGCAGGCAGGCGCGCCTTCGGTCGTTGCGATAGCGTTCGGATCTGCCGCCAGGTTGATATAGACGGAGCAGGTCACGAGGGGCGTCTGCAGGTTGGCGTTCGAGATCGACGCGCTCCAACCACCACCGTTGACAATCGGTGCGGACGCGGTGTTGCCGGTCGTGGGGCACCAGCTCACCTGACCAGGAGTGGGCGCCGGACACGTGCCACCGACCAAGCTGGTCACGGTCGTGCTGTACTTGACCGAGTCGGCGAAGTACGCCTCTTCGGCTGTGACCAAGTTGCGCAGGTCCGACTTCATGGAGGCGATGTACGCCTTCCCCTTCGTGTTCGCGAACTTCGGGATCGCGATGGCGGCCAAGATGCCGATAATCACCACCACGATCAGCAGCTCGATGAGTGTGAAACCCTTGCGATTCATCTGACATTACCCCCGTTGAAGTCCATCTCATGACAATCAAAAACCCAAGTGAAGCGGGATTTTCCCACCGCTCGGTGAAGCAAACCCCGTGCCCTGCATCACGGAAAGGCGATTAACCCGTTCTATAACAACGTGTTACGCTCACGGACCGGGGTCTGCGTCGGGGTGATGCGACGCCCGCGGGTCGGGACTTTTGCAAGGCACCCGGGCCGACCGCAACGCCGTCTCGTGACCCCGGTTAGGGAGGGCGCAACCGGCCCGCACGGGCCAGCAGCGAGTCCGCCGTAGCTGGGTAGCCGTGGGCGCGTGCTTGCACCGCCTCGTACCGGTAGTAGCCGGCGGCACACGGACCGGCGCAGAAGCGCTCCAGGCCCACAAACAGGGAGTCGGCTGCCACGTGGTTGCCGACCGCGAGCGCCGCCACGGCTCCGATCGTGTAGACCCAGGGATCCCGGTCGATGATTTCCGAGGCCAGGCGCGCCGCGGCCAGGGCCTTCGCCGGCTCGTGGCGGTCGAGGTACACGCCCGCCATACGGACGGGGCCTCCGTAGGACGCGGGCGAGTCGTCGAGGATGCTGGTCGTGACCGCGTTATCGTCGCGCCACACCGGAACCCGCCGGGCGGACCGAACCCCGGCGAGGACGCAGAGGGCAACCACGGCCAGGCGCCCTCGCGGCATGCGGGCAAGGGCGGCGGTCCCTGCAAGCACCAGCCCTGCCGACGGCAGGTAGAGCGTGCGCTCAGCCAGGTAGAAGCCCGCGGGATAGAGCAGGTTGGCGACCGGCAGGAAGGACACGCCGATCCAGCCCAGCCCGAACGCCTCGAGCTTGCGCCCGCGCCTCCAGGCGAGGAGCAGGAGGCCCCCCCACAGGAGCAAGCACGCCAGTCCAGTGGCGACGCGCAGATCGAGGGGTGACGTCACCACGGTGCGCTCGTTGGGGGAATAGTCGACGCGCAGCGTGAGCGGGAACACGAGCACGCGCGCCACGTCCGCGAGCGCGGCCACCGCGGTGAGCCGCACCGTGAGCCAGGACTGCCCGAGGAACATAGGCGCGATGGCCGTGTCGCCGCCGAACGGATGACGCACCAGCGTACGAATGATGCCATACGCGGCTCCCACCACCACCCAGCTCGTCAGGAGCGAGACGATGCGGCGCCGCTCGGGCCGCTCGAGACCGACCATCCACGCCCACACAACAAGGGCGGGCGCGACCGCGGCGTTCTCCTTGCAAAGGAGGCCGAGGGCGAACGCCGCCGCGCTCCACACGACCGGTTTCCCAGCCACGGCCGCGTACACGGTGAGCACGCTGAACACGGCGGCCATGAGCTCGGCCCGGCCCACCACGTTGGCGACGGCCTCCACGTGCACCGGATGCACGGCGAACAGCAGCCCCGCCACCAGCGCGCCCGCCGGGTCCATCAAGCGCCGGGCCAGAGCGGCCACCGCGACCGCGGCACCGGCGTGCCACAAGAGGTTGACGGCGTGGTACCAGACCGCGCCGTCCACCAGGTGGTCGAGGGCGAAACTCGCGATGACCAGGGGCCGGTACATGTGGCCCCCGAAGTCCGGCGACCAGTACGGCGCGGCGAACGCCCGCCACACCCCCGAGGGTTGGGCGACCAGCGGGTTCAGCACCACGATCGGAACGTCGTCGAGCGCAAACCGATTCCACAGCGCGCCGAGATAGACTACGACGGCGCAGGCGGCGACGGCGGCGTAGAGACGCTTGGAGCCGAGCTGCGGCAACAATGAGAATCCGAGATAGCGGGTGAGACAGTATAACCCGGGCTGAGAGCCCGGGCTCGGTGCGATGTGCGCCCTGTAAGGGCGCACCCCCGGCCGAGCGCGCCCTCTCAGGGCGCGGATCACCGGAGCTCACATCTGCTTGAGCAGGTACTCCCCGTTCACCTTTAAGAGCCAGTAGGCATTGTCGTTCACGGGCTTGCCGGGCCCGTGCTGCGATTCGAGCGCGTCCACGAACCCGCGCAAGGCATCCCTGGCGGCCGAGCGGTCGCCGCGCTGCGCCGCAGCCACTGCCCGCGCGAGCGTCGCTTGCAACGGCCCGCACACCGTACCGTCCGGGATCCAGCGCAGGGCGCCGCAAACCCGTGCCAGATCGGCGCGCACGAGATCCAATGTCATCGCCTCTGGACGAATAGTGGGGCCAACGGTCCAACCAGAGATCTTGAACTCGCTCGGGTTGGGGTTCTCAGGCTCGGTGGCCTGGGTCCCCGGACGGATCCCGGTGCAACAGGACCGGAATGTGGGAGCAGCCCACGACCGGCGGATGCCCGGAAGGTATGGGCTTCGAAGGCCAAACCCGTCGAGACCATCTCCCGGTGCTACGCTGTCGATGTCTCCCTCGAACCCGCCGTGCGTGCCGAACCAGTCGAGGGTGGCGTTCTTATTCAGGAATGACTCCCAGTTCGGCGGCGAGATCGGCCCAACCGGCACGTGATCGGAGGCTCCCGTCACACCTGGTACCGTCGGGCCGTGGACGAACCTTCCGGTTGCTGCGAGAGTAGGAAACCCGGTTCCCCTGGGCGCGCTGACATCCATGGAGAAGAGGGAGGCGCCTCCCGTGCTCGTGCGGCTGTTAGTTATCCGATACGCGTAGACCAGATATCCGCCGCTGTCCGCTACGCCTTGAACGGAGAGGTCGGTTTGACGCAGCGGTGATGTCGTTTGAGCGTGCAACCGCAGGGCGATCGTCAGCGCCGCAGCACACAGTCTCGAGCTCCTGATTCGAAACATGCGGAACCCCTCACTGGAAGCGTATGTGGTAGTATGTGCCAGTCGTGTCCACCGGGTGAACACCATTGATCCCGTTAAACAAGGTGGCGAAGTGGTCAAGACACCACTTCTGGACCACTCGGGCCGAGTCGGGATTCGCCCAGGAGAGTGGCGGGTTTTTCCGGCTGTCGTAGGTCCCTTGCACGCGATGTAGCCGATCCGCACCATCTCCCTGCGCATCCGAGTAGCAGAGCCCAATATCGATATCGTACGGTGCGAACGCGGGGAGTCGCCTGGACTCTGTTGCGACTGCGTGAGCGGTGTGGCACCGTTGTCTGGGAGGGCGCGTCGGGCGAAGGTGACGGGTTGTTCCAACGCATGACGGGCTAGACTTCCTTCTCCAAGCGTCGCTCACCGCGGCTCACCGACTCCGCCATTTCCCCCGCGGCGGGAGCAGGTTATACCGCAGGATGTGAAACAGCGCCGCCAACCCATCGTGCCAAGTGATCTTCTTGCCCTCGGCGTAGGTGCGCCCGCTGTACGAGATGGGCAGCTCCCAAATGCGCGCCCCCGCCTGCACCAATCGCGCGGTGAGCTCGACCTCGATCCCGAACCGCTCCGCCGTCAGCGGCAGTCGCTTCAACAGGTCGGCGCGCACCAGCTTGTAGCCCGTCTCCATGTCCGTGAGGTTCAGATTGGTGAACATGTTGGAGACGAGCGTGAGGAAGTTGTTGCCGACGGCGTGCCAGAAGAGCAGCACGCGGTGCGGGCCGCCCTGGAAGCGCGAGCCGTACACGGCGTCGGCCCTGCCCTCCTTGATCGGCGCGAGCAGACGAGGGAGCTCGGCGGGATCGTACTCGAGATCGGCGTCCTGGGCCACGATCACGCTGCCGGTGGCGGCGGCGATTCCGCTCCGCAACGCGGCGCCCTTGCCGCGGTTCGTCGGATGGTGGAGCACCTGCTGGACAAGCCCCGTGCCCGCCAGGCCGTCGAGGATGGCGCCGGTGCCGTCGGTGGACGCGTCGTTCACGGCGATTACCTCCAGCCGCAGCGGCACCTGCTTGAGTTGCCGCAGCGCGGCTTCGATCGTCGCTGCCTCGTTGTACGCCGGCACGACGACCGACAGCAGGATGTCGTCGGTCGATTGAACTCGCGACATCAGGCCGGCACCTCCCCGATCGCGATGAGCGACTGACCGACGCGCCAGGGGAGGAGCCGCTCCAGCCGAAACAGCGGCACCAGCGCGTCGTACCAGCGCAGCGTGCCCGAGGGAATGAGCCGGCGGCGCAGCACGCGGCCCGCGAGCCACCACCCCGGGATGCCGGCCAGGTTGAAGTACTCGAGATGGCGCACGCGGAAGCCCGCGGCCCGGAGCTTGGTGGACAGCTCGGCGGGGACGTAGCGGCGGAAGTGCCCCAGCGCCTCGTCCAGGGTGCCGTGCAACGCGCGCAGCGCGGGCACGAGCAGCACAAGCCGACCGCCGGGCTCGAGCAGCTGGTGCATGGCGGAGAGCGCCGCGCCGTCGTCCTCGATGTGCTCCAGGACGTTCAGGCAGACCACGCTGTCGAGCCGCTCGGCCGCGAGCCCGGGGCTCAGGGCGGGCAGTCGCAGCTCGGCCACCGTCACGTGCGGCCGGCCGGCGAACCGCTCGCGCAGGCGGCCCAGGTAATATGGCTCGGTGTCGGTGAGCACCACGCGCTCGCGGTCCGCGAAAAACACGGACATGTTGCCGATCCCGGCGCCGATCTCGAGCACGCGACGCCCCATCCAGGGGCGTAACCGGTCGAACATCCAGCGGTTGTAGCGGGGGGCCGCGGCCATGCGCTCCAGGGTCGCGGCCCCGACCTGATCGACGGCCTCAGCCGGGGGGGACATCGCCTTCGTAGCGGCTCAGCTTGCGATACAGCGTGGAGGGATCGATCCCGAGCACTTCGGCGGCGCGGGTCTTGTTGCCGCCCTCGCTCTGCAGCACCCAGGTGATGTAGGCACGCTCGATCACGTCGAGGGTGGGGTTCGCGTGCGGCCGCTCCGCGACGAGCGGCTCGGCGCGGTGCTCCGTCAGCTTGTCGGGCAGGGCGGCGAGGTCGATCGTCGTTGCCTTGCTGAGGACCACCGCCCGCTCGAGGGCGTTCTCCAGCTCGCGGACGTTGCCGGGCCAGTCGTAGGCGAGCAGGGCGTCCTTCGCCTCCTGCGCAAGCGCCTTCGGCTGCTCGTCGCGCTCCTTCGCAATGCGGCTCAGGAACTCCTCCCACAGGATCTGGATATCGTCGCGCCGGTCGCGCAGCGGCGGCAGGTGGATGGCGATCACGTTCAACCGATAGTACAGGTCGGTACGGAAGCGGCCGCGCTTGATGTCGTCCTCGAGGTCGCGGTTGGTGGCCGCCACGACCCGGACGTCCACCGGAATGGCCTCGGTGCCGCCCACCGGGATCGCCTCCCGCTCCTGCAGCACCCGCAGCAGCTTCACTTGGGTCGCGGGCGACATCTCGCCGATCTCGTCGAGGAAGAACGTCCCCCCGCGCGCCGCGGCGAACAGGCCTTGCTTGTCGCGCACCGCGCCCGTGAACGATCCCTTCACGTGCCCGAACAGCTCCGACTCGAGGAGGCTCTCCGGCAGCGCGCCGCAGTTGAGCGAAAAGAATCCGCCGTCCGCGCGCCCGGACAACTCGTGGATGTAGCGCGCGATGACCTCCTTCCCCGTGCCCGACTCTCCCTGGATGAGCACCGTGCTCTCGGTGGGTGCCACCTGCTCGGCGAGCTTCATGACGTCCTGGAAGGCGCGCGACTTGCCGAGCGGCTGCACGAGGCCGGAGCGCTCGCGCCGACGGATCTCCTGCTTGAGCTGCTTGTTCTCGGCCTTGAGAAGACGCTGCTCCGCCGCGCGCCGGCAAATCGCGACCAGGTCGTCGTTCGAGAACGGCTTCTGGATGTAGTAGAACGCCCCCTGGTTCACCGCCTGGATCGCGCTCTGGAGGGAGGCCTGGGCGGTCATCAGGATCACGGGGGTCTCCGGGTCTTGGTCGCGCACCGCGGCGAGGATTTCGGTGCCCGACACGCCCGGCATCTTGATGTCCGTGAGCACGATGTCGGGCGGGTTCCCCTTCAACGCCTCGAGCCCGGCTTTCCCGCCCTGGGCGGTGGTGACGTCGAACCCCTCCCCTTTCAACAGGATCCGGAGCACGTCCAGGATCCCCATCTCGTCGTCGACGACCAAAATCGATGGCTGTTGGCTCATGCCGCTTCCTCTTTCCGCCGGGCGGCGGGGAAGTAGACCGTGAACGTCGTCCCCTGCCCCGGCGTGGAGTCCACGAGCACCAGGCCGCGGTGCGCGTCCACCGCGCGCTGCACGATGGCGAGGCCGAGGCCGGTGCCGCCCACCCGACCCGTCACGAACGGCTCGAACAGGCGGGCCCGCAGGCCCTCGGGGATGCCCGGGCCGTTGTCGCTCACGGCCAGGGAGACGGGGCTCTCGATGCCGGCGCCCCCCGGCAGCTCGTGGGAGGCGGGCCGTCCGGTGCGCACCACGACGCGCGCGCCCTTGCCCGTGGCCTGGACGGCGTTCAACACCAGATTCGACACCACGCGATGTAACAGATCCTCGTCGCCCTCCATCGGGGTCGCGTCGCCCGTCAGATCGATGACGGCGTCCTCGGGGAAGTCCGGGTGCTCGCGCACGAGGCGGATCGCCGCGGCCGCCACGCTGCGCAGGTCGAGCGACCGGCACTCGGTGGCGCGCACGCGGGAGAAATCGAGAAACTCCGAGAGCAGACGCGACAGCCGGTCGCTCTCACGCACCACGAGCGACGTCAGGAACTTCTCGTCGGCGTTCACGCGTTTCGCGCGTCCCAACTGCTCGACCGACGAGCGGATCGACGCGAGCGGGTTCTTGATCTCGTGCGCCAGGCTCGCCGACAACTCCGCCACCGCTTCCAGCCGCTCCGCGCGCAGGTGGAGTTCCTCGAGCCGCTTCGAGTCCGAGATATCCGTGAAGATCGCCGTGACCCGGGGCTCGCCTGCCGGCTCGACGTCCAGCGTCGTGGTCGTCACACCGATCGGGAAGGTGCGATCGGGACGCCGTACCGTGGCTTCCACGCGCATCGCCCGCACGCCCCGCCGCGCGGTCGCCGTGATCGCGGCCCAGAACTCGGGCGCGATCTTCGCGAACTCCGGCATGATCGGAGCCCCTCGCCACTGCCGCTCCTTGAACCCGAGGATCTGCTCGGCCGCCGGGTTGCAGTACAACAGGTGGCCCGCTTGGTCCACCGTGACGATTCCCGTCGGGACGCTGCGCAGCACGTCCGCCGCCTCCAGTCGGGCCTGGCGCAGCTCGCCCGCCAGGGCCTCCCGCTCCGCCCCCATCACCGACACCCGGCTCGAGAAATAGGCGGTCACCGCCGCGACGCCTGCGAACACGAGCAGCTGCAGCCCCACTTGCGCCGTCATCGGCGTGGTGTGCCCGAAGAACACGTCCGCGAAGTAGACGATCCCGACCAGCACCGTGATCAAGCCCGTGCTCGCCGGCGGCATCAGCACCGCCGTGACCGCGATCAACGGGACGTACAGCGGCGTCAGGTCGCTCTGCGGACCACCGGTGATGTGCACGACCGTGGTGATCAGCGCCACGTCGAACAACGCCTGCCCGTACAGGAACGTCCGGCCGGGCGCGCGGCGCGACAGGTGGGTGTACCAATAGGAGGCGATCGTCACCACGACCGTCGCCACCAGCACGAACGACGTGACGAGCACGTCCAGGGGACCCGCAACCGCGAACTTGAGGGCCACCGTCAGATAGATCGCGATCGCGACGCACAGCCGTCCCGCGTACACCGACCGCAGCAGACTCTGCGGGGTCGGGAGGACTGAGCCCCGCCGGTCACCCGTCAGCCAGGGCAAATCGTGCTCCTTCCGAGACGAGCTAAGCCGAAAGGCGTAAGCCCCAAGGCAACGGCGAGTTACATCACTTGCGGCTGCGGCTTGCGGCTTGGAACTATTGTTGACGCTGTGGCAAAGTGCAAGAGCAAAGCCGCCGGGAGAGTCCTATGGCCCGAGTTTCGCTATTGTTGGCAATGCGGCGAGCAGTGTGTGTCGTGGTGTGGCTGATGGTCGGAGCGCTCGCGGCTCCCGGTCGCGCTCCGGGCCAGGCCGCTCTGACGCCGGCCGACTCCGCTATCCTCAACTCCCAACCGTTAAAACGTCTGGTGCTCGCTCCGTCGTTGCTGCGACGCCTCAGCCTCTTGGCGGCCGGCCTCGATCGGGAAGTGGTGCTGTGCCTGCAGGGCGCGGTCGCGGGAGACACGGCGCAGGTGCGGGAGTTCGCGATGCCGGACATCGTGCACTCCAGCGTCGACGCCGTGACCCCGCTCCCCTGCCCGCCGGCCACCACGCTCGCCGTGTGGCACAACCACCCGTGGGTCGGGCCGGACTCGAGCTTCGGCGTGAGGACGCCGGAGGACCTCTGCTCGCTCAGCCAACCGGACCTGCGGACGGTGGTCGCGGACTCGATCCCGTTCGCCGTCGTGAGCGTGGGCCGAACGGCCCAGCCGATCATTTGCTGGTGGCGGCGGGTGCAGGCGGTCGTGAACCGCCACGTGAAGTTCCTGCCGCGCTTCCCGCGGCAGTGGCTCGAGCTGCCGGGTCTCCCGGGAGCTGCCTCCGGCCCCTAAACGTCGCCCGGCGTCATTCCGGCGGCTGCACGATGATCTTGCCCCGGGCGCTCAGGCAGGTCAGCCGCGTCCGGCCACCCCCCCGCAGCCGCTCGGCCACACGGTGCGCGCGCAGAGCCGCAATCACGTCGGTCGACGTGTGGTGGGCGAGCACCTCCTGCGTGATCAACAGCGCAGACGCACCCAGGGGGGGGCCGATCTGGAAGGTGTAGACGGGACTCGAGCCTTCCCGCCGCACCTCGATCGGCGCGGGCTGCAGCTGTTCGCCGAACCATCCGAGCACGTCGCGGATGGTCCGCTCGGCACCCACGGTGCCCGTGAGCGCTCGTCCCTGCTCGCGCGCGCCCTCCAGGGCGGCCCACCGGCCGGCGAACCGGGCGATCGCGTCCTGGACGGTGTCGTCGAGCGAGAGCCCAAACGGCATCGAGTCGTAGGCCTCGAAGAACTCGCTCACAATGCCGAGCGTGAGCGGCAGGAGCTCTTCCATGCGCCGGCTCACCGCGCTCCACACCTCCGGGTCTTGGGCCACGAGGCGGGACAGGAGGAACAGGCCGTAGGCCATGTGCCGGTCCTCGTCGGCCTGGGCGAGCCTGAGGCCCTCTCGGAAGCCGGGCATCGAGTCACCGCGTGCGAGCGCGGTCGAGAAAAGATGATATCCCGCGTCGCCGAGCACGCCTTCGCCGACCAGGCTGTAGGTCACGAGCGCCTCGGCCTGGGCGGCGGGGGACGGATCGACCAGGAGTCGGTGCATCGCGTCAGGGAGTCGCTCGCTGAAGAGGCGCCGGAAGCTCGGCGTCTGATAGCGCTGGAGATCCCCGGACTGGCGGCAGATCTCGTCGAGCACGCGCCGGAAGAACTCGGTGTGCTTCGCTTCGTCGGCGAGGAAGGTGGTGAGGAACAGCTGCTCCTCGAGGCGCTCTTCGCGCACCACGGTCATGACGAGCGGCAGGAGGTCGCGGGTCATGCTCTCTTCCGCGGCCTGGAACAGCACCGTGAGGCGCAGCAGCACGTCGCGCTCGGCGACGCTGAAGCGAGCCCACTCGTCGATGTCGCGCCGCAGGTCGAGGCTACGCGGATCCCAGGCACCGAGCCGCTTGGCTTCGTGGTACAGGCGCATCGGGACGGTGTCATGGCGCAGCGTGCCCGTCCGGATCGGCCTCGGCTCGCGCGCGTCGGGAGGAGGGGCGGTCATCTGCGGCGCTACTGCACCGCGTTCACCATGTCGAAGATCGGGAGGTACATGGCGATGACCATGCCGCCCACGATGACGCCGAGCACCACGATCATGATGGGCTCCATGAGCGACAGCAGCGCGCTCACCGCCGCATCCACCTCGTCGTCGTAGAAATCGGCGATCTTCGAGAGCATCTCGTCCATGCCGCCGGTCTGCTCACCCACGGAGATCATCGAGATCACCATGGGCGGGAACACCTTCGACTTGGCCAGCGGCGCGGCGATCGTCTCCCCGCCGGCGATCGAGGCGCGCGACTCCATGACGGCATTGTGGATCACCATGTTGCCGGCGGTGCGCGCCGTGATCTCGAGGCCGTCGAGGATCGACACGCCGGAAGAGATGAGCGTGCCGAGCGTGCGGGTGAACCGCGACACGGCCGCCTTGCGGAGCACGTCGCCCAACACCGGGGTCTTGAGCAACAGCGTATCGATCTGGAGGCGCCCCGGGGGGGTCTTGTAGTAGCCGTTCAAACCGAAGACGCCGGCCCCGATGGCCCCGAGAATGAGCCACCAGTACTGCGTGAGCGTGTGGCTGGCACCGATCACGATGCGGGTCGGGAGCGGCAGCTGCAGGTTCACGGACGCGAACATGTTCTGGAAGGTCGGGATGACGAAGATGAGCAGCACGGAGATCGCGATGACCGCCACCGACATGATGACGCCGGGGTAGATCATCGCGCCCTTCACCTTGCGCACGATCGCGTCGTTCTTCTCGAGGAACTCCGCCAACCGGACGAGGATGGTGTCCAGGATTCCGCCCGCTTCGCCGGCCGCGACCATGTTGACGTACAGGTCGCTGAACGCCTTGGGGTGCTTGCGCAGCGCGTCGGCGAGCGTCTGGCCGCTCTCCACCTCGTACACGACCTGCCGGGTAACGTCGGCGAGGATCTTGTTCTCGGTCTGCTGCGCCAGGATGTCGAGGGCCTGGACGAGCGGCAGGCCGGCGTTGATCATCGTGGCGAACTGGCGGGTGAACACGACCACGTCGCGGGTCTTGACGCCGCCGCCGAACTTGAGGCTGAGCTTGAACTCCTTGGGCGCGGCGCGGACCTGCACGACCACCATGCGGTTCTTGCGCAGGTGTGCGATGACGTCATCGCGGGTCGGCAGGTCGATCTTGTCGTTGACGAGATCGCCTTTGAGCGTGCGGGCGGTGTACTGGAAGAACGGCATGGCTCACTCCCTCCGGGCGCCTAGCGGCGCGCCGTCACCTTGGACGCGCCGACGGCGGGCTGTCCGCCGGACGGCAGGGGCTCCCTGTCGTCGAGCGGCGCCTCGCCGATCATCCGCAAGAACTCGTTCGGGGTCGAGGTGACGCGCAGGCACTCGTCCTTCGTGACCTCCCGGCCCACGTACAGCTGGTAGAGCGCATCGTTCAGCGTCTGCATCCCGTGCTTCTTCCCCGCCTGCATCATCGATGGGATCTGCTCGATCTTCTCGTCCCGAATCAGGGCCCGGACCGCGGGCGTCATGATGAGGATCTCGCACGCCATCACGCGGCCGCGACCCTTGGCCTTTTGCAGCAGCGTTTGGGTGATGATGCCCTCCAGCACGAACGACAGCTGGGCGCGGACCTGCGCCTGCTGGTGCGACGGGAACACGTCGATGATGCGGTTGATGCTCTCCATCGCGGAGTTGGTGTGTAGCGTGGCGAACGCCAGGTGGCCGGTCTCGGCGATCGTGAGCGCCGCCCCGATCGTCTCGAGGTCGCGCATCTCGCCGACCAGCACGACGTCCGGGTCCTGCCGCAACGCGTACTTGAGGGCGGCCGCGAAGCTGTTCGTGTCGGTGCCGATCTCGCGCTGGTTCACGATGCAGCTCTGATGGCGGTGGATGAACTCGATCGGGTCCTCCACCGTGATGATGTGCCCCTTCAGCTCCTTGTTGATCTTGTCGATCAGCGCCGCGAGGGTGGTGCTCTTGCCCGATCCCGTGGGCCCCGTCACGAGCACCAGGCCGCGCGGCCGCTCGGCCAACTTCGCCACCACCCCCGGCAGGCCCAGCTCCTCGAAGGTCCGCACGTTGAAGGGAATCTGTCGGATCACGAGCGACACGCAGCCGCGCTGCTTGAAGCAGTTGCCGCGGAACCGCGCCAGGTTCTGGATCCCGAACGAGAAGTCGAGCTCGTTCTCCGTCTCGAACCGCTTCTTCTGGTTCTCGGTGAGCACGGAGTAGGCGATCGAGAGCGTGTCCTTGGGTGTGAGCACCGCCTCCGCCGACGAGTTCACGATGTCCCCGTCCACCCGCAGCTTGGGACGCTCGCCCGCCACGATGTGCAGGTCCGACGCATCCCGCTCGATCATCTCCTCGAGCAGGGTGCGGAGATTCACCGACTGCGAGGCGCCTCCGGTCATGCCGCTGTCTCCTTCACGACTTCTTCCAGGGTGGTGATGCCGCGTTTCACCTTCAGCATGCCGTCCATGCGGAGCGTGAGCATGCCGTCGTTCACCGCCTGCTCCCGCAGCTCTTCGGTCGATCCGCCCTTCAGCACCATCCGCCGCACGGCGCTGGTCATGGCCATGACCTCGTACAGCCCCTGCCGGCCCTTGTACCCCGAGCCGCTGCAGGTGTCGCAGCCCGCACCCTTGTAGAACGTCAGCTTCGCGGCCTCGGCCGGCGCGATGCCGAACGCGTGGATCTCCTCGGCGGTGTAGGTGTGCTCCTGTTTGCACTCGGAGCACACGCGGCGCACCAGCCGCTGCGCCACGATCAGGTTGACCGCGCTCGCCACGTTGAACGGCTCGATCCCCATGTCGATCATGCGCGTCACGGTGGACGGCGCGTCGTTGGTGTGCAGCGTGGAGAGCACCAGGTGGCCCGTGAGGGCCGCCTTGATCGCGATCGAGCCGGTCTCGAGATCGCGGATCTCGCCCACCATAATGATGTTCGGGTCCTGTCGCAGGAACGCCTTCAACGCCGCCGCGAACGTCATTCCCACGTCGTTGCGCACCAGCACCTGATTGATCCCCATCAGGTTGTACTCGACCGGATCCTCGGCCGTCATGATGTTCACGTCGATCTGATTGATCCGCGACAGCGCCGAGTACAGAGTCGTCGTCTTGCCCGATCCCGTCGGCCCCGTCACCAGCACCATGCCGTAGGGGTTCAGGATCGCCCGCAACAGCTCTCCCTCGGCCTTGGGCTCGAAGCCGAACTTCGTCAGATCGAGCGTCAGGTTGCCCTTGTCGAGAATCCGGAGCACGATCTTCTCGCCGAACAGCACCGGCAGCGTCGAGACGCGGTAGTCGATGACCTTGGCGCCGAACTTGAGCTTGATGCGGCCGTCCTGCGGCACCCGCCGCTCCGCGATATTCAGCTGCGCCATGATCTTGATGCGCGACGTCAGCGCCGCGCGCATCTTGATCGGCGGCTTCATCACCTCGTGCAGCGACCCGTCCACGCGATAGCGCACGCGCATCTCGTGCTCGAACGGCTCGATGTGGATGTCCGACGCGCCGCGCTTCACCGCGTCCGTGAGCAACCCGTTGATCAGCTTCACCACCGGCGCGTCGTCGGCCAGGTCCTGCGCGTTGACGTCCTGATCCGTCTGCTCCTCGACCACCTCGAGGTCGTCGGCGGTCTCGATCTCCTTGAGCAGCGTCTGCAGCTGGGCGTCCGATTGCTGGTAATACTTTTCGATCGCGTTCCGGAGGGTGTACTCGCCGGCGATCACCGGGAACACATCGCAGCGCGTGATGAACTTGATGTCCTCGATGGCCGTGACGTTGTTCGGGTCCGCAATCGCGACCGTGAGGGTGCGGCCCTCGCGCTTGAGCGGCAGGACGGTGTGTTTGACGGCCACGTCGGGGGGGAGCAGCTTGATGATCTTGGGGTCGACCTCGAAGCGGGACAGGTCCACCGCCGGCATGCGGTATTGCCGGGCCAGCATCTTGGAGATTTCGGTCTCCTCGACGAAGCCCAGCTTCACCAGGGTGTAGCCCAAGCGCATCCCCGTGTTCTTCTGCTCGAGGAGCGCCTTTTTGAGCTGATCCTGGGTGATCAGCCCCTCCCGGAGGAGGATTTCACCCAGCTTGTCGGAGGTAGCTGCCGCGGTCGCCGTACGCAACTCGTTGAAAATGAACAGCATAACATAGTTGGCGGCGAAGGGAAGTCAACCCCGAAAGGCAGGTCGTGGAGGGTGCGGAGGTTGGTGGAGGGCGTGCAAATCACGGCAGCACCCCCGAAAACATAACGTAGGGTCGGAGCGCTTCGACGAGCTTCGGGCCCACGCCCGGCACACTGTCGAACCGCGCCAGGCTGCCGAACGCACCATGCTGCTCGCGCCACGCGACGATCCGCTGCGCGAAGGCGGGGCCGATTCGTGGGAGACGCGTGATCTCCGTCACGTCGGCGCGATCGAGGTCGACCCGCTCACCGGGGAGGAGCGGCCGCGCGAGCCGGGCGGCGCTCCGTGCCGTGGCGGCGAGCCCGCCGGCAGGCGGCGTGTCCACGGACACAAGCCGCACGTCGCCAGGCCCTGCGGCCGTGGCGGGCGCGAGCGCCAGGCGCACGGCCGCGCCCGCGAGCGCGAGGAGGGCGAGCAGGAGGGCGGCCCTGCGATCATCCATGAGTGAAAGGATAGGACGGGCCTGTCTCGCTTCGGGGACCAGATTCTTGCAGGAGTGATCAGGAAATTGCGAGCAGGCACTGCAACAGCTAGACGCACAGACGCACAGGGGTGAACAGATGTCAGTACGTAGGGCACTCCTCCACTCCGTTCACTGTTTTCCGCTGTGCGTCTGTGCGTCTAGTCGTTGCCTTTCCTCAGGACCTGGATGCTATCTCACCAGGGCCACTGCGACGTCACCCACCACTTGCAGGGAGGCCGCCGACACTTTGTCGATTGTGTCCTCCGTCGTGTGCCAGTACGGGTAGTCGAAGTCCACCACGTCGATCGCGTGGATGCCCGCCTGCTGGAGAGCCACGTGGTCGTCGATGAGGGTGGGTTTGACGCCGGGCAGGAAAACCCGGCCGTAGCCCAGGTCCGCGGCGGTGCGCCACACGCGGTCCACGACCTCGGGTGCGAAGGCCTGCGAGTTGCCTTCATAGTAGAACTGCTGGTCCTTGTCCGCGACCATGTCGAACAGCACGGCGAACAGCGGCTGGTAGCCCGGCGGCTGATGGCGGGCAAAGTAGCGGGTGCCGATCAGCACGTCGTTCGAGTCCGTGGCGAAATTGCCGTAGTCCTCGCCGTCGACGAACAGCAGATCGACGCCAACGGCGGGCGGCTTCGCCTTGAGCACGTCGGCTAACCCGAGCAACAGCGCCACGCCCGACGCGCCGTCGTTCGCCCCGGGGACCGGGAGGCGCTGCTGGCCCAGGTTGGCGCTCTGGTCGGCGTGCGGGCGGGTGTCCCAGTGGGCGAGCAACAGCACGCGCTCGGTGGCGGCGGGCCGGAATCGCGCGAGGAAGTTCCGCAGGTGCAGGCTCGTGCCCTGGCGCGTCACGTGGGTGAAGCTCTGGACGGCGATGGTGTCGGCGGTGGCGCGGAGGTGGTCGAGGATCCAATCGCCGGTGCGCTCGTGCCCCGGCGTCCCGGGAATGCGCGGCCCGAACTGCATCTGCTGCTGCAGATATCCGAACGCGCTCGCACCGGCGAACTCGCGCGGGCGGCTCGCCCCGCCGCGGGCGGTGCAGGCGAGGCCGAGCGCAAGACAGGCGGCCGCCCGCGCGCGGCGGCTCTTTCGATGCGTCACAGGGGTAGTGATGTCTTGTAGAGACTTGGAGTTCCGAATATAATGGCGCCACTGATCGTGCGCACCATCAGCCGCTATCTCCTCCGCCAACACGTCGCGCCGCTCGGCTTCGCGCTGGCGGCGCTCACGTCGCTGATGCTCATCCAGCAAGTCGCCAAGCAGCTCTCCGGCCTGCTCGGGAAGGGGCTCCCGGCGGGGGTGATCGCCGAAGTGTTCGTGCTCTCACTGCCGTTCATCGTGGCCGTGACGCTGCCGATGGCGGTGCTGGTCTCGGTGTTGCACGTGTTCACGCGCCTCGCGGGCGACAACGAGATCACGGCGCTGCAGGCCGGGGGCGTGAGCGTTACGCGGCTGGTCGCGCCTGTGCTGGCGGGCGCGACCGGCGTCGCGCTGCTTTCGTTCTTGTGGAACGACCAGCTGCTCCCCCGCACCAACCACGAGCTCCGCACCCTGCAGGTGGATATCGCCCGGAAGAAGCCGTCGCTCACGCTCAAGGAGCAGGTGATCAACGAGGTGGTGCCGGGGCAGACCTTCCTGCGCGCCTCGCGCATCGACGGTAATACGAACAAGCTCAGGGACGTGACGCTCTACGACCTGAGCGACGCCGAGCGCCGCCGCATCATCACGGCGGACAGCGGGCGGATGGCGTACTCCGCCGGCGGGCGGGATCTGTTCCTGACGCTCACGGACGGGGACATCGAGGAGGTGAACCGCACGGACCCGACGCAGTTCAACCGCACCTTCTACCGCACCAACCGGATGCGGGTTTCGGGCGTGGGGAACATCTTCACCCAGACGGAGCACGACACCTACAAGAGCGACCGCGAGATGTCGACGTGCGAGATGCGCCAGGCCGCGTCGGCGGCGCGGCGCGACGCCAGCCGCGCGGTAGCAGATGGACGGCAGGCGATCGAAAACGATCTGCGGCGGCTGGTCGGGCTCGCGCCCGTCGCGCCCCCGATCGTGCCGTATCTGCCCGACACCGCGCCCCCCGGTCTCTATTGCCGGGCGCTGCGGCGTGTGGCCACTTGGCTGTTGCCACGCGAGGCCGAGGCCCAGACGCCGCGCGCCGCGCCGCCTCCCACCCCCCGCACCCCCGTGCCCCAACTGTTCGTCACGCCGGGCGCCGGCATCGGCGAGGATCAGCGTGTGCACGACGCCCGGGCGCGCGCCGCGACCTACGAGGTCGAGATCCAGAAGAAGTACGCCATCGCGGCCGCGTGCCTGGTGTTCGCGCTGGTGGGCGTCCCCGTGGCGTTGCGGTTCCAGCGCGGCGGGGTGGGCCTCGTGATCGGGATGAGCGTCGGTGTGTTCACCGTATACTACGTGGGGCTGATCGCCGGCGAGGAGCTCGGCGACCGGCTGCTCGTGTCTCCCTTCCTCGCGATGTGGACGCCCAACCTCATCTTCGCGACGGTCGGCCTCATCGGCCTGTGGCGCATCCGCAGGCCCGGCAACGCGCCCCACGGGGGCGACTGGAGCGACATCGTCGAGATGGTGGTGGGCGTGATGCATTGGCCGGGCTCCGTGCTCCGGCTCCGGTGGCGCGGCGCCCCGTGAACACGCTCGATCGCTACGTGTTGCGCGAGTGGACCAAGGTGTTCCTGCTGGCGGCGCTGGGATTTCCCTTTCTCGTGATGGTCATCGACCTGACCGACAAGCTCGACACGTACCTCGGTCGGGGGATCCCGAAGACGCGGGTCGCGTATTCGTACCTGTTCTTTCTTCCGGAAACGATCTCGCTGGTGCTCCCGGTCGCGGTGCTGTTCGCCGTGGTGTTCACGGTGGGCACGCTGGGTCGCCACTCGGAGCTGACGGCGGCGAAGGCCTCGGGGATCTCGTTCCACCGGTTGGTGCGGCCGCTGCTCGTCGCGTCGCTCGCGGCAGTGCTGCTGGACCTGGGGCTCACGGAGCTCGCCCCGGGGGCCTCGGCCCGGCGCGCCGAGCTGTTGGGCGAGAAGGCCGCCCGGCCGACCATTTCGCGCTTCTCGCCCTTCGTGTACCGGGCGGACAGCGGGTGGGTGTACTCGATCCGGTCGCTCGAGCTCAGGACGAGCGGTGCCGAGATGCGCGACCCGATCATGGAGCGCGGGGGCACGGGGGAGGACTACCCGACGATCCTGATCGCGGCGCAGCGCGGGGCGTACGACACGGCGCGGACCACGCGCGGCTGGACGCTCGGCAAGGGTGCGGTCCGCTACCTGCTCGGCCCGGGGCGCGAGACGACGTTCAAGTTCGACTCGCTCCGGATCACCACGCTGCGCGAGACGCCTACGGCCCTGCTCGCCGAGCCCAAGGCGCCGGACGAGATGCGCTACGCGGAGCTGGGGCGCTACGTCGACGCGCTATCGCGCTCCGGTTCTGACACGAAGAAGCTGCGGGTGGAGCGGGCGCTCAAGCTGGCGGTGCCGTTCGCCTGCATCATCATCGCGCTGTTCGGCGCGCCGCTCGCGATTTCCACGCCGCGGAGCGGCATGGCGTGGGGGGTGGCGGTGTGCCTCGCCACCACGTTCGTGGACCTGTTGATGTTCCAGCTGTCGAAGGCGGTAGGGGCGGGCGGGGCGCTGCCGCCGGCGTTCGCGGCGTGGGTGCCGAACGTCTTGTTCGGGGCGGCGGGGGTGTGGCTGTGGCGAAAGGCGCGGACGTAGGGCGAATCCGAACCGCCGCAAGACGAAGCCGCCCCCTCGCAGAGAGCGGCCTCTGGAATCCCGCGATGCTGCGTCCTACCAGTTGAGCGCGTAACGTACGCCTAGCTGCATCCGCCAGACGTCCGCGGTGGTCACCACCTTTTGGAACGACTTGGAAATCAACGCACCCCCGGTGGTCGCCAGCCGGTACGTCGGGGCGCCGGTGGCGTCGACCCCGGCGTAGCTCAGCGGTCGGGTCGTAACGAAGCCCTGGGCGACGCCCCAGTTGTGGTCGAGCAGGTTGGTGACGTTCAGGATGTCGAGCCGGATCTGGAGCCGGTTAGGCCGGCCCGCGATGCTCCGGCCGACGTCCTGGGAGATACTCATATCGGCCCGATACACCATCGGCAGGAAGACAGCGTTGCGCTGCGCGTACGCACCACGGCGCGACTCCAGATACGAATCCTGGTTGATGAAGGCCTCCCACGCCGCCGCCTCTTGTGCAGCAGTGTAGGGGTTGGCGCCCGTGATCGGAACGAAGTTCATCTCGCTCGTGTTGCGCGGGACGTAGATCAGATCGTTCGAGGCGCCATCGCCATTCATGTCGTTCGAGAACAGGTAACTGCCGTTGCCGGCGCTGCGCCCGTCAAAGTACACACTCACGCTCGTCGGGCTGCCGGCGAAGAACTCGCGGGTGTAGCTCACCGCCCCAAAGAGGCGGGGACCGGGTGAAAACTGGGAGTACGCCGCCACCGGGTTGTTCGGGTCGAGGGAGATCGGGTTACCCGTCCATGAGCCCGACGCGATGGACCCCGCGTCCACGGTGTTCCGGCTCACACCGTAGCTGTACCCCAGCTTCGCGAACAGGCCGGCGCGGAACACCCGTTCGATGGAAAACGCGATGTTCCAGGAGTAACCTTTGCCCTCGTTCGCGAGCACGATCGCGTTGCTTTGGACGTTCGAATAGATCCGGTTCGAGGTCCAGCGCGGGCGGGTATCGGGTCCGCTGAAGAGCCGCTGCGGCGCCGGGAGGTTGGCGTTGATGTAGGCGATCCCGTTCACGTCCTTGGAATAGAGGAACTCGGCGGTGCCGGTCAGGTCCCACGGCAGCCGCTGGTCGATCGCGATGTTGCTGCGCCACAGCTGCGGGAACTTGAACTTCGGGTCGGTGAGCGCGAGCGCGAAGGTCGTCGCCGGCGCGCCGGTGACAGTCGCGGGCTTGTAGTGATCGGGGTCCGGGTTGAACGGGTACGCGGTCGTGGTGTCCGCCGAGATGGAGCCGGTGAGGATCCCGGTGTTGCCGATCTGGTTCGAGATCCACACGTAGGCCGGGCGGCCG
>Ga0137366_10000904_pt1 | contig 21042 bp, 16 predicted proteins | sample SagtaG_8_FD_104938 | JGI IMG/M metagenome (GOLD analysis project Ga0137366, IMG submission 104938) | Vadose zone soil microbial communities from Sagehorn Ranch, Mendocino, California, USA - Sage1_L_60_16 metaG | ecosystem: Environmental > Terrestrial > Soil > Vadose zone | place: USA...
ACACCCCCGCCAGCACCCCGATCCCGATCCGGTCCGCCAGCCGGTCCCCGGCCACCACCTGCTGCCCTGGTCTCGCCACGCAGCGATCTTACACCGATGTAAGACTAACTTAACGCCATTGGCACCTGGCCTGGCAGATCACAGCGCTCCAAGCAGGTAGGCCACTAGCACCGCCGCGAACACGTAGAACAGGTACAGATTGACGTCACCCGACTGAATCGGCCTGATGAAGTCGGCGAGCCACTCCACGCAGCGGATGACCGGCCGGTACAGGTACCGGTCGAAGACCGGGGCCGGCTGCGACTCGTAGTGCACCGGGCCGGACCGGCCCGCCGGGTCGTCGGAGGCCCGGCTGACCGACACCGACGGCCGGTACAGCGCATCGAACGTGACCCTGGTCGGGGCGGAGAAGGTCATCGCCGAGTACTGCATGCGGGGCCTGAACGCGACCATGCCACCGTCCCACACCGGGACTGTGACGCTGTCGGCGCGCGGCCGCCCGGCCAGGTAGATCAGGGCCGGCACGGCCAGCACGGCCAGCAGGAACACGGTCAGGTAGGTCGGGGAGAACCCGGAGAAGTTCGTGTGCGCCGGGATCACGGTGAGGTTGCCCGGCAGCAGCACCGGCCGCAGCGTCACGCCGGTGGCCGTGCGCATCGCGCGCGAGAGCACGGTGAGCACCACCGGGGCACCGACAGCGAGCGCCGCGCAGGCGACTGCGAGCAGCGCGGGGCCGGCCACCGGCTGCCTTTTCTCACTGGCGGCCGCGGCCTGCCGGGTCCGCGGCATGCCGAGGAACGGGATGCCGTAGCCGCGGACGAACGCGTAGATCGCCAGGCCGCTGGTCAGGCCCAGGGTTGCCGCGGCGAGCACGATCAGGATCGCGACCAGGTGGCTGCCGGTCCTGAATCCCTGGAACAGCCCCTGGAAGATCAGCCATTCGCTGACGAACCCGTTGAACGGCGGCAGCGCCGCGATCCCCAGCGTGCCAGCGAAGGTGATCACCGAGGCGCGCGGCATCCGGCGTGCCAGCCCGCCGAGACGGTCCATGTCCCGGGTTCCGGTGGCATGCTCTATCACCCCGGCCTCCAGGAACAGCAGCGTCTTGTAAGTGCCGTGGTTAGCGACGTGGTAGAGCCCGGCGAGCAGCAGGAACGCCCACAGCAGCCGCTGGCCGTAGGCCCAGAACGTCATCGCGGCGCCGAACGCGGTGACGATGATCCCGATGTTCTCGATCGTGGAGTAGGCGAGGAAGCGCTTGATGTCCCTCTCGTTGAGCGCATACAAGATCCCGATGGCGGCGGTGACCGCCCCGGCTGCCATCGTGAGGACTCCCCGCCAGGCCGGCCCTTCGGGCAGCAGGCGGAAGGCGAACAGGGTGATCCCGTAGACGCCGAGCTTGACGACCAGGCCGGACAGGAACGCCGAGCCGTCCGCGGGCGCTACCGGATGGGCCTCGGGCAGCCAGACGTGCAGCGGCACCAGGCCGGCCTTGAAGCCGAACCCGGTCAGGGCCAGCAGGTATGCCGTATCGCGCCAGGCGCCAGGCACGAGATGCGCGCGGGAGGCGATCAGGTCGAGCTGCATCGTGTGGGTCTTGGCCGCCAGGATCACGAAGGCCGCCACGATCAGCACGAACCCGGTCTCGGACAGGGCAAGGAACCAGAATGCTCCGCCCGCGACCTCGGGCCGCCGGGGGCGGCGAAGGATCAGCAGGTAGCAGAGCAGGGCCATGGTCTCCCAGGCGACCAGGAAGGTGACCACCCCGCCGGCCACGAGCACGGCGAGGCTGGCCAGCAGCGCGAGATTGTAGACGGCCAGGTACAGCGCAGTCCCGCGGCCGGGATCGTGGTAGCGGGGCACGAACGCCGCCGTCGCGACCGCGACCAGGCCGAGCAGCGCGGCGAACACCCCGGCCAGGCTGGTCGCCTGCAGCTGAAGGGTCCCGACGACCACGGATCCTCCGGCCGTGACCACCTGGCTGTTGCCGGACAGCAACGAGTACACGCCGCCTGCCAGCGCGGCACCGCCGCCGAGCCCGGACGCGGCGCAGCAGGCCCGGATCCCCGGCCTGCTGGTTCCGCCCGCCAGCGCCAGCACAGCGGCAGCGCCCCATGCCGCCGCGGCACCGGACATCAGGGGCAGCGCAGTCACCGGTCCCCTCCGTTCCGGGTGAAGGTGAGGTCCCTGACCTTCGCCGCGAGTCTGTCGACCGCGACCAGCAGGCCGTGCAGCAAGGCGAGCGGGCTGGGCGGGCAGCCCGGGATCCATACGTCGACCGGCAGCGTCTCGCCGACCGTGCCGTGGGTGAACGCGTCTGGCTGGTAGACGCCGCCGAGCGCGCACGCCCCGGTCGCCACGACGAGCTTGGGCCCGGGCATGGCCTGGTAGGTCTTGCGGGCCGCGATGTCGAAGGCCCGGATCATCGGTCCGGTCACCATCAGCAGGTCGGCGTGCCGCGGCGCGGGGGTGAAGAAGAACCCGAGCCGGTGCAGGTCGTAGTGCGGGGCCGTGAGCAGCCGGATCTCCTGCTCGCAGGCGGCGCAGGATCCGGTGTCCAGGGTGCGGATGTGCAGGCTGCGGCCGAACTGGCGGGACACGCTGTGGCGCAGCGCATCAGCGGTCTCCGCTGTGCTGGCTTCATGGGCTGTGCTGGCCACCAGGGCCGGGCTGGCTTCGGGGGCTGGCTTTCCGGAGTCCGCCGCCGCGCTGGCCGGGTTCACCGGGCACCCTCCCCCAGCAGCGGGATCCGTTTGACGAGATGAGCGGGGTCGGTGGCGGCCAGCTCGAACTCACCGCTCGCGGTGACCGCCGCCGGTGCCGCTTCCCGGCAGCGGCCGCAGGCGGTGCAAGCGCCCACATCGAAGATCAGCACGTCACCATTCCTGGTCAGGGCCCAGCTCGGGCAGACTCGGCACAGCCGGTCGGCCAGCTCGCGGGTCAGCGCATCGGGCCGGAACGCCGGCGGGGTTGGCAGCTCGGCCGCGGACGGGTCAGGCCGGGCCGGGTAGCGCGTGGTGACCACGCCGCGCCGCAGACCCCGGGCGAACCACAGTGGCATGATGCTCGCCTCCTTTTAACGGGACGTTCCGGCGACGGTCAGCCAGAAACTGGCCTCGATGATCGGGATGTCGGTGAACACGTTCTGCGACCGGCAGGCGTCGTCGAAGCCACGCCAGTTCCGTACCGAGGCGGGCCGCAGCCGCGCCCGGGTGATCCGCCCGCTGCCGTCCAGCGCCACCCAGGCCAGTGCCTCGCCGCGGGAGGACTCGGCCCAGCCCAGGCCCGAGCGGCCGGCCCGCCCGGCGATGCCTTCCGGTGATTCCGTCAGCCCCGGCCCGGCACCCGCCTGGAGAAATTCCCCGATCAGCCGGACCGACTCGGCGGCCTCGGCCAGCATGACCTGGAACCTTGCCAGAACATCCCCGCTCTGAGCGCCCGCCACCGCCAGCGGGCAGCCGGCGTAAGGCTCAGCGGGATGATCCGCGCGCACGTCGGTCGCCAGGCCGGTGGCACGGGCGACCGGGCCGACTATGCCGAGCCTGCGCGCGGCCTCCTGGGTCAGGATTCCGGTGGCCTCCAGCCGGTCAACGAACGAGTTCGTGGCCAGTAGCGCGTCGGCCGCATGCCGCAGCTCACCGTAGGCGCCGGGCAGCTCCCGGCGCAGCGCCGTCGCGTCGGGTCCGCGGCGCACGCCGCCGATGTCGACGACGCCGAAGAGATAGCGGTGGCCGAACGCTGCCGCGTTGAGCCGCAGCAGCCGCTCCAGCGCGATCTCGGCGGCCGCCTGGCCGACTGCCAGGCCGGTGGACTGGCACAGCGCGGCGGTAGCCGCGGCATGGTTGTACAGCCGCTCCAGCTCCAGCGCGACCGCCCGGGCCCGCATCGCCTGGCCAGGGGGGTCGACACCCAGCGCCGCCTCCGCCGCCGCGGCGAAGGCCCAGCCCGCGCCCACCGCGCCGAGCCCTTCCGTCCGCTCCACGTGAAAGAGGGCCTCCCGCGGCGTGCGACCGCGCATCCGCCACTCCACGCCCCGGTGCTTGTGCCAGGTGAACAGGTAGAGGTCGACGATTTCCTCGCCGCTGGTCACCAGGCCGTAGTACAGCGACTCCACGCCGACCTGGCGGACCGGGCCGAACGGGAACTCGAACGCATGCCCGCCCACGACATGCGGCGCGTGCACCTCGGCCGGCGGCTCGGCCGGCGCGCGGCCCAGCCGCGGCAGTGCTGGCCCGGGTCCGGACTGCGGCGGAAGGGCCACCCGGTTCAGCGGCTTGCCGCCTTCGGGCCGGATGCCGAACTGCTCGTAGATCTCGCACTCCTCGTGGAACGCGGCCGGGGCGATGTCGGACAGCTGCGGGTAGCGCTCCCCCTCGATCACCGAGTCGGTCACGAGGTACCGCTGGTCCGAATCGAGGCCCCAGACCAGGCGCAAGACCACATGGTCACCGCGGATCGCGGGATTCCCGCCGGAGGCGAACACGTCGGCCAGGCGCGCGCCAGGGAAGGCGGCCAGCCGCCGCACCGCGGCCTCCAGATCCGGCCCGGCCACGCTTACCGTGACCACTGGCCCATCGCCGGCTGCCGCGTCGCGGCCAAGCTCGCTGAGCAAGCCGTGCAGGCCCGGCGCCTCGCCAGCCAGGCCGGGCCGGACGGCTGTCACGAGAGCACCGCCATGGAGTGGCGGATCACCGTATCCAGGCCGGCCGGGATCCATAGGCCGAGCACCAGCAGCGCCGTTAGCCCGACGAGCAGCGGGGCGACGGCCGCGCCGCCGGCGCCGCGGCCGCGATACGGGCCGGGAGATGCCTGCGGCTCGCCGGTCACCATCCCGGTTGTCGTCCGGGCGAATGCCACGAACGCCACCGCGAGCAGCGCGAGCAGCAGCAGCGGCAGCACCGGGCCCGATTCCGCGAACCCGGCCCGCACGATCGTGAGCTCGGACAGGAACAGGCCGAACGGCGGGGAGCCGAGCACCGCGAACGAGCCAAGCAGCAGCGCGCCGCCGGTGACCGGCACCGCGGCCAGCAGGCCGGTGACGCGGGCGGCTTCCCGCGTCCGGTAGCGCAGCGATACGTCGCCGCCGGACAGGAACAGCACCGCCTTGGCGATCGCGTGGTTCAGCGTGTGCAGCAGCGCCCCGTACAGGCCAAGGACGCCGCCGAACCCGAGTGCGGCCGCGATGATTCCCATGTGCTCGACCGAGGAGTAGGCGAAAAGCCGCTTGAAGTTCCCCCGGCGGACCATGAACAGGACTCCGATCACGATCGACGCGAAGCCGAAGGCCAGCAGGACGCCTCGCGGGAAGCTGTCGCCGAGCCCGGCCCGGGCGATCGCGAGGAACCGCATGATCGCGTACATCCCGGTGTTGAGCAGGGCCGCGGACAGCATCGCGCTCGCGGGGCTCGGCGCCTCGGCGTGCGCGTCCGGCAGCCAGGTGTGCATCGGCGCCAGCCCAACCTTTGTGCCGTAGCCGACGACGGCGAGCAGGAAGGCCAGCCGGAGGCTGGCCGGCGCGAGCGCATGCGCGTGGCTGAACAGGTACGGCCAGGTCAGCCGCAGGTCCGGGGCGAGATGCAGCCCGCTGGCGGAGTAGAACAGGTACAGCGTGCCGGCCAGCGCGATCGTGACGCCGAACGAGCTGATGATCACGTACTTCCAGGCCGCCTCAAGCGAGCTGGACCTGGCCTCCAGCCCCACCAGCGCGGCGCTGGCCAGGGTGCTGGCCTCGATCAGCACGAAGAGCAGCCCGAGGTTGCCGGTTTCCAGCGACGCGAGCATCAGGGATGCGAACAGCCCGAAGAAGATGAAGTAGAGCCGGGCCTGGAACCGGCTGAGCCTGCCCGTGTCTTCCTCCGCCGACAGGTAGCCGACCGATCCGACGGCGGCCAGCAGCGTCACGCCGCCCACCGTCAGCAGGAAGAAAGTGCTGAGCGAGTCCACGTACAGGTAACCGCCCAGGCCGCGCAGCGGGGCCCGGTGCAGCTGCGCGACCAGCAGATACACAGCGCAGCCGAGCGCGAGCCCCGCTCCGGCCGCTCCCGCCCAGCCCGCCCGGCGGGCCCGTGCGCCGCCCGCGGCCGCCAGCGTGCCGGCCAGCGGGCCCGCCGCCGTGAGGATCACCAGGATGATCATCCTTGCAGCTCCCTCAGCTCGGCCGCGCTCGCGCTGGCGAGCCGGCGGGTGAGACCGGATACGAAGACCAGCATGATGAGCACCCCGGCCACGATGTCGAGGAAGATCCCGGCCTCGACGATGAAGGGGAATGTCGCGACCAGGGTGATCGCGCCGAGGAACACGCCGTTCTCCACGATCAGCCAGCCGATCAGCTGGGCCACGGTGTGCCGCCGCACCACCATGGCCAGCCCGCCCAGCAGGATCACCGCGGTGGACAGCGGGACCACGGCCGCTGCCACCACCCCGTGCGGCAGCAGCTGGGGCTTGGTCACCAGGTAGGCGAAGGCGGTCAGCGCGCCCCCGGCGATCAGCGAGGTGGACAGGCCCGTCGACAGCGCCGCGTCGCGCTTGAGGTCGAGCCGCTGCACTAGCAGGCGCCGCGCCGAGACCGGGATCCCGATCCCCTTGATCGCCAGGGTGAGCACGGCCAGGATCCACAGCTCGATGCTGTCGAAGGCATACGCGGCGACTCCCGCCGCGAACGACAGCACCACTGACTGCGCACCGTAGTAGGCCACATAGCGGTTGAACAGCTTCGAACCCAGGCACGCGAAGGCCAGCAGCAGGATCAGCACCGCGGACAGGTCGAGCAGCACCCCGGCTGCGCTAGTCGCGGACAGGTTCTGCATTCCGCTCACACCCCGATCACATAGGAGGTGGCGACCCCGACCAGCGCGAGCAGGAAAGATGCGCCGAGGAACTCCGCGATCCGGAAGAACCGCAGCTTGGCGAAGGACGTGTCGATGACCACGATCGCCAGGCCGCATAGCGCCAGCTTGCCGAGCAGGACCGGGATTGCGAGCAGCGCGCTGAGCAGGTCGCCGGAGCCCAGGCCCCACGGGATCACGAAGACATTCATGAAGATCGCGGACAGCAGGAAGAGCTTCATCCAGCTGCCCCACTTCATCAGCGCGTAGTCGCGTCCCGAGTACTCCAGCACCCGCCCTTCCTCGATCATCGAGATCTCGGTCGACCCGCCCGGATTGTCGACCGGGATCCGGCCGTTCTCCACCAGCACGATCATGAAGAACGCGACCATGCCCAGCAGGTGAGTGGGCAGCACCAGGGCATAGGGCGAGCCGGCGATGGCGTGGTTCATCAGGTACGGGTTGTCGGACGCCGAGACCGCGCCGACCGTGAAGAACACCAGGATCAGAGCCGGCTCGGCCATGCTGCCGATCCAGCTGGCCCGGCTGGCCCCCAGGCCGCCGTACGGGCTCGCGGTGTCCAGGCCGGCCAGCGAGGTCATGAAGCCGGCCATCGCGAGCACGAACGCGCCGCCGATCAGGTCGGCGAGGAACGCCAGCGGCAGCGGCGTGCTCGTGATGACGGGGACGATCACCGACACCGTCAGGTAGCAGGCGAAAGTCACGAACGGCGTGACGCGGAACACCCACGACGCTTGATCGCTGATCGCGCTGGCCTTGCGCAGCAGCTTCACCAGATCCCGGTACGGCTGTAGCACGCTCGGGCCGTGCCTGGACGCAACCATCGCCTCGGCGCGCGCCAGCAGGCCGGCATACAGCGGCGCAACGGCAAGTACCACCAGGCTCTGCAAGACCTGGATCAAAACCGGAACGGACAAAAACGACCTCCACCTGTCAGGCGGCGCACAAGGCGCCCGTGCAGGTAGAGGCCATTAGCCAGCTAGGTGAACACCAGGCGTTACGCGAGCCTCATCGCGTTACCGAGGCCAGGATACACAGGAAGGCTCACGCTGTGGCAAGCCTTACCGACCCTGCAGGCGGCCGGCCGCGTCACCGGGCGCTGAGCAGCAGAACCGGGATCGCGCTGCCCCACGCCACCGCCTCCGCTACCCGGCCAGGCCGCCGGCGCAGGGTGCCGACATCGCCGTGCCGGCCGAGCACCAGCAGATCGAAACCATGCTCGGCGGCGTAGTCGCACACCACCCGAGCGACCTGCGGGCTCTCGACGATCTCCAGGCTCATCCGGGCGCCGTTGGCAGACGCCACGACCTGCCGGGCCCGCTCGAACTGCTCTTCGGCCCACCGCCTGGCCGCGGCCCGCTCGCTGCCGCGCTCGTCCGCGGCCTCGACATGAGAGTTCTCCGGTACGACAGAAAGAGCGACAACATGGCCCTCGTCACCGGCGATCGACGCAGCGGCGCTCAGTGCCTCGGCGGCGTCGGCGGACGCGTCCCAGCCCACCAGCACGTGGCGGAACCGCCCGGCAGTCACCGGGTCCCCCCTCTCGGCTTCCCGCGATCCGAATGACCAGCAGTCACCATGGCCTCCCTCACCAGCACTGCGGATCGCCACCGCAGAATTCCACCGCGGGCAGATGTCCGGTGTAGAGGCCATCAGCGAGCTGTCCCCTCGCGATTCTGGCGAGCCTCATCGCCACCGCCATTCTGTGCGGCGCCGCGGTCGTTCACAAGCAGGAACCAAAATCCCTTGACCGGCGCATGCGATGTCGCCTTACTCACCAGCCGACGACGGGCTCGCCACGAGCGCGGCAGCTGATGGCCGCGGCCCCAAACCCGCCTGCGAGCCGGCGGCAAAGCCGAAGGGGACTGGCATGCCGCGCGCACGCCGGGCTCCCTGCCGATACTCGCGGCGGACGGCGCGGCATCCGCAAGGGAACGGACCTTAGCCTCTGCCGGAGGGCTGGCGGGGATGCGAGGCTGCATTTACCACGCCCGCAGGCATGTCACGAGGAGACACCATGACCGCGCCGCCGATGCCTCGCACCGAACTCCACCGGATCACCGGGGTCACTGCGCTGGAGATTCTAGATTCGCGTGGCCGCCCCACGCTGCAGGTGACCGTCTCGCTCGCAGGTGGCCCGACCAGCACCGCGGGGGTGCCATCCGGAGCGTCGACGGGCAGCGGAGAAGCCGTGGAGCGCCGGGACGGGGACAAGTCGCGTTACCAGGGCCTGGGTGTCCTCGGCGCGGTGGACGCCGTTCGCGGTGAGATCGCCGAGCGGCTGCGCGGCCAGGACTGGAGCACCCTCGCGGAGATCGACGCCGCGCTGATCGAGCTTGATGGCACGCCGAACAAGGCACGTCTCGGCGCGAACGCCCTTGTCGGCGTATCCATGGCGTGTGCCCGCGCTCTAGCCAATGCGGAGGGGCGCGAGCTATGGGACTGGCTCACTCCGGCCGGTACCGTGCCGCGGCTGCCGGTGCCCCACTTCAACGTGCTCAACGGCGGCGTGCACGCGCCGAACCCGCTGGACTTCCAGGAGTTCATGATCGCGCCGCTGGGCGCAGGTTCCCTCCCGGCGGCTGTCCGGGCCGGAGCTGAGGTCTACAGCGCGCTGCGCAGCCTCCTGGTCAGGCAGGGGCATGCAACCGGGCTGGGTGATGAAGGCGGCTTCGCCCCGCAGCTTGCGGAGCCCGAGGAGGTGCTGGCGCTGCTGGTCACCGCGATCGGCGAGGCTGGGTACGTGGCCGGGCAGGACGGCGTCGCGATCGCCCTGGATCCGGCTGCCAGCGAGTTCCGCGGCGACGACGGCTTCTACCGGGTGGCTGGGCAGAAGCTGACGAGCGCCGAGATGGTCGAGCGGTACGCTGAGATCACCGACCGGTTCCCGGTGTGGCTGATCGAAGACGGCCTCGCCGAGGACGACTGGGACGGCTGGGCGGCATTGACGACCCGGCTCGGCGAGCGGATCCAGCTCGTCGGCGACGACATCTTCGTCACGAATCCGAAGATCATCGCCGACGCGATCAGCCGCGGCATCGGCAACGCGGCACTGATCAAGGTGAACCAGATCGGCACGGTGACCGAGACACTGGAAGCGATAGCGACCTGCCGCCGCGGTGGCTACTCCCAGCTCGTGTCACACCGTTCCGGCGAGACCACTGATACCTTCATCGCCGACCTGGCCGTCAGCTGCGGCTCCGGTGAACTGAAGACGGGAGCCCCGGCCCGGGGCGAGCGGGTAGCCAAGTACAACCGGCTGATCGAGATCGCCGCCGCCCATCCCGGCCTGCCCTACGGCATCCCGGCGCCCTGAAACAGGCGCCCGGGCGATCAGCTCAGCGCGGTCACCACCGCGAGCACCGCGACCAGCGCTATCAGCATGTACGCGAGATAGGCATCCAGGCGCCCGGACTGGAGCCGCTTGACGGTCCGCACTACCGCGGCGAGCGGGCGCAGCACCGGCCGGTAGAGATACTCCTCGATCACCTCGATGACGTCCGAGGCGTATTCGATGTGCGGATCCGCCGGGTCCGGCGGGGCTCCGGGTCCGGCGCCGGACTCGGCCGGCGCGATGTGGCTGACCTCGGTCTGCGTGTGCAGCACTGCCGCGAGCACGCGGCGGGTGGGATTGGCAAAGCCGAATGCGGTGTACCGGCTGGCTCCCGTCACGCCCGCGGTGGCCGAGCGCCATGGCGGCACCCGCCGCACCCGGATCATCCGGCTGCCTGCAGCGGCCCAGGCAAGGAGCGTGACGATCAGGAACAGGACGGGCATGGCGATCCACAGCCAGGAGGGCGACAGGATCGAGAAGCCGGCGAACACTGGCTGCAGCACCCATGGCGACTTCAGCGCGGCGGCGGTGACCGGGGCCGGCACGATCGGTGCGAGCCCGGCCGCGATCGCGCGGATCTCCAGCGGGGCGAGCGCGGCGAGCGCCAGGCAGCCCGCCGACAGCAAGACGATGGCCGCCCGCCCGACTGGGCCGTAATCGCGCTCCGGCCGCTGCACGGTTCCGTGGGACCGCGGCTGGCCGAGGACTACCATGCCGATCAGCCGGACGAACGTCACCCCGGCGAACCCTACGGTCAGCGCTACCGCAGCGCCGGTGACGGCGAGCACCAGCCGGAAGCCGAGCCCGGGCACCCGGAACTGCTGCATGAGGGCCTCGAGCAGGAACCACTCGGAGACGAACCCGGCGGTCAGCGGCAGGCCCGCCAGGGTGAGGCCGCCGATGGCCATCCCGGTGCCGCTCCACGGCGTCCGCCTCGCCAGCCCGCTCAGCTCATCCAGGTCGCCGGTCTCCCCCGGCGACTCGATCCCGGCGCTGGCCGTGAACAGCAGCGACTTCGCCGCCGTGTGCGCGATCACCTGGAGGGTCGCGGCCAGCAGCCCGGCGGAGGCCAGGTGCTGGTCCCGCACGGTCGCGCCGACTAGCGCCACCCCGAACCCGGCCAGGATCAGGCCGGTGTTCTCCACGCTGGAGTAGGCGATGATGCGCTGCAGGCCGGTCTGCACGGCGGCATGCGCGATGCCGAGGACTGCGGTGGCCGCGGCCAGTGCCAGCAGCACGCCGGTCAGCCAGGCAGGCGGCGGGCCGAGCAGGGCAAGCGTGCGCCACAGGCCGTAGAAGCCGACGTTGACCGCCACGCCCGCCATCACCGCCCGGGCCGGGCCGGGCGCGGCGGCATAGCCGCGCGGCAGCCAGACCTGAAAAGGCAGCAGGCCGACCTTGACCGCGAACCCGAGCAGCAGCAGCGCCTGCGCGGTGGCGAGTACCGTGCCGCCTGGCACGTGCGCGAAGCTGGCCAGTGCCAGCGAGCCCGATCTGGCGGCCAGCAGCAGCAGGCCGGCTAGCAGCGCCGCGCCGCTGATCTTGCCGAAGGCGAGCGTGACCAGCGCCGCATCGGGACGGCCTCGCCTGTTCCGCTCGAATCCGGCGAGCAGGTAGAACGCGACCGTGAGCGTCTCCCAGGCGAACAGCAGCGTGAAGGCATCCCCGGCGGTGAGGAACACCGCGACCGCGCCGAGGGCGAGCGCGTAGCTGGCACCGAGCCCGCGGCGGCCCGGGCCGCCGCGGGCTGCCCAGCTGGCGAACCCTAGCGACACGGCGGTGGCTGCGCTGAATGTGATGACCAGGAACAGCCCGGATAGCCGGTCGGCGGCCAGGCCGGCGGTGCCGGGCCCGAGCACGCCGTCCCATAGCCGCGGCCGGTGCCCGGCGAGGGCGCCGGCCCCGGCCACCATGAGGCATGCGGAGCCGGCCGCGCCGAGCAGGTACGGCACTGGCATCAGCCGGGGCAGCCTCGCCCCGGCGGCGAGGTCGAGCGCCGCCGCGGCGGCCAGCAGGACGAGCCCGGCGGCAAGCAGGCCGGCGAACCCGTTCACCGCTGCGCCCCGGGAAGGCGGCCGACTGCCAGCAGCAGCGCGTGCAGGATACTGAACGGGCTCGGCGGGGAACCCGGAAGCCAGAGGTCCACCGGCACGGTGGCGGCGACCCCTCCGGTTGTCGCATAGGACGGGCTGGCCAGGCCGCCGCTGACCGCATCGGTGCCGACGGCGATGACGATCTTCGGATGCGGCATGGCGTCGTAGGCTCGGCGCAGCGGCTCGGTCATCCCCCGGGCCCCGGCGCCGGTGACTAGCAGGACATCCGCGTGCCGCGGGCTCGCGGTGAGGAAGATCCCGAGCCGGTGCACGTCGTAGACCGGGTTCAGCAAGGCCAGGATCTCCCACTCCTCGGTGCCGTCCGAGCCGGCGTCGACGTGGCGCAGGTGCACCGAGCGGCGCAGGGCGGCGGTCCGGGCCAGCAGGCCGTCGCGGATCTCGGCCATGTTCTCGGGGGTCTCCGGGATCTCCGGGACCATGAGGCCAGCCCGCCGCAGCGCGACCGCCGCGGGTCCTGCGGACCAGCCGAACACGTCGGGCCTGGCGGCCACGCACCGGCCGCACTGCACGCACCTTCCCCGGTCCAGCCGGACCGGCCCGTCCGGAGCCGCTGTGATCGCGCCGGTCGGGCATAGCCGGTCCAGCTGGCTGCCGTTTGCGGGGCGCGCATTCAGCACGGTCGCCGTCCCGCGCCAGGTCTGCGCGTACGGGTCGGGCCGGGCCGGCCAGCGGGTGCTGAGCACGCCGTCGCGAAGTCCCCGGAGCACCCACATTTAGCCCGCCACCCCCGCGACTGACAGCCCGAAGCTCGCCTCGATGAACGGGAAGTCGGTGAGGATGTCACCGGCGAACACCTCGTGCATCAGCACCAGGTTGTGGAACGAGGCCGAGCGGGGTCGGCAGCGGGTGATCCGGCCGTCATCGAGTCGCACGTCGTACAGCACCTCGCCCTGTGGTGCCTCGGCCCATCCGACGGCGCGGCCGCCGGCGGGCTCGCAGGAAGCGCGGAGCGGGCCGGCGGCCTCGCTCAGCTCATCGGCGACCTGGCGGAGCAGGTGAAAGGACTGGGCCACCTCGTCCCACCGGACCTGGAGCCTGGCCAGGGCGTCACCGCCGGGATGCGGGGCGGGCTGTCGCAGCCCGAGTGAGGGATATGCGTCATAAGGGCGGATCTCACGGGCATCGTCGGACAGGCCCGATCCCTTGCCGACGGGGCCGAGCGCCCCGTGCTCGCGGGCTCTGTGCGGCCGCAGCGGGCCGGTTCGCCGCAGCCGGTCCAGAAATGACGCGGTGCCCATCAGCGTCCTGACATCTGCCGTGACTGCCTTCTCCAGGCGGCTGACCCCGGCCAGGAGCTCACCTGGCGTGATCTGTGGCAGGCTGCTGACTCCTCCCGGCACGACCACCCCGCGGCCGAATCTGCTGCCGCACAGCCGGCTGACCATCCGCAACACCTGCTCCTTGTGCCAGCCGAACCTGGCGGTGGCTACCGCCAGCCCGGCCGCGTCGGCCAGCCTGACAGCCACGTCGAGATGGCAGGCAAGGCGCTCAAGCTCGGCGTGCAGCGTCCTGACCAGCGCCGCAGGCCAGGCCACAGCGACACCGGAGATCCGCTCCAGGGCGTGGCAGAAGGCAAGCGCATGCGCGACCGCAGCCGTGCCCTCGACCCGCTCGGCCAGCAGCACTCCGTCGCCCGGGGTCATCCCCTCGAAACGCTTCTCGATCCCGCGGTGCTTATAGAACATCCGCATGTTCAGGTGCGGGATGTCCTCTCCCGGCGTTTCCACCAGGTACCCCACCGACTCGACGACCCCGGAGCGGACCGGGCCGTGCGGGATCGTGAACATGCCGGGGCCGATCACGTGCAGCGGCAGGGCCCGCGGGTCCGGCTCGATGACCGCGGGGCCGCCGGCAATGCCCGGCCTCGGCCGCGGCACGTCATCCGGCGGCAGCGGCAGGAGCAGCGGCTCGGGCCGCGGGTGACCCTCGGGAATGACGCCGAACATGTCCCTGATCTCGCGCTCATACCAGAACGCGGCGCCGAGTCTCGGGGTCAGCGCCGGGTAACCGGCGGCTGCCGAGGGAAGCAGCGTCTCCCAGGTGCCGATGCCGCCCGGGCCGGCCAGGTGCGCCGACAGCAGCAGGCCGCCGGGCCGCGCGGTGCCGAATAGGCCGGCGAACCTGCGGCCAGCCGCGATCTCGCTGGCCAGCCCGTCCCAGAGCGCGGGCACGTCGGGGGCCACCCGGACGCCGACCCCGGCAGGCATCACGCCACCCGGCCGAGCAGCGCCGCGGCGCGCGTGAGCAGCCCGGTCAGCTCAGCCGGCGGGTGTACGCCGAGCACAAGGAGAACCACGATGCCAGCGGCAACCGGCACCACCATCCAGGCACTCGGCTCACCCCTGGAATAACGCGCCGCAGCGTCGGCGTCCGCGGGCATGAAGAGCATCCTGTTAGCCGCGGCCGACAGGCCCAGGAACGCCAGCGTGACCAGGACGATCAGCACGGCCGCCCCGGCATCTGAAGAGGCGGCGAAACCGCCTTGCACGATCTCGAACTCGCTGCGGAAAATCCCGAATGGCGGCATCGCCGACAGGGCGAACACGGCGAGCAGGAACAGCGGCCCGCTCCACGGCAGCAGGTCCAGGCCGCCCCTGACCGCGGAGATCCGCTTGCTGCCGAACTTGCGGACCAGCACCCCGGCGCCCATGAAAGCGTTTCCCTTCGCGGCGGCGTGCGCGAGCACGTGCAGCAGCACTCCGGCTAGCGCGATCGGCGCGCCGAAACTGACCCCGATGGCCAGGATGCCCATGTGCTCCACGCTGGAGTAGGCCAGCAGCCGCTTATAATCCCGCTGATCGAGCAGGTAAAGCGCGGCGAGCAGCAGCGAGGCCACCCCGAACACCAGCAGCACGTCACGCGGGAAGCGCGGGCCGAGAGCGGCGACTGCCACCTGGTAGTAGCGCAGTATCGCGTAGAAGCTCACTGCGAGCAGCGAGCCCGACAAGAGCGCGGACACCGGCGTCGGCGCCTCGGAATGCGCGTCGGGCAGCCAGGTATGCACCGGGAACAGGCCCATCTTGGTGCCGAAGCCAAGCACCGCCAGCCCGAACGCCAGCCGGACCGGAGCATGCGGCAGCCGGGCACCCGCGTGCAGCAGCGGGCCGAACGCGAGGTTGTAATGCTCCCCGAGGACCTGAGCGCCAGCGTAGTAGGCGAAGATCGTCGCGAGCAGCGCGAGGCCCAGTCCGGCCGACGCGATCAGGACGTATTTCCAGGCCGCCTCCGCAGCCCCGTCGGTGTCCGCGATCGCGACCAGCAACGCCGAGATCACGGTAGTCACCTCGATGGCGATCCACAGCAGCGCCAGGCTGCTCATCATCGGCGCGGCGAGCATCGACCAGGCGAACAAGTTCAGTCCCGCGTAGAACCGCCGGTAGTACCGGGTGAAGCCAGGACTGCGGCTGTCGCGGGGCAGGTAGCCAACCGAGTACACGGCCACCGCGGCGTACAGGAAGCTCGTGGCCAGCAGGAACACCACGCTGACCGCATCGATCCGCAGGTAGGAGAGATATCCGAGGTCATGATGGGACGCGGCGGGAACCAGGGCGAGCACCAGAGCGAAGCACAGCGCTCCGGTGGCGGCGGTGACGGCCTGGGCCACCGCTAGCGGGGCCCGCAGCGAAACCAGGGCGGCGGCGACCGGCGCGCCGAGCAGGATCACGATGATGGCCAGCATCTGCTCACCCCCGCAGGCTGGTCAGGTCGGCGGTGGACAGCGACTCGGCGCGGCCATGGTGCACACGGATCAGCAGGCCGAACACCACAACCACGACCAGCAGGTCGAACAGGAAAGCCACCTCCAGGATCAGCGGCAGCCCGGCCGCCACCACGAGGGCCGTCAGCGAGATCCCGTTCTCCAGCGACAGGAACCCGATCGCCTGCGACGCCACGTCGCGGCGCATGATCATCAGCACGAATGCCACCAGCGCGACCGACACCGAGATCGCCAGCGCCGTCAGCGGCAGCACCGGGCTGCGGATGCCCAGCGCGCCGATCGAGAAGAAGCCGAACGCGGCGACACCGATCGCCAGCAGCACCGTGCTGGCCAGGCTCAGCGCCCCGGTCCCCGCGATATCGCTCCACCCCTCCCCCGGCGAGGCTTCGCCGGCGCCGCGCAGCAGCCGCCGCAGCACGAGCGGGACGATCACCAGCTTCAGGCCTGCCGACAGCGCCGCCAGCACATACAGCTCGGGCAGGTGGCGCGCGGCTGCCACCACGATCGCCAGCACGGAGATCAGCCCGGACTGCGCGGCGTACAGCCGGACCTGGTCCCGGAGCAAGGCCTGGCGGAACATGCCGAACTCGGCGAGCAGCACGCCCACCGAGATAACGTTCGCGGCACCGGCGAAGACGCTGGGCGCGGCCACCGCCGCCATCAGCACCCCCCCACCGGGAACAGCAGGCCCATCGCCACCTCAGCCACCCCCCAGGTAAAGGGTGAACACGCCGAGCACGGCGAGCAGGAAAGCGCCGGCGACGAACTCGGTGATCTTGAAGAGGCGCAGCTTAGCGAACGAGTTGTCGATGATCGCCACCACCGTGCCCAGCGCCGCCGCCTTGGCCGCAAGTGCCACGATCGCCAGCGCCACGGCCCCGGCCTGCGGCGTCGCGGCCAGGCCCCACGGCGCCACGAACACGTTGAGCAGGATCGTGTACAGGATCAGCTGCTTCATCGCCGATCCCCACTTCAGCAGCGCGAGGTAGGGACCGGAGTGCTCGAACGGCCGGGCTTCCTCGATCATCCCGAACTCGTTCGTGCCGGTGTGAGTCTCCACCGGGATCCGGCCGGTCTCGTACAGGATCACCATGAACAGCGCGGCCGCCGCCAGCAGATGCGCGGGCCGCACGATCTGGCCCGCCGAGGATCGCACAGTGGCGGCGAGCGCATACGGCAGGTCGGTCCCGGTCACCAGCGCGACGGTGAACACGACGAACAGCACAACCGGCTCAGTAATCGCAGCGAACGTCTTCGCCCGGCTGGCGCCGAGCTGAGCATACGGGCTCCCCGTCTCCAGCGCGGCGACCGCGACAACGAAGCTGGCCAGCGACAGGATGAAGCCGCCGCCGAGGATGTCGCCCATATAGCCGAGCGGCAGCCCGTAGCTGGTCAGCACCGGGATCAGCAGCGGCACGGTCAGGTAGCAGGTGGCCGCGGCCAGCGGGGCGGCAAGAAACACCCAGCTCGCCCCTTCAGGCGCCAGTGCCTCCTTGCGCAGCAGCTTCGCCAGGTCGTAGTAGAGCTGGAGCACCCGGGGCCCGGTCCGGCCCTGCAGCCGCGCCTCCACCCGCGCGATCACGCCGGACACCCCGGGCGCGGCGGCCGCGATGGTCACGACCTGGAGAAACTGGATGACCGGTACCGGTAGAGCCGCGCTCACCGGCCCGCTCCTGCCGGGCTGGCCAGGGCAGGCCAGCCCGCTGGATCATTGCCGGGCGGCTCCGGCACGCCGGCTATCACTGATAGGCCTCCTCTCCAGCCTTTCCGGATCTCCCGGACCAGGTGGTAGAGGCCATTAGCGAGCCAAGCCCGCGGTTCCGGCGAGCCTCATCGCCGGGCCCCATTGTGGCGGACACCGCACCACTGCCGCAAATTTACGAGCGGACCCCATCGGGATCGGGCTAGCTCAGGCCAGGCGAGGGCAGGCCGACGGCAGTGGCTTGCGAGGCTCCGTCATCGCCTGGCCGCCGCATCCGTCTGGTGCGGAGCCATGGTGCCCGGCCGCGGAACGCAACCTCGGCAACCTCGTCCGCGCCGTACGTCACTGTCGTCGCAAGCGCGGTGACCGGGATGACCCCGGTCGGCAGCACCTCACGGCCGAGCAGCGCGTTCACCTGCAAGTGCCCCGGATAGATGCCGCTTTCTCCAATTACTTGTCTCTCATTACTTGTCTCTCACCCGCTGGCGGGCAGGTTTGGCGTGGTCATTGAGCTGTCTGGCTGCCTTCGTCGAGATGGCGTTCGACCTCTTCAATGCCTGCCGGGCGGCCGGCTCTGGCCCACAACGTGTACAAGGTGGCGGCGATCGCTGCGGTGGCTGCCATCGAGAGCAGGGGGTAGCCGCGGGCGAGGTTGACGACCAGGGTGAAGGCGACGGCGATCGCGCCGGCCACGTTGATGGCGGCAAGCGCCATGCGCCGGTCGCGGAGGGAGAACCGGGCCATCGCGGCGAGCCCGGCCAGGAAGCTGACGAAGACCGCTACTGCGTAAAACAGCACCAGCTCTTGCTCGTGGCCGGAGGCGGCGATGAGGACTACCGCGGAGACGCCAAGATAGACCAGAACCGACCAGTAGGGGGTGTGGTGGCGGTTGGTCTCGCCGAGGCTGCGGGGCAAGATCCCGACTCCGGCGCTTTGCGGATGCCGCGACAGCGCCTTCAAGAGCCCGGGCCCGGCCTGGTATGAGGAGCTTGCTGCGGCGAGGAGCAGCAGCGCGCTGGCCGCCTGGAAGAGCGCGTAAAGGACGCTGTTGCCGGCCGCGGCGTGCGCGACGTCGGCGATCTGGGTGGAGTTGGGCGCGGGGATGCCGACGTGCAGGCGCACCGCCAGCCCGGCGAGCCCGATGGTGAGCCCGGCCACGATGACCAAGGTCAGCGCGAGCGTGCCGCGGGCGAACCTGCGGCGGTCATCCGGCCCGAGCTGGCCGAGCTGGGCGATGGCGGTGGATGGTGCCTCGGTCCCGGTGGCCAGGGCCATGGCGACGGGGAAGGAGAGCACCACCGCGAACAGCGGGTCGCCCTCCGGGCCTGTGATGGGGGCCCGGCCGTGGGTTACTACCGGGTGGGTGAAGCCATGGGCCAGCACGGCGACCGCGCTGGCGATGAACAGAAGGGTCATCACGGCGAACGTGAGCCGCCCGCCGTGGCCGAACCAGGTCAGCCCGGCAACGAGGACGAGCAGGGCAAGGCCGAGGAGGATGCGAAACGGCGCAAGGGACGGCAGATATGCGATCAGGGCGCTCACACCGGCTGCCACCGAGATGGTGATGGTGAGGACAAAGTCGACGATCAGGGCGCCGATGGGGATGAAGACCCATCCGGTCCCGAATGCCCTTGCTGCGGCTTCAGCTGATCCCCCGCCCATGGGGAACCGTCCCACCAGCTGCCAGTAGTTAACATCAACCAGCAGAATGATGCCCAGCACGATGATCTGCGTGGCCATCAGCAACCCGAGGTACCCGTGCAGTGCCCGCAGTGACGCCTCGATCGTGTATGCCACGGACGACACCGGATCAGCCATGATCGCGAAGGCGAACGCGAGGAAAAGCACCACCTTCGTCAGCAACCGGACAGGAGCCGGAGATGAGGGCGCCGTGGCCGTCCCGCGCTGTGATAGCTGGCCGCCTCTCGCCGAAGGTGCGCAGGCCCCAGTCCGTTCCGCCTCCTGCGGCGCTGTGGCGGCGGATGGACCGGCCGCGCCCGCGGGATCATCCGCCGCGCGTAGCGCCGAATTGAGCCGCCTGGGCAGCCTCACCTACGGCCTGAGCCAAGCGGGATGACCCGGGAGCACTGAATAGATGCCCATGGCGGGCGGCCGCCTCTCCGTTGAGCCGCCCGCTCCCCGGAGAAAGGGAGCGACGGCATCGGGCAAACCGTCTTTCCCGGCGCTCTCGCAAGCATCAGGGCGCCGGTGCCGACGGGTCTCGTTAGCGCGGTCATGGCTAGTCACCGGCTGCCAGCAGCTCGTATGCGGGATTGATCATGGCGGGCCGGCCGTTCTGGATACCGATCCGGCCGCTGAGCCGGAGCCGCGACCCGCAATAGACGCCTGCGATATGCGAGCGGCCGTAGAACAGGGCGATCAGGTGCCCGGTCGGGTCCTCGATTTCGTAGGCGAGCACGGTGTTCTGCTCGGCGGGGCGGATCTCGATACTGCGCACCCGTCCTTCGACGGTGGCTCGCCCTCCTCTTGTCAGCGACGCGATGGGGCGGACGAGTTGTGACGTCGCGGAACTGGGGGACCCGTCGGCGGTGCCGGACGTCAGCGCGCCGGATGGCGGTGAGGCGGCTTCGCTGCCGCGCGGCGCCCGGGTGGCTGGGGTCCGGTCAGGAAAGTCTGGGGCCGGGGCGTCGCCAGCGCGGCCGCGGTCTTTCACCAACCGCTCAGGCTCTTCGGTCAGCTGGCCGTTGCGCTCGCTGAGTCTCTCCAGCCTGCCGCGCACGTCGAACGGGACGATCGTGGCCACTGCGTGCGGGATCTGGCTTATCGCGGCGGCGATCTTGTCGGCGGTGTGGTCGTGCAGCAGTCGCCCGAGCAGCGGGGTGAAGCTCCGCCTGGGCAAGACCACGGTGACTCCGACGCCAGGCAGCGCAGCCTCTTCGCTGACCAGCTCGGCGGCTGCCCGGACGAGCCGGCGATCGGGGTTGTCGACAAGATCGAGCGTAATGCCGGTGTTGGCACGCACCCAGTCCTGCCGTAGCGCGTCGGCGTGCTGCCTGTCGATGACGAAATGCACCGCGCGCAGCGTGGTCGGCCGCAGGCTGCGGGCGTACCTGAGCGCGGCGATCGTGGCGAGGTCGAAGGCGTCCACGAAGACGTAGACGGTGCGCCGCGCATAGGTCGGCGGCTCGGGCGGCTTGCTCCGCGTGCTGATCCGCTCCAGCACCCGGGCCTCCATCCGGTATTCGCGGTTGAGCCTGATGAAGGCGAACACCAGGATCGGGAAGATCAGGATGACGAGCCAGGCGCCCTCGGTGAACTTGACGATCGCGAAGATCACGACGACGAGGCCGGTGTAGACCGCGCCGATG
>Ga0137366_10000909_pt1 | contig 20985 bp, 23 predicted proteins | sample SagtaG_8_FD_104938 | JGI IMG/M metagenome (GOLD analysis project Ga0137366, IMG submission 104938) | Vadose zone soil microbial communities from Sagehorn Ranch, Mendocino, California, USA - Sage1_L_60_16 metaG | ecosystem: Environmental > Terrestrial > Soil > Vadose zone | place: USA...
GACCCCCCTCCGACACCGACACCTGAGAGCACCGTAATCCCATTGCCACTGTGGCGGTCTAAGACCCCGGTGTATCTAGTAATAGGGACATTTTGATTGATCGGGTCAACGGTTGTAGGACTGAGCCATGCCGCTCGTCCATCGGGGTGTTCGTAGGTAGCAAAGGTATTCTGTTGGGCGGTAATGGGCCAGCGCAGCCCGCGTTCCTGCACCACGGTTTGATACCCGGCCTGTCCCAATCGTAGCGCGGTGACTCCGCCACCGAAGCCACTGCCAATGACGACGGCTTCAAGAGACTCATCGTTTGCAGTTGGCTGTGCTCTATTTTCACTCATGGTATCTCCCTTTCTTCACAAGCGTGAGACTTCATTGCATCAGCGAGAAGACGATGGTTGCATGTACAGCGTCTGAGAACAGTGATCGTGTTCAAGCCAGGCTCTGCCCTCCTGTGGGGCAGGGCCCAGGTGAGCGTCTCGAAACCTGACAAAGATTCCTGCCTCGCCTGCCATCCACCAGAGACGCTTTCAAGCGCCCTCCTGGCCCACCTCCGTCATCCTCACCTGCTTGATGGTCGCTGTGTAGCCATCGAAGGAGTACACGGTGGCCCCATCTTCCAACTCTTCGGTGAAGGAGGCCTGGGCGGCCGGTTCAAGCTCGGCGACGAACGGCTGGAGCAACTGTTGCTCAGAGATTCTTCCCCAGCCATATTCCGCCTCAAGCAGCTTCTTCGCTGGCAGGAGGGCTTCCACGGCTGAAGAGCGCAGGAGTTGAGACAGCATAGCAGGATGGGCAAGCAGCTGTTGCACCAATGCCTGATGAGAGCGTTCCTCCTCTGGACCGTTGCCTGGCGTTTCACGAGGTTGAGCCGTGAGGATGGTCTCGACGTCAACGGTGATGCGAAACGTTCGTCGTACGAGAGAAGGGGTCTGTGTCGCCATAGTGATATCCTTTCCTGCTCCATCTCCCACATGAAAGAGGAGATGGGTATTGTCTGATCTCGAGTGTACCGATGCTCGTTCTTCTCAGTTCTCTTACACGGGTGAGATGGCAATGACTTCTCCAGGGGTCGCACTACATCTACTGCGCGGCATGGGGTTCCCGCTTCATAGCCCAGAAAGCAACCTGGCTCTGTGGTTCAACTCCAGCCTCAACGACCTGGAAACCGCGATGCTCATAGAAAGGATTTGCTCTTGAGCAATGAGGACACTTTGAGGGGTTCTGCTCATCATTTTCTCCCTGTTATCCCACACTTTTTCTCTGTTTCCTACCTGACGAGTCAGGACACAACTGATCGTCACGCCTCACGTCGATGTTCATCAAGCAGATCCTTTCTTTTCAAGAAGTTTTGTGACGATGTTTTCACCGACGAGAGCCCTTTAGGTAAGGAATGAGCTCCACTCTGTCCTCTGCGCCCATCCTTCAAAGGTCATCAAGGAGGGAAACATCGTAGATCCTTGCCGGTGTCCATCTCTTTGAAGCTTCTCTTCAACCGGCCAGCGGCACACCGTGGTATCTGCATGTAGTCTAACTGAGAAGGAGGGTGAGATACTGCCTACTAAAGTTCTAAGTGGACGGTGATTTTTGGAGAGGACAAGGGTGAGGAGTGGTGGGCTACAAGAGGTTGAGTGTCCTGGCGCGGACGATGGCCTGGGTGCGGCTCTGCACCCCTAATTTGCCACAGATGTTATAAACGTGCTTCTTCACCGTATTCACGCTCAGGACCAGGTGACGGGCGATCTCACGATTAGATGCCCCGTCAAGCAGCAACCGCAGTACCTCGCGCTCGCGCTCAGTGAACGGCTCCACGAGCGAACGGGGACGTGCTGTGTGGAGAGCGGGGTTCACCCTTGTTTGTTCGCCAAAGGCTGCCAGGAGCGTGGCAACATAACCGGGTACCATACCGCGTGCCTGGGCCAGGCGCAGCAAGGCCAGCATTGGCGTCCCCTCGTCCACGAAGAGGCGCATGTAGCCCTCTGATTCGGCCAGCAGGAGGGCCTGTTCCAGCGTGGAGAGGGCGGCAGTCCGGTCGCCTCGCGCCTGGTGGGCGAGCGCACGCAGCACGAGGATTTCCAGCACACAGTCTCTGCGAGCTTTGGCTTCGGCCTCCCGCAGCAGCCGATCCAGGAGGTGTAGGGCATCCTGGAGAAAAGGAGCCGCCGGATCGTCACGTCCCTGGGTAATGCGCACCCGCGCCAGAACCAGGTACTCGCCCTCGCGAGGATAGCGCAGGTCGTCATCCTCAGTAGAGAGGCCACTTGCATCCGCCCAACGGATGGCTGCTGCCATGTTGCCCTGTGCCAACTCGAGTTGTGCCCGCACTGCAACCCCCTGGGTCACCAGATGCGGAGCGAAGTGCCGCCGCTGGGCCAATTGCGCCAGAGTGTCCAGGGTCGCGAGGGCCGCAGTGGTGTTGCCACGTGCCTGCTGCAGACGGGCCAGGGCAGTGTAGCCGAGCATTGCGGCAGCGGGCTCTATTGTCAGCATCTCGTTGATCAGCGCCATGCCTTGCAATAGGTGCTGTTCAGACGCATCCAGGTCGTTCCACTCGCACAGCAGATCGCCCAGGCCGAAATAGTAGTAAAGACTGCCGAAGATGATTTGCAACCCCTCCGGTCGTGGAACCGCCTGCACCACCTGCCGATAGGTGGCCGCAGCAAGCCGGAGCCTGCTTTGCAGGACGTACAGCCGCGCCAGCAGGCAGATACTGTGCACAGCTGCAAACGGGTTGTCCGAGGTGCGTATCAACACACCCGCGGCTGCGACCTCATGTTCGGTGGCGAGTGTCACATCCCCACTGAGCTCGTAGGCGCGGGACGCAACCAGGATAGCACCTGAACGGGGGATGACCTCCGCTTCCGGCAACAGCGCGAGCGCCTGGCGTGCGAGGGAGACAGCGTGCTCGACATCCCCAGAGATACCGGCAATGGCCGCACGGTTGCCGAGCACCCAGCCCAGGAGGGTCCGTTCCCGCTCGGCAGGCATCCTCTCCTGGATACACCGTTCGGCCTCCTGCAGGAGTTCCTCGGCCGCCTCAAATTGACTGGTGAATATAAGCAATAAGGCATAGTACACACACAGGAATGGGCGTGCGCGTACCAGTGCCTCGGGGAGGGCGTTCATCCACCCAAGTACCGTATCGATCTGACCATGGAGCGCAACGGCGAGCGCAATCGGTTCGATCAAGCGGGCAGCGAGCTCGGCATCGGGAACAGCCAGCGCGTGCTGCACCGCTTCAGCAAGCAAATCGTGCTGCTCGTACCAGGCGCTGGCACGGCGGTGCAAGACGGGCAGTAACGTAGACTCCATCTGCTGCAGGTGGCGGCGCAGCATCTCGGCAAACAGGTGGTGGTAGCGGTACCAGCTCCGCTCGTCGTCGAGGGGGACCACAAACAGGTTCGCGCGGTCGAGCGCTTCCAACATCGCCTGGCTCCCCTCCTGCTCTGTCACGGCATCACAGAGCGGTCCGCTGAGGCGTTCCAGGATCGAGGTGTGCAACAGAAACTGCTGCACCGAGGCATTCTGCCGTGCGAGCACCTCTTCGGAGAGGTAGTCGAGCACATAACGATGACTGCCGGTGAAGGCTGCGAGAAACTCAGAGACATCAGTTCTACCTTGCAGCGAGAGGGCGGCCAGTTGCAGGCCAGCAATCCAGCCCTCCGTGTGACGCTCGAGCGTGGCGATGGCCTCGGGAGGAAGGTCCAGCCCCATCACGGCCCGCAGAAACGTGCTCGCTTCGGCGGTTCCAAAGCGTAAGTCGGCGGCACGCAATTCGGCGAGACGTCCACCTGCCCGCAGCCGTGTCAGAGAGAGTGGCGGGTCAGCGCGGGTGGCCAGGATGAGGTGCAGCTGCGGAGGCAGGTGCTCCAGCAGGAAGGTCATCCCCCGCTGAATGGGGTCGGCGGTGATGGTGTGGTAGTCATCCAGCACCAGGACAACATCTCCTCCCTCACGGCTCATGAGGTCATTCGTCAGCACGGCCAGCACGGTCTCCGGTGGCGGGGGCTGCGGCGTGTGCAGCATCGCGAGTGCGGTTGTCCCCATCTGTGCATCCAGCGTCTGCAAGGCGGCAATCAGGTAGGAGAGAAAACGGGTGGGATCGTTGTCCTGCGCTTCCAACGAGAGCCAGGCGACCGGTGTGCGCGTGGAAGCCCGCCATTGGGCGAGCAGCGTCGTTTTGCCGAAGCCCGCAGGCGCTGAAACGAGGGTGAGCGCGCCCGCCACGCCCTCCTGGAGTCGCTCGACGAGGTGGGAGCGGGCCACGAGCTGCACACGGGAACGGGGCACATGGAGTTTGGCGGAAAGCAACGGGTCACGGTGCACGCTCGCCCTGGCAGGTGGGACGGGGGTGACGTCTGCTCCCACGGCTGGTGCATCGACCGTTGCCCAGGAATGCAGTCGGTCCTGCACGCGCTCATCCGATGGCATGTGGGCGGATGCTTCACGTAGAGGGGACGATTCAGCAGCCATGAGGAAGGCTGCGATCTCCTCCAGCCGAGCTAGTGTGAGGTCAGTGGTCCGACCCAGGTACTTCTTCACCATCTTTTCGCCGACCCTGCGGTAGGCGTACCAGTACCTGTCACCACGTTGTCTGGACTCCTTGCGCACGGTCAGCTGACCGTGCGGACCCTGAAAGGTAAATGAGGGGACGGAGTCGAGCCAGGCGAACCATGCACGGCCACCAGGGGTGATCGTGAGGAGTCGCTGGCTCCGATGTTCGCGGAGTTCGTAGACCTCCCGTTCTGAGGACCAGGTCAGGCGGTACTCGGCTGCTTTTGGCATGACATGCGCACCTGCCCCTTCTTGTTGCTACCCAACGGTTCTTTCGAAATGAGTATACCTGTTGGGTAGCACAAGTGCAAGAGACTTGTTCCTCTGCTTATCAGCAGGGTTTCAGCCGAATGGTAAGGAAGGCGCATGTAGAATCTGAGCTTACCTTGTTCTAGATGCGTAACGCTCAAACAGGGAGTCACATTATTCGAGGTGCTTGTTGCGTAGGAAGAATGCAACAAGCATCTCGAATAATGTGACTCCCTGGATAAGAGCCGTCCTCCAGTTCCTCAAGGAGAGAGGGCGCCCGCGGTGTCCACTTGAGCATGGTGCGTGCTCTGGCTCCGCTGATCTGCTGATTGAGCAGCAGCGCATCCACCAGCGGTCCAAGCATTAGCAACTCCTTTTGCATACCAGTGGGCTGTCATGCCCATAGACAAATGGGTACATCGAGCATAAAGGACAACTTGTCTTCTAATGGATAAACAATCCAGCAGCAATGAGCACAGCCGCCAGCGCACGCGGTAGCGGGTGCAGCCAATCTTTCGGGGTCAGCAGCAACACACTCACGACACTGTAGAGACACACGACGATACTCAGGAGCAGCACCAGTTGCGCAGCCCCAGGTGTACTCCCGGCCAGGAACGCCCCTACAAGAGTGAACAGCCCGGTAAAGTACAACTCCATGTTGGCCAGCAGCAGATTGAGCAGCAAGCGTCGATCCCAATACGCGTTGGGGGCTTTCATCCCGGCGCGAATGGGGCGGATTGCTCCCAGGGAATACGCAGCGGCATCAAACAACATCAATGCAGCACCAGCGTAGAACAGAATCGAAGCGGAAAGACTCATGAGCTTTCTCCCTTCCTCATGATGTTATAGATTTGCCTAAGATCGTTTTCCGATCTAAGATCGGAAAATAAGAAGATAAAGTATTCAGGAATTGCTTTGCCAGGCGTGCAACAGATCAGAGACCGTCTGCTCTACAATGCGCCTCGCGCGCTGTTCTCCTCCGGCAATGCGTCCAGCCATCGTCAAGGTAATCAAGCCGTGGACTGCTCCCCAGAGGGCATCAATGGCGGCATCTGGCTCTGCAAGGTCTACCTGCTTCTGTTGCGTCCAGGAGAGGAGCGTGTCTCGCAGCAGGGCAAAGATGGCGCGTGCTTCCGTGGGCGTCTCGGCATGCGTAAAGCTGACTCCTCCAAAACCATACATGACTTGATAGAGTTCGGGACAGCGAAAGGCAAAGGCCCAATAGGCCCGCGTCATGGCGAGTAACCGTTCCTCTGGTTGAGCGTTGGGGGCTTTGGCCGTTTGCATAGCTGCCAGCATGCCTTCAAATCCCCGATAGACCAGAGCCATGAGAATGGCTTCTTTGTTGTCAAAGTACTCGTAGATGGTGGGCTGGCTGTATTCGATACGATCGGCAACCTTGCGCGTGGTGACCGCTTGCCAGCCTTCCTCAATGGCAATCTGGCGTGCAGCCGAGAGGATACTCTGCCGAATCGCCTGCTTCTCTCGCTCTCGTCGCTGCTGAGTGCCCATCTCAATTTCCTTTCGTCGATCACATTTCTATCGTCTATCGGAATTATAGCAGCGATCGTACTGTTTGTCAAGAGGAAATGAGACGAGTTTGGGACTTTGGCATGGTCGTCCTGGTGTGCTGGAGTGGCTTAAGGAGCACAAAATCCTATAGAGGCGTGTATAATGGGGCGTAGTGATAATAGCATAGAATGCAAATACATTTTGAGAGAACTGAAAGGCTGCTAATAGAAAAAATGGACATAAATGCTCTCTGGTACGTCGATGGGCGCTGGCTGCACCCCAACGAGGCGACGATCTCGCTCAACGATGTCGCGGTCCTACGCGGGTACAGCGCCTTCGAAGCGCTGCGCACGTACGATCGGCGTCCCTTTCACCTGCACGACCACCTGGAGCGGCTGTACCACTCGGCTGCATTGATCGAACTGCACCTGCCCTACGCGCGCAAGTTTATCGGCGATCTCGTACACGAGGCGATCGAGCGCAATCCATACAGGCACGCGTCGATCCGCCTGCTCGTCACGGGCGGCGAGAGCGAGGATGGCGTTATGCCGGCGGCCAAACCTGTGCTGGCCGTGATGATCACGCCGTTGGGCGAGCGCGATATGGAGCGTTTCGCAAAGGGCGTCAACCTGATTATCAGTTATCTGCAGCGCTCTATGCCGGAGGCCAAGACGTCCAACTATGTAGCAGCGATCCGTGCCCTCAAGGAGGCCAACAGGCGCGATGCGACCGATGCGCTCTTCGTCAACGAGCACGACCACGTGCTGGAAGGGACGCGCAGCAATTTCTTCGTCTTTCGCGGTGATACGCTGGTGACGCCCGGCGTCGGCGTCCTGCTCGGCGTCACGCGCAGGGTCGTACTGGAACTGGCGGAGGGGCGCTTCCCCATCGAGGAGCGCCCGATCCACCTCAATGAACTCTCCGAGGTCGACGAGGCGTTTATCACCTCGTCGTCAAAGGAGATCACGCCCGTTGTGCGCATCGACGATGTTGTGATCGGAGATGGCAGGCCCGGCCCACGCACCTACGAACTGGAGGAGCGCTTCATCACTATGGTCGAGCGGGGCACGTTCTAATTGTTTATTTCACCGCTGATGGCACACCCTGCGCGACCTCAGCGAAAGCCGCGTCGATGATCTGCAACGCCTCCTGCAACTGCTCGTCCGTAACCGCGAGGGGGACGAGCGCGCGTATCACATTATCGTACATACCGGCCTTGATCAGGACCAGGCCATGTTTATGGGCAGCGGCCATAATCGCGTTCGTGGTGGCGACGTCCGGCTCGCGGGTGGCGCGATCCTTGACCAGTTCCATAGCGACCATGCCGCCGAGGCCGCGCACCTCGCCGATGCAGGCGTAACGCTCCTGTAGCTCCGAGAAGCGCTTCAGTATGACGGAGCCGATCTCGCGCGAGCGCGCCGCCAGGTCTTCGCTTTCATAGATGTCGAGCACCGCCAGCGCCGCCGCGCACGAGACAGGATTGCCGCTATAGGTGCCGCCCAGCATGCCGGGAGGTGGTGCGTCCATAATGTCGGCGCGTCCGACGACGCCACTGATGGGCATGCCCGCGCCCATCGACTTGGCGATGGGCATGAGATCGGGAACGACGCCATCGTGTTCGACGGCGAACATCTTGCCCGTGCGGCAGAAGCCGGTCTGGATCTCGTCGGCGATCAGCAGTATGCCGTATTCGTCGCAGAGCGCCCGCAAGTCGCGTAAGAAGCCGGGAGGGGAGATCATAAAGCCGCCCTCACCCTGCACCGGCTCGATGACAATGGCGGCGACCTGGTCCGGCGCAACCTCGCCGATGAACATGCGCTTCAGCTCCTGAATGCAGTAGTCCGCAGCGGCCTCTGGCGTCATATTCATACGATAGGGATAAGGAAACGGCGCGCGATAGACCTCCGGCGCGAAAGGACCAAAACGATACTTGTAGGGCTTCACCTTAGCGGTCATCGTCATCGTCATCAGCGTACGACCGTGATAGGCGTTGTCGAAGGTGATGATCGCCGGTCGCCCGGTGGCGTAGCGTGCGATCTTGACGGCGTTCTCGACGGCCTCCGCGCCGCTGTTGAGGAAGAGCGCCTTCTTGGGAAAGTCGCCGGGGACTAGCTTGCTGACACGTTCGGCCAGCGTGACGTAGGACTCGTACATCATAACACTGAAGCAGGTGTGGGTGAAGTTCTCCACCTGGGCGATGATGGCCTGCTTGACCTGCGGGCGCGAGTGCCCCACGTTCATAGTCCCGATCCCACCGGCGAAGTCGATGAAGCGATTGCCGTCCACGTCTTCGATGACGGCTCCATCAGCCCTGGCCGCGAAGACATTCAGCGTGGAGGCAACGCCACGTGCTACGAACTCCTGGCGCCGTGCCAGCAAGTCACGCGATTTTGCTCCGGGTATGTCGAAAGAAGAAATATTGTCGGTCATGGTTGCCTCCTGAGTGAATAGAGCGTAGGTGTGCTAGATTACGTAATGCGAGGTCGGCATTTCCTGCCTCTATGTCATTCTACCATATGCCAGCCGCCTTTATCCTGAGCCCACCGCTTTTTATTCCTGACCTGAGGCGGTATAATGGGTGATGTGCGGCGCAAGAACGGCGCGAATATTAAGAGAGGAGGGCGGCTCTCCCGTTATGCAGAGTCAAGAGATTGAGGGCTATTTTCAGAATCTGGGCGATGAACTGGAGCTGCGCGGGTGCGAGCGTCCCATCAGAATCATGGTCGTGGGTGGTGTTTTTATGTTGCTCATGGTGAAGAACAGGAAAGCGACCGAAGATGTAGATATCGTCCTGCTCGATTTTCCCGACACAACGAAGCCCACGCCGGTGACGAGCGCCTTTAAAGCCGCCGTAAATGCAGTAGCGAGCAGGCATCACCTGAAGCGAAAATGGATGAACGATGACGTCGCGTACTTTATCATGGATATGGCGCCCGATCCGCAGCCACAGCTCTGGCGCGAGTTCAAGAAGCTGCACGTCTACCTGCCGACCAGAGAATACATCCTGGCGCTGAAACTGATGGTATTCCGGCAGAAGGATATGAACGACGTGGCGGCACTGCTGGAAGAACTGCAGGTGACAACGCGCGAAGCGGTCCAGGCGATCGTCGATCGCTTTATCCCCGATAAGCGCTGGCAGGAGCATTATCTTCTGGATCAGACGCTCGATGAATTGTTTTAATGGGGCGATTCTGCAATCGACCAGAAAGAAATTGTGTCTACCTATTCTCTTTTTCCCTACTCTTATGTTACAATGGAGATTGGGAGCATAGAATTATGTTGAAGACCTTAGAGGCGCTACAAACGATCAGCATTTCCTACCGGGAGATCCTTGCAGGAGAAGACCCGTGGGTCGCGCTGGGAAATTTCTTGAATGACTTCTTCGGCAACTACCCGGAGCGGCGCGCGGAACTGGTGCGCGATCCCCTGCAAGAGCCAGTGGGCTCTACCGCAGAGGAGCATCGCTGGGCCGTCTTTTGTGCTGCGACCGTTGAGTACCTCTGCCAGAAGTATGCTCTCGCCTGTCCCGCATGGGTACACGATCCGGCCTACGACCTGGCTGAACCGTGGTACTATTCGCCGGGTGCTCACAAGCTTCATGTGCGCGCGCGGCTCGAAAGAGAGACGCCGGAGCCATTCACCCGGCGCAACATCTTCTGCGGGAACAGAATGTTTGTCAACAAATACGAGCTGGCTACCGAGCGGCTACAGCTTCAACCGGCCTGAGAGATGACGCTCTCTAGTATGCTAGAGTATACAGGCAGCCAGGAACCTTCCTGGCTGCTGTTTTGTGGGCGTGGGGATGGAAGGATGCCTGCGTTACCTGTGGTTGTTGATCTGCACCCGTATTCCCGCAGAGCCGGGCCGCCACGGCGTCGCTGTGCTCGCCAATGGGACGGGATAGGCGTTGCCGCCACGCACAATCAACGGCGCGGGAACGAAGACATTCTGAAATGTGATAGAGATCAGAATGCTGGAACAGACCAGGGCCAATAGTATGCCGGTGATCAAGAGCCCCATAACGCGAGGCGCCAGGAGCCTCCTGAGTCTGCCAGAAGGCAGTGAGTCGACAGATTGGTGTAGCTGCATTTTAGTTTTCCCCCAGGACGTAAGAGAATACGTACATTTGCCTAAAATGTTTGATATGGTAGCGAGTGGTCTACATAATGTAACGTTTGATAGGCTCAAGTATAAAAATAGTGAGAAAATGGGCCAGTCATATATGTGCGTGTCGCTCCCTGGTTGAGGCCGTATAATCCTGCATTCCACCCGCAAAAAGATCGTCGCACAACGTCACAATTTAATGAATTTGTATCACACAAGCCAAAGGGCTTGACAAAGCCTCTAACTAAGTGTAATATGCATATAGGTGTTAGTTTACATATAGCTGCACTGGAACCACCATGAAACAACGATGCTGAAGTATGGCAGAGGATGCCGCTGCCTGGTGGATAACGTATCAAAGATCTCTTTTGTAGAGACGCAAGTAAGTACATAGGCTCCGTTGCTCTGAAAAGCAGCGGTAAGCAAATTAGATTAAGGAGAAAATCAATGGCACAGAATCTGGTAAGTGAAGCAACATGGAATTGGACACGGTCCCTGAACGACACCAACAAAGCTTTTACAGAGAGCGCGGTTGCCACACAGGAGCGTGGTCTGCGCTATGGTCAGAGCGTTTTCGAGAATGGCCTTGAAGTATTGAAGAGCCAGACGCAGGAAACGCGCGCGTTGACGGAGAAGCTGGTAGAGCAGACGCACAGGGAGCAAGAGGCATTCAAGGGCCTGACCCAGGAAGCCGTCGAGGCATACGTCAACTTTGTCAACAGCACATTCTCTTACTACCGGCAGGCATTCGGTTCCACCTGGTCACTCGCGTGGCAGGGTGTGGAAGCAGCGCAGAAGATGCTACGTGAGGGCGTAGATGCGGCCCAGGCGACAGTTCTCGAAAGTCAGAAGGCTGTTCGCTAGCCTGTTTTATGCTCGTAAACAGTCATTTTAGCATGTTAATGCTATAGGGGGAGTGCGGCGTAGAGATCAACTGCACGTGCAGTAGATTTCTACGTCGCACCCATTTGTGTTTTAGCAGGATTCATCCGTAGAGGTAGTTTCAGGATATCGTACCGAACGTTATGAAATAATGTACAATAAGAAGGCGTTAAAGTCAGCTTGTATCCCTTGTTTTCTGTTATGTATCATTAACAATGTTTGATATGATGCCTCGTTTCAGTCAGTCCTACGAAAGAAACCTGTATAGAGAGATTTTGTGAGGCTAAGAAATGAGACAGTACACCTACACCGGCCCGACCGATGAGTGCCCGTACTATGTATATGTTCCCCGAAGGTACCAGACCGGTGATACTGTTCCGTTGTTGGTGATGCTGCATGGGTGTTCACAAAAGGCTGTGGATTTCGCCGCTAACACTCACATGAATGAATTAGCGGAGCGCTACAATTTTATTGTCGTCTATCCACAGCAGGTGCGTTCCGCCAATGACTATGGCTGCTGGAACTGGTTTAAGCCCGTCAATCAAGCGCGCGACAGCGGGGAGGTGGCGCTTATTGCTGGCATTGTGCGGGCGGTCCTGCGCGAGACGGCGCAATGGAGGATCGACGCGCGCCGCGTCTACGTCGCGGGCATCTCCGCTGGCGGCGCGATGGCTGGCATTCTGGGTGCGACCTATCCGGATCTCTTTGCGGCGATTGGTGTTCATTCCGGCGTGGCGTATAAGAGCGCGGCGAATGCGGCGAGTGGCCTGTGGACCATGCGGCGTGGTGGCCGGGACCCCGATCGCCTGGGCGCGCTTGTCCTCACGGCTATGGATAGCCGGGTACGTGTGATGCCGACGATCGTCTTTCATGGCACTAAAGATTTTACCGTCTCTCCTACCAATGGTGCCCAGGTCATCCAACAGTGGATGCAGGCGAATATACAGGCGTCTCACAAGGGCTACGTTGCAGATCTTCTGCGCCCCGCCAGGACCGTGACGGGCAAGGTGCCAGAGGGTCACTCGTACGTAATCCAGAGCTGGGACGATGTTCATGGACGGGAGATACAGGAGTACTGGCGGGTCAATGGCATGGGACACGCCTGGTCGGGTGGGAGTGGTGGCTCTTATATGGACCCGAAGGGACCGGACGCAAGCGAGGCCATGTATCGCTTTTTTATACAGCATGCGCTCAAGCAAGAAAAACGACTCGCCCCGGTCGCTGCGACCAGGCGCCCCTCCTTCTGGAAGAAGCTATTTCATAAGGTGGTAGATTTTTTGTACGAAAAGAAAGAGGAATAACTTTCCCGTAGGGCCGTTCCTGAAAGTGCCTCTACGGGAAAGATAAGCAATGATGTCCCGCGCGGGAGGACGCTACACCATATAGAGGCCACCGTTGATGTTGAGAGTATGCCCCGTGATATAGTCCGCGTTCTCGATCAGGAAGCGCACGCCTCTGGCTATGTCCTGGGGCTGGGCAAAGCGGCCCAGAGGTATTTTTGCCAGTGCCGCCTCTCTAGCGCGTTCCGGCATGCCTGCCATCATATCTGTTTCAGTGAAACCCGGAGCGACCGCGTTGACCGTTATGTTGGAGCGAGCCAGTTCCAGGGCCGCTGTTTTGGTGAAGCCGATAATGCCGGCTTTAGCGGCTGAATAATTCGCCTGGCCAAAGCTTCCCGTCTCGCCGTTCATGGAGGTGATGTTAACGATATTGCCGCTCTTCTGCGCCAGAAAATGGGGCAGCGCTGCTTTCACTGTGTAGAAATAGCTATTCAGGTCTGTCTGGATAACTGTGTTCCAATCGTCTGGCGTGAGGTTCTTCATCGAACGGTCGATATTGATGCCCGCATTGTTGACAAGTACATCGATGCGTCCAAAGGCCTTGATCGCTTCTTCAATGAGATGAGCTGCCTGCTCCGAATCAGCTACATCGGCCTGGACAGCGATGGCTCGCGGGGAGCCATTCTTCATAAGGGACTCGACTAACTCTTCGGCTGGTCCCTTACTGCGAGAGTAATTGACGACGATGTTAGCTCCGTGCGATCCCAACTCTTCCGCTATACCACGTCCTATTCCACGCGATGCGCCTGTGATAACAACCGTTGCGCCTGCCAATTTAACCATTTGACCACGTCCTTTCTTTGTAAGCAGTAAATAGTAAGACTACTCTACATTGATTTCTTCTTACTTGACTGGCTTCTAGAAAGATAACCTCGTAGTATCACAAAAGAGTCACTAGAATCGACCTGCGTATCACGACGTTATCACGTCACTGTGAATTTGATAAGGAAAGGTGCTGTATAATGTAGTAGGAGTGGGAGAGAGAGGCAGCCGCGCCTGGTAGGGATCGCAGTGCAGAAGCCGCTATCTCTACTACAAACGTATTTTATCGTTGTGCCACCCTTTAATGGGAGCGCTGCTCCAACCATGTGCGCAGTGCGGGCCAGAGTTCCGTCCTGGCCTCCGAGCCTGTCACCAGGCCGACATGTCCGGCATCGCGTACGATAAATTCTTTGTCCTTACTGCCCACCAGATGCATGATGGCTTCGGTTTGAGGAAAGGTGCAGATGTGATCCCTTTTTCCAGCGATATTGAGAAGCGAGCAGGTGATCTTTGACAGATCTACCCGCTGCCCGCGCAGGGTGATCTCGCCCTTTATCAATTTGTTATGCTGGTAGAAGTCGTGAATCCACTGGCGGAAAGCGTCGCCGGCGAATGGAATACTATCGTTCACCCATTTGTTCATCGCCAGCCAGGTATCCAGCGATTTGTCCTGCATGATGCGGTCCCACAGTGTGACGTAGGTGCCTATGTAGTTGTTGGTCGGTTTGAGCATGCGGGTTCCTATGTCGATCAGGGCGCCGGGGACGTTCCCGAACGCCTCGACGATGCGGTCCGCATCGAAGTAGCGTTCGTTGGTCCAGAGGGCGTAGAGACCGAGATGCTCGGGCGCGAAGTCTATGGGACAGGTCACCAGGATCAGGTTCTTCGGCTCCATGTGTGATGAGAGCGCGGTGTACATGGCAGTCATGGTGCCGCCCATACAGTAGCCGAGCAACGAGAAGGTCTCCGCGTGAGAGGTGCGCAGGACCTTCTTCACGGCGCGTGGAATGTAGTCCAGCACGTAGTCATCGAACGTAAGGTGCCGGTCCTCGTCGCCGGGAACACCCCAATCGAGCAGGTACACATCGAAGCCCTGCTCCACCAGGTATTCGATGAGGCTATTGCCCGGCAGAAGATCGAGCACGTAGGGACGGTTGATCAGCGCGTATACCAGGAGCAATGGGACTGGATAGCGCTTCTCTTTGTAGGGAGCGTAACGGTAGAGCCTGGCCTTGTTGCGGGTCCAGATCACCTCTTTGGGCGTCTGGCCGGTCTCAGCGCGGGCCCCCTCCAGGATGATCTGCATGCCTGCTTCGTACTTTTTCAAGGTGACTTCAAGGTCGGCCAGTTCGGTGCCTTCCTGACTCATTGTCATATCCAGTCTCCGTCAGATGGTTTTTTTTCCCTCCATCAGGAGGTTGCGCCTTCCGTTTCCGGTGCTTTCTCAGGCGTAGACTTAGCTCTGGATGCCCGGCGCTGAGGGGTTCTAGCCGGCGCTGGTGGAGCAGGTTGGGGCGTTCCCATCTCTCTAAGGAGGGAAAGGAGCTGGTCCAGCTTGTTCTCCACGCCGTCCAGGCGCTTCTCTAAGTCTCCTGTGGCATCGTTCTTCGCCAGGGTGCCTGACAGCTCACTCAGCTTGCCCTCGACACCATCGAGCCGCAGATCGAGTTCTTGAATGGCATCGAGTTTTTGCAGGGCAGGTGCTATCTCACCAGATTTGCTCTCGATGGCGCTCAAACGCAAATCGAGCCCTTGCAGCGCATCGAGCTTGTGCAAAGCGGATGGAATCTCATTGAGCTTGCCTTCAACGCCGCTCAAACGCGGATCGAGCCCTTGCAGCGCATCGAGCTTGTGCAATACAGGTGGCAGTGTGTCCAATCTGCCTTCGATGGCGGTGAGGCGCGGGCTGAGATCTTGCAGGCTATCGATCTTCTGAAGAGTTTCTGGGAGCCGCTGGAGCTTGTCCTCCAGGCTCTCCAGGTGATTGGCCAGCATGCGGATAGACTCGAGCGTCGCGACATGGGGGAGCTGGCCCTGGAAGTCCTCGAAGGCGTCCTGTATCCAATCCACCTTGCTATCCAGCGCAACGATAATCTCGGCTACGCGGGCGAGATCGGCGCGCGTCGTGAGCTGCAGGTGGCTGAAGTAATCCTCGTTGAGGCGGCGGAACGTTTTATAGAAGGCGGTGTAGCTCTCCATGTAACGATTGGCGGCCTCGACGAACTTCTCGGTTCCGATAACCTCTTCTAACGCCTTCGACCAGATCTCGTTCGAGGAAGTATACCATTGTTTGAAGAAGGCGACCGGATCGATCGCTACCCCGTTCAAGAGCTTCTGTCGTGCCTCTTCCATAACCTCTATCCAACGCGTTGTCATGCCGAGCGGATCGACGCCCAGCTCCTGGGATTGGCGCCAGATGTCGCCCGTGGTCTCGAACCACTTTTTCCACGTCCCGCCGGGGTCCAGCGCTGCAATGGAATCTCCCGCTTCCTGCCCATCTTCGACAGCCTTGAGCCAGGAGCGATAAAGGCCATAAGGGTCCACATGATTTTCCCTGGTTCCCGCCAGGATGTCTGACCATACTTTGGAAGAGGTCTCATACCATTGTTTCCAGACCTCCTCGATCTGGTCCAGGGAGTTGCTGCTTCTGGTTTCCTCTGACATGTTGAGAAACCCTCCTTTCTGCATTGAGACCTTGTTCTACTCTACCACATTATGCCATAGGTGTCGCTTTGTTCAGCGTCTGGCGATAGTAGGTGAGAGGCAGGTGCAGAAAGTCTACGTAGGCCCTGGCAGCCTCCTGCGTGAGATCCTGGAACTGCTCTTGCTGCCTCTGCGTCTCCTCGACTATCTCCTGTGCCAATGAGCGCATGTCCTGGGCGGAGTTCTTAAGGACCTCGATGCCGTCATTGAAGATGCTCTGCGCGAGGCGCAGATTGCGGTCGTAGGCAGCAACATTCGTATTGACGACGTTTTGCAAGATCTCGGCCTGTCTGTCGGGTTTCTCGACGATCTCTTCGGCCAGGTCGCGCGCCGCATCAGCGTGGCTCTTGAGCACGGCCAGGCTGTTCTCGAAGACACCCTGCGCGAAGCGGACATTACGCTCCTGGGCGCTCATGATGCTGGTTGTGATCGCGCGGTTCATGTCATTGAGGGACCTGGCCATGCGCCAGGCAGCCTCATTTAGTTTATTCTCTGCCATTGTTGTTGCCTTTCAACTGTGAAAAATGCCAGCAGCTCATTCACCAGTGTGCTTTTGCTGACTCTGAGCGGAATCGGACCACGATGACTCGTTTGCCTCATTCCTCTCCTCGGATTTTTCTTTATCTTTCTGGGTTGATCGTCCTGTGTAGAGCTGGAAAAAAGTATCCATCATTCTCTGATACTGGTTCAGAGACTCTGCCCAATATTTCAGGTACGACTCCCCAGTCGCCGTGATTGAATAGACGCGCCTGGCTGGCCCCGTCTCGGAGGTATCCCAACTGGAACTGACCATGCCGTCTTTCTCCATTTGGCGCAATGTCCGGTAAAATGTGCCTGGGTTCATCATGGTGAAGCCAAAGGTTCCCATCTTCTCCATCAGCTCGTAGCCGTAAGAGCTCCACTGCCGTAGCATCAGGAGAAGAATTGGGACAACCCAATTCTTTGACCAGGCCTCGGTCGCTGCATTGCGCGGCTCTTGTCCCCTGTTCTCTTCGTTCTCTTCTGTCATAGCTCTCCCACAGGAATGCATGTATACGCTTACCCCCTATACAGTGGACAGGCATATATATGCATTCTACACTTAGATGAATTCCCTGTCAAGTGACGGTTCTTACCGGATTATATTACCACATATTAGAAGGTTTTGGGCACAAAAGCAGAGACCTGCGAGGACGCTTGCCACGCGACTGCATCCATCTGCTTCTGGATGGTCTGCAAGAGCTCTTCCTGTACCAGGTCGATGTCCTGATCGCCATTGACCTCGGCTAGCTTGTTTTGTTGGTTGTAGTAGTCAAGCAGCTGGATGGTCTCGCTGAAGAAGATATCCAGGCGCTTCTGAATGGCCTCGCCAGTATCGTCGGAGCGCTGATAGAGTTCGCTGCCATCGATATCGCACACGCCAGAAACCTTTGGAGGCTTCGAGGTGATATTGTAGACGTGCTGATTGGCGCGACAAATATATCTGCCCGAGAGCCTGCTGAGCAATTGCTGGCGTGGCACGTTGAGGTAGATGCCCAGGTCGATCTTTCGTTCGATCTTTTGCAGTCCCTCGTCGAGCGCCTGTGCTTGGAGAATGGTGCGTGGGAAACCATCGAGGAGAACGCCCTGTGTGTCTGCCATATTGCTGATACAATTGAGTACCATGGAGATGGTGATCTCGTCGGGAACCAGTTCGCCACGGTCCATAAATGCCTTTGCCTTCAGCCCAAGCTCGGTCTTCTCGCCGATCTCGTCGCGAAATAGATCACCGCTTGCGAGATGGAATATTCCCAGCTTCTGGGCCAGTAGATCTGCCTGTGTTCCCTTCCCAGATCCTTGCGCTCCGATCAATACAATATTCATGCTTTTTCCTCCCCATAGAGACTCAGTTGACGCTACCGAGCGCCCATTCCTCTATGATTAAAACCAGGGTAGTATGCATAACTCTGCATACCAGGATACTACGCATTACATGACTATAAGTGTTGATGGACGTTTGTTCACCCCCTGGTCGACAGAAGGATCCGGAGTGTGTTGATGTCAGGGGGCGGCTGACACCTGTCGCTCCCTTGCTGTCGATTGCCGCATGAGATGCCTATGTCTGTTTTGCTCTCTCCTATAAAAAGATACAGATATGTTCTCACAGATGTTTCACAAGAACCTGCTGCAAGTTCACGGCTCCATCACACATCCGCTGTGCTTTTGCACGAAGAACAATTGCTCAGTAATCGCCAGATATGCATGCAGCAAGGGTGCTGGGGTCAACCCCGCTAAAGCCGGCTTTTCTGAAAACTCTTGACATGAAATGCATATATATGTTACATGCATAGTGTGAGCAAATTGTGATAACCTGCGACTGATGTGTGGTATGACTACTAAAAATAGGAAAAACATAGGACATCTATACTATAGGGTGCAATTTGCACCTATGTCAAGTGGTGCCACATCGGTTTTATCAAGGAACACATATGAGATGCAGCGATTCCCACCCATGTCGCGCGGCTGGAAACCTCTTTGCCGCACGACCTGTTTGTTGTACCATTCCGAGTCCTCTTTGGAACATCTTTCTTTCTCCTCACAGAATTGCTACCCACAGCCCTTGACAAGCTGTGCATATATATGTATACTGCATATATATGCAAAATAACGACAATGGTGTCAGCAGATGCATATGATTCATATAGTCGGGGCTAGACGTTGTTGGGGTGCAGGTTATCACAATAGTTGAGCGACCAGTCGTACGCTCGAGTGATATTGGTGTTCTATCAGGGGATGAAGGTATGAGCCAGTCTACGAAGAAGTTAGCGCCATTACCGGCGATAGGAGAGCAGGCGACCCTCTCTCGGGTCATCACAGAGCACGACATCGCGCTCTTTGCCGAGGTAAGTGGCGACAGAAATCCTATTCATCTTGATGCGGAATACGCTGAGCGCTCGCTCTTTGGAAAACGTATTGCACATGGTTTCCTCATCGGGTCGTTAATATCAGCCGTTCTGGGCAATGTACTCCCCGGACCTGGCAGTATTTACCTGGGGCAGACTCTGAAGTTCCTCGCTCCTATTCACATTGGCGATGAGATAACTGTTCTGGTCAAGGTAGTTGCCGTGCGCGAAGACAAACGCATCATCACGCTGCACACCCAATGCTCAAATCAACATGGCAATCTGGTGCTCAGTGGTGAGGCAACAATTAAATTTACGCGAGAACTTGAGGCGGCTTGATGCTTAAGCCCTCTCGTGTTTCTTTTTCTATGTCGTCTCTTTAGTATGGCCTCTAGTTTCCTTTCACTTTCTCTCTCGAGGGTGGTAACAACTGAATCAGGACACGTAAAGGTTCGTAGATGTGATATGCCTTTGCCCGGTCACGGACGGTCGGAGACGTATCGCGTCTGGCCCCTACGAAGCGAGCGTATCCTGATTCAGTTGTTATCACCATCTTCCCTCTTACGCTAGCTTCACCCTGCTCTGCCTCCGCGCTGTTCCCGAACTTTTGTCGGGAAAACAAAAGCTCGGGATAACTCATGTGGCCTCTATGATCCTGTTAGTTCTGCTCTGACCGTACAGCATCGAGCAGGGAAGGTCCTGCCTTCAAGAGGTGGTCCAGGGTGCTCCTGCGCACCCGGTATGCCTGCCTCTTCCCACGATGAGGAAGGATGATTGCTTCTAGCAGACCCAGTGAGATCCAGCGACGCACGGTTGTCGTATCGACGCGTAGCCGCTGCGCCACTTCGCGGATCGTCAAGAGGTCATTTTTCGCTGAAACTGGCCCTTGCTCCATCTCTTCTTCCTGATCATACGAGGGTTTTAAAGCTTGACGTGGCATAGAATACTCCCTTTTCTGTATAGTAAGATACCGCTTCTATTTATGTGATCTATGTTGAAAGACATACATCACTTTACATCTTCTTCTCTCCACTATAACACGCGACACCAAAAAATCGATCTTCTTTTTGTGTTAGCGAGACGTGGAGTTTTCATAAAGAATAAATTCAACGCAGCTAATATCACCTCCTTTTGCGCAAGGAGAATAATTTCGGTGCTCGCATAGATGGCGCGTAGAGCCTCCACTGCAGAGAGGGCAAAGATAAAGTCGCCAGGAGCATTAGCGCTCAATAACGTGATTTTGCGCACACCAGAAATCTTTTCAACTTGCGAACGAAACATGTGTGAAAAACTCCTTCCTCTTATAAGCATAACAGAGAGCAAAAATGTAGTCTGGCCGACTCTTCGTGTTTACAAAGAGAAACTACGTAGAAATCAATAATCATCTCTTCAGAGCGTATCCTGGTGGTTTGCCTCATTGATCTTGAGCGATCCTTGAGCAATTTCCTCATAATCTAGAACATAATTTGAGTATCGTCGCCCTATACTATAGCCATAGAAAGGGTTTTATGTCTCTCCATAAGCAGGGCAAACGGCTCTGCATGCTTTCTGCGAGCGGGAATGGATACTTGTATGAGCAAGAGTGGTGCCCATATTCTCGTGGTTGACGATGAAATAGAGATAATCCGTGCCTTGCAGCGCAGCCTTGTCGCTCACGGCTACAAAGTGTTTACAGCGCGTAGTGGCGAAGAGGCACTCGAAGTTGCCGCGCAGCGCCGGCCCGATCTAATGCTCCTCGATCTCGTTTTGCCAGGGATAAGCGGCCTGGAGGTATGCCAGCGTATTCGTATGGAGTCGAATCTACCGATCATTATTCTGTCGGTCAAGGATGCAGAAGAGGACTGCGTGCGCGCGCTGGATATGGGGGCCGACGATTATATCCTCAAGCCCTTCGGCGTGAACGAGGTGCTTGCCCGTGTCCGGGTCGCGCTGCGGCACGTGGCGCAGGTGCAGGCCGGAACAGATCCACATTTCCAACTTGGGCCGCTCAACGTCGACTTCGCGCGCCGGCTCGTGCAGCTCGA
>Ga0137366_10000910_pt1 | contig 20965 bp, 18 predicted proteins | sample SagtaG_8_FD_104938 | JGI IMG/M metagenome (GOLD analysis project Ga0137366, IMG submission 104938) | Vadose zone soil microbial communities from Sagehorn Ranch, Mendocino, California, USA - Sage1_L_60_16 metaG | ecosystem: Environmental > Terrestrial > Soil > Vadose zone | place: USA...
CAACCTGGCAGGTTGCTCTGTGTTCGATCTGTCAGTTGTGCATTTGCATCCGCTGAGCGCTCCGCATATCATTACGAAATTCTTCGCATGAAGTTTTCTTCGCTGTTGTTTGCCCCGCTGGCAGGCGCTCCTTCTTTGCTTGCACAGGAGGCCACGCCGCCGCTGGTGCCGGATGTTCCGCACTCGCAGACTATCATGGATACCATCATCAACGCCGGGCCGGTGATGATTCCGCTCTTTCTGCTGTCGATCTTTTTCGTGGCGCTCGTGATCGTTTATCTCATGACGATCCGGCGCGGCGCGGTCGTTTCGAGCGGTTACATGGCGACAGCGGACGCGCTTTTGCGTAAACGCGACTATCTGGGGCTGCTCGCCGTTTCCAATCGGCACGGAGAAGCCATCGCGCGGGTCGTGCAAAAAATGCTCGATTTCACGACCAAGAACCCGAATGCAGATTTTCAGCAGGTCCGTGAAATCGCTGAAACTGAAGGAACCCGAGTCGCGGCGAGTTTGAATAATCGTGTTATTTATCTCGCTGACATCGGAATGATCGCGCCGCTGCTCGGTCTGCTTGGCACCGTCTTCGGAATCATCCATTCCTTCGGCGCGCTTGGAGCGGATATTGGGTCGGCTCGTTACGTGGCACTCTCACGAGGGATCAGTCAGGCCCTGGTCAACACGGCCGCAGGCCTGGCCATCGGTATTCCGGCGATGGTGTTCTACGCTTTTTTCCGCGGCAAAGCCCAAAAGTTGATTTCAGATTTGGAAGCCGCTTCGACGCATGTTTTGGCTTTGCTTTCGTTGCACTATGGCAGGCGGGCCCAGCGAAGCCCCGTGCTGATCGAAGACGAACTGTAGCCTGCCCAGCTCGCTGACAAATCACCCAAACAACATCGTCTCTTTTGTTATATGAATTTGCGTGGACACGCACCCATGCATCATCCCGGCATTCAACTGGCGCCGCTGGTCGATGTGCTCCTGCTGCTGTTGATTTTTTTTCTGCTCACATGGAACGCGGCTCGCACCGAGAACGAACTCGACGTCAAGGTGCCAAAAGCTTCCGCGGCGAAGGAGAAGGCCGCGCCAATCGGGGATGTGATAGTCAATGTGAAGGCGGACGGCAACGTTGTGGTGAATCGTCGCACTTTGAGCGGCCCTGAGTTGACCGAATTGCTGAAGAGTCTGGTTCAACTCAATCCCGAGCAAGCTGTGGTGATTCGCGGGGATGAGGCTGGCGCTTACAAGAACATCATTGGTGTCCTGAATGTTTGCACCGAAGCTGGGATTACCAATGTGGCTTTCGCAACAGCGAAATGAAAACGGCGCCAAGCACAATCGGTCGTTTGGGACTGGGAATGCTGTTTTTGATGGCGAACGTGGCTTTCGCTCAATCGCCGCCCGAAGTACGCCGCGCTCGGCCCGTGGATGAGCCGCCAGTCGCCCGCGCGCTCCCCGCGGAGGAGCCCGCCATGCCTTCCCCTTCGGTGGAAGACTTTTCCGAACCGGCGGCGCGAGAAAGCGACGCGCCCGATCGCCGCCAGCTGGATTATGCGAACGCGCTTTTCACTCGCAAACTTTACGATCTGGCGATCCCGGAATATCAGAAATATCTTGACGATTACGCGGGGAATACCGGGCGAGCCAACGCCTATTTTTCGCTGGGCGAATGCTATCGAAATCTCAATCGCCCATCGAGCGCACGGACAAACTTTCAGAGAGTGCTGAGCGACTATGGCGATGGCGAATTTGCCGGGCCGGCCGCATACGCTCTGGCTGAGATGGCTTTCAAGCAGAAGGATTATGCCGCGGCGCTTCCGCTCTTTCATCGCTCCGGCGCAAAATCAAAGAACGCAGCCGTGGCGTTGTCTGCGCGCTATTTTGAAGCTCGTTGCCTCGAGGTTCTCGGCCGCAAAGAGGAAGCCTGTGATATTTATCTGGAGGTTGCCGAGGCTGGAAATCCAAACTCTTATCGCGAGGATGCACGATGGACCGCAGCATCGATTCTCATCGGGCAGGGAAGAAAAATCGATGCGCTCAAACAATACGAAGCGCTTTCGAACGAAGCGCAAAAACCCGCCTTAAAGGCCGAGTCAGCCGTGCGCGGCGGGATGATCGCTCTCGATCTTATCCAGGCTGAAAAGGGCAAGATCGACAAAACAATGGTCGATAGGGCCACGACCTTGTTGCAAAGGGGTCGCTCTTTGTCTGAACCCGGAAAATTCCGCGCCATCGCGCAAGTCGGTCTGCGCCGCTTGCAATATCAAACCGGTCAATACGCGCAGTTACTCGTTGATTACAAAAAGGAACAGGAGAGCCTTCCGGAGGCAGCTCAAGCCGAGGTGTTATTGCTTGCAGCCAACAGCGAGCGGCAACTTGGTCATCCAAAAGAAGCTGAACAACTTTATCGCAAGATTATTGCAAAATTTCCGGATCGGGAAGAAGCAAAGGACGCCGCCTATCAGCGGCTGATCAACGTCTACAACTCCGATCCATCCGCGCTCCTCACTGAGGCGGAGCAGTTCCTTGCCACGAATCCCACGGGCGAGCGCGCCGACCAGGCGAAGCTCTTAAAAGCCGAAGCACTATACAAACAACAGAATTACGCAGCGGCAGCCTCGATTTATGGGGAGCTTCGTGGCTCTCAGCTATCTTCAAAGTTGCGCGCTGAGGCGGCTTACAAGCTTGGCCTCTGTTATGTGCCGGCGAAAAACGCTTCGGCGATTATCGAAGCTTTCACCTATTACGTGCAGACATTTCCGGACAACCCGCAGGTCCCCGCCGCTTTGGCTCAGCGCGCTTTGGCTTACGAACAGGATAAGAACTACGATGCCGCGCTTTCCGATTTGAACACGATTCTTACCAGGTATCCGAGCGCGCAGGAGCGGGAAGCGACGTTGCAGTTAAAGGCTTTGATTCTCGGACAACAGGAAAACACCAAAGGCATGGTCGATACATTTCGCCAGCTTTTGAAAGAATTCCCAAAGAGTTCCGTCGCAGCGCAGGCGCAATATTACATCGGCAAGGCTGCGTTTGAGGCGAAGGACTATAAGACGGCGTTGAAGGCGCTTAATGCCGCGCGGCAACTGAATAAGGAACAGTATTACAATCTCGCCTCACTTCGGCTCATTTTGTGCCAGTTTTACTTAAAAGACCGGCCTGCACTCATCAAAGAGGTAAACGAGTTCATGGCGAACAGTCCCAACGTGAATGTCCCGCCGGAAGTTCTTGAATGGTTGGGGATCGAATATTACAACGAGAAAAACTACGAGGCCGCCTCAAAGTATCTGAGCGCGCTTGCGAAGGTAGACAATCGCGGCAGCGTCAAACCAGACTTTTTGTTTTATCTGGGAGATGCGGCGACAAAGTTGCAAAAATTGTCCGAAGCCGAGGATGCACTTGGGAAATATTTACAAGTCGCGAAGGATCCAGCGGGGAAGGCGAAAGCGCTGATTGCGCTTGGAGCGATCAAGATTGGTATCCACAAACCAGACGACGCTCAGAAGATTGCCGAAGAGATAATGGTGCTGCAACCGGAGGGACGCGTGAATGCTGAAGCGCGATTGCTGGCAGGCGAGGTCCAACTGGAGCGCGGAAATTTCGATGGCGCTGGCAAGGCTTTCATGGGTGTTGCTCTGCTTTATGATGATCCAGCCATTACTCCTCGCGCACTGGACAAAGCGGCATCCGCGTACCAGCGGGCTGGTAAGAACGAGGAGGCAGATCGGCTGTCCCGGGAGTTGCGCGAGAGATATCCCAATTACGCCGGCAGTTGATTTGGAGTGCGCGGACATGTCCGCGCTTTTGAAAAGCGGCGACATGTCGCCGCACTCCAAAAAGACAGTTGCCTGTCCACGGCTGATTTGATTGCATCAACGCATGACCAAATTTCGTCCGCTTCTCGCTGAATTTATCGGAACATTCGCGCTGATCTTCGTAGGCATTGGCGCAATTAAGACCGCCGGGCACGATGTGCTGGCCGTTGCGCTCGCTCACGGTCTGACGATTGCGGCTTTTGTCTCCGCCACGCTGCACATCTCGGGAGGCCAGTTGAATCCAGCGGTGACCTTCGGTTTGGTTTGCGGCGGACATATGAAATGGACGAACGCGCTTCCTTATTGGATCGCGCAATGTCTCGGTGGAATCTCGGCTGCCCTGATTTGCCTCGGTCTGTTCGGGCGCGAGGTCGTCATTACTGGCACTCCGCAGCTCGCCATTAATCTCGCGCCGTGGCAAGGAATTTTGGTCGAAGGGATTCTCACCTTTTTTCTCGTGTTTGTCGTTCACGGCACCGCCGTTGACGAACGCGGCCCGCGGCGCATCGCCGGCCTCGTTATTGGAGCGACCATCACGCTCGACATTCTGTTTGGAGGAACGCTTACCGGTGCGGCTATGAATCCCGCGCGCGTGTTCGGCCCCGCCGTTGCGGCAAATTTTTGGCACGACCATTATGTTTATTGGATTGGACCGTTAGTGGGCGGCGCGCTGGGCGGTTTTGTTTATCGGCTCTTGATCGAACGACGGCTCGTGACGGCTTGAAAATAACCTCGCGTTTCAATTTTCTCTTAACGCTGAGCCCGCTGGCCGCGCAGACTGTAAGTGGCACTGTTCAGTATCTGTTTAGCGCCAAAGGCGCGGTGTTGATTCGCAGCCTGGGGCAACGCCCCAGGATATATAGAACATAAAAAACGCCAGCGCTGGAAGCGCGATTCATGCCAGGTGCAGAGATTGAAGAGCGCTTTCAGCGCTTGCTTTTCCCGAAGATCGAACTCCTCCTGGGGCGATTCCCCAGGCTAGTATGAGATCGCGCCTTTGGCACTAAACAGATACGCTGTTGAAAAACGGTACGTTGCCTGTTGATGTCGCTCCTGACGGAGCTTGGGCATGTTAGCAAATGATCAAGCTGTAATCATGTCGCGCCTAACGGCGCTGTCGTGTGCTTCTGAGCGCAACGTTTCAACAAAGCCACTGAAAGTCTATGTTCCGATCATTGCGAGGGTCTCGATTGGCAGCGGCGCGAGAAATTCTTTTGCGTCATTGATTTCTAAAACCGGACGCGCCAGATGGGCAATGAGAAGACTTGTATCCGGCTCAGGGGCAATCCCGGCTTGGGCGGTGATTTCGCATTCGGCTAATTGCTCAATTATGCGTGAGACCTTTATGCTCAGATCGCGATTGTCAGTAAATTGAATCGTGCAAATGCCGGGCTCGGTGGCTTCTACAAACGGGCTGAGCGTAAACGCGTAGTGAAGTAATATTTCCTGGATCGATTTTTCCTGCGTGCGCCCCCGCGCTTTGATCGTGACCTGCAAATAGCGCGCCAGGGCCTGACTCGGAGTCATTCCTTTGCAAATGCCGGCCTGTTCCGCAACCTCGTTCAGTTGAATGATAACCGGTTTCTTTTCTTGTTCCTCAATTAACGCTACCGGTTTTGCGCGCAGCTCTGGTTGATGGCGGATTGCCGCCTGTAAATAGAAATTCGGCAAATAAATTGTCGCAAACATCAATTTGCTTCTCCCATTTGGGCACCCTGCCGATGGAGCTGTGATCGTTGCACACGAATTTGCAGCCGCGAAATCGCACTTTCGTCTTCAAAAGTTTCCAGCGTCCACGAATTTTCGAGAACAATTTTGAGTTGCGCGCTGCTGACCGTCCCTTGCCGTGTCATGACCAGACATGCCGTAGGAGCCGACTCGACAAGACGTTGCAAACGATACCAGCTCGTCTGGAGAATTTTGCGCAATTCTTCCAATGGATTGAGCACCAGATCGACAATCACGAGTGGAAAATTCCCATCGCGCAAAAGCAGATCGGCCGCTTTGATCGTTTCAAGAGCTTTGGTGCAACGCACCCAGAGCAGGTGATGTAAACACGAGTTGCCGAGTTCGCCTGAGGCGGATGGAGCGAATGAATCGCGGCCATCGATCAGGGCGAGGAAATAGCAATTCCGATGCGCAGCCTGAAGCAGCATATGAACAAGCGATGCGCTGCCCGCGCTTATTCGTGGGCTGATCAATTCGGTGATCGCGCCTTTTGGCAATCCCCCGCCAATCGCTTGATCGAGGAAAGATAAACCGGTAATTAGCCGGCGCGTCGTCGCTGGTACAGGCCTATGCGGGAAACGCTCGGCCAGCAATTTCCGAAGATCGATAATCCTGCTCGCCGCCATGTCGAAGCATGGCACAAAGTGGAATATGTTCAAAGGAACATTTTCCTTCTCGCCAGATGAGGTTTTTCTCCTGCGTCTGTGTCTACCGGCGACGCCTGCGGGCTTTTAGTTTTTGGTTGATATTGGCACCGCCAACCGCCTAAAACGGGTTAGGATCTAAGAATCACCTCACCATAAGAGGACTCCATCAAGTATCACGATGAATTCACTCAACTAAAAAATGAAATGAGGAAATCAACCAACTCATGAAAACAACCACTCAATCGCATAACTCCCGCGTCTATAGGCGCCTTCTCCACTCACCATTCGCCGTCGCGCTTCTGTCGCTTTTGTTGCTGGCGCTAAGCGCCCCATCCAGCTATGCCGACAGCGCCACGTGGAATCTTAACCCAACCAATGGCGACTGGAACACGGCCGACAATTGGACGCCGCCCACGGTGCCGGATGGCTCCACTGATGTTGCGACCTTTGATCTGTCTAATACGATTGCAGTTTCCCTTTCCGCCGCCACTAAGGTAGACAGCATCATCTTCAACCCGGGGGCCAGCAGTTACACAATCGCCACCCCCTTTGAACTAAACCTGGGCGGCCTCGGTATCATCAATAACTCGGGCGTCACGCAGTCCTTTGTCGTTTTGCAGATTCCGGGAAACATTAACTTCCGAAATAGCGCGACCGCGGGCGACGCCCATTTTAGGACGGGCCCTAGCGGCGGCGTAATCACCGGGGTCGCATTTTACGACACCGCAAGTGCCGCTAACGCAACCTTTGTCAATCGTGGTGGAGATCTTCCCGGAGTTACGGTTTTTTTCGATTCGTCGACCGCGGCCAACGCAATGGTCACCAACCATCCTGGAAACCCCAATGGCGCATTCACTATCTTCCTGAATAACTCGAACGCCGGCACAGCGACTATTGTTTCCGAAGGAGAAGGCCAGGGAAACAGCGGGGTGCAGTTCCGCGGTCATTCCAGCGCGCACCGGAGCACCATTATCGCCGGGGGTGGAGGGGTTGGGCAGGGCGGACAGATCGTTACGTTTACCGATTACACAACTGCAGGTAGCGCGACGATAATCGCCAATGGCGGAACTCGTAGTAGCGCACCGGGCGGCTTAATCATTTTCTACAGCTTCTTAGGAGGTGCGGCGACCGCCGAGAATTCAACGCTTATCGCCAACAGTGGCAGCAACGGCGGTCTTGGCGGGATGATTTCCTTCTCTGAAGCGACGCGGGGTCACAATGCACGGGTTGAGCTTGCGGATGGGACGGTGCTCACTATCGAGTTCCATCGCGCTCCAGGTACGAGTCTTGGCTCCATCGAAGGAGCCGGTCGTGTGATACTTGGTGCCAATAATCTCACGACGGGTAAGAACAACCTAGACACGACTTTCTCTGGGATCATCGAAGATGGGACTTCTGCGGGTGGCTCGCTCACAAAGGTGGGTACTGGGAATCTGACCCTTACCACTGCGAATAGCTACACCGGAGGCACGATCGTCAATGAGGGCATTTTGTTGGTCAATAACACGATTGGTTCAGCGACCGGGACTGGTGCGGTGCAGGTGATGGCCGGGACCCTCGGCGGCAGCGGTATTATCGAGGGCGCGGTTGCAGTTGGCACTGCCCGCGGTCCTGGAGCGATTCTAGGTCCGGGAAATGGTACGATCCCCGGCACACTTACGATCCAGAACAAGCTGACGCTCAAGCAGGATGCAACCTGCAGGATTGCCATCAACAGCAGCACACCCGCCGCCGATCAAGTTATTGCCAACGGGATAAGGATTCGAGGTGCGCAGATTGTGTTCGATGATTTTGGGACGAGCGTACTGCCATCGGGCACAACCTTCACCGTGCTTAGCAATACGGCGGCGACGGCAATTACAGGCACCTTTAGTAATCTGGCCGATGGCTCAACCATCACCGTCGGAAGCAACACCTTTGAAGTCAGCTACGAGGGCGGCGACGGGAACGATCTCACGCTCACCGTCGTGCCATAACAGTCGGCCAGCCCGAGAGGGACGAGCCGGGAGCTAAGTTTGTCAACTTTGCCGCTCGTAGCCATCGAGTAGCGATGGGGCATGTCGCGTGCATATGTTTAAGGGAACGTTACGGCGCTTAAGGGAGACTGAGCGCGCCCGGCACCCCTTTAGTAATTTGCGCAATCGGGCCGTTGTTTCCTCACGGTCCAACCGCCTCGCCGCGACATCAAGGACAAACTCTTCCCATTCGACGGTCTCCAACTTCGCATTTGGCAAGAAATTGTTACTCTCAAGAAAAACCAAACAGGCGGCGAGCGCCGTGCGTTTGTTTCCGTCCACGAACGGATGATTTCGGCAAAGATAAAAAAGATCTGCTGCTCCAATTTCGATTGAATCCGAGATGAGCGATTTCCCCATCATCCTCGCTTGGGGCGCTGCCCCGCCGATTCCAACAATACTTCGTCGCGAATACCGCGTGCGCCTCCATGCGCGACCAACACTTCCCGATGAATAGCTTTTACAGCCCCGACCGTCAGATGCTTGATTGATTCGATCAAGCCAGGCGTCTAAAAAGAGCGGAGTTCTTCTTGATCAATTGTTTCGCCGCTGTCGCTGCCTCTTGCGGCCCGATGGTTGGCTGAACCCGGACAGAACGATCGGCCTTCCCTCTGTCCTCTCTCGTCCGTCGTCTTTCATCTTTCATCTTTCATCTCCCTGCTGACGTCTGACTTTTCACTTCTCACTACTCACTTCTCACGGCTGCCTTACTATTTCTTCCGCCGCTGGTGTTTACGGATCAGCGAGACCATGACACCTTGGATTTTCAACTCGCGGGCCGGAATCAGGTCTGGATAACGCGGGTTTTCCGCTTTCAGATAGGGCCGGCCACGCTCTACCACGTAGCGCTTCAGCGTTGTTTCACCGTCGATCAATGCCGCCACAATGTCGCCGTTATGCACCTCTTTGCTGTCCTCCAAGATCACGATGTCGCCATCGACAATGTGGGCGCCGATCATCGAGTCGCCACGGACGCGCAAGGCGAATGTGCCGCGATTTTTGGAAATGTTAGCCGACCGCTTATCGAGAGAGACGTGACCTTCGATCGTCTGCTCGGTGAGCGCCGACATACCGGCCGGGATCTGCCCGTAAATTGGAATATCGGTGATCCTGACTTTCATCGCTGGAGTAATTAACGCCCGGGCTTTGCGCGAGTGCCGGTCAAGGAAACCTTTGCGCTCGAGCGCGGCGATGTATTGCATCACCGAAGTCTGACTGGCGAATCCGAAATGACTTTGGATTTCGCGCGTACTGGGTGTAACCCCTGTTTCTCGTTGTTCGCGCTGGACAAAGTCGAGGACAGCTTTTTGTCGCTCCGTCAGCATATTGTTAGGATCACGCACAATCCGGGCAACGCAAGTTCAAATGAACAGCATCCATCCGTAGTTGTAGCCGGAGTCGGTGACCCCGGCAGCTTTGGCTCCTCTCGCCTCTCCCCTTGCAGAAGGGGAGAGGACTAAGGTGAGGGGTTTTGGAGCCGGCAAGAGACAGTTGTCCAAAGGCAAACCCTCACTCTTCCCCCTCTCCCTTTCAAAGGGCGAGGCGACCGTGCGTGTCTGGGTCGTTTCGAAGGGGCCGAGGGTCACCGCCCCGCGGGCTACAGAAAAGCTACAGAAAAGCCTCGTAGTCTGTTTGCGCGCGGCCTGACTCATCGCGAAGCGCGACGTGCAGCATTTCATTTAGCCGATTCCTCGATTTCTGTCACGACGCGATCGAGTTCTTCAATTAACTCGTTGCTACCGTGTTCACGAAACGCCGACACGAGTGAGCGATAATACCAGAGGGCTCCTTCTTTGCCCCCGTCGAACCGCGACCAAAGGTTGTCTCCCTCCTGGCGCAGGTTATGCAAGATCGCACGGGCATTGTGGAGCTTATCGGCTGCCGATACGAGCCGCGTCGATACTGCGGCTCGCTTCAGATGCGCGATGTAAATTTCCTTTCGTTCCCGCCATGGTGGCTTCGGCGTTCGGAAGGTGTCGGTGCAGCCTTCGACTATTCTTGCCACCTTTTTTCCGAATTTACGCTCGATATCACGGAGCCGTTTCGCGCCGCCGCAATCTTCCACCGCATCATGGAGCAGCGCCGCGATCGCTTCTGTCTCATTCGCGCTGTATTCCAGCGCGATTGCGGTGACCCCGAGGATATGCCCGATATAAGAAATCCTGGTCTTCCTCCGAAGTTTGCCGCCGTGAATTCGGGTGGCGTATATCAACGCTTTTTCAAACTGAGGCAATAGTCGCACGTTTACTTTTCGTCTTGGCGAGGAAAAGAGATCGTATGGCGTTTAGCCACTCGGGTTTAAAGGAAAATCAGCGCACTTTGGGTTAGTCAGATACTAAAGATCAATTCCCATCGCGATGGCGCCAGGGATCTCTTCGTAGCCGGAGCACCTCCAAAATTCACGGCCGCTCGGATTATCGTTAGCCACCATGATAATGACGCGCTTTATTCCGATCCGGCGCAAATCCGCAAGGGATTCATCCAGCAGACGCTTGCCAAGTCCGCGTCCCTGATAAGCAGGATCAACCGCGAGATGATAGATGTGTCCGCGGCGTCCATCGTGACCGCATAATGCGACTCCAACGATCGCCGAGCCATGGGTCGCCACTCGGCTCAGCCCCGGGTTCCGCGCCAGAAATTGGGCAACGCCTTCTCTGTCGTCGCCCTCGGCGATCTCGAGACCTTCGACCCGCTGCCACAGCTCGATCGCCACGTCGTAATCGTTGATGAAAAATTCTCGGATCTCGATCTTGCCGCTCATTACGACGCCGCCGCGCTCGCTGGAATGAAAGTTTCCGGTTCTTCAAATCTCAGTCTCTTCCGCAACTCGTGCCAGAGCAGCAAAAGATTAACGCACATCTGAAGAATGATGGAACCAACCGATAGATACCACACATGCCTGATCTCAAAGCCCGGCGTCCGCGCGATGAGTATCGCCGGCAGAGCGAACAGGATCAGCCGTGTCATTGAACTAAACAGCGGCGGCAGAGTGTTGCCAATTCCCTGAAAAACGCTGGAAGTTGTGAAAACAATTCCCGCCGACACGAAATTTAGCGAGACGATGCGGAGGTAATCACTCCCGAAGGCAATCACGTGCGGATCGCTTGAGAAGATACGAATCAGCGCCGCCGGTGCGAGGTACGCGATCAACGTGAGTACCAGCATCATCAGCGTCGCAATGCCAATCGCGGAATAAACCGAATGGCGCACTCGATCGGCATGGCGGCCGCCGAAGTTCTGTCCCACCACGGGCGAGACAGCAAAGCTGAGCGCCACCACCGGCAGAAAAAGCGCCTGCATCACGCGCGCTCCGATGCCGAAACCCGCCTGGGCTGCTGGTCCAAAGCCGCGGATGATCGCGTAAACAACGATGATGTAAACAAAGAGCAGCACAAACTCAGCGCCCGCCGGCACACCGATTCGCAGCATTCCGCCCCAAATTTTTGGGTGCGGCTTGAAAAGTGGAAAACGGAAACGCAGGTAATGATATTTCCTTTCGAAATAAATCACGATCAGCACGTCCGCGACCAGAATGGAAATGAACGTGGCCAGCGCCGCCCCGGTCACTCCCAGTTTCGGCCAGGGACCGATTCCGAAAATCAGCAAAGGAGCTAGCACGATATTGAGTAGAACGCTGAGCACCTGGAACCCGACGGCGGGCTTGATGATTCCGGTGGCGCGCAGTGCCGAGCCCAGCGCCACTAGAGGAAACTGAAGCAAAAGCCCGGGTAAAAACCAGAGCAGATAAGCTTTTGCCAAGTTTGCCGTCGCCGCATCCGCGCTCAGCCATTCACAATAAGCGGGGCGTAGAAGAAATCCGACCGCGCCAAGAGCGAACGCAATCAGGATCGACATCACGAAAGACTGATTGAACACGAGCTCGGCCCGCGGTTGGTCCTTTCGTCCGGCTGCGTGCGAGATCAATGTGGTTGTGCCCACACCCAGCATTTGGGTGAGCGCCAGCACGATCATCGTCATGTTTCCCGCCACGCCAACGGCCGCGATCGCTTCCTTTCCGAGATGTCCAACCCAGTAAAGATCGGCCAACAAATAAAGAGTCTGCACCACCATGCTCACAGCCAAAAACGCCGACATGTGCAGCAGATGCCCGCTGATCGAGCCCTGAGTAAGGTCTTTCATTGGCCCGAAGCTTCGTTCAACGAAGCTGGAGAAGGAACGGCCTTCCATTCCATCAACGCCTTTTCCTTTTCCACGCCGTTGTTTTTTAGCCAGGCGCTCATCTGGTCGCCAACTTTCTCGCCGTAAATGCGATGTGAATAGACGATCGAGCATCCGATGCCGTCCATTAATTTGAAGCGAGCAAAAGCGACCTCAATGAAATTGGGTCGGCCAAAAACCACGGCGATGAAATGCTCCGCCGGCCGATCTGGCGTCCGAGGAACAGAATCGGTTCTGAGCACCCTCCCTTTGTGACTTTTGTAATTTTTCAGGACGGCATTCGCCTTCGTGCCCAATGCCTCACCATCGTGAGCATCTGGATAGACGTTGATCGTGATCATGTCCGACCACTTCTCGAGGTCTTCCTGGCCTTCCGGCGTGAATTCATGTTGATGATTCGTCGACCAGCGGTGCAGATAACCGACGGCGTCGAAAACGAATGCGGATTTCCCTGGTCCAGCAGCGGCACGCGTCTGCTCCGCGTCGAGTAGGCCGCACGCAATAGCGAGTGAGACAAGAATCCGAATGGCGTGGATCTTCACAGTTTTAGTCCGATTAGCTTCATCCGGATCGGCGTCAAGATTTTTGGTGAGCAAGTTCGAAGCCGCTGGAGGGGCGGACGAAAGCTTTCGGAGCGTGGTTTAGATGCGACCGGACTTCCCAACTTCGTTCGTGATCTTCATCAACGGAGGAAGCCCGGTTCAGTATTGGCGCCATCGGTAAAGCAAAGTTAGTTGCATTCCCGCTCGCGAATGCCGCCCTCTGGTTGCAACTTGGGCGAGCAAATAAAATGAAGAGGATCGGAATCATAGGCGGAATTGGCCCGGAAACGACCGTCGAATATTACCGCCGGATTCTCGATTTGTATCGGCGGCGCAATCCTGACGGCAGCGCGCCATACATCATCATAAACAGCCTCGACATGAAAAAGCCGCTGGAGATGCTGACAGCCAATAAACTGGAAGAGCTCGCCACGTTTCTGAGCGAAGAAGTGGAAACACTAAGGCGCGCCGGCGCGGCTTTTGCCCTCGTGGCGGCGAACACGCCTCATCTTGTTTTTGACGCAATCGCCCGGCAATCCCGTATTCCGCTGATCAGCATCGTTGAAACGACTGCCGACGCCGCGAAAGCAGCGGGTCTAAAGCGTCTGGGATTACTCGGGACGCGATTTACCATGCAAGCATCCTTTTATCTGGACGCATTAGCTGCCCGGGAAATCAAGGTGATTCTGCCCGACGAAGAAGAGCAGGCATACATCCACGCCAAATACATGGATGAGCTGGTGCCGGGAATCATTCTGCCGGAAACGCGCGATCGTTTAATGAACATCATCAAGAGCCTGAAAGATCGCGCGCAAATCGATGGAGCGATTCTGGGCGGAACAGAACTCTCCCTGATTCTGCGCGACGAGACCGTATTCGGCGTTAGAATTCTCGATACGACGCAAATCCACGTCGAAGCCGCCGTAGCGCGGTTGATTTCGGGGAGGAAATAGATACAACCCCCATTCCACCATTTCGGAAGGTAACGAGATTGTTACTACACTGTGTTTGGAAGAGACGACGTCTCGGGTTATAAGGCTTTAGGAAAAAACGAAAGAACATCTATGAAAATCACCCACTCAGAACTTTGCCAATTTGCCACTCACTGCCGCGCGCTGGGCGCCATGGCAATAATCCTGACGTTATTCGTGAGTAAGCAGATGGCGCAAGCGGGCGACGGAGACCTCGACCCGACATTCGGCACCGGCGGCCAGGTGACGACCGACATTAATCGCAGCACCGACATCGCTAACGCAGTCGCGGTCCAGGTAGATGGCAAATTGGTCGTCGTCGGGCAAACCTACAAAAACAATGATTACAGCACCGAGGACTTTGCCGTCACGCGCTACAATACGGATGGCACGCTTGACAACACCTTCGGCAGGGGAGGCAAAGTGCGAACAGATTTCCCCGGCCTGGCGGCGGTCCCCTCAGCGGTGGTCATACAGCCTGACGGCAAGATCGTGGTCGCAGGCGGCGCCTTTCCGCAATTCACTTTTGCCGGCAATTTTGAAGTGGTCCGATATAACCCGAACGGATCGCTCGATCGTTCCTTTGGGAACGGCGGCATCGTGACGACGACTTTTCCCGAGGGTAGTTACGCGTTCGACGTGGCTTTGCAGCCTGACGGCAAGATTGTTGCCGCCGGGACCGTCTTCGTAGATTTCATTCCTGGCGAGCCTTCCAATACCGATTTTGCGCTGGCGCGTTACAACCCGGATGGAACCCCGGACGCTGCCTTTGGCAGTGGCGGCCAGGTTTCAACCGATTTTGTAGGTATGGAAGACGATGCCTTTTCGGTCTTGATCCAATCCGACGGAAAAATTGTCGCAGTCGGCTCCGCCAACAGTCCTGCAACTTACTACGACTTCGCCGCCGTGCGTTATCTCAGTAATGGCACGATCGATACGGCATTTGGCGTCGCCGGAAAAGTGCAAACCGATTTCGGCGATCATAACTTTGATCGGGCGCGCTCGGCCGCCCTCCAAGCCGATGGCAGGATCGTCGCGGCTGGATTCGCGATCTCCCAAAACGGAGGAGTCCAGAATTTCGCAGTCGCGCGCTATACCTCAAACGGCGTCCTCGACACCACCTTTAGTCGCGATGGGAAAATGCAAATCGACTTCGGCAATTGCTGTCAGAGCGCCAACAAGGTCCTCCTGCAAAGCGACGGCAAAATCATCACCGTCGGTTACGCGAACACCGAAGACTCCGATTCCGACTTCTTGCTGGCGCGTTTGAATCCGCGCGGCTCACTCGATTCCACTTTTGGTATCGGCGGAAAGGTGCGCACGTCATTTGGAGATCTGAACGGCGGAGCCAACGGGGCCGCTCTTCAGTCCGATGGGAAGATTGTGGCCGTGGGATTTCAAGCCACCTTTAGTAATCAATGGGCCAACTTCGCCTTGGCGCGCTACCTTGATGGCCAATGAATGATCGCACCCTCGCGGTGGTAGTACGACTTGGGTGTCGCGTAATCAGGAAGTAGGAAGCCAAGACGTCAGGAAGTGTCATAGACACGATTGTCGATTGCTCGTTTCAGCGGAATTGTCGTGCGCAACTCAGTTTGGGAGCGGCGATCTCCCAGAAAATTTTCGGGGTTAGGACGCGACCCCGATTTCTACCCACGCGCCATTCGACTACAAAACTTTTGAAACCACTTCTAACTCCTAATTATTTCTCAAACGCTTCCTTATTCACAACATATGGCATCTTGGTCGGGTCGCCGCCGTAGTTTCCTTCTAGGACGTCGATGAGTGCCTGGACAGTGCGCCCGGCCATGCCTTTGTCGGGATCGACTGAGAGCCGCGTGATTTGCGCGCCGCTGGCGAAGTGATGAAATACTCGACAGCGGTCAGCGATTTCGGGATCGAGCAGCGGCGAATCCGGCGGCAGCGGTTCTTTCTCAAAGACGTCGAGCGCCGCCCCGGCAATCACTTTGTCTTTCAACGCTTTGGCAAGGGCTTTCTCGTCGACGACCGGGCCGCGTGAGGTATTCACTAGATACGCCGTCCGCTTCATCAGCTTGAGCGTCTTCTCGTTGATGAGGTGGAACGTCGGCTCGTCGGTTTCGCTTTCGCGCAACAGCGGCACGTGAATACTTACGTAATCGGCGCCGCTCAGTGCTTTCTCGAACTCCACGTACTTGATCCAGGTCTTCTCTTTCTGGATCCCCTTTGCGTGGCGCAGATCCATCAACTCCTGAATGGCGGCGACGTACTTATCGTTGTGATACGCCGGGTCGTAGCAAAGAATATTCATGTCAAAACCCGAGCACTTCTTGATCATCGCCAGGCCGATGCGACCGGTGCCGATGACGGCGATCGTTTTGTCCGTGACTTCGTCGCCGAGGAACGGCAGGAATGGATGCCACGACGGCCATCTCTGTTCGCGCACCAGGCGCTCGCTCTGCCACATCTTGCGCGCGAGCATGCCCATCATGAAAAACGCGAACTCGGCGGTCGCTTCGGTGAGCACGTCAGCGGTGTTCGTGAATGGAATTTTGCATTTGTTAGCGTCGCCGCGGTTGATGTTGTCAAACCCGACCGCAATCTGCGCCACGACCTTGAGCGAGCCCTTGCCTGCCTCGAAAACTTCGGCGTCGATCGGATCCCGGAGCGTGGTGATCAAAGCGTCGATGCCGTTTTTCACTTTCTCGATGATCAACGTTTTTGGCGGCGCCTCAGGGCCTTGGAAAACCTCGAGTTCGTAGCCCCGCTCACGGAGGCGGTTCTCAGCCGGATCGCCAATGCGGGAAGTGGCAAAGATTCGTTTCTTGTCGCTCATATTGAAGAAGTGGGAGTGGCAAAATATAAACGTGGCCGCGCGCTTTTGGCTATTGGCTTTAAACGGGACTACTATTTGGAACACCCACCCTTGCAACCAGCGTCATCAATCCTTGTGCCCACGCGCACGTCGCCGATTTTTTCCATCGCTGCTACGACCGGAAATTTTTGCCGACCGACGAAACCAGAGGGCAGTGGTGAAGAGCCAACGACAAAACCTCATCGGAAGAAAGAGCCTCAGTCGATAACTTGAAGGCTCCGCAACCGGTGGGAGAGTTCTTCCTGATCGGCGGCGTAGTAGGCCTCCCATTTGAGGCGCTCTTCCGGCGTGAGCGGCTCGTACTTGCTGGCCTTGGTGTTGAGCCGGTGATAGGCGTCTTGGAGCATTTTGGCGACCGCGGGCGATTTCAGGAGTTTGCCCACGCCCGGAACCGCAGACACACCGGCGTAGAGACGCTGGGCGCCAGATTGAAGGAGGGGAAAGCGAGGAGCCCGGGCCGGGTTCTTCCCCGTTTCGATCTGCGGTTTGAAGTCCGCAGCCACGTTCAAGAATTCGTAGACGCCCTGGCGGACGTGATCGGGATCGCGCCGGATCGCGTCGAATTGAACGACGAGAATGTTTTTCGCAGGAAACCGGTCGAGATATGGCCTGAGATGCCGCGCGAAGCATCCGAGGTCTCGGAGAAACGGATTTTCCATCATCTCCTCAAACGATTCAGGCAAAGACGCCACCACAGCGTTGCGATTGTACCAGTACCACGAGTAGATCATCTCAACCGGCGGCCGCAGGCAGAGCAGCAGTTTGATGTCCGGCCGGTAAGCGGCGATCCTGGCCGCCGCTTCCTCCGAGTAGAGGTAGCCGGGACAAAACTCTCCGCGGCAGAAAACCGCGCCGACCGCCGGCGGAAATTGTTCGTGATACCAGGCGTCGCCTCGCTCAAAGCAGCGCAGCTCCTGGCCAGCGATCCGCCGCAGGATCGTGTCGGCGAAGTAGTAGACCTCTTTGTCCGGAGCGAAGCCGATTTGGGGATGGGCTTCAAGCTGGGCGGAAAGCCAGGTGGTTCCGCATTTGGGCGCGCCAATGCCGATAAAGTCAATCTGAGACATGTGGGGCATTATCGGCGCAGTTTTTCCTAAAGTATATTACGAGCACTTCGTAGGATTCATTCCGTCGCGTGACATGGCTGCCCACTTCAATGCCCCCAAGCGCTGGGCAAACTTTATCCTATCAACAACTATAAGCATTCCTGCCTACGCGGAAAGCAGGCGTCTTGCTGCGGGATGCAACTTGCAGGCAAGCCGCTGCATTACGCCAGCTCAATCAGCCGCGAGAGATTTGCGTGGCGGCGGCCATGGAGTTTGATTGACGGGCAACTTAAGCTGATCCACAAAATGCGGTCGCCCTACAGATTCTTCTTTGCCCACGCGCCGACGCGATCGAGCGCTTTCTCGATGTTCTCGATCGAGTTAGCCACGCTGAAGCGCAAATAGCCCTCGCCAAAATCGCCGAACGCGGTACCGGACAGCGCGGCGACGCCGGCGTCATCGAGCAGCGCGTCGGCCAGCTTCTTTGATGGCCATCCGGTCGCCTTGATGTTAGGGAAAACGTAGAACGCGCCTTTGGGCAAGCGACAGGAGAAACCTTTGATCTGGTTAAGGCCGGCGACCATAATGTCGCGCCGTTGTTTGAACTTGGCGCACATTTCATGGACCGCGTCCTGCCGCCCGCGCAGCGCTTCGATACCGGCGAGTTGGGTAAAGCTGGCGGTGCAGGAGTTGGAGTTGGTCATGAGACGGGCAATGTGTGTCGCCAGATCGGCGCGCATTACGCCATAACCCATCCGCCAGCCGGTCATGGCATAAGTCTTGGAGAAACCGTCGAGCAGGATGCAACGTTCCTTCATTCCGTCCACAGACATGATGGAGTGATGCTCCCCCTCGAAAATGAGTCGGCTGTAGATCTCGTCGCTCAGCACCATGACGTTGCGATCGCCGATCGCGCGCGCGATCCCATCGATGTCTGTTTTCGTGAGCACGCCGCCAGTCGGGTTCTGCGGCGAATTCAAAATGATGAGCTTGGTGCGATCGTTGATCAGTCCGCCGAGTTCGCCGACATCGAGCCGGAAATCCAACTCCTCGCGCAACTCGATCGGTACGGCTTTCGCGCCGACGTAATTGATCATCGACTCGTAGATAGGGAATCCGGGATTGGGGTAGATGACCTCATCGCCTTCTTCAACGAGGGCAAGGATGGAGAAAAAGATGATGGGCTTACCGCCGGGGACAACGACCACTTCTTCGGGAGTCGCGCTTACCCGACGCGTCTCACTCACGTATTGCGCAATGACTTCGCGCAACTGCGGCAACCCGGCCGAAGGCCCGTAATGGGTGAAGCCTTTGTGCAAGGCGTCACATCCCGCGTCGATAATGTTTGCGGGCGTATCAAAATCGGGCTCCCCGATCTCGAGATGAACGATGTCGCGGCCCTTTGCCTCCAGCGCGCGCGCTTTCACCAGCACTTCGAAGGCGGTCTCGGTGCCGAGACGCGCCATGCGCTCGGCGAGACGGAGTTCGCGCTCTATCATCATACCCGTTTGGTTATAGCTGCGGCGCTGCTTCCGGCAACCGCAAAGACATAATTCATCGGATTCGTTGGCATGACTTCAATCTAAAGAATCCGATCGCGTGGCGACGCGACGCCGCCGATTTTGTTGCAACTTCACGGTGGGTGGTGGGTTCAATCGGCGAGATAACAGGAGGGATGTTGATTATGTGGAAGAAATTTACTGTGACCGCATTGGCGGTCCTCGCATTCGGGTTTGCTTCGGCTCCACGCTCGAGCGCGGGAACCGAGGTCGTGGAGCCTTACCGCGCTCCCGCGCCGACTTACAATTACGCGCCGCCGCCACCGCCCCGGCCGATCTACTATGCTCCGGCACCGGTGGGCGTGGTCGTTTACCCTACCTTTCGCTTCGGGCCGCGCTTCGGGCCGCGGTTCGTCGGTTTCCGCCACCGCCGATTTGTTGGGCGACGCCATCACTGGCGGTGATTCACAGCGCTAAGGACAGTCGCCGCAGTTTACGTCTAGTCAGCTCTTCCTGAGCCGTTTTCGGTTTCCCGTCCCTTCAGCGTTGCGGACAAAGCCAGCTGGCCGGCCGAAGTCTAGGGGTCACATCGGACGAACCTGAGGCGGGCGTCTGCGTCCGCCTGAGGCGGACTGCGTTCGATGCGATATCGGCGCCGGCGAATCCTGAATCTTCATGATCTCGAACGTCCGAAAGAGCGGGGCCAGATCGATCACGTCGTTCGCGGCCGATCTCAAGATGTTCCCGAGATTCGCGGCGACCGACGCGACCTCCACGCGGATCCCGTGTCGGCGCAGCTTGGTGGCGAGATAAGCGAAATCGGCGTCGCCAGTCACCAGAATCACGGCATCGGGCCGCATCTCCATGGAAAGCTCCAGCGCGTCGATCGCCATCATCACGTCCACGTTCGCCTTGTAATGACCTTCTTCGGCGGGCGCCCCATCCTTGGTCACCACCATGAATCCGTTGGAGCGCAGCCAATGGACGAACTTGTTTTTCTTGTCCCGCTCCTCCTGCCAGTTGGGAATGGCCGGCGGCAATCCGGCATAGACCACCATCTCGATCAGATCACGTCCGGCGTTTGGGCCGGCCAGAAAATCGCGAAGCTTTAACCAATCGAGCCCGCGTCCCGCGGTCCGCACAGAACTCCCCACATTGGATTCGTCTACCAGGACCAAGACTTTCGAGCGCGGGGGTGTGATTGAATCTTTCTTTTGCATCGTCCGCCGTAGCCTTGACGAAGGCGGATCAACTCTCAATCCTTTTCTGCATCGATTCATCCATCAGCACCAAGAGCCGGCCGGCGACGCGGAGTGGGACGGATCATTCAAGACGAACAGCCGCGCCCAGGATTGAGTAAGCTGCTCGATTGAGACAGCCGGGCAATTGCATCGCAATCCAAAACTCGCTTCCAAGGATAAAAGTAAACGATTTCACGGAGTGATTTCCTGCGCAACACTGCAGTTCTCGGAATTTATCCCGCGCTACCGCTCAGCATTCGCCACGGCGTACCGAGGGAAGATGGAGCGGTGTTGTTGTCACCGGAGACGAGTCGTATCTGTTCTCTCATGACAACGCAGGAAAAGACTGATGCTATCCAAAAGATCATAGCGAACCACAAGGACAATGTCACCGCCGCACAAGCTGCTAACATCGACGCGGGTCTAAACTC
>Ga0137366_10000919_pt1 | contig 20861 bp, 9 predicted proteins | sample SagtaG_8_FD_104938 | JGI IMG/M metagenome (GOLD analysis project Ga0137366, IMG submission 104938) | Vadose zone soil microbial communities from Sagehorn Ranch, Mendocino, California, USA - Sage1_L_60_16 metaG | ecosystem: Environmental > Terrestrial > Soil > Vadose zone | place: USA: California...
GATGGCAAGCTGTACGCGATCTATGGCAAGCCAATCTCCTACGCGCAGTTGATCGGGGCGGTCCCGACGTGGAACCAGAACACCACGGGCACGGCGGCGAATCTCAGCGGCACCCCGGCGCTGCCCAACGGAACGACTGCGACCACGCAGGCGGCACTCGACAACTCGACGAAGCTCGGAACCACGCAGTACGCCGATGCCGCAGTGGCCGTGGAGAAGGCGCGCGCGCTGGCGGCGGAAGCGGTGCTGGCCGCAGCAGACCCGCATACCATCGCGCCAGTGGCGAGCGAGTGGGTTACTTCCTACGACGCCACCACGCAGACGTTCGCGCAATCTCAGCCCACATACGCCGACCTCGCCGGGGTTCCGGTATTTGCGCTGACGGTCTACGCCAACAATGCGGCGGCTGTGGCCGGCGGGCTAGTAGTGGGGAATCTTTATCGCAGCGGCGGAGATCCTGACTCGGTGGCGGTGGTTCATTGAGCCTCGCGATGGGGAGCAAATCCGCGCCCACCGTGCGCAGCGCGACGGCAGAAGATTACCCGGCGATTCGGCGCTGCCACCAAGAACTCGAAAGGAAGCTCGGCTGCCGCATGGACCTGCCCGCGTTCGAGGATGAGGCGATCTTGCAGTGGCTCGTGGTCGAGCAGGACGGAGAGATCATCGGCGGCTGCTACTTCGAGAAGACGGTCGAGCAGGTGCACTTCGGTCTGGACGCGCGCGCGACGGCCGCGATTCAGGGAGTGCTGCCGGAAGTTCACGCAAGCTGCTGGGACGCTGGCGTTAGATCGATCTTCCTCTGCGTACCGAAGGAGATGGACACGGCAGAGAACATCGGGCGCCACGTCGAGCGCAGCGGCTTTGAAAAACGGGATGATGTTGTTTTCTACACTTTAGCGATCAGGAGAGGTGCTTAATGACTCGCGGCCAGCTTACCGACACCTATAACACTGCGAAGAAGAACAGCGCGCTGGACCAGACGAACGCGCAGGTTGATCGCTCGAACACGAACAACTCGCTCGGCCGCTTCACTCAAAATTTGAGCGACTACATGGCGGGCGCGCGCTCGCGTTACGGTGTCGGCGGCGAATTTGCGAAGGATCAGGCGGTGATCGCCAACACCACCGCGGCGGCGGGAAGCAACGGGCTCGGCACCGACCTGACTTTGCACGGAATGCGCAGCGGCGAAAACACGGCGGGCTACGCTGGCACATTGGCCGAGGCGCGGCGCAAGGCCTCGCGCGACCTGACCTCGCAGCTCGCAGGCGCAGATGCGCAGAGGCTGGGCCAACTCAATGAGGCGGAGCGCTACGGCGTCGATGCGAGTCGGTTCCCGGCAGGCGTGCAGGAGGCCATGTACGGAACGTCGCTGGGCGCGGCCAATGGCTCGCTGAACACCGCCGAGCAAGCGGCTCAAGCCAACCAGAGCTTCGGCGATCAACTGGGCGGAGCCTTTGCGCAGCAGCTCGGCAAGACCCTCGCCGGCGGCAATGTCTCATTCACCAAGGGATTGTAACGAGCCAGTTCTACTGGCAGTACCCGTACTGGTCTTTCTCGCAGTACGTGCGGCTGCGCTGCTGGTTCTCGCGCTCCTGGCGCTGCCTCTCTTCCTGATACCGGCGTTCCGTCTCTTGCTGCCGTTCTTCCCGCTCGCGGTTCGCGCACTCGCTGTAGCTTTGGTCGCGCTCATTGTTTCTCAAGTGGCAGTTGTGGAAGTCCAAGGCGTCCTCGCAATACTCGTGGCGCGGCACGGTGCAATTCGCGAACGCCGGCAATGACAGCAGTGATGCGCAGAGGGCAAGGAATAGAAGGCAGAGGCGGAACGATTTCATGGGTGGTAAGGCCTTTCTGGTCGAGGTCACACGACGCGCGGCAGTGTAGCGCGAGCAGAGCCGCAGGGCAATCAGTTCTGGATTTCATTTCGGGAACGCACAGATAACAAAGGGGAAAAAGATGGCTGAGATGATGTCCCCCACTCCCCCACGTCCCCCGAATCCGAACCTGCAAAACCTGCAAAACGTGCTGTATATGCAGCGAATGTCGAGCGCCCTTGTGCATATTCGTGAGTTTTGCTGTTTTTCCACCCACAAATCATCGTTTTCTGACCGTAAAGACTACGGGAAATTTTCCCTACCTAGTTCTGCAGGAGGCACCCCATGGCTGAGATGATGTCCCCCGATCAACAGGAACGAGACCCGCGACTCCCCTCCATCGAGGAACTGATGGGGCTGCAGCGCCCGCTGACGCCCGCCAAAGGCCGGATGCCGCAGGGCGCTCCGCCAGCAGCCATGTCCGCACCCGCGCCGCCGCAGAGCAGGCCGGAGGAGATGGGGACCACGGGTGCCACGAGTGGTTCCACGGGGAACACTTCAGGGCTCGATGCCTCGCGGATGCCCGACGCGATTCGCAGCATCGTCAACGCTCCGGCCGCAAGGCCCGTCTCGGGCGACCAGCAGCGTCAGGCCGAACGCCAGCAAGCCTCCAGCCAGTTGATGCGCCAGATGATGCAGGCCGATCAGAACAGCAGCGCACTCTCGGCACAGCGCGCAGCCTTGCCGCCGCTCTCGCCCTACGGAGCCGACAACAAGGTTCAGAAGCAGTACCGGCCCGGCATCGGCTCGCGCATTGCGCGCGGCGTGGGCGACTTCTTCGCGGGCGGCATCCCCGGAGCCATTGAAGGCGCGGTCAACCCAAATGCGCCGGGCTATTACGGCAAGGGCGCGATCAACGACCGCTACGGGCGCGACGTGGCCCAACGCGGTGCCCAGGTGGCGAACCTCGATGAGCAGATGAAGCAGCAGGACAAGCTCTCGCAGGCGCTCAAGGACTCCTACGGCAAGGTGAACTCCGCCGAGGCGGCTGATGCGCGGATAGGAGTGGCCACACAGAGAGCGAACACCGCCGAGGAGACGCTGCGCGAACGGACAGATGAGTTCGGGCGCAAGCAGACCGAGGTGGAGGCAAAGGATCGCGCGCTGGAAGACGCGCGCAAGGAACTCAACGAGATCCGGCAGCAGCTCGCGGATACAAGGGACAGGCAGGGCGACCGCGCGAACGACCTGCGGCAGCAGAACCTGACCAATCAGGCATCCCTTCTGCAGACTCGCATCGCCTTGATGGAGGCCCAGGCCAGAGCCGCTGATGCGCGCGCGGACAAGGACAACCGGACGCCAGCAGGCAAATCGGGGAAGGCAATTCCAGCGGGAACGGCCAAGGCGATCTCCGACGCAAAAGACAACGCTTTCAACGAAGCGAAGCGGACCCTGGATACCGGAAGAGACGCCAAGGGGAAAGCCGTATTCGGCCCCAATTACACCTCGCTCAAGGGCAACATGGGTGCCTACTTGCAGACGTTGGAGCAGGCGCAGCAGAAGTACGAGGACGCTATTTCCGCAGCGACCGGCCAGCCTGTCGAGCACTTCGACGTTCGCTCGCACATCGACAGCAACGGCAACTGGATCAACACTCCGAATGCTGCTCCGCAGGCCAGCGCACCGCAGCCAGCGTCGAACAAACCCGCAGCGAACACTTCGAAAGCCCCAGCGGAAAAAACCTTCAGGGACGCCAGCGGCAACACGATCAAGGCCGTTGTGCGCAACGGCAAGTGGGTCAATAAAGCGACCGGAGCTGCTCTCTAATGTCCACACCTCCGATTCCTGCTGGCTACAGCGTCGTTGATGATGAATCCGAACTGCCACCTATCCCCAAGGGGTACACCGCAGTAGAAGATCATCCGTCCGCACAACCGGGAGCGCAGGCGCAGCCGGTCCCGGCGCACAAGTCGGGCGTGTATCCGATCAGCCAGGCGGCGAGACAGGAACCGTCTCCGTGGCAGCGTGCGAAGTCTGCGGTAGGGCATTATCTTGGCACCGACCGACCGCCGATCACTGAAGAGCAGGCACAGGACCTGCTTAACCACACTGTCTTCGGCTATGCGGCAGAGCACCCAGTGGAGACGGCAGGAAACCTGGTCTATTCAGGCGCAGGATCGCTTGTCGCAGGATCGGCTCAGGCGGCCACCGAACCAGGCCAGCGCCTCAAGGGCGTCACGAAGGCACTGACGGGCGCAGGCGAGGCCGTGCAGCCATTCATCGGCCCGGCAGCGGCTGAGGCGGCACTGGCACCTACCGTGGCCCCAGCCGTGCGGCTGGCCTCGTCATTCCTGACTGCTCCGGCTGGCGGATACGCAGGAAAGAAACTGGCGCAGAAGGCCAATCTCTCTCCCGAGGGCCAGCAGGCGGCCGAGCAGGCAGGCGAACTCCTCGGACCGGGCGTCGTCGGTGCGGCAGAACTGGTTCGTCCGCGCGTCGGCATCGTCTCTACTCCGGAAGTCACCGGAGGAACGGTCTCAGGCTTTGGAGATCGGGTAGCTGGCGGCGTGGCCGTTACCCCCGAAGAGATCAAGATTGGCGGCAAGTTCGGCTCGCGTACCGGCAGCGTCTCGATTTCCCGCAGTGCGGCTCCCGCACCTGTTCCGGAAGGGCCAACCATCCGCGGCGAGGAAGTCGCGCCGAAGGTCGCCGGCCTGCTCGACACCGAGAGCGCCGAAGCCAAGCCCGTCCCGGCTCATGTCCCCGAAGCGATGCGCGTAGCCCAGCAGGCGGCCCAGGCCGAAGCGCAGGCCAAGGCCATCGTCAACCCGCCTCCGCCAGCGCCCGTTCCCCCACCGCAGCCGGTGACCGAGCAGCACCTCGCGCCGGCAGTCTCGCAGATTCAAAGCCTGCCGGAAGAGCAGCAGGCCCCGGCGATCCTACAGGCCCACCAGGATCTGACGCAGGCTATCGCCCAGGGCGGCGCAGTAATCGACGGCAGGGTGATCCCGCCCGGCAACCCCAAGGCGGCAGAGAAGGCAGCAACCAAGATTGCCGAGACGGCTCTGGCCGCAGAAAAGGGCACAGAGAAGCCTGCTGCGCCAGCCGATGCCCAGAGTGTCACCCCGAGCGCCGCGGCCGCACAGCGCTCACAGGCGGCGCAGGCGCAGGTCGCAGAATCGACTCCGCCAACGCCCAAGGGCTACACCGAGGTTCGGCCCGAGCGCCGCTCCGACAACAAAACGCGCGCCGAGATTGATACGCACCAGTTCACCATTAGCGAGTTGCAGCGGGCACGTGCGGACGCCAAGACACCGGCCGAGGAGCACCCCGCGCTGGAGCAGGCCATTCAGCAGCACAAGGAGATGCTCGAGGAGAAGCTGGCCAAGGCGCGCGGAACGAGCGCCACTTCTCACTTTCCGGCCTCAAATGAGGGGGCAAAACAGGAAGTAGCGCCGGGTGAGGATGCAGATCCATTGGCTCAGTTCCGTGATGAGCGCGGACTTGCTCGATGGGATGATGTGTATAGCGCAGAAGGACTGAAGTCAGTTCAGAACGCTAAAGACCCCGCTGACATCGCCCGCCATTACCGCGAGCGCGCTGACATTCATGAGAAATATGGCGACACTGAAGGAGCGGCGGAATTTCGCCAACAGGCTGATGAACACGACAAAGTAATCAGGGACGTACAAAAGTTTAAGAATGCTGGTTTCACGGTAGATAGTTGGAAGGTTTCCCCCATTCCTGCCGGGGATGGCGGAGTGACGTGGGAAGCTCATTATAGCGTAACGTCTCCTGACGGCAGGAGCATTGGTGCATCTTCGGCCGAGCATGTAATTCGTAAATTCGGCAAGTCGGTTGCGTCCACTCCACAAGAGACAAAGCCGGTTGTGTCAAGCAAAACGGGCGGCGACTTGTCACAAGAGCAGCCGACCAAGTACAAGTTCGGCAACACCCAGGCGTCAATTCCTGAAGGCAGCGAAGCCCACAACGCCATCGAGACTGCGCGCTCGCGCATCTCTGATTCCGATCTGGCTGGCGACGGGAAGGACATCGGCGGCAATCACGTCACGGTGCGCTACGGCATCAAGGGCGATGACACCGAGGGCATCAAGAAGTACCTGGAATCACAGGCGCCGTTCGAGGCCACGCTGAGCAAGACGGACAGCTTCGAGCCGAGCGAGCACTCGGACGGCGCAGCGCCGATCATCGCGCCGGTGAACGCGCCCGAGCTCCACCGCATCGAGGCCGAACTCGACCAGCACGGCGATTTCAACGAGCGCAGCTTCCCTGAGTACAAGCCCCACACCACTCTGGCCTACGTGAAGCCGGAGAAGGCGGGCCGCTACAAGGGCATGACGGTGACGGATGGCAAGAAGTTCACCGTGGACACCATCTCGATCACCGACCGCAACGGGAACGAGACCGCAGTCAAGTTGAAGGGCGCGCCACAGTCCGACGACGACATTGAATACCTGAACCCCGAAGACCACGTCACGGCGAACGCATCTGGCGAGTCTCCCGCCTCGCGCGAGGCCCAGCAGAGGGCGGCCAGCGAGAAGCGCCAAGGCATCAAACGGCTGCGCATCGACACCCGCACCGGCAACGAAGTCCCGCTGTTCGGGCCTGATGCCGTGGATGCCAAGGTGAACAATCCCCACGAGATCATCGTCGAGCGCCAAGCAGGTCAACCCGATGTCATCGTAGACAAGGGTGCGCAGGCCCGACCGTTGGCACGAAAACCCTCTCCCCCGCCCTCTACGGCGGGAAGCAAGACCACGCCGCCTACGGGCGGCGAAGCTGTTTCTGGGGGAAATGCTGATCGCTTCCGCGAGAGCTACATCAAGCACCTGAAAGCGGCCCTGCAGAAGAACCCGCAAGACTACAAGTTCGCCGAGTCGGAGGCCCCGCGCATCGCCGACAAGATGATGGCAGGCCTGCAGAAAGGCACCGCCAACAAGGACGGTGCGGCGATCAAGGCCACGCTGAAAGAGTTGGGCATCAAGAACACCTACGCAGCGATCAAGGAGTATCTGAACGCCAAGCCAGCCGAGGCAGCCGCCGAACAGTCCATCCCGGGCGGGTTCACAAAGGGAGAGACCGTCTATCTTCACGGTTACGACAAGCCGGTTACGGTCGAAGGCGATGGTTCGGTTACATGGGCGAATGCTCTACCGGGCCCGCGCGGTCTGGTTGCTGGACCGTGGGGCGGAAGCCGCACCGAGATGGTTGCGGTCAAGGATGCCGACGGACACTCGCGCCATGTCAGCCCGAAGGACCTGAGTAGGCAGAAGGGGGAAGCCAAATCGGAGTCTGTTGCACCCACCCACCGCGCGTTCGATCTTTCCAACCGTACTACGCAGGGCTTAAAAGAAGAGTCCGACCGCACCCGCTACGAGATTGAGGCGATAGAGAGGAAGGGCGCGGGAAGTTTCGGGCGCGATAAATCCGACCTCGACTACCTGAAAGAAAAGCAGGCGGCAATCCAGAAGGAGCTATCCAACCGCGAACCGCAGGAAGTTCAGACTGGCTCGCCGCAGTACGACATCGCCAAGGCCGACAACGGGAAGTATTACGTCACGCGCGATGGAGAGCAGGCCAGCGGCCTATTCGACACGAAGAAGACGGCGCAGGAGCAGTTCGTCAAGCGCGCGGACTCCGACGCACGTATTGCAGAGAGTTCCGCACGAGTTCAGCAGCCGATCCCCGGCGGAGCCGTCACACCCGTCACCGCAGCGGCGGCGGCTTACACCCCAAAGATCGGCGATATTGTCGAGCACGATGGCAAGCGGATGGAGGTTGGCTTCCTCAACAGCGACGGCAGCAGTGTGCGCCTCCAAGACCCTGAAACGCATGAACGCCTCCCCGGATGGTTCTCTACCTCCGACCTGAAACCGTGGGAAGGCGAAGCCGCGCCCGCACAGGAGCCGGTCCACGCCCTCATCAACGCCATCTACGGCAAGCTCGAAGCGGGCGAGTCGCTAGGCAACGTCACCGAACTGAACAAGCTGGGCGAGCAGTATCTTGGAGCCTCGCGCGTCTCTGGCGAGTGGACCCCGAAAGACCTGTTCGATGCCATGGAAACGGCGGTCAACAAGTACCTCATCCAGCACGGCGACGAACTGATGAAGATGCACGGCATCGCAGGACTCGCCAAGCTGCGGGAACTGATGCCGCGGTTGACCTCGCAGGGTATCCGCACCGAGGAGCAGATCAAGAATCAGCAGTTCTCTACCCCGCCGACTGAGAGCTACGTTGTCGCCAAGGTAGCGAACCTGAAGCCTTCCGACGTCGTGCTTGAGCCGTCTGCTGGCAATGGCGGGCTGGCCGTGTGGCCGAAAGCCATCGGAGCGGAGGTGCACGTCAACGAGATCGCGCCACGGCGCCAGAAGATGCTTGAGGCGGCAGGATTCAACACTCCGACCGGCCACGACGGCGAACTCATCAACGCTCTACTGGATCACTCAATTCAGCCGACTGTCATCCTGATGAATCCGCCGTTCTCAGCGAGCACTACTAAGAGCCACGAAGCCAAGAACCTGACCCGCTACGGATTCAACCATGTCGAGCAGGCGTTACAGCGTCTTGCCCCTGGCGGACGACTGGTGACCATCCTCGGCGGCGGTCGTGATGGGTTCCAAGCCAGCGAAGGCGCTAACCTGCGCAATGGCGAAGCTGGGCGCTGGTTTGAGAAGGTTGCCGATCGCTACAACGTGCGCGCCAACATCCGTGTGGACGGCAAGGAGTACCAGAAGTATGGCACTTCCTATGCCACCCGCATCATAGTCATAGACAAGGACGGGCCGACTCCCAGCCGCACCGCATACCCGAAAACATGGGATTCGGTCATCGAAAGAGACGTCAACACACTGGAAGAGGCTTACAATCTCCTCAAACCAGTAGAGGAATCGAGGCCACAACTTGAAACTCGATCTGGAAGCAGCAGCAGCGTTGGGCAACGGGAAGGTCAAGCCGGCTCTGGCGTGGCAGTACGTCCAGGATCAGGTGTACCAGGCGTTCGAGGCGTACCCGGAGGAAGCCCAGAAACTCATGGAGAAGTACCAGCCACCAGTGGATCAGGAGGGGCTCGATCTGGTTCTGCAGCACCTCGACCCGGTAGTGGGAATCAACAACTTCCAGTACGTCAACCAGAGGCAAGTGGACCTCAAGGAAGTGTTGAAGGCGCAGCCAGTGAAGGTGTTGGAGTTGGTGCTGGAGATGATCACGACCAGCAGCAAGTGGCAGAGCGAGGTCGTGACCTAGACCATCTTCGTAAGAACCTGGAGACCGCCCGCGCCAATCTCGCTGAAGCCCGCCGTCACAACTTCGCCATCGAACGCAATGAGCAGGCTGTACGTGAGGCCGAAGAGGCTCTTGCAAAGGCCGAAGGGCATTCGACCATTGCCGCTAAGCTCTCCGCACTGAAACCCCTCGAAGCTCCAAAGCCCGAGGGCGACGCTCTCAATCTCGAAGAGATCGAAGCCCAGTCGAAGATCCGCGATGAGGAAGAAGATTCTGCCTACACCGCCTATCAGCCAACCCTCAAAGGTGCAACCCATCCTGGCTCCGTTGTAGAAACCAAAGCCATGGCGACGGTTCCCATGCCGCCGCTCACCTATAAGCCCAACCTGCCAGAATCGGTCATCGGCAAGGGACCGGACTACAAAGACGCCAAGCTCTCCGCGGTGCAGCTCGAGGCCGTCTCTATTGCCGGGATGCAGAACGATATTGTTCTCCCGGGCGGCTTCCGCGCGAGCGCGCTGATCGGTGATGGCACTGGCATCGGCAAGGGCCGCGAGGGCGCGGCAATCATCTGGGACAACTGGCGCAAGGGTCGCCGCCGACTGCTTTGGATGAGCAAGTCAAACGATCTTTCTGCTGCGGCGATGCGCGATCTCAAGAACGTCGGTGCTACCGACCTCTCCAAGAACCTGCTAAATCTCCGCAAGGTGAATGGCAAGGGAACGATTGACCACACGGGTGTCCTCTACAGCACCTATGCCTTGGCCCGTTCGGGAGCGAAGGGGCAGGGCGCACGGACGCGCATCCAGCAGATTGAAGAGTGGCTGCGCGGCAACGATGACGGCGATGGTGCCTACCTGCTGATGGACGAATCCCACCAGCTCAAGAATGCCGTGGTCTCGCAAGGCAGCGAAGCATCGCAGCAGGGCATAGTGATCCGAGAACTCCTGCAGCGGATGCCGAAACTGCGCACAGTCTCCCTCTCGGCGACGGCGGCAACCGATGTGATGAACCTCGGGTATCTCGACCGCCTCGGACTCTGGGGGCCCGGTACGCCGTTCCCCAATGGCTTTAACCAGTTTGCGGGCGAGATTTCCAATGGCGGCATGTCGGCCATGGAGATGGTGGCCCGCGAGATGAAGGCGCAGGGCAAGTACGTCTCCAGAACTTTGACCTACAAGGGCATCACCTACTCGCAGCCGATCCACGAGCTCACCCCGGAACAGAAGGAAATCTACAAGACTGCGACCAAGGCCTGGGAGAATATCGTCCAATCCATCGAGCACACGATCACGCACACCACCAACGGCGGCGGCCGGCAAAAGGCTCGCGCCATGTCGGTGTTCTATGCGACCCAGCAGAGATTCTTCAATCTCCTGCTGACCTCCATCAAGATCCCCACAGCGGTGCGGCTGGCGCAGGAAGCGCTGGCCGACGGCAAGGCGGTAGCCATTACCCTCATCAACACCAATGAGGCCGCGCAGAATCGCGAGCGGGACCGGGTGGCAGCAGAGAGCGACGAGGAGCAAGAGGTTCCCGATTACGACTTCGGGCCCGGCAGGATGCTCCGCGACCTCGTGATGGAGCACTACCCCACCCAGCAGTACCGGGACGATGTTGATCAGAACGGCAAGCCGATCAAGGTCCCCGTTGTGGACGCCAGCGGAAACCCTGTCCTGAACCCCGAAGCGGTGCAGGCGCGCGATGCACTGGTGGCACAGTTAGACCGCGACCTCCACATGCCGAGCAACCCGCTCGATGAACTGATCGAGCAGCTCGGCGGACACAAGAAGGTAGCGGAGCTGACCGGAAGAAAGCAGCGCCTCGACCCATCAACCGGCAGGCTGGTGAACCGCGCTGGCGAGGGCGTATCCCATGACAAGGTGAATCTGGCCGAGGCCGAAGCCTTCCAGTCTGGGCGCAAAGACATTGCGGTGGTATCCTCCGCGGCCGATACGGGGATCGATCTCCACGCCGACGCGAGCCGGCCGAATCCGAAGAAGCGCCTTGCTATGACGCTCCAGATCGGATGGAGCGCAGATAAGGCTCTCCAGATGAACCCCGGCAGATTCAACCGCTCCAACCAGGCCCACGCGCCAGAGGTGGCGCTGCTACAGACCAATCTGGGCGGCGAGGCTCGCTTCATCTCCTCGATCGCGCGCCGGATGCAGTCTCTGGAAGCTGTCACGAAGGGACAGACCAACACCAACGCCGGCACGGAAGCCATGTCGAAGGTGAACTTCGAGACCGACCAGGGCCGCGCTGCGGCAGTCTCGTTCTACACCCAGCTCCTGCGTAATGGTGAGATCCCAGGAACGGACATGCGGGGCATGAACGTGCTGCGCCACATGGGAGTCCTGAAAGCGGCAACCGGAGGCGGCGAGACTGTACCGCCAGCGGACCGCCAAAACATCACACGCCTGCTCAACCGGATTCTGGCCTTCGACCCGGACACCCAGCAGGCGATCTATGACTACTTCTACGACATCTTCGAGGCCATCGTAAAGCAGGCCGAAGATGATGGCACGCTCGACACTGGCGTTAAGCGCATCCCGGGAGATGAGTTCAAGATCAAGGAAATGCGTCATCTCGCTTCCGATCCAGTGACCGGAGCCAAGACGTTCTACTACCCTGTCGATGCCCAGGTGCGCGTAAAGCGCATGGATTCCACCGGGCTCAAGGCGATGCTGGCCAAAGCAAAGACGGCCGGCAAAGCGGCGACGATCTACCGCAGTCCCAAGGGAAAGCTCGCACTCGCGATTGCAGCGCGCCCGCTGGTTCATGCCGATGGAAGCTCGGAGGATGCGGTTCATATCCTGCGCCCCGATGCTTCCGATCCGCAAAAGGTTCCCGTCAGCACCTTCAGTAAATGGGAGCCGGTGGATAAGGCGGTCAAGGACAAGCTGAAAGCCGCTGATGAGGCGGTAGAGGATGCCAAACACTCCATCGAATACAACGGTCGAGAAGCGGCGCGGATGGAGAAAGCCAAGGAGGAAGGCCGCTACTTCACTCCGTCCACGCTGGAGTATTACCAGAAGGCACTCGCAGAAGCGCAGCAGGAACTCAAGGACGCACAGAAGAACTACGATGAGGTTCGCAAGGAAGTACGCGCCACCAAACCGTTCGACCTCGCGAAAGATGGGTGGCAGAAGCAGCACGACGATTCCCCGACTCACCGCACCACCGAGCATCATCTGATCGGCGGTGCGGTCATGCGCTACTGGAATGCGATCAGGGAATCGACTGGGCAGAGGCTCGACGTCTACAGTGCCTTGGACAAATCCAGCGGCGAGCGAGTGGTCGGTATCGAGATTCCGGCATCCCAGATTCAGCAACTGGTCGGACGCATTGCGGGCGGGAAGAGCACGGTCAATGCCTCGCAGATCCTCAGCGACGTGCTGAAAAACGCGACGCAGTACAGCCTTGAGGGCGGAGTCACGGTGCGCCGCGGGCGCGTAGCTGGCGAGAACGTAGTGCAACTGATCACAGCGAACGCAGACATTCAGACGAACCTCAAGAGCAAGGGTGTGCTGTACGAGCGCGGTATCCAGCCCATCTACTACCTGCCGAAGTCGGATAGCCTGGCGAGCGACACCAAGGCCGAGCACATCCTTGAGCAGATACTGAAAGAGTACCCCGCTAAGGTGGCGGGCAGCGACCAGCCAGCAGCAGCCACCCCGGACCAGCCAGAAGCCACGCCTGCCACAGCGGGAACCCCGGCCAAAGTTAGCGAACTCCAAGAGGGCGATACCGTCACCTTCTCCAAGATCCCCCCGGGCAGCTATCTCTCGCCCAACACGCCGTTTCGCGTGGAAAGCATCGGTAACAATGATGTGCGCTTCCGTGACCCAAAAGGCGGCGGTGCGACCAGCGAGAACAAGCGGACGCTGGCGCTGGCCGACTTCACGCGAACCCCGAAAAGCAGCGGTCCCAAGCTCTCCGCCAACCCGATGTTCGACCCGGACAACTACCGTCAGTTCATCATCGACCCGATCCGGCGCGCGGTGCGCTCGCGGGAACCGGCGACCTACAACGGCAAACCCTTCTACGTCGGCGCAGTCGACCCGCTGGACGGCAAGATCGAAGCCGTCTCCGACCACAAGGCCACGGCGGTATTCCGCCACCGCGGCTACTTCTCGCCCGAGATCAGCGACCGGCTGGACCGGGGCAGCCTCGTAGCATTCTTCGTGGAACCCAACGGCAGCATCCGCCTGTGGAGCCCGCACCAGGATGTGAAATCAACACCGGACCTACTGGATGCCATCCGTGGGCAGATCCGCATCAACCGCAGCGGCTCCATGAATGCCTCGCTGTTCGGGCTGGACGTGGCGGCGCGCGCCGGGCTGCGCGGCATCGAGCACATCGCGCGGAGCTACGATCAGGCCATCGGCAACGTGATCGACAAGAAGTTGCAGGTTGGCGACAAATATTGGAAGGCGGCCGAGCAAGATCCGCAAGTAGCTTCCCTGCTGCACGAGGTAGACAACGCGCCACGCTACGCACGAGAGAAGGCCGCAGCGAACATCGCCAAGGTCACCAAGTGGCTCAGCGAGAAGCAGATTCGCTTAGCTCGTCTGATGGCCGATCCCGAGGAGCGCGACTATCTCAAGGCCGAGCACCCCGACGAGTACCAGAACGCCACAAACGATGCGGCGGTGATGAAGGCAGTTGCCGACCTCAAGCCGTTGCAGGAGCAACTGGGCGACTGGCGCGAAGCCTTGGGCTGGCCGATTCGTAAGACCATGACCATGGAGGAGAACGAAAACGCGGGGCCGGGCGAGGACCGCTGGACGGTAAATGACCGTGACGGAAACCCTCTCGATTCCTTCAAAACCGCAGGTGCCGCCCGCGACTACATCGACGAAAACGCCGAGCGCGAGGATCACGTCCGCCGCACCTATCCTGAGCACATGCGGCAATCGCTTCCCGGGGAGACTGACACGGGACCCTACACTGGCATCTTCCACGAGCAGGGCATCCGCCCGCCGAAGATGGACAAGAAGGCGCGCGTCGCCGATGCCGAGTATTTCTATCAGCACGGCGCCAAGGACTTCAGCGGCTATCTGGAGTCCTACACCAAGACCTACGGGGCGATCATGAAGCAGCAGATATTCGATCGCTTCTCCGACATGGCGACTCCCTGGAAGGCAGGCACGGCGAAGCCGCCGCAGATCGAATATCTCGGCAAGACGTACTATCGGCCAGACATTGCCGCCAAGATGCGCGAGGGGAAGGAGAACCCGGTCAAGAGCCCGCTGGAGTATCAGGTCTATGATCCCTCGCGCGGCGAGCGCTTCCTCATCAAGAACACCGGCGACGAAGAGGGCAACGGAGCATGGAGCACGCTGAGCACCGGCAAGCCCGGCATTGGCCCGAATGATCGCTACCTTGGGCCGCGTGAGGTAGTGGCGGCGCTGGAGAACTACGACAAGGGCCGCGGCGGGGAAGGTTCTGGCGCTATCCGCAAATGGTTCCAGACGCAGATTGTGGGCCTGTTCGGGCCGGCAGTGCACATCAACAACATCGTGCGCCGCGTCTCGCAGGCTGAAGGCTTTGGCGCATTCGATCCGCGAAGCTGGCGGGACATCGCGCGGCTGATGGGCTCCAAGGAGTTGCGCGAGCGCGTGCTGAGCGGCGCCGCCGATGAGACGGTAGACATGCTGATGCGGCACGGTGCCTACACCGACTGGCGCGACATCGGCAACCTGCACACCTACATCGGAGGAAACCTCAACCCGCTGAACTGGCACAAGTACGGCAAGGGAGTGCTGTTCGATCCGACCTTTGCCAAGGGCTGGGGCGGACTCGACCCCAAGGCGCGCGTGCTGGTCGCCGACTACCTGAAGCAGCACGCTGCTCTGACGGATTCGGAGATCGCGCACGCCGTCAACGATGCGCTGGGCGACTACAACCGCGCGAACTGGACGGAGCGGCAGCGGATGCTCTCCCGCTTTACCCTCTTCCCCGGCTGGGATTTTGCGTCGGTGAAGTGGTTCCTACGCCATCCGTTCACGGTCGGCTTCGCAGGCGCCGTTGCCGTGCTGATCGCCAACCGGGTGATGCACGCGCTCGGGCAGAACAAGGAGCAGGACAAAAACGACCTCGGAGCCATCCACATCGGCGATCGGCAGTACCGGCCCGGTATGATCATCGATTCCTTCGGCGGCCACATGGCGCAGCCAGTGTTGAATGCCGCACAAACGGCACTTAATGGCGGCGACAAGGGCGAGATTGCTGCCGCGGCCGGGGAGGGGATGATTCGGGCAGGAGCCGGGTTTGCCAACATGCTGCGCCCAGACCTGCAACTGTTCGCCGAGCAGATCATGAACCGGCGGCAGTTGGGCGGAGGCAAGGAGATCGTCAGTCTGCAGGACCGCTACACGCCCGGCACGGTGCTGCCGAATCGGGCACTGGAGAAGCGTGCGGTGTTCGCGGCGATCAAGGCCTTCCCGGCAATCAACCGCTTCCTCGACGTCGAGCAGGAGGTCGACTGGAAATCGGGCGTAGGCTCCGCGCTGGGTGTGATGAACTCCAAGCACGATGCAGAGAGCCGGCTGAAGGCCAACGCCGCCCGGGCGACCGGCTACACCGAGACCCTGAGCAAACTGGCCGAGAGCAACCCCGAGGCGGCTGAGAAAGTAGCCAGCGACCCGCGCAAGGCCGTCTACCTGATGTTCCACAATGATCTGGCGCAGATGGTGCAGCAGTTGCGCGAGATCGATAAGGAAACCGAGCGCGTGAAGCTGTCGACGCTCACCGGCGACGAGCGCAAGCAGGCTCTGAAGAACCTCGCCGATGCTCGATCACAGGTGCTCGGAGCAGCCGACCAGTTGAATGACGCGCTGAGCGAGTCCGAGAAGCAGTCACAGCAGACCGCAGTTCCGGAACCAACGCCGCGTGGCGCAGCAGCGCCGGCCAAGGGCGACACGGTGAAGCTGAAAGATGGCTCGATGGCGACCGTGCGCTTTGTGCATCCGGCGATGGGTATCGCGCGCGTGGCGCAAAACGGCAAGACCAGCACCATGAACCTGAAGGATTTGCAGCAAGCGTAGTTGACGTGAGGTGCGCGCCGCAGTAATGTGAGTGCATACCACAACGAGAGGGGCTTAGTAGGAATCGAACGGTGGAGCGGTGTGGTGGGTTCCAAGCCGATTGGCGAACCTGAACATCCAACTGTAAGATCGGTCGAAGCCAAGTAGATGTAAGTCCGAAAAGCCCCACACACGATGCACTAGGGAGGCAGCCTCAAGGTTAATCCTTGGGGCTGTTTCTTTTGCACCAAACACCCGACAATCAGGAGAACAACACCATGCCCGACCAGGAGCAGGACGCGCCTACGCGCGCGGCGAGCTCTCGTAAGCCCAGAGGCTTCGATCACAAGTCGGCCGCAGCGCCGACCAAAGCCAAGCCAGCCAAGAAAGCCGCCGCGCGCGCCAAAGCCAAGCCAAAGAAGCCAGTTAAGCCGCGGTGGAAGAAAGGAACCAGCGGCAACCCAGCCGGCGCCCCGCAGAAGTTCGTCTCCCTGATCTCCCAATCCATCAAGCACACCCTCGGCTCGGCCGCGCCGGGCATGAAGCAGAGCTACGCCTCGGCGATCGGCGGCATTTCGGTGAAGATGGTTTTGAAGCGCATGAAGGCTGACCTGGCGGCCGGCGAGTTGAGCCGCGAGGCGCTATCGTTCATGGAGCTCATCATGGACCGCAGCGAGGGCAAGGTGCCCCAGCCGGTGACCTTCCCTGACGCTCTCAAGATCCTCGAGGGCTGCAGCAACGAGGAACTGGAGGCCATTGCCAAACATGGACCTCGCAAAACTTAACTCGCTCGACCCGCAGAACCTGCTGCGCGTGCGCGCCGCCGCGGCGGTCATGCTCGAGCAGCGCCTGCAGAACGAGCAGATGCAGTTGCGCGTCACCAGTGAGCAGGCCAAGGTGGCCGAAGAGCAGATGCACCAGCGTAGCGCCCGCGTGCAGGAGGCGATGCGGCACCCCTACCACTGGGCAACCCAGCACACCCAAACATATAACGAGCACTGGCTCAAAGAGGGCAGGCCATCACCCTACGAGCCGTTCCCGCAGAAGCCCTACTTCAAGCCGGTATTCGACCTCATTCTCTCCGGCCCCATCTGGTGGTTCGAAAAATCCCGCGACATGATGCTTTCGTGGGAGTGCGTTGCCTACTTTATGTGGGAAGCACAGCGCACCCCTCTCTGCGGCGTCCTGCTGCAGTGTCAGAAGGAGAAGAAAGCGGAGCAGCTTATCAGCTATGCGAAGTGCCTCTGGGAGCGCCAGCCCGACTGGCTCCGCGAGCAATTTCCGCTGGCTCGCCCACTTTCTCGCCAAGCATCGCTTGAGTTGGAATTCTCCAGCGGCTCCTACTTTCAAGGCATACCGGGCGGCGCGGACCAGATCCGCAGCTACCACAGTTGGGGATACCTCAACGACGAAAGCGCCTTCCAGCCCGACGCCGGTGAATGCTACAACGAGGCAATCTCGGCCGTCGCTGGCAAGATTATCTTCAACTCATCGGCCGGACCTGGGTGGTATGCCGACGCAAGGAACGATGCCGTGCTGAATGTCGAGGGATAAATGGAGACGGTAGAACTGGCGCTGACGAAACTCGATACGGTCAAGCCGCAGACCAAGGTGGAGGTGGTGCGTGGGGTAAATGTGCGCCGCACGCGTGCCGGCATCCCGGTGGTCTCCATCCACTACTCGGCCGACCCGGAACGAGATCCTAATCTCAATCCCGAGTGGAGACGTAAGGAGCGCGCGAAGTACACCTCGCAGGCTTCATGGGATCGCGAGCAGGAGATCGTCGACAACGCCGGCGGCGGCGAGCTAGTCTTTGCCGACACCCTGGTGACCTACTGGAACAAGATCGTCATTACCGACCCAGCCTGGCGCCCCGATCCAATGTGGCGAGTCGAGGGCGGCATGGACCACGGCAAGACCAACCCCACTGCTCTGGAGCGCGCCTACATTGATTTTCAAGGCTCCATCATCCTCTGCGGGGAGTGGTTTCAGGGTGGATGGGAAATCTGGCAGCACGCTGCGGAGATCAAGAAGATGGCCGACGTGCGCAAGATCAGCGCCTGCTACGCCGACCCCACCATCTTCTACGACACCATGCAGCAATCCAGTTCCGCGGGTAAACAGGAGAAGGCGAAGTCGGTCAACGAACTCTACTGCGAAGCAGGCATCGAGTTGTTCTCGCCATTCGCCGGTGATCGATCCGACGTGAGCTTTGCCGCGCGCATCATGCAGCACTGGGCGAACCTCGACGTGCGCGAACCAACGCTGAAGATCGTCTGCCGCAACTACGCCGAGCAATGGCAGCCGGGACTGCATAACTGGGACTGCCCGAATCTGCTGCTGGAGATGATGCGCCGGCGCCGTGTGAAACTGACCGCGAAGCAGTTGCTCGCGCGCAATCCTTCTGAGGCTTTGGTCGATAAGGAGAACCACGCGAGCGATGCCCTGAAGTACCTGGCACTCTCGCATCCCGAGCCCACCCAGAAGACGATTCAGCAGCGCGCCGCGGAGAAGGTAGCCGAGGTAGCCCAGGCGGGAGACTTAACGAGCAGCGCGATTCGCTACCAGCAGGCGGTCGAAGAATACTCCGCCGAGTCGCAGCCGGCCAGGCTGGGACGCTATCGCCGGTGACAGCGCCCGGCAGGGAGCCAGCGCGTTCAGGGTGCTGGCTCCCGCAAATGAGAGAGGGGAGTCGGGTTCAGGCCGGCTCCCCGCAATGCACCGTCCGCCCAGTCCGCGGAGTGCTGTGACTTGTGGTACTTTATACCACACATCAAGAACGTAAGTAGCGCAAAATAAAGCAGATCATCTTCTTAGTCCTGCTCTCTATCAAGTATCCATCAAGTACCCAGCGTATGCTCTCGCGCCCCCTCGCGTTGACCCCTCCAATCGTTTTGTTTTGACCTCCCACCAGCTCTGCGCTATCGTTTCCTTCCTTTCGTTGCCGTGGGGCCCCGCAGTGCAGCCTTGGAACTGATCCCCACGACAGGAGGCGAAGGCCCTGTCCAAACCAGCACAGCCGTGCGATGCTGCTGCGTTCTCCATTCCGCACACGCCTGGCCATTTGAACTGCCCAGGATGCGCGCACCGGGCCAGCCACGACGTGAGAGCACCGCTTGCTGCACACCTGCCGTTCGCCGAAGCCGCCGACCACTGGTTAGATAGCAGGACGATTCTGGACGGCAAGAACCGGGCACGCTACATCGCCAACGGGACGCTGCGCAGCTATCGCGAGTACATCCGCTCGTTGAAACGCTTCTTCGCAGAGATTCCCCTTAGCAAGATTCACATCGGGCACATCCGCGAATACCAGTTGCGGCGCGCTTCGGGCGAGCTGGGCCCGTCGGCGAAGACCATCATCGAACGCTGCGCCAAGCAGAGGCACTGCACGGTCGAGGAACTGCGGGCCATGACCGATGCCTGGCAGTGGGCGCAGGCACGGGTGGCCGCCGCGCGAGTGGCGGTCTCGCCCAACAAAATCAATCAAGAGCTGGGCACGCTGATCTGCATCCTGCGCCGCGCGAACCTGTGGTCTCCGGAGTTCGAGGAGATGTACGAGGGGCTGCAGCGCGAGGAAGCCGACCTGCCGCGGGCGCTCTCGATGCAAGAGCAGGAGATGCTGCTAAAGGTCGCCGGCAGCCGCAAGGAATGGCGGGTGGCCTACTGGTATGCGGTGCTGGCGCTGCGCACCACGGCATCGAACGTCGAGCTGCGCAACCTGCGCCTGGGCGATCTCAACCTCACCTCGGGAGTGATCCAGATCCGGCCGGCGACGGCGAAGAACCGCTATCGCGTGCGCACCATCCCGCTGGCGCCGGATGCGCTCTGGGCGGTGGAGCAACTGCTGGCGCGGGCCAAAGAGATGGGAGCGACTGAGCCGAACCACTTCCTATTCCCGTTCGGCAGGCGGCGCAATCAATATGAGCCCTGTCAGCCGATGGGCAACTCGGGCATCAAGCGCGCCTGGGAGGCGCTACGCAAGGCTGCCGGCGTGCCCTGGCTGCGGGTGCACGATCTGCGGCACACGGCAATTACCCGGCTGGCCGAGGCCGGTGTCCCTATCCCGGTAATCATGTCGATGGCCGGGCACGTCTCGCGCAGGATGATGGAGCACTACACACAAATTTCCATGCAGGCGCAGCGCATGGCGGTCGATGCGGCTTACAAAGGCGTGGTGTACCAAATTGGAAAACAGGGCACAGAGGCGGCTAACCAACTGCACAAAAAGCCGGTTGTGAGTATTCGGCGCTTCGGGTCGTAGTGAGGCGAAAAATAATTCCAGAAAGTTCTTGACGACTCTATGGGTTGTTTGTATAACTCAGCATGTGAACCGGGAGCAGCTAGTAAAGTACATCCGGAAGATGCAGGGAGACCTGAGCCAGAATGCATTCGCCAAGCAAATTGGAATTCATCAATCTCACCTCTCCAACTTCTATTCGGGCAAAGCTGATCCAGGTGATGAGTTTTGCAAGAAGCTGGGACTGCAGCGGATCGTGATGTACCGCAAAGTCTCTAAACGCTGATCTGCCCTCTTTGGGGCGACGGTGGCTGACCACTGAGCGACGGTCTCATAATCCGTAGGTCGGTGGTTCGAATCCACTCCCCGCTACCAAGCAACTCCCTGAATCTTCTATCGCTTACAAGCAAGGTTAGACTGCACCGCACTGGGCCGGTCAACGGGAAGGCCCTGCAATTGCATTCCGCATGCAAAAGGTTTTCAATAGCGGTAGCTGGGTCGCTCCGCCAGGACCGTGAAAAGATCGCCTGGGCATAAGGA